>JAEEGL014469761.1_pt1 | contig 11994 bp, 10 predicted proteins | sample 9134231 | NCBI WGS metagenome assembly JAEEGL01 (sample SAMN16246548, study PRJNA631951) | gut metagenome | biome: gut microbiome; feature: rumen; material: fiber-attached | host: Bos | place: Iran: Karaj | collected 2018-10
ATTACGCTGAAATACACCCAGTCCAATTCGGTCTGCTATGTAAAAGACGGCATGACCATCGGCGTGGGCGCAGGACAGCAGTCCCGCATCCACTGCACCCGTCTGGCAGGCAACAAGGCAGACATCTGGTGGCAGCGGCATAACCCGAAAGTCATGGCCCTGCCGTTTAAAGCGGATATCCGCCGACCGGACCGGGACAACACCATCGATGTGTATATTTCCGATGACTATGAAGACGTGCTGGCGGAGGGGACCTGGCAGCTGTTCTTCACGGAAAAACCGGAACCCCTGACCAAAGAAGAAAAGAAAGCCTGGGCGGCGAAGCTGACCGGCGTTGCATTAGGCAGCGACGCCTTCTTCCCCTTTGGCGACAACATCGAACGGGCCCACCGCAGCGGCGTGCAGTACGTGGCGGAAGCCGGCGGCTCCATCCGCGACGACCATGTAATCGAAACGGCGGACAAGTATAATATGGCTGTTTCCTTTACCCATTTAAGGCTGTTCCATCATTGATATGGCGTTTGCTTGTACGGCAATGCACAGCAAGCTGCAAATTGCTAGCAGAATCATATTATAAATCGTTATGAACCATTTATTTTTCCGGCAGGATACTGTGGAACTGGCCCGCAGGCTGTTGGGCTGTTTGCTGATACACCGTACTCCCGACGGCGTTGCCGGCGGCATGATCGTGGAGGCAGAAGCCTATGTTGGCGCCATTGATAAAGCCTGCCACGCATACCGGAACCGGAGCGAACGGACGGAAATCATGTACCACGACGGCGGCTATGCCTATGTGTATTTCATTTACGGTATGCACCATTGCTTTAATGTGGTGACCGGTCCGCAAGGAGAGGGCAATGCCGTCCTGATTCGCGCATTAGAGCCGGTTATAGGACTTGAGCTGATGCAACGGCGACGCAATACGAAGGCTGTGCAGAATCTATGCAGCGGTCCGGGAAAACTCTGCCAGGCGTTAGCGATTGCCAAAAACGAATACGGACTTGATCTGTGCGCAGCGGACAGCCCGCTGCGCCTGATCCGTTACAGGCATATTCCGGGTGTGCAGATCGGTGCAACACCCCGCATCAATGTGGCCTACGCGGAAGAAGCGGCGGCCGGGCCCTGGCGGTTTTACGTAAAGAATAGTCCATACGTGTCAGGGTAAAGGTAGCATGTTAATTTACTACAGTAATTTAATATAATATTTTTTACAATAGCCGATATCTGGCGTTGTTGTTTGCTATAGTGAGGCTATAACAAATGACAACGCCATTATTTTTGAGGCAAAAATCCTGGAGAAAGGAAAAATCCGGTCACCGGGTCCGATGATCGGATTATACGGGAAAAATGGAAAACACACCACGTATTGCCAAAGACCGCCTGTTGCGGATGTGCGCCAAGTTAACAGAAGGACATGTGCTTTATAAACAGGAAGAAGCCGCCAAATACGGTTGTTCGCTACGCTCTATCCAGCGTGACTTTGACGACCTGCGCGCGTTCTTTTCCGACAGGAACATGGAAACTGGGATGAACCAGGAACTGATCTATGACAGAATGCTGAACGGTTACCGGCTGGAGCCGTCGATACGGGCCCTGCTAACGGATGAAGAAACCTTTGCTGTCATAAAAATTTTGCTGGAAAGCCGGGCACTTACGAAAAAGGAACTGAAACCAATCTTGAAAAAGCTGGTGGACTGCTGCGTGCCGGAAGACCACCAGAAGCAGATCTCGGAACTGGTCGCCAACGAAACCTATCATTATGTGGAACCGCGCCATAAAAAACCGGTATTAAAAACCATGTGGGCCCTTTCCGGTGCTGTGAGGGAAAAACGGTTCATTAATTTTATTTACAAGAACAAGTACAATGAACTGATTCAGCGTACCGTGAGACCGGCGGGCATTTTGTTTTCCGAACATTATTTTTATCTGATTGCCTTTATTGACATGGATCAGAGCAGGGAATACGATAAAACGCTGAAGGAATACAAGTATCCGGCTATTTATCGAATCGACCGTATCCAGCGTCTGAAGATTTCGAAAGAATGTTTTAAAGGACTTTACGCCAGCCGGTTTGAGGAAGGAGAATTCCGGAAGCGGGTACAGTTCATGTGGCCGGGCGAGTTACAGAGAGTGAGATTCTATGTACAGGAAAAATCTCTGGAGGCCGTGCTGGACAGGCTGCCCACCGCAAAAGTCGTCAGGAAGAACGAAAAAGGGTATCTGGTTGAGGCAGAGGCGTATGGCGAAGGCATTCATATGTGGTTACGGAGCCAGGGCGAGTGGGTGGAAGTGATATAATAGTCAAGTTAAAAAATTTGTATAAAATATTAAAACGAACATAAGAAAGTTTTTTGAGAGAGCAAAAAGCGTCCATGTCTATTAAAAATTTGTTAGCATATTTTTGAATAGAATAATTTGATGCAGGGAAAGGGAGGTATTACAATAACTACGTTGAATAGAAACTATAAAATTGCTGGTTTTGTTATGAATACTAACATCCCAGCCCATAATTTAAGAAACAATTTTAATGAGTATCTTTGTTTTGATAAAAGTAAACCTGATGTTTATGCTGTCCTTTCTTCAGAAATTGATAAAAGTCTTTATACTCCAAAAATTTCCGTTAATGAATATAAATATTACACTTTTCAAGACTCAACTCATTACTATATTTACAAGAAAAATAGATATGTTTTAAGATCTGAAATAAAGAACAATAATATAACTATTTGTATTGTTCCTGATTTTGAGAATAATGAAGAAGTTAATACGGAAATTACATATGCACTTATGGACTCGTTTTATACATTCTTACATATTAGAAAAACATTTTGCCTGCATTCATGCGGAATAATTATTAATGGTAAAGGCGTGTTAGTTGCTGGTCAATCAGGTAGTGGAAAATCAAGACTAGTACATGAATTGGCAAAGTATTATAAAATTCAATACGTAGGAGAAGATATCAACGCATGTAGAATTGAAAACAAAGAAATAGTGTTTTATGGAATGCCCTGGTGTAGAATTAATTTTAACGTGTCGTCAAAAGTTGATAAATTGATTTATTTATGCAATACAAATGATATTTATGAAGAATTATACGAAAGTGAGTTTTGTATGAAGTGGCTTTCGTGTTGTAATAATCTTGTTGATATTTTTTCAAAAGCATTTCACGATAAATTTATTATTTTTGAAAATAAAAAAGATATTTACAGCATAAATAAATTTATAAAAGTCGTTTTGGGAGGGTAATAAATTTGAATGTAAGTGTTGTTGTGGGATTGTTGACTTACAATAGAAAAAAATTACTTGAAGATACTCTCTCAAGTTTGTTTCAACATAATGACATGAATAGAATGAAACTGTTAATTGTTGATAATAATAGTAGTGTCGAATATCAAGAAACCAATATAAAATTTGCTAAAATGTTTAAAGCAAAATACATATTTAATAATTATAAGCAAACAGAAGATACTAATCAAAATATTGAAATTGGACACAGAAGACTTATTGATGAGATGCTGCTTTATGATGCGGATTTGTACATTACAATTGAAGATGACTGGCACTGTATGAGGGAAATACCTGTACTTGATGTTAAGAATTTTTTAAATATAAAACCGCATATTGGACAGATAAGATTGCGGGATTTTAGATATGATGATAGTTATTATGGTGGTTCTAGTATTAACTTTGTGACGATGAAGAAAATAGTTTTTACTGATAAAGTTGAGGTCAATAAATCGGTTTTCCATATTGCGAATCTACATTGGGTTAATAGTTGCAATTTAATGACTCGTAATGTTCTTGAGAAGATGAATGTTCCTTTTGAACAAGAAATAGATAGGATGATTTTCTTTCATGATTTATATCCGTATAATGCGCAATTAACACCACCAATATTTTATCATACTGGTCCGTACAGGATACGCGAAGATTTAAAAAAAAGAGGGCTGTTTTGCAGTGAAAATATTTCACAGAATTGATGATATAAGAGAATATAATGAAGAACTTGTCGAGGAAATTGTTTTTTTTGAAAACAATACTAAAGAATTTATAGTGGCCATAATTCCTAATGGCTTTTCAGAAAAATATACTAGTCTTTTTAGAAAATGCAGAAACTGCGCTATTTATCAACATGGCTATGATCACTATAATAGGGTTCAAAAAGGTTGGTATGATGAATTCCCTGACACAATGAATAAAGATGAAAAACGTTCATTAATTCTAAAAGGTAAATTAAGACTAGAAAATATTTTGAATATTGATATTCGCGGCTATGTACCCCCGTGGAATAATACAAGTTTGGATACAGTAAATGTTTTAAAAGAACTCGGGTTTAGTATTTACTCTGCACAAGATAACAATACTATAAAATATTTTAAAAATAAAGATATTTGCATTGATATCGTTAATGTATATTCACCGAAGATTTTATATAAAAATCTTGATATTATATATAATAATATTTTAACACTATCAAAATACCGAATAGAAATCGGTATAATGTATCACTTTAAAAACACAACAGACGAAGAACGAAAATATATACATAATTTTGTGCGAAAGGTAGAAAATTTAAATTTATGAACTATTTGTGGAGTGAATTCGAAAAAGATTTTAATTTGTTTAATTTAAAACCGATTAATATCGAATTTGATATTTTGAATGAAGCGGAAGCTTTATTTTCTTTTAATGGCGTAACCAAAACTGGTGCAAATGGAAAAACTTGCTGGTATTTTCCGCTTAATACTGAAGAATCAAAAAGTATTATAAATACTGATAAAAAAATTGGTTTAAAAATAATAAAATATCCGGTTTTTAATGACATTATTGATGAGTATAGAAGATTACTACAAGAGTTCTCTATACAGAAGATTTTATACAAAAATAATATGGCTCCTGATATTTTTAAATTGGTTTTAGTTAAAAACCATAAACATATAAAAGTAAAATTTAGTTGGTTAAATCATGTGATAAATTATCCTTGTGGTTCCGTGTTTTTTGCTCAAATAGTTGAGCATGTTGACGAAAGAATAGATTCTTTTCGCCACGGCATTAATATTAATAGTGAAGGAATTATTTATGGAAAACTGATAAATAGTTTTGTAAAAGATTGTCTAAAGTTAAGAATTATACCTTATGATATTAATAGCGAAAATATGTTTATAAAAAATAAAAAATTATGTGTAGTTGATGTGCACAAATGGAAGAGAAGTTATAATATAATTCCTCCACCCGTGCCTGAATATTTGCAGATTGAGTTAAGTAATATTTGCAATGCAAAGTGCAAAATGTGTAACATACCTTACATGACAAGAAAAAAAGGCTATATGACCGATGATCTTTTTATTAAAATCCTATCTGAAGCAAACGAACTTGGCGTAAGCCATATTACACCATTTCTTCATGGGGAACCGTTTATTAGGAATGATTTTGTAGAAAAGCTGATACTAATTAATAAAATAGCTCCGCGTGCAAATATAACGTTGTTTACTAATGCATCACTTTTACATGAAGAAGTTCTATATAAAATGAATTCTATTAAAAATTTTGAACAGATTGTATTTAGTTTTCCTGGCGGTAATAAAGAAACTTATGAGAAGGTGACGGGACTTAATTTTGAAACTTCAGTTAAAAACATCAAAAATGCATTTAGAATACTAAAAGATGTGAATATGCGTATATCAATGCCAAAATTTGAGGGCAATATTTCAAGTGAAAAAGATTTTTTTGAACTATGGGATGAATATCCTTGTAGTAGTTACAAGACTTATAATTATCTTGGTAATATTAGTGGAACTCTGTCTGAATCATGTTTTGAGCATTGTGATAGGGCATTTAGAAGCATGACCATTCTTTATGATGGCAGAATATGCCTGTGCTGCATGGATTCTAATGGTGATTATATTATGGGGGATATTAACAAAGAACATATGCTTGCAATCTGGAACAATAAGAAATATAGGACACTTAGAGAACTTCATGGTATTTGTAGGATGGCTTATACACCATGCAATCGTTGTACGTTAGATTTAAAAACAAAGGAGTATGAAAGTTGTAATTTTTCTTAACTTATGGTTAATACTTGTTAACCGATTTTGGCGTGTTTTCTTTATCAATTATTTTTGGAATGTTGATATGTATTCTGTGTTCCATAACAGACGATTGTTTAGAAAAGGCAAATCAGCTACTATAAATATTTTCCACGATTATCTAGACATGACCCTCCACGATATATGGCCCACTCATGTCAAGTAAAGAATCTTTCGCGGTAAAAATATTTGGCTGCTTCTCATGTCAAAAATCGCTTGAATCGGCTAGCTCCGCATCGCATCCGTTTTGCTCCGTAAACCATCCGTTGAAATTCACATATTGTATTAAAGTAAGAAATCCGAGAATACTTTGTTGTCATAGTGAGAAATACTAATAATGATATATAAGGATTTACGTAATGACAAAATCAGAAAATTTAGCTGAAGAAGCAAAACTCATAAATGAAATCCAAACTTTATCACAGCCAGAATTAGCTTATATGAGCAATAGATTAATGTCTGAATATCCAAATGGTTGTGTATTGTGTTGTGTTTCCTTGCAAAGCGGAGAGTTATTAAAAAAGATATTATTTAATGATGGAATGTGTAAGATATCTTGTATAGATAACATAGCATATTTAAAAACTAATGATGATGTAATCTTTACAACTTTTGACAAAATTAGAAATTACAGGGAAACTCATAAGGTAAAAATTAAATCAGTTATAACGTTAAAACATTTATTACTAAATACAAAAAACAACTTTTTGTTTAGACAAAAATACCTTGATTTAATAAAACATTTTGATGAGATAGGTGTAGGATTTTTTTATGGTATAATTCCTGAGAAAAATGATTTAGATTTATTGAGCAAACAAGCTGTTGAACGGCTTTCAGGAAACAAAAAAATTGACGAGAAACTGTATGAAGTAGTTCTTGGAGGAAATAAAACTGGGGATTATCTTGCGTGTAAGCTACAAGATGAACATAGTAGAGTTATTTATAATGGAATCCATAATGTATTAGATGATTATAATAGTGCATATTATAATGTAATTAATGGAATGAGGCTGACGTATTACCAACCTAAAGAATACAAGAATACTATATTTTTGTTTGGACCATGTACGGCTCGTGGTGCACTTGTTGAAGATAAACATACAGTTGCTTCGTTTTTACAGAAGAAAATTAACGAAAAAGGTTTTCCATATCTTGTGCTAAATTGCGGTGTAGGAGGAGGTTCTGATTTAGAAAATACTTACAGGTATATTTTGTCACTGCCTATAGTTACTGGTGATATTGTATTATTACTTGAAGAAGGTCAGTTTTTGAAGGATTTATTGTCAGAACGGATTTTTCTAACTGCAGAGGCGTTCAATACAAATCCCATACAAAACGAGTGGTTTATTGATCGGCCTGCTCACTGTAATAGTGAGGCAAATTTTAGAATAGCTGATTTTTTCTTAAAAAAGATTACTAACTTTGCGGAGAAATTAGAAACAAATTCGTGTGCGACAAAGGAACGAATAGTTAATAAATTTAAAGTGGAGAATGAGAAAACATTTGAAGTTGGAGAGTATTTAAGGGCTTATGAAAAATGCAAATTTCCACACAAAGAGGGAAATAGTTATGGAGCGATAGTTGTACACTGCAATCCTATGACATTGGGACATAAGTATTTGATTGAAAAGGCACTTGAGTATGTAAATTATTTATATGTATTTATAATATCTGAGGATAAATCTTTCGTTCCTTATAAAATTAGAAAGAACATACTGCTAAACGAATTGAAAAGCTATGAAAATGTTAAAGTTTTAGACAGTGGAAAATATATGGCTTCCGTTAGTACATTTCCTGAGTATTTTTCTAAACATAATTGTGAGAGCGCGAGAATTGATGCGGCAAAGGATATTTTAATGTTTTGTCAATATGTTGCACCTACGCTTGAGATAACGAAACGATTTGTAGGAACAGAACCAAACGATTTCGTTACACGTCAATATAATAATCTTCTAAAAATCTTTTTGCCTATATATGGTATTGAAGTGTATGAATTTGAAAGAATATCTAATAACGGGGAATATATAAGTGCGCGGATTGTGAGAGATTTAATAAAATTAAAAAAATGGGATAAAGTTAAGACAATGATTCCAGAAAGTGCCTTAAAAATATTAAAATGGTATTATTAAAATTTTTGGTCAAAAGACCCCGGCAGAATATGCGTACTAATTATTGCAACTTATACTATAATTCCCCGTGGGACATAAAACGGGACCAGGCCAATATTAAGAAATATACTGTGTTTAATTAAAATTTGGGAGTAGGTAAATTAGAATGAATGTAAGAATGAAAAAAGAAAACATTAATACTATTAAATATGCTAATATGCCGTCAAGAATATATATTGAAACAACAAATCGCTGCAATGCACGTTGTATTATGTGTCCGCACACTAGGATGAAAAGAATGAATGAAACCATGTCGGAAACTCTGTTTGAACGCGTTTTACAGATTCTGTCTGAAGCTGATTTAAGTGAAAGTACCTTGTTTATGCACAAGGAAGGGGAACCTTTTTTGGATTCACAAATTACAGAACGTATACAAAGAGTAAAAAGCGCTACTAATGCAAAAGAGATTGCTATAAATACAAACGCTTCTTTGATGAATGCGGAATTAAGTAGAAAGTTAATTTATTCTGGTTTGGACACTCTGTATATTAGTTTAGACGGTACGTGTTCAGAGACATATGAGAAAATAAGAATTGGACTAAATTATAAAACTGTTCATGATAATATTATTAATTTGTTTAAACAAATGAGAGAAAATAAATCCGAGTTGAAAGTAATTTTACAGATGTTAACCAATAAAAACAACCTGGAGGAAGTAGAAGTATTTAGAAAAATATGGTCACAGTATCCTTGTGAGATTTTTATTAAATCAATGCATAGTTATCTTGATGGAGGCAGGTCTTCTTTAACAGCAAGATTAACAAAAAAACAAAAAAAAACCTGTTCAGATCCTTTTGAAATGCTTGTCATTTATGTAAATGGTAACGTGGGTTGTTGTTGTTGGGACTATGATAATGAAATCAATATAGGTACCATTTGGGAAAACAGCTTGGAGGAACTTTTTCACAATGAAATAATAAATAAAATTCGAAGACTGCATACTACGTTTAATTGTGAAAATTTAACACCTTGTAATCGTTGTATGAGAGCATTTGGCAATGATAGTATTAGTGGAATTAGTGGGGTACAAAAGATTAAGATATTGTAACTTAAGGAAATAATAGATAATATGCAGTTAACAAATGTAAGGGATTTAAGAAAATGAATATGTCAATAGTGTTGATATTAATAATTGTATTATTATATTCGAAAATAATAGTGGATATCATAAATATTAGAACAACTATTAAAGGATTGTCGAAAGAATTAGATTTAACAGAAGAAAAGACAAAGATAAATATTTTGATTATAATACCTGTGTTAAGGGAACAAAATATTATAATTGGGACTTTGCAGCATTTTAAAAACTTAAAATGCGAAAATTTAAATTTAATTATTTGCGTTGCGGGAACAAGCCGAGAAAAAAGAACCGTTATAAAAGACGGAAAAACAACAGGTGAAATAGTAAATGAATGGATAGAGGGGGAAAAAACAAGAGAATCTCTCAAATATAAATATGTTGAAGTGAATGAACAAAAAGGTGATAGGGCAACACAATTAAATTATGCAGTAAAGGAAATAGGGAGCATTTTTAAACCAGATATTATTGGGGTATATGATGCTGATTCCTTACCAGATAGCAGAACATTAAAAGAAGTAACTGCCAGGTGGCATACAAATAAAAATACTGTATTTCAACAACCGGCACATTTTATTATGGCAGCTAATAGAATGGCTAGCATGAGAAAGAATCCTATTTTAGTTGCTAATGCACTATACCAGACCACTTGGACTGTTGTCAGAGAATATCCAACCTGGTTTAGCCATCATGAATTTTGTTTAAAAAAACCTGGTAAACTTTTTTATAGAAATGATTATTTGATTGGACACGGAGAATTCATACCATATTCGATATATAAAAAATATTATTTCCCAGAACAACAAATTACAGATGGAATACAATTAGGTTATCGTTTATCAATGAGTGGTGTTGATATTTGTGCTTTAAATACATTCTGTAATGATGACGTACCACAAAGCATGAGACAACTTATAGAGCAACATAAAAGATGGTTTGGCGGATGTAATCGTTTAAAAGAATCGTATAACTGGTGCAGATTGAATATTGGTATAGCTTCATTGCTTCAAGTTTTAGACGGTTATTGGAGTCAAATCTCTTGGGCATATGCAGGAATAGTGGGGTTGTTAGGAGTATTTTTGTCAGTGTTAAGCTTTAATGAAAGTAACTGGATTCTTTCGGTGATTAATTGTACGGGATTATTGATTTATTGTTATGTTATTCCTTATGTTTCACATTTGGTTTTACCTACAAAAGTTAATGTTAGATTGATAGACTGGTTATGTTTGCCCATTGCAATATTTGTTAAAGGAATAGGGCCTAACTTATATTTCGTTAGTAAAATAAAAACGCTGTTTAGTGGTGAAGAAATTCAGTATTCTAAAGTCGAAAGATAATCAACATATATTATTTTTGGAAAGAGAATTAATGTATTGCGCAACATTTTAATATTTTATATTAAATGTTACTAAAACATGGAGATAGTGAGTTTTTAGAAGTTATAGAGGTGTTGGATAATGCAAAATAAAGTAAATTATTTAAGGATTATTGTTACAGAACAATGTAATATATCGTGTCCTTATTGCCATCATGAAGGTTGTTTTCAAAATAACAACACTATCGAACAACAAAAATTATTACTTTTGTTGAAAGCTTTTTATTATGCCGGAATTCGAAAATTCAAATTTTTGGGAGGAGAACCTACACTTTATAAGGATTTGCCTAGAATCATATATGAAATTAGATCGTTGGGTAATGAAATAGATATATCTATTGTTTCAAATGGAATTTTTAAATACGACTTCATTAAAGAATGTTTTAAAAATGGACTTAATAGAATTAATATATCTGTTCATGTTTGGAAGGAATCAAATCTTGTTAGATTTAAAATGAATGATTCACAATTAGTGATAATAAAAAATAATCTTAAAAAACTTTTACATGAAAATAAACTTGGAAAAATTAATTATGTTTATATAAATGAAAAGAATAATGAAGAGTTATTTGATATCATCAAATGGGTGGATTATAATAAAACTGTTTTAGATGTATTAAACATTCTGGGAAAGAACAATAAAGATTGTTATAATATAAGGGAAATAGAAGCACTTATAAAAAATGAATTTCCAATAAATCGAGAGTACATTCGTTATAATAGGTTTAGCTTGCCATCAAAAAGATTGGTCTTAAAAAATGGTGGTGAAATTAATTTAAAAGTATTCCCTTTGAATCAAAAAAAACCATTTAATTGTTGCTTCAACTGTGATTGTGTAGATATGTGTACCGAAGGAATTCGCGCCATAAGATTAACGCCTAATGGAGCAATCAAACCATGCTTGTTTCGTAATAATAACTTATTTGAAGTAAATACTTTTGAGGGATTAAATGAAAGAATCCAATCTTACATAGAAAACTTGTAAAAAATACTACTCGTAATGAGATTAATTTGACCTGCCCCCGTTTTATGTACCACGGGGGATTTTAGTATACAATAAAACCCACCGGCAAGTTTGCCGGTGGGTTTTTCTAATACTTTAAATCTTCCAGCAAATACCGCTGGCTGGTTTTATTGTAAATTTTTTCATCGATTCTAAAAATATCAAACTCACTATGCTCGATGAAAAAAATAATGATTTTATCAATCAAAGACGAATTTGACATACCATAGCCAACTGTATGAAGCATTTCTTGTGTCTCTTTAGTGTTAAGCTGCAAAGCA
>JAEEGL014517556.1_pt1 | contig 11994 bp, 12 predicted proteins | sample 9134231 | NCBI WGS metagenome assembly JAEEGL01 (sample SAMN16246548, study PRJNA631951) | gut metagenome | biome: gut microbiome; feature: rumen; material: fiber-attached | host: Bos | place: Iran: Karaj | collected 2018-10
GCCGCGGGCGATGCAAGGGTAAAGACCCTGCGTCAGGTGGTTACCGCAGTAGCGGACGGAGCCATAGCCGCCGTATCTGCCGAGAAGTATCTGGAAGACCATTCAAGTCCTTTCTGATGTTGACAAAAGACAGGACAGATGTATAATAATTCCAAGTAAATAACACAGGGGTGCCGAAAGGCTGAGATCATACCCTCGAACCTGATCCGGGCAATGCCGGCGTAGGAAGTTTAAAAGCACCCATTTTGACTTTGGGTGTTTTATTTTTGCAGAAAGGGAACGTCAATGAACAAAAAAGTAAGAATGATCGCGGAAGGCGGAGTTTGCGTAGCGCTGGCCATAGCGCTTAGTTTTCTGAAGATACCCATCGGACTTAATTTCGGCGGATTCGGTGGGTCCATAGACCTTGTAATGGTTCCGCTCGTTGTCTTCGCTCTGAGATGGGGCGCAGGCTGGGGCTGCATAGCTGGACTTGTATTCGGTACGATCAAATTCTTCCTCGGCGGAAGCGCTATAGACATCGTTTCCATCATATTCGACTATTCCGTCGCGTACGCCGCGGTAGGTCTTGCAGGTATAATGAAGGGTAAGACCGGTGCTGCCAGACCCGTCGGGGCTCTCATCGGCTGCGTTGCGCGCTTCATCATCCACTACATAAGCGGAATTACAGTATATGCCAGATGGATGCCGGAGGAATTCATGGGTATGGCCATGACGAGCCCGTTCGTCTATTCTTTGCTGTATAACGGAACGTACATGCTGCCGAATACCATTCTTTGCGTACTCGTGACAGCACTTCTTGCTGCCCCTCTGGACAAGTTGGAAAAGAACCACGTACGTTGAAACGGACAGATCATCAGTAATCAAAAGGCGGGGCAATGTCCCGCCTTTGACGTCTTTTGTACTATTAACAGACTTCTTGCCATATTGCCGCATGATATGTTAAAATACACAGTCGGAAGGAAATGCTTTACGGCATGGGTAAGAACATGGATGCTAAGTATAAAAGAGTGCTGCTGAAAGTAAGCGGCGAAGCCATCTCCAAAGACGGTCACGGCATAGATCCTGACGGCCTGGCAAAGGTGGCGGCGGAAGTTAAAGAGCTCCTTGCCATGGGAGTACAGGTCGGCATAGTCGTGGGAGGCGGCAACTTCTGGCGCGGACGCAGTTCCGAAAAGATGGACAGAGCGCTTGCGGACCAGATAGGCATGCTTGCTACCTGCATGAACGGTCTGGCTTTAAAGGATGCATTCTCTCAGGCAGGCATTCCTGCGGAGCTGATGGCAGCCTTCGAAGTAACACAGATGTGCAGGGCTTTCAGCGTGGAAGATGCCAGAAGATATCTGTCGGAAGGCAAGGTAGTGATCTTTACCGGAGGCACCGGGCACCCGTTCTTCAGCACGGATACGGGAGCGGCGCTCAGAGCAATAGAGATACAGGCAGACGTTATCCTGCTCGCGAAGAACGTAGACGCTGTCTACGATTCGGATCCCGCAAAGAATCCCAACGCCAAAAAGTACAGCAAGATAACTCATTCCGAGGTCCTGGAGAAAGATCTTAAGGTAATGGATTCCACCGCAGCTTCTCTGTGCAGGGACAACGGAATGAAGATACACGTCTTCGGCCTTAAGGAGCCCAACGCCATTATCAGGGCTTGCAGCGGCGAAGATATAGGAACGATAGTCTATTAGGAGGTAACCATGGGAACAGCATATGATATCTATCAGGAAAAGATGACCAAGACCTTAAGTGTTCTTAAGGAAGAACTCAATACAGTAAGAGCCGGACGCGCTAATCCTGCGCTCCTGGACCAGATAACCGTGGATTATTACGGAGTTCCTACTCCGCTTAAGAACCTGGCGAACATCCAGGTCCCGGATCCCAGAAGCCTTACCATAATCCCGTTCGACCCCAAGAGCCTTAAGAACATAGAAAAGGCGATCCAGATGTCCAACCTGGGAATCAACCCGACCAACGACGGAAAGAACGTAAGACTGGTCATTCCGCCGCTCACCGAGGAACGCAGAAAAGACCTTACCAAGCTCATCAAGAAGATGGGCGAGGAGTCCAAGGTAGCAGTCAGGAACTGCCGCCGCGAGGCCAACGAACAGCTTAAGAAGGCCGAGAAGGCCGGCGAGCTTACCGAGGACGATCTTAAGGATGATCTGGACGAGATCCAGAAAGCCACCGACAAGTGCATGAAGGACATCGACGAGATAGTTTCCGGCAAGGAAAAAGAGCTGATGGAGATCTGATTTGGACCGTCAGCTGGATCTGAAAAAAATACCGCGGCACGTTGCCATCATAATGGACGGCAACGGCCGCTGGGCTAAAGAGCGCGGACAGATAAGGCTCCAGGGCCACCTGGCCGGAATGGAAGCGCTCAGAGAAATAGTCAGGCATTCGCAGCGCTTGGGCGTTGAATACCTGACTGTTTATGCATTTTCAACAGAAAACTGGAAACGCCCCGCGGACGAAGTCTCGGGCATTTTCAAGCTGGTCGTAAAATACGTAAACAGCGAGCTTAAGGAGCTTAACGAGAACAACGTACGTGTAAGCATCCTGGGCGACTGGTCCGCCATCCCGAAGGAATCCGCGGACAGCATAAGGCTTGCGCTTAAGACCACGGAAAACAACGACGGGCTTAAGTTCAACATAGCTCTCAACTACGGCGGCAGGGCCGAGATAACAAGAGCCGTAAACAAGCTTATGTCCGAAGGACGCACAAACGTTACGGAGGACGACATAAGCGGAGCGCTCTACACAGCCGGAATGCCGGACCCGGACGTGATAATCCGCACCAGCGGCGAAAACAGGCTGTCAAACTTCCTTATCTGGCAGGCTGCTTATTCGGAGATAGTCCTTACGGACGTCTACTGGCCGGATTTCACACCGGAAGAATACGAAAGATGCATCATCGAATACCAGAGCAGGGACAGGAGGTTCGGAGGTCATAAATGAAGACCAGGATCATATCTGCAATAGTGATAATAGGACCTTTGCTTGTATTCTTCTTCCTGGGAGGAGTGCCTCTTTTGGTGTTCTGCTTCCTGCTTTCCGGCATCGGCATGCACGAATTCTACAAGGGCTACAGCAACATAGACGTGCATCCCGGACGTAACTGGGCTTACGCACTGCTCATAGGCCTGTATCTGATCATATTCTTCGGGGAGTTTACAAAACTGGCACCCACCACGTATACGCATCTGCTTCAGATGTGGACCTTCGGAACTGTATGTCTGGGACTTCTGATGACCCTCATCAGAAAGGACCACAACATTCTGGACGGTCCTGTCACCAGTCTGGGCCTTCTGTACATTGGTTTCTTCGCAGCTCACATGTCGCTCATAGACTGCATCCACAAGTACAACAAGATGGTATGGCTGGTGCTTTTAGCAGCTTTCGGACAGGACACCTTCGCTTATTTCAGCGGATACCTGTTCGGAAAGCACAAGATGGCTCCGAACATCAGTCCTAAGAAGACGATAGAAGGCGCTGTAGGCGGAGTATTGGGCGCTACGATCATTTGCGGAGTTTTCGGATGGTTCGTCTACAGACCGGAGTTCGTCCACTGCCTTATAATCGGCTTCGTAGGCGCGTTCTTCGGAATGGCCGGAGACCTTATCGCTTCCGCGTTCAAACGCAAGATGGACATTAAAGATTTCGGCAACATAATCCCCGGACACGGCGGAGTAATGGACAGATTCGACAGCGTCCTGCTGGTCGCGCCGTTCGTATATTACTACATACTGCTCTTTATCAGACCATGAAGCATATAGCCGTTTTAGGTTCAACAGGTTCCATAGGCACCCAGACTCTGGACGTCATAAGAAAATATCCGGATAAGTTCGCCGTATCAGCGCTCAGCTGCGGACGGAACACGGAACTTCTGCGCAGTCAGATCAGGGAATTCTCTCCAGAATGCGTCTGCGTTGCGGAAGAGTCCGAGGCTTCGCGTTTAAAGGCCGAATTCGCCGGTCTGACGGTGTTTAGCGGCGAAGAGGGGCTCTGTATCCTCGCAAAGGAAAACCGCGCGGAAACGGTCGTTAACGGTCTTCTGGGCATGATGGGCATTCGTCCTACTTTAGCGGCCATAGAAGCCGGAAAGGACATTGCATTCGCCAACAAGGAGACCCTCGTTGCCGGCGGCGCTCTTGTAATGGATGCCGTAAAGCGCAAGGGTGTGCGGTTCCTTCCTGTGGACAGCGAACATTCCGCCATCTTCCAGGCTTTAAGGGCTTCGGACGGCAACCCGGCGCGTAAGATAATACTTACCGCGTCCGGCGGCCCGTTCAGAGGATATTCCAGAGAGCAGCTTGAGCAGGTGACCCTGGAGATGGCTCTTAAGCATCCTAACTGGTCCATGGGAGCCAAGATAACCGTGGATTCTGCTACGATGATGAACAAAGGGCTGGAGATAATCGAGGCCTCCTGGCTCTTCGGAATTCCGGCACGTGACATAGAAGTCGTCGTGCATCCGCAGAGCGCGATCCATTCGGCCGTGGAATTCATGGACGGATCGATTGTAGCTCAGATAGGCGCGCCGGACATGAGGCTGCCAATTGCGTACGCACTGTCATATCCGGAAAGGGTGGACGAGCCCGGAAAACGTTTCAGTTTTACTGACCTGGGAGCCATGACTTTCGAAAAGCCAGACCCCAAGACGTTCAAGTGCCTTAAACTGGCTTACGTTGCGATAGAAAAGGGCGGCAGCTATCCGGCCGTTCTGAACTGCGCCAACGAGGAAGCGGTCGCGAACTTCCTGTCCGGCAGGATAAGATTCGTTCAGATAGCGGACTGCGTGGAATACGCGCTGGAGCAGCACAACGGCTGCGTAATAGGCAGCGTAGACGACATCCTGAATGTTGAGCAGGAGAGCAGAGCCGTTGTTAGGGAATATATCAATAATTTGACATAATACATATTTTGTTATGAAAGTAGTAGGAATAGTTTTAGCCATATTATGCTTTGCCTTGCTGATCGTAGGACACGAGTTCGGCCATTTTTCGGTGGGCAAACTTCTCGGATTCAAGATAAATGAGTTCTCGGTCGGCATGGGTCCCAAGCTCTGGGGCAAAAAGAAGGGCGAGACCGAATATTCGTTAAGAGCAGTCCCCATCGGCGGATTTTGCGCGTTCGAAGGCGAAGAGGACGGTTCGGAAGACCCGCGCTCGTTCAACCGCCAGAAAGCCTGGAAGAAGCTGCTGGTGCTTGTTGCCGGGTCTTTCAACAACATCGTTATCGGCATCATCATCTTTACCGTCGTATTCGCTTACGCTGGTTCGTATTCCTCCGTTCTGTCCGAGGTAGTCGAGGATAAGCCCGCCGCCAAGGCAGGCATACTTGCAGGCGACAGAGTGATAGCTGTAAACGGCGTCCGCAGCGACGAATGGACCGACATAACCAGGATGATCCAGACGTCGGAAGGGGATTCTGTAGAGATCACTGTCCTCAGGGGCTCCGAGGAAAAGACGTTTACCGTCGAAACATATACTCTGGATACCGGAGCCAAGGGCATAGGCATCGTCTGCAGCATAGAGCACGGCATAGGAAGCGCGTTTAAGTCCGGACTTAAAGAATGCGGTTCAATGATCCGCGCGCTGCGGGATTTCTTCGGCAGGCTGTTCCGCGGACAGGCAAGCTCCGACGACGTGGGAAGCGTCATCCAGATAATTGCAATATCCGGGGAATACGCCGCCCAATACGGTCTTATAACAGTGATCCATCTTATTGCCCTTGTAAGCGTTAACCTGGGCTTCATGAATCTGCTTCCGATACCGGGTCTGGACGGCGGAAGGATACTTTTCGTGATCATTCGCTGGATAACCCGCGGCAAACTCTCCGAAAAGGTGGAGAACATCATAAACAATGTATTCATGATACTTCTGATAGCGCTAATGGTGTTCCTGCTGTTAAAGGATATAGTCTGGCTGGTCAAGTAGACCGGACACGTCTTTTCGTTACCGTACTGTTTTTAGGTTTTTGCAAAATGAGCAGCAAAGAAAAAGTCTTCTGCGGAAAAGTTCAGATAGGAGGCGGCGCGCCTGTATCCGTTCAGTCCATGACGAACACTGATACCAGGGACGTTTCCGCTACCCTGGAGCAGATCCGCAGGCTGAGCGACGCGGGAGCCGACATAGTCCGCTGCACCGTGCCCGACGAAGATGCAGCCGCTTCTTTTGCTCTTATAAAGAAAGAAAGCCCTGTTCCGCTGGTAGCGGACATTCATTTCGATTACAAACTCGCGATAGCGTCCATAGAAGCCGGCGCTGACAAGATAAGGATCAATCCCGGAAACATCGGCTCACGGGAAAGAGTGAAGGCCGTTCTGGACTGTGCCAAAGGCCATGGCATTCCGGTAAGGATCGGTGTCAACTCCGGTTCTCTGGAAAAGGATCTTCTTAAGAAGTACGGCGGAGTCTGCGCGGAGGCAATATGCGAGAGCGCTCTTAACGCCGCCGCGTACGCTCAGGACCTTGGCTTCGAGGACATAGTAGTTTCTCTTAAGTGTTCCGACGTTCAGATGAACCACAAGGCTCATAAACTTTTCGTCGGAAAGTGCGGTCTGCCTCTGCACATCGGCCTTACCGAGGCCGGTTTCGGGGAAGACGGCATGCTCAAGTCCACGGCTGCGCTTTCTGCGCTGCTTCTTGACGGCATAGGCGATACCATGAGGGTCTCGCTTACCGGAGATCCCGTTCAGGAAGTCGTGCTCGCAAACAAGATCCTCAGGGCATGCGGAATAAAGCGTCCCGGAATAGAATTCGTTTCCTGTCCCACCTGCGGACGCACTCAGGTGGATCTTCCGGCGATAGCTGAGAAGGTCAAGATAATGCTTGCTCCGGTGTCCGAAAAATTGGAAAAGGCAGGACGTTCCATTCGCGTATCCGTCATGGGATGCGTGGTAAACGGACCGGGAGAAGCCGGAAATTCCGACTTCGGCATAGCATGCGGAAGGAACGAAGGAGTCCTGTTCAGAAACGGAGAGGTAGTGGAAAAGCTTCCGGAGTCCATGCTCGCGGACGCTCTGGTAAGACTGGTGGAAGGAAGCATCTGACATGGCAAAAGTAGATCTGGACAAAAGAGAACTGTTCGAAACGATGCCCGTTTACAGGGCCATCCTTTCTCTTGCCATACCCAATGTAATAAACCAGCTTGCCAACGTCATCTATAACCTTGCGGATACGTTCTTCATCGGCAAACTGAACAACAGTTCCATGGTCGCGGCTCTTACGCTTACCATGTCCGTGATGATACTCATCACAGCCGTCTCTAATCTGTTCTGCATAGGCAGCTGCGCTGTAATAGCGGCCGCTCTCGGATCGAAAGACGAGAAGAAGGCAAGAGACGTCGCAACCATGACGCCGATAATGGCTCTGGTATTCGCAGTAGTCTTCTGCGTACTTGTACAATGCTTCAGAGAGCCGATTGCTCTGTATTCCGGTGCTTCGGAAACGAGTCTTGTATATACGATGCAGTACCAGTTCTGGGTCCTGGGTCTTTATCCTATCCCGTTCCTGGTCTCGACATCCATCGGCGCAGGCTTAAGAGGCAGAGGCCACGCTAAATTCGAGATGTACGGGCTTACTCTCGGCAACGTGCTGAACATCATTCTGGATCCCATATTCATATTCGTATTCGGCATGGGCGTGTCCGGCGCCGCATTGGCGACGTTCCTCTCTACAGTCATCTCCTGCACGTTCATGATAATAATAGCCAGAAGAGTCCATTCGAGAGAGCCCATCTACAGCCCGCTTAAAGGGTTCAGGTTCAACTGGAGCTACGCTAAGAGCATCGTTACTACCGGTTTCCCGGCGTTCCTTCATTCCGTTCTTGCCAGCGTTGTCAACACATTCAATCTTAACCAGATAAAGAAGTATTCCGACGCTGCAGTCGCAGCCTACGGCATCTGCAGGAAGATAGAGCATACCTTCGGTCAGGTGGTCATTGGGCTCTGCCAGGGCACGATACCTCTGATCTCGTATAATTACACAAACAAGAACCATCAGAGGCTGACGGAGGTACGGAAGAAATCGATAGTCCTGATAATCATATGGGCGGCGATCTCCGTCGCTATAATACTGCCGTTTGCGAGGCAGATAATGCGCCTGTTCATAGAGGATGAGGCTACCGTAAACTTCGGCATACCCGTAGTAATGATGTACGCGTTCCTGCCTCTTACGATGGGCTACAATAATAATTCAAGGACTACGCTTCAGTCTCTGGGCAAAAAGAAGATATCTTCGGTGTTCTCGATACTCAGGCAGATACTCATAACCGTTCCGCTGATCATCATAGCGGACAGGTTTTTCGGTTTCTACGCGATCTGCGCAGTTCCGCTTATCGCAGACATAATAACGGATGTCGTAGCGTCGTTCATACTGCGCAGGACTCTTAAAGACATTAAGGCTGAGTTCGAGAGCGGAAAGGAGATAACTCTCTGACGGTTGGTAAACGATTGTATAAAAACACTTGATTTTTACGGTTTTTATGATATAGTAATGCAGTAAGTTATCGCAGAAGTGAGGCAAAGGCCTCACTTCTCTTGTTTGATAAGGATATGGCTAAGAAAAAGATCACGGAACTTGTTTCCGAATGGATGGAAGGATACGGACCGCAGAACGGCTACGAGTTGTCAAGATGCGAGTTCGTAAAAGAGGCCGGCACCTGGTATTTAAGAGTCTATGTGGATAAGCTGGAGGAAGACGGCTACGGCTGGATGAGCTCCGACGACTGCGAGACCGTAAGCAGGTTCCTGTCGGAAAAGCTGGACGCGGAAGATCCCATCTCCCAGAACTATTATCTGGAAGTAAGCAGCCCCGGCCTGGACAGGCCGCTGCTGTCGGATAAGGATTTCGAGCGTTTTAAGGGCAGCCGGATAGAGGTAAGGCTCTACGAGCCGGTGGATGGAAAAAAACTGCTGGAAGGCGAGCTTTTGGGCCTTGCAGACGGTATTGTAAACATAAAGGACGATAAAGGCAAAGAGATCTGCGTGCCCAAGGACAGGGCAGCAAAGATCAATCTTGCGGTAGTATTTTAGGAGGATACTGAAAAATGAACCTTGAGTTTCTGGAAGCATTAGACGATCTGGAAAGAGAAAAGCACATGTCCAAGGACATGCTGATCGACGCAATAGAGAGCGCGCTGGTCTCCGCGTACAAAAAGAACTACGGAACTTCCCAGAACGTCCGCGTTGACATAGACAGGCAGACAGGCGACATAAACGTCTTCATGAGACGCGACATAGTCGAGGAAGTAGAGGATCCGTTCTCTCAGGCATCCCTGGAAGAAGCGCAGGAGATAGACCCCGAATACGAGATCGGCGACGTAATAGAATACATGGTAACTCCCATGGATTTCGGCCGCATCGCAGCCCAGACCGCCAAGCAGGTGGTCATCCAGAGGATAAGGGAGACCGAGCGCGGAATGATCTACGACGATTACATCACGCGTCAGACCGAGGTCGTCACCGGTATCGTCCAGAGGATCTCCAACGGCACAGTGTTCGTAAACATGGGACGCGCGGAAGGAATACTCTCCGCAAACGAGCAGATCCCCGGCGAGCGCTACAGAGTAGGCGAAAGACTCAAGGTCTACGTAATGGATGTCAAGCGTTCCACCAAAGGACCCCAGGTATTCCTTTCCAGGACCCACCCCGGACTCGTCAAGAGGCTCTTCGAACTTGAAGTTCCCGAGATCCAGGAAGGCGTCGTAGAAATCAAGTCCGTCGCAAGAGAGGCCGGCTCCAGAAGCAAGATAGCAGTCTGCACCTACGATGAGAACGTAGATCCCGTAGGATCCTGCGTAGGTCCCAGAGGCCAGAGAGTACAGGCTGTAGTGGACGAGCTCAACGGCGAAAAGATAGACATCATCAACTGGTCCGACGATCCCGGAAGGATGATCTCCGCGGCTCTGTCCCCGGCCAACGTTGAGATGGTCCTCATCAACGAGAACCCCGAAGAAAGATCCGCTCTCGTAGTAGTTCCTGATTATCAGCTGTCCCTGGCCATAGGCAAGGAAGGCCAGAACGTAAGACTTGCGGCAAGGCTCTGCGGCTGGAAGATAGACATCAAGAGCCACACCAAGTGGGACGAGATGGAAAAGGCTGCGGCGGCTGAAAAGGAAGCCCAGGAAGCCGAAGCTGCTCAGCAGGCAGAGGAAGAAGCGCCTGCGGAGCTTTCCGCTTCCGCGATCAAGCGCCTTAAGAAGGCCGAGCTTATTGATCTCGCAGAAGAAAAGGGCATAGAGATCGATCCCAAGGCTACTAACGCCGAGATGGCAGATGCCATCATAGCCGAGATGGAGTAATAAATGGAACTCAACGGTCACGTACCCGAAAGAAGATGCATAGCCTGCAGGCGTTCATTCCCGCAATCCGAACTCATAAGGATAGTAAGCACTCCGGACGGTCTAAAGCCCTGGGGAAAAGGAATGAGCGGCAGGAGCTGCTACATATGCAGAAACGAAAAGTGCGTGGAAACAGCATTTGAAAAGAACTGCTTTGCCAGAAGCTTAAGGAAAGAAGTCAGAAAGAACGAACTGGCAGAGCTCAGAAAACGTATCGATATAACAGATTGAACAGTACGGGAGATGTTTTATGGCAGAAGAAACAAAAGTAGTTAAAAAGGATACCAAGAGCGAACCGGCTAAGAGCGGCGCTTCCAAGGTGCAGATAAGGCAGGTGGACATAGCCATCATCCAGGCCCAGCGCGAAAAAGCGATGAAAGAGGGGCAGAAGAAGGCAGAAGCCAGCCAGAAGAAGGCCGCTCCGGCGGTCAGGAAGGAGACGGCGCAGCAGGCTCCGAAAGGTTCGCCTGTTCCCAGATCCGCTGTTCCTGTAGGAAAGCCCATGCCTAAGAGCCCTATAGGTGCGCCCATGCCCAAGAACGCCTTCGGAACTCCTATGCCGAAGAGCCCCATGGGCAAACCAATGCCGAAAAGCGCTGTTCCGCAGAAAAAGGCGGACGTCCCTCAGCCGGAAAAGGCCGAGGCTACTTCTGATGCAAAGATCACGGATGCTCCCGTAAAGTCCGAGATCTCCGCAGTAAAGACCGAAGCCCCGGAAGTCAAGCCTGCTGAGACTGTAAAAACTGCAGTAAAGAAGGCCGCGCCTAAGGTTGAAAAGCCTGTCGAGAAGGCGGAAGAAGTAAAGGCTGCAGAGCCCGAAAAGAAGCCCGAACCAGTAAAGGCAGAGGAAAAGCCGGAAGTTCCTGCAAAGGAAGATAAGAAAGCGGACGCCGAAAAGCCCGAAAAGAAGACTAAGGCTGCTGAAAAGAAGCAGGAAGAAAAGGCTCCCGAAAAGACTGAAAAGCCAGAAAAGCCCGAAGAAAAGCCTGAGACAAAGTCTGTTCAGAAAGCAGAAGAAATAAAGCCCGAAGCAAAGGCTGCTGCTAAAGCAGAGGAAAAGCCGGAGAAACCGGCTGAAAAGGCAGAAGAGAAGCCCGCGGAAAAGAAGCCGGTAGATTACGTTCCCAACATCGGTGTTAAGATAATCAGCCGCGCCGCGGATCAGCCCAAGACGCCCCAGCCTGCAAGGCAGAAGCCGGCAAAGGGCAAGGACGGACAGAGATCTGACGACCGCAGAAAAGGCGACCAGCAGCAGGACGGACAGAAGCGTACGCCCAAGGAATTCGTAGGCAAGAAGAAAGACGGCGAAGACAACGCTTCCCCGAGAAGAAAGCAAGCCGCAAAGACCGACGCCAGAGGCGAGAAGGTAGTTGCTTACACTGCGCCCACCGGCGGCGACAAGAGAGGCCGCAAGGGCAAGGATAAGGACAGGGAGAAGGACGACCGCGGCAGGAACAAGTTCGGCCGCGACGAGGCGCCCGCCGATCTGACCAGAAACATTAAGAAAAAGCACAGCAAATATAAGGAAGCCAAGGTCGAAGAGGTCGAAGTGCTCTCCGCCGAGGTCGAAGAAGCCATCGCTACCGGCGGTGTAGTAATAAACGTTCCGATCACTCTCGCGGGATTCTGCGAGCAGGTGGAATGCAC
>JAEEGL011046453.1_pt1 | contig 11993 bp, 7 predicted proteins | sample 9134231 | NCBI WGS metagenome assembly JAEEGL01 (sample SAMN16246548, study PRJNA631951) | gut metagenome | biome: gut microbiome; feature: rumen; material: fiber-attached | host: Bos | place: Iran: Karaj | collected 2018-10
AATAGTTGTTCCCGGAAGAATAATTATAGTATCGTTCCAGACATATTTACGGTTTTCATCTTTTTTTGTGAATTCCACCTGGAAGGAATATGTACCTGGCTTAATATCTTTTCCATTTGCAGTGTAATTATATGGGAATGCGTCTGCAGGAGCAGGAGGGTTTACGGCACCAGGAGCAGGTACTGTATAAATGGCTTCACTTAAAGAAGCAGCCGGAGTTTCATCAGAAAGGATTAAATCACCAGTAGTAATATTATAAATATAAGCATTTACATCATATCCATCCGGTATTAACATTCCTGTACCAAGGACAAGATTCAAATTAACTTTACCAGGTTTTTTAAGTCCTTTTGGAGACATTGTAAATTTAATGTTATTAGTAAACATCATATCTACATTTCCATAGCCAATAAGAACTGCTTTGTTAATTATTTCCTCAATTTTAGCTTCAACTGCAGCATCATCATCATATGGGTTAGGAATAGTAATAGCTTCAGAACAGGCTGCTAAAGTCAACGACCAGTTATAACAGTCAATATCAAGAATAACTTTACCGTTATATTGGTCAATTGCTGTTACAGTTACCTCTTTTGGCTTTAAAGGCTGACCACTTAAAGCGGTACCCCATAGATAAAAATGCAGCCCACTATCTGTTGTAAATGCATCTGCCACAATAGTACGGCTTGCATTAGCCTTTTTTTCAAAAAGTTTGATGTTATCATTAGAAGCAATAGAAATAGTCAAAGGTTTTTTATCGCTGCCGGTAAAAGAACCTGTGGCATTCTGCTTACATGCACTAAGAATAACAATCAAAATCGCTGAGAGTATAAAACTCCATTTTTTTACGTTTTTCATGCTAATCCTCCTTGAAGAAATTTGTTTGTCCATAAATTTGATCATAAATAATAACCTTACACCAATCGGTATAGGTAATGTCATTATTTCCAACTACAATTAATCTTAAAATATAAGTTCCCTGCCCTAAGTAAACTCCAGATTCAATCTGTGAATTTGGAATATAGGCACGAAACTCCCGCTTGTCTTTACCACAGTCCGGATAAAAATCCAGTTTATCAGTAATGTCCACGAGTTCTGTATCGATTGCACTCTCTCCAGTTTCTCGTCGTATCTTGTTTATTGTCTTGTAAAAAATCCATTTATAAGTTTTACACTTATAAGGAGCAGCAAGGTTTAAGTTTCCTTCTGAAGATGCTACATAAATATCATCCAGCATTTTAGAAGCTTCAAACCCCTTATCCCCCGGATTCTTTATAAGTTCCATATTGGTTGCAGGTTCGTAATGGGCGTTGTAGTCGTCGAGCATGGTGTTGACGTTGTTTTTGCAGGAAAAGGAAAGGCTGGCAAGCAGAATAATTGCAAAAGAGGACATCAAAACCTGTGAAGACACGCTATAACGCTTCATAAACATTCCTACTCTACTATTTTCGGCATAACGTCGAAAAAAGCGCACAAAATTATCGGCAGAATTTACTTTTTTCTTAGCAAATTCTTCCAAAAACGCGAAAATTTTTAATTTTTTTGATTTTTTGCTTTTTTGAATTGATTTTAGTTTATTTCGTTTAAGCAAAGGTGATTATACAGTGACTTTGTATATAATGCAAGAAAAATATTTTTTTTTATTATGGATTGCTTCGCTGCGCTTGCAATAACGGCAGTTATGCTTTAACAATGACACTTTTCCGCTTTTCTGCTAAACTGTATTTATGGCAAAACAAAACGGCTACACAACAATTTATAGTGACGACAGTATTGTGGTACTCAACAAAATGTCCGGGATTCTCATTGCGGCAGACAGATATGATGAAAATGCTCCACGGCTTGATCTTTTGGCTCAGGAGGAATTTGGCAGGCTTTATGCTGTTCACCGCATAGATAAAGACACTTCAGGAATAATCATTTATGCCCGAACCGCAGAGGCCCACAAAAACCTTTCGGAACAGTTTGAAAAACGACTTGTAAATAAAACTTACCATGCACTGGTATATGGACATCCACTCTGGCAGGAGCTTCATGTTGACCTTGCCCTGCAGCCGGATGGAGATGCACGACACCGTACTGTTGTAAGCAAAAAATACGGAAAGCCCAGCTTTACTGATTTTATAAACCTTGGTTCCTGTGGCCCTTATTCCTGGATAATTGCAAAGCCTAAGACCGGACGCACCCACCAGATCAGGGCTCATCTTGCCGCAAACGGATTTTCGATTGTATGTGATCCTCTCTACGGCGGAAACCAGAAGCCTGTCCGCTTGAGTGAAATTAAACGAAAGTGGAACGGCGACGAAGACGAAGAACGCCCTCTTTTAAGCCGTCTTGCACTCCATGCCTATAAAATTGAATTTACACATCCTGCAAGCGGAGAAAAGGTTTGTTTTACTGCCCCCTACCCCAAGGATATGGAAGCCACACGAAAACAACTGGCAAAAATATTTAATGTAGATCCTCTGGCAAGTGAGTAATGAAAAAAGTATTTTTCTGCTTTATTCTTGTTTTATTCTCGTCGGGATTTTTAAGTGCACAGCAAAAACTCCAGATTGAAGCAAGCCTTATGCCGGGTATTGCAAACAGCTTTACCCAGGAAATTCTTTACGAAAACTGGGACACAGATGCAGAAACCTTGAGCCTTTTGGAATGGCAAAATTATTTAAGCCCATGCATTTTTGCAGATGCAAATTGTATTTTTAATCAGCACTTTTTTTTGAACTTAAGCGGATTATATGCCCTGCCGTTTTCTACCGGTGTAATGCAGGATAACGACTGGTGCAATCTTATTTCAACAGGCACAAAAGAACAGACTCATTTTTCTGAACATAAAAACAAAACGGAGTTTTACTATTATATAAGCTCTGCAATTGGAGCCGCATACCACCTGTCAAAAGCTATTACCTTAAAAGTTTTTTTACCCGTAAAATATTACTTTTTTTCTTTTACTTCTACAGACGGCTACAAACAGTACGGCACAAAAATTGATGAAGCAAACGGAAATGATGTTTTTACACCCTGGTCTGCATCAATTGAAAAAATGCCGCTTGAGGGAAAAATCATTACCTATCAAAATCAGGATTTGTTTTTTGGCCTTGGTACTCAAGTTGATTTTAATATCAACAGCAGGCTTGATTTAAGCGCCCTTATACAATTTCAGCCTGCTCTCAAAAGCAGAGGACTTGATATACATCACCGGGCAAAGGAACGATACCCTTACACCTTTTTTGATTTTTCTTCAAAACTTGCTTTTACTTCAAGTTTTTTGTTAAAATATAAAATATCAAATTCAGGCAGACTTTGTGCCAGAATTGAATACTGCTTTATAGATACAGATAAATCAAAAATGTATCAAAGCAGGACAAAAAGCACCTGGGTGCAGACTGCAAACCCCGGAGCCCAGACACAACACAATTTAAGCATTTTGTTAGGATACACTTACTGGTATGAAAAATAAACAGCCCGCACTGATTTTCCTTTTCTTTCTTCTGAATACGTTAGTTTTTGCTAACAAACAGCCGGAAGTTTCTTTTTACGTAGAACCTTCTGCAGGTCTTACAAATGGCACTATTGTTGAAAATGTCTGGTATGTTCATACAACAACGACCCCTCAAACAATTACACTCACTCCTGTTGCTAAAGAAAGCCGTCTGGACTGGCAGCTGCAAAACTTACCTTTTATTGATTTTACTTTTGGAATGGGCTTTGATAAAAAAGTTGAATTCACCTTTAGCTTTTATAACACCTTTACCGGAGCCTTTGGTGTTATGGAGGATTACGACTGGCTGAATCCTCTTAAGTGGCCAGACGATCCTCCAGATGAATTAACCAATTATTCCCGGCATACAAACATAATAAAGAATTTTACAAGAGTGCGTTTTCTTGCAGGGTATAATTTTTTTCTTAACAAAATACCTTTATCAATAACACCTAATTTTGGAATTATAAGCCAGAGCTTTGTTTTTTCAGGCTTTGGAGGTTATAAAAAATATAAATCGAATAACTGGGAAGTTAATAATTTTCCAGATAGAGATGTTATAACTTACAAACAATGTTTTTTTTCTCCGGTTTTACTGCTTAACACAACCTTTGACATAAAATATTTTACTGCAAGTCTTGATTTATCTGCTTCCTTTATTAAAAAGCTTGATTGTTATGACACACATCATGAACGAAGCAACTATTTTAATGACAGAATTGAAAACGCCTGGCTTTTGGAAGCCTGTATAAAAGCGTTTTACAAAATTACACAAAAAAATAAAATTGGTATAAAAGCAAATTGTGAATTTATTCCTGACGCCTATGGTTTTACCTATGATTCCACAGTCTCGTTTGAGAATCTGGCAAAGGAGCCGGGCACAGGCAGCCTTGGTGGAACAAGCCGCTTTTTATTCAGTTATGCCCTTGTATATCAGCATAGATTTTAAATTTTAATTCTTATACTCGTTATGCGGCGCTGACTTACATCTTCTACAGTGTAAAGGATTTTATTTTTAAGCAGCACCATTCCAACCGAAGGAAGATAACCAAACTGCTCAAGCACCCAGCCGCCAAGAGTATTCATTTCTTCTGATTCCAGATTAAGATGAAGTATTGAGTTTACTTCTTCAAGTTTAATGTCTCCCTGGACAATAAAAGTGTTAGTACTAACTAACTTTATTTTTTCTTCGGCAGGAATATTGTCATGAGAATTTTCATCAGTCATTCGTCCAAACACAACACGAATTATATCTTCAATGGTAACAATTCCTGCGGTCTGTCCCTGTTCGTTTAAAACCACCGCAAATCTGTTTTCATCCTCGCGAAGCTTTGTCAAAAGCTCCAGTGCAGAAAAAGTTCCCGGTACATAAAGCACATCATCCATTATACGAGAAGCATAACCGGCTCCTGTATCAATCTGTTCGTTTCCATATAGTAGTTTTTTATAATGAATAATTCCTGCAATATTTTCTGCCCCACCCTTATAAACTGTAAGTGTTGAAAAACCTGATTTTAAAAATTCCTCTACAACTTCATCATAAGTGGCATCTGCATTAACCATGCTTACAAAAGAACGGTGTTTCATAATATCCGTTGCAGAAAGATCATTAAATGCAATTATTTTGTTGAGCATGCGGCTTTCATTTTTTTCGATAGTGCCTTCTTTTTCTCCGACATCAATCAAAGTTTTTAATTCTTCTTCTGTAATAAGATGATCTCTTGGTTTTATGATTTTTTCTACAAGCCATACCGCAGCATGAGACAAACGTTCAAAAAGAAAAATTACCGGAAAGAAAACCCGTTCAAGAACAAGCAGTGGCAGTGCTCTGGAGAGACATTTTTTTTCCGGATTTCGTCCTGCAATTGTTTTTGGTATAATCTGTCCAAAGGTTGTAATTACAAAGGCTGTTGCAAGAGTTGGAAGTCCTACTCCACCACCGCCCCAGAGCTTAACAACCAGAGCTGTAGCAAGAGAAGAAATTAAGGCATTTAAAAAGTTAGTTCCAATTAACACAGTAGTTAAAAGCCGCGGCATATTTCCTTTAAGTTTAGCAACAGTGCCGGCATTTCTTTTTCCCTGTTCCATTAGATTGCGCAGCTTTATTTTTGAAAGAGAAATAAAAGCGGTTTCTGAAGAAGTAAAAAATCCTACAAATAAAATAAGAATAAAAATTACACAGATAAGGATAAGGTCTTGCCAGGAAAAACTATTCAGCATCAGCTTCCTCCTTTCTGTAAATTCTCATTCGTTCTATTCTATGCGCCTGAATTTTTTTAACTTCAAAAACCCAGCCCTGATATTCAAGCATATCACCGGCACAGGGCATGCGGTTTATCTGTTCTGTAAACCAGCCTCCAATTGTTTCATTTATAGCGGAATCCAGTTTGATTTTTAAATCTTCGCTCAAAACCCGCAGCAACACGGAACCGTTAATTTCAAAATCCTTTTTATCTTCTACACTGTCAAAATCAAAAACCTTACCCCGCAAAGAATCATCTCCCGGCATGGCAAAAATTTCACGCGAGATATCTTTTTCCGTAACAATTCCATCTGTACCCGAATATTCATCAACAATAATTGCCATTGACTGCCGGCTTTCAAAAAGCATCTGCTGAACAGAAGACATTGTTTTGGTTCCAAGAATAAAAAGAGGAGGCCGCATAACTTCGCTAATTTTAAAATCAGCAGGACAACTCTTAAATTTAATCATATCCTTTAAATATATGATTCCAACAATATCATCTATGGATTTACGATAAACAGGAAACCTTGTAAAACCAAGTCGCTGTGAAAGTTCAATTATATCCCGGTAAGCAGCATCGTAAGGAACCGCACGAATTTTTGTACGAGGAACCATTATATCCTGAGCTTCAAGATCGCTGAATTTGAAAATCTGATTCATAAACCGGTTTTCATCTTCTTCTATGACTCCAGATTCACTGCTCATTTCAAAAAAGGTTTTTATTTCTTCTTCGGTATAGGATTTTTTCTGCCGGTCAGGCTTTATTCCAAAAAGTCTGAGTACACTCTGAGCAAAAGCCGTAATAACAAAAACCAGAGGATACATAAGATTTACAAAAACCTTAACAAATCCGCTGAGCCCATAAGCTATTGGATCAGGACATCGTGCCGCAATTGTTTTAGGTGTAATTTCTCCAAAAATCAAAAGAAGAATTGTTGCGGTAAAGGTTGCAATTGAAACTCCCTTCTGGCCGAATAACGACAAAGCAATAGAAGTTAAAATTGCAGAAAGAAATATATTTACTAAATCATTTGAAATAAGGATAGTATTTATAAGGTGTTCTTTTTTTTCTAAAAGCTTAGCAGCCCTGACAGCACGTTTATCGCCGTTTTTTTTCAGAATGCGCAGACGCAGTTTATTCATACCCAGAAATGCGCTTTCTGAAATTGAAAAAAGCATTGAAAGAACTATGAGAACTACGGCTGCTATTAATAAATACGAGGGAATATCTTCCATTGATTTATTTTGCATCAACCTCGTTTTCTAAATTGAATTCATCCTTTTTCTCTATAACTGTTTGAAAATAAGTAATAGCGTCTTTAATTGCAGGAGCCTTTGCAGAATCCGGTGACAACTCATAAGCTGTCTGAAGATAGGTTATGATTCCCTGATAATCTTCTGAACCACTGTAGGCAGCAAGATATGCAGCTGTATAAAAGCATTCCTGTTTATCTTCGTTCTTTACAAATTTGTTATCAGCAACTTCCAGATATTTTTTTATGGCTGCTTCGGTATCACCCTGGGAATAGGCTGTTAATGCTTCTGTTTCTGCATTTACCATAATATATTTTCCCAAAAGTCCGCTTTCGTTATTTTTATCAAGTTCAAGGACAAGCTTTACCATAGGAAGCAGGAAGATTCTGAAATTTTCGTCAGTAGCATTATAAAGGCTATCCACGGCTTCTATTCTTGTGGTTGCAGAGCCCTTGTTAGTTGCCGCTACCATATTGTTGAATTTTTCAAGTTTTTCGCCAGATTCCTCAAGCAGCATCTGAAATTCTGTCATGCTCATAAAGCCATCGTCAGATTCGATCTGAGTAACCAGATAGCCTTCTTTTGTACAAAGAAAAATCTGCGGCATTACATCAACACCAAGCAGCATTGCAAGCTGATAGTTATTTTGAAGAACTATATTAAAGTTATTCTGTTCTTCTTCGGTCAACTTTTTCCAGGCATTTTCAGAAAAGTCTGCATGGAATACTGTATACTTTTTGAGAATTTCAGAAGAAAAATCCGGATGCTTAAAAATATCTGCTGCCAGTTGTGTACTTTCTTCATCATCTCCTTCTGAAGTAAAGAACATGAGAAGCGGCTGTTTTTTCTTTTCAGAATTATCAAGCGCATCTTCATAATTTACAAAGCAGCCGTAGTCGTCCTTGAGTGCCTTGTTACCGCAGGAAATAAAAAGACTTGCGGCGAGAATGATGGTAAGTAATAAAGTAAGTTTTTTCATAAAAAATGCCTTGTTATATGAGATTCCGAAACAAGTTCGGAATGACAACGTAATGTCACCCTGAACTTGTTTCAGGGTCTATTTAAAGTATGAAACTCCGGCTGCAAACAGGTTCTGGCAGGTAGTTTCTACAGGGTTCTTAAGAGGATTTCCTCCTACGTTCTTGAACAGGTCAAAGCTTGAACCATTTGGCTCCATGCCTACTCCACGTTCAGAGTGTCCCATCTTACCAAGTACATGTCCGTCCGGGCTGGTAATACCTTCGATAGCATAGGCAGAGCCGTTAGGATTGTCCGGTTCTGTAATTGCAGGACGTCCAAACTCATCTACATACTGGGTGAATACCTGTCCGTTTTCGAACAGCTTTTTAGCAGTAGCTTCATCGCAGACAAAGCGGCCTTCTCCGTGAGAGATTGCAATAAGGTGATTGCGCTGGTCTACTACACTAGGATGCATTGCCCATGGAGACATTGCACTTACAACACGAGTTCGTACAATTCGGCTGATGTGGCGGCCAATTCTGTTGTAGGTAAGAGTTGGCATATCAGGAGTCATATCACAGATTTCTCCGGTTACAGCAAGACCTGTTTTAACAAGTGCCTGGAAACCGTTACAGATACCAAGAACAAGACCGTCGCGCTTTTTAAGAAGGTTCATAACCTCTTCACTTATGTTTCCTGCCTTGAGTACATTTGCAATGAATTTTGCAGAACCATCAGGCTCGTCACCGGATGAGAAGCCGCCGCTAAGGGCAAGAATCTGTGTGTCACGAAGCTCGCGGGCAAGGTTTTCGAGTGATTCTGTAAGCTGATCCTGTGTTCTGTTTTGGAGTACAAGAATCTTTGTTTCGGCACCTGCAAGATTAAAGGCACGGGCCATATCGTATTCACAGTTTGTACCAGGGAAGACTGGAAGCAATACCTTTGGATGTGAGGTTGGCTGAACAAAGGCCGGAGCCTTGCGGATATCGCTGAGGGACTTATGTACGCTTGTTGCCCATTCAGGAAGCTCCGGCTGAACCGGTGCACCGCTTACACGAGGAAATACTTCCTTGAGCTTGTCTTCCCACTTGTCTACACAATCATAAAGGCTTATAGCAACTTCTGGGTTTGTTACTCCGCCTAAAGTTGCGTTACGGATTGTAATAACAGGCTTGTCATCTGTGCATCCAAGCTGAACTACAGTTCCGTCAACAAAGCCTGCCTTTTCAAAGTCTGAATAATATGCAGAAGGAACTTCTACAATGATGTTTCCGTAGGTTGGAACAAAAAGTGAACGCAGGTTGTCTGTGGTGGTAGAGCTTGTCGAAACCACCGCAGACGCATCAATCTTTGCACCAACCATATTTCCCATGGCCATCTTGGTAACAGCTTCGGCAATACCGCCAGGGCCTACAGGATACATAGAGGCAATCATTCCTTTCTGATTTAATTCATAAAGTACATCTGAGTTTTTAAGGAAGGTTTCGTAATCAGGCTCAAGCAAGTCTGAATAAGGAACGCTTACCATATAAATGCGGTTACCAAATACCTTAAAGGCACCGCTTGTTACATTCTTAACATCTTCGTGTCCAACTGCAAAGCTTACAAGTGTGTGAGGAACATTTATATCTTCAAAAGTTCCGGACATAGAGTCCTTACCGCCGATAGAAGCACAACCACTTTCTACCTGGGCATCAATAGAACCAAGCAGGGCTGCAGCAGGATAGCCCCAGCGTTTTTCGTTTACTGCGCGTCCAAAGAATTCCTGGAAGCTCAGGCGTGAAGTACGGGCCTTACCACCCAGACAGGTGATTTTTGCAAGAGAGCTGAGTACTGCTGTTTTGGCACCATGCCATGGAGACCAGTTGCCAACCCGAGGGTCAAAACCGTAAGCCATAATGCTTGCAGTAGATGTTTCGCGTGGAGAGACAACAGGAATCTTTGCAGCCATACCTGCTTCCGGAGTATTCTGATATTTTCCACCATAAGGGAAAAGAACTGTACTTGCACCAATAGAGCCGTCAAAGCGTTCACCAAGACCGCGCTGAGAACAACAGCTAAGATCATTGATATTTGCAAGCCAGGCATCGCGTAAGTGATTTTCTACACAGCCTTCGCATTTTACAGGCTTATTAAGTTCTGCAGCAGCAGACTCAAGTGGATTCAAAAGTGGAGACTTAGCTGGTTCTGAAGGCTGCTCAATAAGGGCAGTAGCTTCGTGGTGGGCACCGGCGGCGTCTAAGAATTCGCGGCTAATGTCTACGATTGTCTTTCCACGCCACTTCATAACAAGGCGGTTTGTATCGGTAACTACGGCAACAACAACAGCGTTTAAGTTTTCGGCAGAGGCAGCGGCAATAAAGCGGTCTACATCAGACTTGCGTACAACAACAGCCATGCGTTCCTGACTTTCGGAAATTGCAAGCTCTGTACCGTTTAAGCCTTCGTACTTCTTTGGAACCTTGTCCAGGTCAATTTCAAGGCCGGGAGCAAGCTCACCGATTGCAACAGAAACACCACCTGCACCAAAGTCGTTACAGCGGCGAATCATAAGGCTTACTTCTTTATTGCGGAAAAGACGCTGAATCTTGCGCTCTTCTACGGCATTACCCTTCTGAACTTCGGCAGCGGCAGTTGTAACAGATTTAACTGTATGAACCTTGGAAGAACCTGTGGCTCCACCAATACCGTCGCGGCCTGTTCCACCACCAAGAAGGATTATAATATCACCCGGCTCAGGGCGTTCACGAATAACTGTATCTACAGGAGCCGCAGCAATTACAGCACCAAGCTCCATACGTTTTGCAGCATATCCAGGATGATAGATTTCTTCTACCTGTCCTGTTGTAAGACCAATCTGGTTTCCGTAGCTTGCAAAACCCTGAGCAGCTTCGCGGCAAAGTTTAATCTGAGGGAGTTTACCCTTCATAGTTGCACTGAGCGGAACAGTTGGATCTGCAGCACCGGTAATACGCATAGACTGGTAAACCCAGCTGCGACCGGAAAGAGGGTCACGGATTGCTCCACCAAGACAAGTTGCGGCGCCACCAAAAGGTTCAATTTCGGTCGGATGGTTATGTGTTTCGTTTTTGAACATCATAAGCCAGCGTTCTGTGGCGCGAGGGTCGTCAGCTTCAAGCGGCTTTCCATTTTCGTCGGCAGTGTAATGTACGTCTATATAAACCGAGCAGGCATTGTTTTCTTCCGAAACTTCCATATCTTCAAGCTTTCCATGCTTTTTAAGATACTTCATGCCAATTACAGCCATGTCCATTAAGCAGACAGGCTTATCAGTGCGGCCGGCATACATCTCGGTACGCATTTCGTTGTAGTTTTCAAGTGATTTTTTGAAAAGCGGTGCATAAGGTCCGTCTTCAATTTTTATATCTTTAAGTTCTGTTAAGAAGGTTGTGTGGCGGCAGTGATCAGACCAGTAGGTATCCAATACGCGGATTTCTGTTTCTACAGGGTCGCGGCCTTCGCTCTTAAAGTAGTCCTGCAGGAACTTAATGTCCAGGTGGTCCATGGCAAGGCCCATCTTGTTGCGGTAGGCTTCAAGGGCGTCGTCGTCCATATTAATAAAGCCGTCAACAACAGGAATGTCTGCAGGCTCTTCTATATCCATCTTAAGGGTTTTAGGTTTTTTATCGTCTGTAAGGCGTGAATCAACCGGGTTTATAAGGTAGTTCTGAATCTTTTCAATATCGTCTTTGCTAACCTTGCCTTCGAGCACAACAATTTTTGCACAACGCACAACTGGGGGTTCGCTCAAGGTTTTCACACCGGCACTTGCAAGGCCTGCACGCAGCAAAGAAAGGCACTGTTCAGCAGAGTCGGCACGCTGGTCGTACTGTCCAGGCAGATATTCCCAGATAATTTCTTTTCCGTTATGCTTAGGAAGCTTTTCTGTAAAAACAAAATCACTCTGTGGTTCAGAGAAAATGCGTGTAGCAGCAATTTTTGCAACCTCGTCACTAACATTTTCAATGTCATAGCGGTTAAAATAACGAACTGCAGTTACACCGGCAATTCCCAAAAATCCATTAATCTGTGCTA
>JAEEGL011310703.1_pt1 | contig 11993 bp, 12 predicted proteins | sample 9134231 | NCBI WGS metagenome assembly JAEEGL01 (sample SAMN16246548, study PRJNA631951) | gut metagenome | biome: gut microbiome; feature: rumen; material: fiber-attached | host: Bos | place: Iran: Karaj | collected 2018-10
CCGTCATTGCGAGCCAAAGGCGAAGCAATCGCGGTTCGCATTTGGTTTATGCTAAAGTTTTGAGATTGAGCTGGCGAACCCGCCAAGTTTCGTCTTGCGACGAAACTTGATAGCTGAGTGTATACGGTTGCTCGTTTTGAGCAGTTGCGCAAAGGCTTCCAAAATGGAGTTGGTGTACATAAGCTGCCGGTTTTTGAGCTGCATGGACTGTCTGTTTTTGTTTCACAAAAACAGACACTTTTCGCTGAATAATCGCTATTTGTAGATTAAGCTATTGCGAAAAGAGTTTCGCCAGATAAGCTTTTGCCGTGGAAAAGGCTATTGCGAAAAGAAGATTGCTTCGTCACTTCGTTCCTCGCAATGACGGAGGTTGTGGTACGGCTGCGCTCACCAACCGCGTAGTCGAAGCAACCGACAAAAGCGGTGCAGCCAAATGTGCGCGGTCACTTCGACTACGCTCAGTGACCGCTAGTCAGTGACCATTGGGGTGCAGCAAAGGATAAACTTGAAGCTTGTGGAAGCAAGATGCACTTTTTCATTAATTTCCTTTATTTGTTGTGAAACGGTACATTAAAGACTTTCCTCACTGAAAGTTTATCCTTTGGTTCATCTCAAAAGCAAAAGCCTGTTTGTTTCAAACAGGCTTTTTTTGTGCCGTCATAATTTAACATCTGCCATCAAATAATAACAAGCAATTCAAGATTGTGGAAAATTCGCTCAAAGCGTGATAAAATAAGCGCAACGGAGGTGCTGTTATGACAATGACATCTGTTTCTATAAAAATACCAGACACAATTATAGAATATGCGGCTGTAGAAGATGAAAATGCAATGCTTACAAGAAATGCAATGATTCTTTTTCCGTATATACAAAAAGAAGTCATTTCTCATGGAAGAGCAGCGGAATTGCTTGGCATTCATAAAATGGATTTAATTGCATTGTACAGCAATTTAGGGCTTCCGTATCTTAATCAGAGCAAAGAAGAGCTTGCAAACGATGTCGCTGTTTTAAAAAAGCTTCGGAGCAAATCTGCATGATTGTGATTTCCGACACAACACCGATTATTACGCTTATAAAAATCAACCGCATTGATTTGTTAGAAAAGCTGTTCGGCGAAGTTTTTATTCCAGAAGCGGTGTTCCGAGAGCTTACGACAAATACCGCCTTTGCTGATGAAGCTGAAATTGTAAAGGCTTCTTCATTTTTGAAAGTCAAAACTGTTCAAAATCAACAGTCTTTGTCAATTTTACAAGCTGTAAGCGGTTTAGATGATGGTGAAAGCGAAGCAATCATTCTTGCAGGCGAATTAGGCTCAGATGCGCTTATAATTGACGAGCGAAAAGGCAGAAAAATTGCTCAAAAACTTGGCATAACTATCACCGGCACTATTGGTATACTAATTCAAGCTCATAATGAAAATATGATTTCAACCGAAAACGCAAAACTTTACCTTGAGCAGCTGAAAAACAGCAACATCAGATTAAGCGAAGCGCTTATTCAAGAAGCTTTATCTATGCTTCTATAATAATAGAGAGCATCACAAGATTGTCGGGTCACGCCCGACAATGACACTGAGGCAATCCCGAGCGCACTCGTCATTGCGAGCCGGAGGCGAAGCAATCTAAAGATGTGCAGCAGCCTTTGAAAATGGATTGCTTCGTCACTTCGTTCCTCGCAATGACGAGTGCTGTGATTCGACTGCGCTCAGTGACCGTGCGCACCAAACAATGACACCGCGGCACGCCCGTGCGCACCAAACAATGACACCGCGGCACGCCCAAGCGCACCAGACAATGCCCAGGCTTGGCACATTGTCATTGCCCGGCACGACCGGGCAATCTTTTGCTTATCAAAAGCTGTAACAGCATTTATCCCAGATATTCTTTCACAATCTGCCTTACCGCATCGGAATTGTGTTCTGTGAGCCTTAGAAGCGCGCACACGCCGACGGCATCGTGGAAAGCGTCTTTTGATTGCAGCTTGTTCAGGTCGTCTTTGATTGCGCCCATAAAGAAATCAATGATGAACGGCGCAAATTCTTTGAAAATCACAAAGACGCGCGCATAATCAAAAATCGGGTTGCCTTCGCGCGCATTCACCCAGTCGATTATCACATACGGAAAAGCGTCCTTCGAATCTTTGAGGAACATCAAATTCTGAAGGTGCAAATCAAGGTGGCAAATGCGCTTTTCTTCTGGAATTGCGTTGATGATTTCAAGCGCGCGCCGCTTTTGCGCGTCTGTAATGCCTGGCAAGCTGAAACTGTTGATGGCGCTTGTAAATGATTCGCGCAGATTCGGAATCGTTCCGGCCGCTTCAACAGAATGAACAAATCTGTGCGCCGCCGCCAAATCTGCAAAGCCGTCTTTGTAGCCGCCGTTCAGGCGCTCTTCAAGCATTATGCCGGCAACAAAATCCATCTTAATTGTGTGTGCGTCTTCAGTTTTTTCGTAGCGCACCGGGCAAAGACCAAGCGCGTTCACCGCTTTCTGCTGGTCAATCTCAAATGCAATCCATTCGGCAGGGTAATCCGGCCTGAAAACTTTATAAGCGTAGCCTTTCCAAAGATAAACTTCAGCCTGTGCGCCGTGTCCGATTATTTTTTCTGTTCCGTCAAAAATCATAGATTCTCCTTTCACGTTTTAAACTTATACTTTGTTGGTTTTGTTCATTATGCTGTATTTTGCCGCAAAAATAAACTGAAAGTTAAAAAAGATTTTCTTATGCTGTCTAATGATATGCAGAACGGCACAAATAATTTTCTAAAAAGTATTTAAAAACTCTATTTATTGTTGTATAATCAAATTAGTTGCAATGTTGTAATATATCAAAAAGATTGGAGGATTGATATTCATGGACAACTCAGGCAGTTCCGGCGAACCTATAATCAAGCCTTTTCCTTTTAAGCTGCATTTCTTATATTCATTGCTGTTTGTTGTACCGATTACGCTCGGCTGGGTTTGGAGCGTAAATCTCAAAATGTTCACTCTTGAAACTTCGTTCTATGTTTTTATTCACCCTGTAATATGCTCGCTTTGCGTGCTGCTGCTCACTCTTTATGGTTTGTTCTATTTTGTTATGATAAAAAGAATCGAAAAATGTGATGGCAGCGAAGCTTCCGTTATATCTGCAAACAAATCGCTTACCATTCTTGAATGGGGCGCTTATGCAATCATCATAGTCAACGGCGTTATTATTTCGTTCATCGTAAAATTCGGCTTTGACTTGCGCGGCATTCATTTCAATTTTGTTCCGCTGATGATGTGCGCAACAGGTCTTGCGTTTTTGTTTTCGATTTTCTTTTGTTTGCTTTTTACGCAAAAGCTTGAGGAACATGTTCATACGCTGAAATTTGACAGGCGTTTTCTTTCGGTAAGTCTGACAATAAAAACAATTTTGGTTGCCTTTTTTGCAGCCATGGGGCTTATCATGTTTACGAACTGCGTAATTTATTCGCCGGTTGCCGTAGTTTATTCTGCACAAGATTTGTTCGTCAAATATATTCTTCCGAGCGGCCTTGTCGGCATGATTGCGATTATTCTCGATTTTTACCGCCTTATGCGAAGCAACATCAACCGCGTAAACGCAATTTCGGGCTTTACCAAATTTCTTGCTGACAAAGATTATACCATCGATTCGCTTGACGTTCTTAGCCGCGATGAGCTTGGCGTTTTGATTACAGACTTGAATTCGTTCTACGAAATAACGCAAAAGCTTCTCAAAAATATTTCAGGTTCTGTAAATTTTGCAACGGAAACTTCAGACGAGCTTTCGCGCAACTTGAACCAGACATCTGAATATCTTGAGAACATCATGACGAGCATCAGCAACATCAAAGACAAGATTGAAAATCAGGTCAGCGGCGTTACTGAATCTAACACGACAATCAATCAGATTATTGAGCGCATAGCTTTGCTTGACAACGCCATCAAAAAGCAGGTTTCCGGCGTGAACACTTCGTCGTTCCTTGTTGAAGAAATGGTCTCAAATATCCGTTCCGTAACTGATATTCTTGAAGACAATGCAAAGCAGGTCAATCCTCTTGGTGAAAAATCTGAAGCCGGCCGCAGCAAGATTGACACTTCAGTTGAATATGCTGAATCAATTTTGAAGCGTTCTGACAGCCTTATCGAAGCAACTTCAATCATTCAGAATATTGCGGCACAGACAAACCTGCTTGCGATGAACGCCGCAATTGAAGCTGCCCATGCTGGCGAGGCCGGCAAAGGTTTTGCTGTTGTTGCTGAAGAAATCAGAAAGCTTGCAGAAGAATCTAATTCGCAGGGCACAAACATTTCGAATCAGCTTGATGAATTCAAGACTGCAATTATGGGCGTTGCCGAAAACACGCAGACAATTCAGGCTGAATTTGAAGAAATCTTCAATTTGACGAACATCGTAAAGGAAAAGGAAAACAGCATAAAGAATGCGATGCTCGAACAGACTGAGGGAAGTACGCAGGTTCTTGCTTCAATGAAAGAAATGACTGAAACTGCAAACGTTATTCAAGATGAATCTTTCAAGGTTCTTGAGGGCGGTCATCAGATTGGCGGCAAAATGGAAGAACTTTCTAACATTTCTGTTGAAATCAGCAACGAAATGGCTGAAATCACTTCAAACGCGCAGCAGGTTATCAACTCTACAAAGATTGTAATTTCCGGCTCTGATTCAAACAAAGACAATATGCTTTCAATTCAGAAAGAAGTCGGTCAGTTCAGGCTTAAGTAGCATAAGCTTGGGCGCAGATGGTGCAAGCGGGCAGCGTATGTACAGGGCGGCGCGGCTGATGTTTGCACCTACTTTTTTGCAAGCTTCTCCTTTATCAGCAGCAGCGCCTTGTATTCGCGCGTGTTCCAGCTTTGCGCACCGCTTGTGCCGAGCAGATTGCGGTTTTTCTCTATTGCTTCATCAATCGTGCATGATATTAGCTTCATTCCGTGCTTCTTCTCGTTTTCGGTGAAGTTCTGCTCAGTTTGTCCGCTTGCGGTTTTGCAAAAATACAGCCTGCTTATCTGGTGCCAGATTTTGTCTTCGTGCCTTGCTTTGCGCTTTTCTTCGATAGTACCGAAAGGGCGGACGGTTTCTGGAATGACTGTGTAGCCTGTTTCTTCTTTTACTTCGCGAATAAGCGTGGTCAAATCGTCTTCGCCGCTTTCCTGGCCGCCGCCCGGAAGCTTTACGCCGCCGGTCTTGTCTTCAATTACGAGTAGCTTGCCGCCGTCAAAGATGATGCCGCGCACCGCAACGCGCGTTATCTCTTCAAGCGTTTCATTGTAATCTTTTTCGTCCATCATTAAGAGCTGCTGCATGTAGTGTTCCTACTTAAAAATTCTGCCAGCATTTTTCTTTTAAGAATGTGCTGATAACTTCTAAGTTCTCCCCTTCATAATAAGCAACAAGTTTTTTCTTAAAATCTGCAACATGCTGTTCCGGAATGACTAAGAAACCTTGCCCATGTGCAATAAGATAATGATTGGCAAAAATAACAGAAGCTCGCTTATTGCCGTCTATGAAAATTTGAGTTTTCATGCAATACATGCAGAGCCTTATAGCAATATCAATATCGTCTTTGTCAGAATCAAGAATTTCTTGTATTTTTTCTTTGATAATTGATTCAACCGGTATAGGCGGTTTATATGAGCATCCGCCGATTGAAACAGGAACGCCTCTGATTCTTCCGCCGTCTTGAAAAAAACCTTCATTTACAAGTTTCGCTATGTGACTCAAAAGGTAATAGTCTGATTTTGCTTGTATAACATCTGTATCAAGAATAAATTCCCATGCATGCTTGAGGTTTAGAATTTTTTGAATGTCACTGGATGTCATTCCGTTTACAGTGCCGTTGTCTATAATGTCTTCTGTCTGAGGAAATGAAGTTGCAACACCTTCAAGCACAGCCTGATCATAGATATTTGATTTCATGTTTGCTCTTGCAAAATCAAGGTTCATAATTATTCTGGGTGCAAGTTCTGAATGCTTGTAGCCCAATTCAGAGAGCCGCTTGTCAATATGCCGTATGTTCTTTTTGAATTCGTGTAATTCTTTTGAGTTGCGCAAAAGAAGCTGATATAGTTCTTCTGAATATGCATCTATGTATGTTGAAGTAAGCCGTCCTGCAACTCTTTTTCGCATATATAAATATTTTCCGCCAGATTGTTCTTTTATTTCTGGTGTTCCATCATAAGGAATGAGTTTTATGCGGGCTTGAAAATCTGCTTTTTTATGAAGCAGTTCTTGAATTTCATCAAAATCAGACAAAGCTTTTCCTTTTAGGGAACTTTTTGTGTGTTCATATTACAAAAAGTTCCCTAAAAAATAGTTTAGATTACAAACTTGCACATGTCAATGTGCATTTTGTCCATCATTAAAAGCTGCTGCTCTTTTGCGGCGGTTGCTTAACATTGTGTTGCGTACTTCAAATTAAAGTTGATTTTTTCTTGTATGCTTGGCGGTATTTTGTAGTTCTCATCTTGCAAGATTTTCCGTATCGTTTCAGCTTTTTCTGCAGGAATCTTATCATATAAGTTGTTGCAATAAACACCTTCGCTGAGTAGATTTTTGATATATTCATCTTCATATGAATACAGCATCAAAACATACGGCAATCTATCCCAATATTGCTCTTTTATCAGCAGAGAAAACAATTTTCTTCTATAGGTTATCGATTCTCTTTTTAAGAACAATTCATATATTTGTTTTGCGCCATATCTGATATTGTTCATCGATATTTCGCGATATGCTTGAATCATTACAGTTGGACGTTCATCTTGCAAGTATTTCCAGAAAATATCATCAGCCTTATGTTTAAGCAGCAGACCGATGGCATGAAGCGTGTTCTTTACTATGCTCGAATTTGCATCATTCAGATATTTAGTGATAATACTTGCATCTTCTTCTTTGCCGCTTTCACCGATTCCCAAAATGCAAATTTTTTTGTGCTGCGTATCAAGATGCTGAATATAGAAGGAGTTTATATCTATATTAGTATGCTTTTGCAAAATATATTTCGTAATATTCCGTATTTTTGCAGATGGCGATAAAAGCATCTCCTCGAGCCCGTTCCAATAATCGCCAAGTGTCTTATATTTTTGTTCCAAAGCCTTGCTTTGCACCAGCTTGCTTTTGTGGTTCAAATAATTGTCCAGTTCTTGCATTGAAAGTTCATATTTATTAAAAAGCGATGTAATAATCAATGTCTGGCATTGGCTGTTTTTTTCAAAAGTCAATATTTGATTTATCTTGTCTTTGTTTAACAGCTTTTGTTTTGAAAGCAGCCGGTACAATATTAGTCTTGTTTTTGCATCATATTTTCGTATATCAGCCGGATTGCACTGGTCAATGTTTTCCCATATTTTTGTGGCAAAAAATTCTTCTATAGTTTCAATTACAGAATCTTGCCTTCTGGAACTTCTATGGATTTTTTCTAAGAACGGAAGACATTGTATTAATTCATCAGCCGTTAAATTTGGCAGATTTTTACATGCGTTTTCTGCGGCTTTTCTGACAGGTTCAACCCAATCGTTCAGACGTAGCAGTAAATATTTGATAGAATCCTTGTCGGCTTCAAGTTCTTTTATGCACTTTTCGCGGAAGAATCCATTTGATTGAAATGTTCCCAATCGGACAATCCATAAAAAGTCTTCCCGTGTTTTTATAGTTTTTTCCCATTGCTTTAAGTCAATTTTATTCCAACAAATATACCATTCCATAGAACTGTATTGGCGGAACTGGTCATTCAGATTGATGATTTCGGCTGTATTCAAATTTCTCATGTGTTTTGAGATTGCGTTAGCGGCAAATCTTGCAACATCAGCATCTTTTGATACTAAACACTGATAAATAACCGGCAAATAATATTCTTGACCTTGGTCGAGATGTTCAACAGCAATTTTAAGATTTGCTTCGATTTCATTTAGAGCTTTATTTTTAACTTTGCAACTTTTTAAAAATCTAAACATAAGCTATTCCTTGTTTTCCGTATTGCTTAAATATTAGACTGAAAACTGCCGGTCTGCAATCAGTTTTAACAGACAAAGCTGACAAATGTGGTATAATCGACACACGGGATTACACGCATGCACTGCAATTTTCTGTTTGATTTAGACCAGACGCTTTTAGATTTTCATGCTTCGGAGTATGTTGCGCTAAAGACGATAATAAACTCTAACGGATATGACTTTTCGGATGAGCTTTATAACTTTTTTAAGGCGCGCAACAAAGAGCTGTGGCTTGAATATGAAAAAGGTCTCATCACAAGGAACGGGCTGTTCGAGACAAGGTTCAGACTGCTTTTTGAAAAATGCGGCGCTGACACAAAAAAGATGGAGCTTCTCAAGATAAACGGCGACTTTATAAGCGAAATGTCGCGCAACGGCGTGCTAATGAGTGGCGCTTTGGAGCTGCTGCAAAAGCTCAAGGAAAATGTGCCGAATTCCAGAATTTATGTAATCACGAACGGTGCTGAAATAAACGCCAAAGGCAGGATAAAATCAACTGGCCTAGATAAATATCTTAACGGTGTTTTTGTAAGCGAAACGATGGGCACGGCGAAGCCTTCAGCTGAATATTTCGATATAGTCTTGAACGCGGTGGGCGAGCCGAAAAAAAGCTGCATCGTCGTCGGCGATTCGCTTTCATCAGATATGCTCGGCGCAAAAAATGCTGGTCTTGCGTCATGCTGGTTTATGCCCGAAGGCAACATCGAGAAAGCTATGAAAGAGTATGAAATCAACTTTAAGGCTTCTTCTTTTGGCGAGCTTTTCAGCGTGCTCAAAAACTGGGCATCGGCTTTATCAAGATAAACGAGTGCAGGGCAATGAAGCCAGGTGGGGTGTTAAAAGTCATGTCATTATCGGGCTTGACCCGATAATTTCGGGTTCGCAATAAGCTTAGTCTTAATAATAAGACTGGTGCAGTAATTCGAAGCGAAGCTTCATGCGGGCACGGGAAAGACACAAGTTCGGCAATGATGCAAGCTTAAATTTCTCAATACTTGAGCGCGCCGCTTTTGACTTGGCGCATATAAGCTTCAATTGCTTTTTCTTCTGCTTCGTTATATGAAAAGCCGAGCTTTGCGGCAACGGCGCGCGCAACATCGCCGAACAGATAAAGCGTCTCAAATGCGGCGTTCCACATTGCGTCAGTTTCGGCGCAAGAATACGTTGCCTTAAAGCGTTTGTACATATCTTCCGGCAGATACTTTTTCAGATATTTGCCGCATTTTCCGGCTGAAACCTTAAAGCCGTGCTCTGCGCCGACATGCCACTCAAGCATAAGAATAAGCATGTTCTTTACATTATTGTTCAGCATTTCCATCGTGTATGAAAGCTCGTCGCGGGCAATGCCTTTTGCGGCGTTGTTCAAGCACCAGTGCAGCTCGTTGCAGCAGTCTGCAAAAAGCTTTTCGGTCGGGCGTTTTATGTGCCAATAATCTTCCGCAACCTGCACCTCCGGGAAAGTGCCGTCTTTATCGAGCAGAAGCTTGCAAGGTTCGCCGTTGTTCTTATAAGGCTTGGCTGTAATGCAAAGGTCAATCCTGTTGCCGTCAGGAAAAATCATCAAATATGCGTAATTGCCGTCATTGTCGGGCGGAATCAGTTCCATGCTTTCGGGTTTCTGCATAAGCGCCGGCTTGCCGAAATTTGCTTCAATCCATTGTTCGTTGTTCCAGAACGGCGCAGTGTCATTAACGAAAAACACAATGTCAAAGTCTTGATAAACGTCGGCAGGGCAATCTTTGTTTGCTCTTGAACCGCCAAGCGTGACCGACCTTATGCGTTCATCAGCATTTGCCACGCCCAAAATCAAGTCAATCATCTCTTTCGGCGTTCTCATTCCGCGCTTCTCCTTTTGTAAAGCTTTTACAGCTGCGCTTCCGGCGGTTCTCTTCCAGAAGCTGTGTCAAATTATCGTGTAGCCTGCATCCGAAAGCACGTTCATAGCTTTGTCGAAGTTTTCCGCCTTTACAAGAATATAATCTGTGTTAAAAGTTGAAACCGCAAAGATACCGATGCCGTTTTCCGCAAGAACCGCTGACAATTTTGAGAGAATTCCGATTAGCGAAAAATCCAAAACACCTTGAATGCGGAAGCCGCGCCAGCCGTCGTCTCGTGCGGTTGTGCTTTTGGGCGCGTCTTTCGTTTCACACACAAGCGAAAGTTCTTCGTCAGTTTTTCCTATAAAGAAAAAACCAGCGTTTAAGTCAATGTCTGATATTTTTTGCACCTTGCAAACAGTTAAATCGTAAGGCAGTTTTTTCAGTTCCATTTAAGCGGTTTCTCCTTCATTTTTAAGTTTTTGTAAGATTGTCCGGTCGCCTGTTTGCCGCAGGCAGAAGCCGGGCAATGACACATCTGCCTAAACAGTAATCTCTATGAGGTTGTTTTCAATGCCGATGATGCAGCTTTCGTAATAGCCGTCGCCAGTGGTGCGCGGCCCGCTCAACACTTCAAAGCCGTCTTTTTTCAGCCGTTCTGTCAGTTTGTCTACAGCATCTTTGCTGCCGGCAGAAAACGCCAAGTGTGCATAGCCGGTGCGGTTTGCGCTTTTCTCTGCATCATCTAGCTGCGGTTTGTTCATAATTTCAAGCCGCGCCCCGCCGTCAAAGCTTATAAAATAAGAGCGGAATCCTGTCGTCTTGTTTTGGTAGCCGTCATTAGCCTTGCCATCGAGATAATTCACAAAAAAATCGCGCGCCGCTTCAAGATTGTGCACATACATTGCGGCATGTTCTATTTTCATTTAGAAAAACTCCTTGTGTGATAGCTCAATGCGTTTTTAGCCAGCTTTTGACGGTGCTCTCAAAAATTTCAGGTTGTTCAATCTGAAGATTGTGCCCGGCGTTTGCTACGGCGCAGTATGTCGAATTAGGGTAAACCTTCATCAGATTGAACTGGTCTTTATAGCCCACAACTGAATCTTGCTTTGCAGTGATAATCAGACACGGAATTCCGCATGGCTTTTCGAGCTTGTCTACGTCAAAGGAGAAGCTGCCGTCAAGCACGTTGTTCAGAAAATTCCAGTCTGCGCTTGCAAGGGCTGGCATGAGAAACTGCTGATAACGCTTCCAAACGTCTTTAGTCAGAACTACGTTCATCTGCGTAAAGCTTTCTAGCTCTTCTTTTGAAAGCGAAGCGAGCAGCTCGTCGTCTTTTTCAGCTACAACAAGCGGCTCGACTTGCCCTTTGTTTACGCCGGGAATGATGCACGGGCAAAGCAGTATAATCTTCTGTATCAGTTCCGGGAATTTGTTGACAAAGCCCCTTGCGAGCAGCCCGCCGTAAGACTGGCCGATTATGATGAAGCTTTCTTTGATTACATCAACCGCAAAGCTGTGCAGAAGCGCAAGCATATCGTCTGAGTTTTTTACGCCGCCGTGTTCAGATTTGCCCATGCCGGGCAAGTCAATGTAAAAGCGCTTGTAGCCGCCAAGCTCTGAAAACACTGGCTCGAACGCGCCCTTCATCGTAATGCTGCTAATGCCCCAGCCGTGAATGATTAGCACCGGCGTGCCGCTGCCTATAACTTCGTAGTTGATTATTCCGTGTTTCATATAATGCTTTTTCCTTTCAGTTGGGGTTTTCTGCGTCTTGCTTTTTGTGCGTTGTGATTTTATCGAAAATGCGGTTGTAAAACTTGATGATGTTGCCAATCAGCAGTGCGGCGATTATGCTGCCTTCGCGCACGCCTTTCAGCTCGCCGAGGAACACAATGCAGAGCAGCGCCGAAACCGCGATGTAGAAAACATCAAAAAAGATTTTCACATTCTCGTAGCGGATGCCGCTTGCCTTGCTTATCGCGCGGTTCATAGCTTCGCCCGGCAACATGGCGACACCGCCTTTCAGCTGAATCCAAATTCCAAGCGCAAGAATGATGCAGCCCAAAATCATGAAGAGAAACTGCATCAAATAGCCCGAAACCGAAAGGCCGCGGAGCAGCCAGCACGAAAAATTGGTCAGATAGCCGTAGACGAACGCAAGCACAGTCTGCACCGC
>JAEEGL011435168.1_pt1 | contig 11993 bp, 18 predicted proteins | sample 9134231 | NCBI WGS metagenome assembly JAEEGL01 (sample SAMN16246548, study PRJNA631951) | gut metagenome | biome: gut microbiome; feature: rumen; material: fiber-attached | host: Bos | place: Iran: Karaj | collected 2018-10
GGCCCAAATGATATTTGGGTTTATGGAAATTTTCTTTCTAGAAAGAATGGAAATAAACTTGAATGATATACTGGTCAAGACACTTATGATTATAAAGGATTAAATATTGCTTTAAGTGGAGTTAATCGACATATTTTGAATTATAGGAAGTTGAAGCATATTAAGTTATTTATTTATAAATTTTAAAAAATAAAAAGTAAAATTAAATAATTTATTTTTTTTTTTTATAAAAGTAATATTATTATATTTTAAGTAAATCAATATATTTTTGAAAGTGCTATCTTTAATCAGTTAATGGGTTATTTATAATCATATTAATAATTTCAAATTAATTATTTAATATCAATTAAATCAACAAATTTTTAAAGCATTATTTAAATGTAATTCATTTATTTCTTTTCCAATAAAAAAAAACCGTAATTTATTTTGAAATAATATTTTATTAAAATGATATTAAAAGTAGTTTAAATCAGTTATTTTAATTTATAATAAATTAAAAATAAAAGAATAAAATATTTTATGATAAACTATTTTTAAAAGAAAGTATAAAATAAAAAGATATCCTAAAGACATACAAATAAAAAATTATCATTTTTGTTTATATCAAAAGTTTTGATTTAATGAATAAATACTTTTTTTATTTTAAAAAATCATATATTAAACTTATAGTGCTAGGTAAAATTCTTGCCCCAAAGGATAATCCTGGAATAAAGAATACACCAGCTTCAGCAACTTTAAGAATTGAGCCAAAATAATCATCATCAGAAACTCTTTTAAATGCTTAATTTATATTATATGCTACTAAAAATGAAGGAAGGTACTTCATTACTCTTTTTCCAGCAGCTTCAATGAATTTACTTGTATTTGAATATTCCATATTTTTATTAATAAGCCAATTAGTTGATTATTTTGAATGTCCTTTAATAAATAAGGATTCAAATGAGGAAAAATGTAATAATTTCATTAATTTATTAGATGATTTAGAGGAAGTAAATGAATATGATGAAAATAATAATAGTAATAATGGTATTAATATTAATATTAACAACATTAGTAAAATATTAGTAATAATAATATAAATAATAATATTAGCTTAAAAATTCAAGATTAAATGAATTAATTGTTGAAAATACAAATTTTTTTTAATGAATTTAAGCAAGAAAAAAATTCATATATTCAATTAATTCATAAAAATAATCATTTACTTATTAAAATAAAAAATATTAATGATGTTGAAAAGTGATTATTCAAAACAACATTTGATAATAATTAAATTACAAGATAGAACAAATGAAGAAAATTTAAATTTAAAAAATGAAAATTCTTTTTTAAAAAATAAAATACAAAATTTAAAAAATAAAAAGAAAAATACCAACAAAAAAATTAATGAAATGGAAAACAAATTCAACTGAAATATATTATAATTATTATTATTGTAAAGACACTCAATAATTTTATTTGGTCATTACTTCCAGGGAAATTTTTAAAATATCAAAAATATACTTTTAGACATGATTTTAATATATCAATTTTCAATAGGAATAGTAATTTTACTTGTAAATAGAATAAAAGATAAAAATTATAATTACAAAAATATTTTAAGTTACTCAATGATATTTTTATCAAGTTATACATATGACAGATATAAAAAAGAAAAAAAAGATTAATAATAAATAATAATTAAATTATGATATTTACAAATTATTTTTAATACAATTTTTAAATGATAATATAAACAATAAATAAAATATAATAAATGAAATCTAAAATAAAACCAAAAGCAAGTCAGAAGTAAAGAAAGAAGAAAAAAAACTGATAAAAAAAATGATTTAAAAAAGGAGAAATCAAAAGATTCAATAAATAAATTAAAATCGATATAATTATTCTAACCATTATTAAAAAAGAAATCTTGAATAAGATGTAGAACAAAAAATAATGTAATATCTGCAAAAAGTTTTAAGAACAATGGATAATCAATCAATAAAAGAAGAAGAAAAATCAAATAATAATTTTCCTTTAAAGTAGTAAGTAATTCAAAAAAATATTTATCTGATTAAATTAACAATATTCATTTTTTGACAAAAATTCAGTATATTAAAAAACAAAAAAAGATGATTTAAAATCAACAATAAGTAAATCAGGGATATCAAAAAAATCAAAAGTAACTTTAAAAATGAATAAATCAAACAAAATGAAAGTAATTTTCCTCCTATTGATTTTAATTAATAAGTAATTAATGAAAAAAGAACAAAAGGTTCATTAAAAAATTATGAAAAAATTTTAAATAATTTAGTTAATAATCATAATGGAATTTTAGCAAAATGTGATGAAAAAACAAAAAATGTAAATGTATTTGATTTAGAAATAGATAAATTAAAAATTCAATTGAATTCTTTAAACTTTACTGAATTCGACAAAAATAATAAATCTAATACAAATACTCTTAAATTAACCACTCTATCAAGTGCTCTTTTTATAGATTCTGATAATATTATTAGACAAGACAAATTTATAAAAAATCTTCATAGTTTTGATGCTGAAAAAGATTTAGTAAATGAATATGAGATTAAAAATAGCAAAAATGAAGAAACAAAAAATTGGATTCAAACTTTATTCTTTTGGAAAATGAACAAAAAAAAATAATTAAAGCTATGAATATTTATATAAGAGATGCAGGATTAAATGATGTTCATTTTTATTTTAAATCAAAGATAAGTATTGTAAAAAAAGAATAACAAAAATAAGATGCTATCCAGTATTATATGGAGATACTACTAAAGTTGGAAAAGATTTAGTGATAATTTAATTATAATTAAATGGACAAGCATTGTTTGTTGACATTCAAAATACAGTTAACGGCGATCTGGCAAATTAAATTGAAGAATAAACTTATATATGATATTTAAAAAAGAATTTGAAATTTAAAATTTTCATATAAAATATATTTAAATAAAAAAACAAAAATAATTAAATTTAAAATTAGCAATCGAACAATTAATTTTTTAAAACTTAAAATAATTAAAGAAAAATAAATTACCACACACAGTTTAATAATTATTTATCAAAATGATTAACATCTATAGTTTTAATGAAATCAGAAAGTTTATCATCTTTCATTGAAATTTGGGTTACTCGTTTATTAACCCATTCTGTGCAATCTTCCATTAAACACCAATTAAGATCTCTTCCGCACCCCTGGGATTGAATAAGAGATTTCCCATTTCTATTCTTATTTTCTTCAACTTCATCAGGAAAAAGCCCAACTTTTTCAGTATCTTCTCCAAAATCTTTTTCCTGTTTTTCGCTTAAAGTACCAATGTTGAAAATTCCATTAAAAAATTTCACAATATAATTTTTGAATCTACCAGTAAAAATATCCTTTAATTTTGTTCTGTTTCCACATTTCATACTGTTACAACCTTTTATTTTAAACCAGATGGTATGACAATAAGGGCATCTTTTATATCTATTATTATCTTCTGCTCTATCAAAAAATGCTGTTTCGGATTTTAAGGATGATTGAACAATCAAAGTAAAACTATGGAAATCTGTGAAAATCTCATTATTAAAAGTAATAATTTCAACTATTGCAGTATCAGTATCTGTTACTTTATTTTTGACTACTTCTGAGAATCTTTCTATTAAATCATCTTTAAAATCAACAAAAGAATAATATAAAGCAATTTTTAATGAATTCTCATTTGCATTGTAAAATTCTTTTTTAAATAATTCAAGAGAATCTTTAAATTCTTTTAAAAATTTATCTCTATCTTCAATTACATCCATATCACCATCGTTTCCAAGAGTGTTTAATAAATCTCTATTTTATACTTATTTTTTCAATATTTTTCATTGGTGATTTTATTGTATTTAATTTTTCTAATAATGTTTCTGAACTCATATTTTTTGATGTAAATATAACATTTTTTTTTTTAATTTTGAGTCTTTTTTCAATTACTTCTAAAATTTCTGCTTCTTGAGTCGTTGAAATATTTTCAGAAAATGTTATAATAATTGCAATATTATCTCTATGTTCAAAAAAAATTTTAACCATTTGTAAAAGAGCCCTAACTATATCATCATATCTTGCCGTTAATTTTGTAACTAAGCAAATCATTCTAGCTGGAATTGCTGAAAGAGTACATTTTTGTATCTTTAGATGTTTAACTATATCTTCAGCTGCATTTAATCCAGGAAAATCTATATAAAAACTTCCATCTGGACTCATACAATATTGAACATCTCTGGTACATGAAAATCCATCATTTTTTGTTTTTAGATTGCATTTACATATTTTGTTTATTAGTGTTGTCTTTCCATTACCAACTGAACCAAAAAGAATTACATTATCTGAACTGTTTTTTATTTCATCAAAATTTTCATTCACTAAAAATTCATCATATTGTTCTGTCATTTTTTAATTATTAAAGAAGCATTCAATATTCTGAATTTATATAAATATAAAATAGTTAAAATAAAATAGTTAAATTGAATATGGAATTAATTTATATCTATTTTTGGAAAAAATAGTTATTTTAAATTTTTTATGTGGTAGTTAAAATAATTAATAAATAAAATAATATTTATTTATTATATAAATAATATTTAAATAATTATTTATAATAATGGGGATTGGGGCCAATCCCCAATCCACAATATTATATATTTTTTTGGAAATTAAATTACTTAGAAATAAAAGTATTATTATTTTTTATTTAAAAAATAAAAATTTTTATTTTTAAAGAAACTAGATGTGGAATAATAAATTTCAAATAATTTTTTCATTAATTATAATAATAATAATATTAAATATATCATGTAAATCTTATGTTAGCATACCATTTAAAATTTATAGAGAAGATGAACCATCTATATATACAACAATAGAAGATTATTTTACTTATCAGTCAAATTTAAAATTTTATGGTTATATTTCAATGAGAGAAAAATAAGTCAAAATTCTAATAATTTTTAGTTTTGATGGTTTTGGATTTTATTTCTTAACAAATGGAACAAATATAGGTAATGTTGATAAATCATATATTCCAAAACAATCCCTTCTTACAAAATCGACAAATTTAGTTATTTATTTTTTAGATCATATCAACATATAACTAAAGCCAATGATACTTTTTCATTTAATATAGATAATGGATATCCTTTAAAATACGAATCAATAAGATTTTTATAAGCATTTATGGATAATAAAAAAAAATAATTTTTGATGATTGGATTAAGGCTAATTGGAGATTTAATAAGAGATAGTGAGCTTAATTTAATGCAATAATAAAAAAAATAAATATACAGATACATATGATTGGAGTATACATTATGATGAAAAAAATTCAGAAAATGAAGGTGTTCTTTAAAGATTTTATTTTAAATTTCACACCCTTTTTTTCTTTTAATAGTTCTCTTATGTTATATTTTATTTCTATATCATATTCATTATTTATTACAATATCTATCTTTTGTAAATATTCTGATAAAATTTGTCAAATTGTACCTTTTGTTTTTTTTTTTAATATTGTAATATTAATAAAGGTAAAACCATAAAATAATGCAAAATCCATTATTAATTTTAATTGTATTTGAAAGAGAAATATTAGTTTTTATTATTGATGTGTTTTTATTAAATTAATAAATATAATTTTTAGAAATACAATCCTCTTTTAAATTTTTATTATTTTTGCCATATAACATTTTAATTAATGGTAAAAAAGTTTTCATAGAATTTATTGATATTGAATTTTCTAATTGCATTTTTGAAATTTTTTGAAAAACATTATCTATTATTTGTTTATCTAACATTCCATAAGGATAAAATAAGTAAAAATATCTTTGAAAATTTTTTATAATATCATCATAAGATTTATTGCCTAAATTTTGATTTTGATTATTTTGAGAAAATAAAAATTGTAAATATAAATCTATATTATTCTTAAAAAGGTATATGCTATTCTTTTATAAGTATTGAAAAGATAGAATTTTTTATCACTTTTTTATAGGAGAAATTAAATATTTTACCTTTAAAATTATTTCTTTAATACAATAAATAAAATAAATTTATTTCTGATTTTTTGATTTATTTTTTTTTACTTTCAACTTTGGAGTTTCCCTAAGAAAAAAATTATTTCTACAGTATAGGTTCATTTTTGTTTCATAAGTACCAAAATGATCTGTATTATTATTCTTTTCAATTACATCTTCATAAAGTTCTAATGTTTTAGGTAATTTAATTTCAAGTTCTTCAAAGCCAAAATCTTTTAAATGATATATTTCTCTTCTTTTCTGGAAATAAATTTTATCAAAAAAGAAAAGAAGTTTTGTTTATAATATTTTCACTATAACTTTTAAATTTTCTTATTTTTTTATATTATTATAAATTTCTTTTTTTTAAAGAATTTGTTTCTTTTTTATATTTTTTACTAATATTATTATTCAAAAATTCTTCAATTCTTTGTCCTTTTATTTTTTTCATAACTTTTTTTATTGGATTTCTTTTAATTGGACCATCTAACGGAAAGAATTGAAATAATTTTGAACTTCCAATTTTTTTGTTTTATTATTTCATTAATGAAGTTAATAAAAAAGTTATATAATGATTTTTTATTTTAGTTTTAATATTCTTGTGACAAAATTTTCGAGAAAAGTTTTTTCCAATCATTTGATTTGCTTTTTTAACTTTAGTTGTCCTAGCTCTTTTTTGATGAATAATTATAAATTTGTCTTTTTTGGTTTGTTTATAGCTTTTGCTATATTTGAATTTAAATCTATTTGAAATATTTCAATAAAGTATACTTAATTTTACTTCATTATTTTGATTTAATAAATTATTATTAAACTCATTTAAATTCATTTCAAAAAAATTACTTTTAAAATTTTTATTTTTTGTATCACTTGAAATTATTAATTGTTCATTATCATTATTTTCACTATTATCAAATATCAAGAAAATAATAAAGAAAAAGTATATTTTTTTATGAAAAATATTGATAGTCAGATACCATTAAGCAATAAGGGATGGTTAGATTTTGATCTAAACTCAGTTCCAAATAAATTACTAATTTTAGATAGGAATTTATTAACAAAATTATGCTCAATTAAAAAAATTGGGAAATATACAGATTTAATCTATGCCCCTTTTATATAATTTTTGGATTTAATAAAGTAAATAATAAAGAATTAAAAAAATAATCTTGGAAACAAATAGCAAATAGAATTTTAAATGATTCAAATATTATTATAAAAATTCAAAATTTAGATTTGGAAAATATGGTTGATTCAAAAAAGACAGAAGCTTTTGTTTTTTTGAATTTACTTGAATTTGAAATTAACCATATAAAACATTTTTCTTTAGATTTTACAAAGTTAATTGTCTGACGACAGGGAGTGGTATCCTACCTTATTTTAATACATCCATATAATTATAGAGATGACCAGGGCATCATACACCCTGATAGTGAAGTATTTTTATTCGCCAAAAAAATGCAGGAAATGATAGATAAATTTTATCATTTTAAAAGATTATTATATAGCCTAAATATAATGAAAATCCCCTTAACTGATTATGTATTTAATTACTACATAATCTAGAACCTATAACAATAAATAATAAGAATGATATAAATAAAATTGCTTTTTGTATGGACATGGATAATATTATATTATTATATTAAAATTATTAAGATATGCAACAAAATATTGTAAAGAATATATTCTAGTAAGTTTGTTTTTTTTATTTAAGTTTTTTTCAATTTCAATTTAAAAAATTATGGAATATAAAAATATTTTTGCTTAATCTTAAAATAAATAGTTTTAATATAATTTTATGAATAAATTATTTATTCTTTTTTTTCGTTTATTTCTATTTATTATTTACCTTCTTGTTCCATTTCCATTTTTTAACTAAAACAATATCCATTCCTGATTTAAGTAAATCTTTTCCAGTTGTCATTTATCGACAATTTCATCCATTCTTTCCAGAAATATTCCACTCATTGTTTTTATATTAGCAAATTTATCCTGCCACATTTCCAATACCACACAATGCTCTTTCACCTGGAATTAACATTTCTTCAGTTATAAAATCTTTACTTGTTATACATTCTTAAATAACTTTAACTATTCCGAATTTGGGGTGTTGATCTAATGATAATAAGCCAACTTGTTGTATTAGTTCTCATCTCTTCATGAATCTATCCTCTGCAATTTGTTTTTTAATTATTTTTTGAGTTATGATTGGAAGGATATTCTTCTTCTATTTCCTCTTTTAGCCCATCAATATCTTTTTGATTCAAGATTGGCAATATTCTTTTTTATCAAAAAAAGATTTTTTTTTAAATTTTGATATTCTTTTAATTCTTCTGGTGATGGTTTGTATTCTTCATCTTTATTTGCTTTAGCTCTTTGTCTTTTCTGAGGAATTTTATGTTCTTTTATTTTCATTAGTCTTTGACTGATTTTTTTCTATATTATCAAAAGTTTTTGCAAATCTTTAAAAATTATGGAATAAGGTGTTAATTTTTTTCCTTTATCATTTTCTTGAAATATTTCAGCTTCTCCACTTTTTGGAGTAATTTCCTTAGGAAATGGAACTTGTTCTCAATTTATCTGGAATTTATATCTATATCTATTTTTATTTTTAAAAAAACAGTCATATATTCCATTATTCCCATTAATTGGATAATTTCCTGGTTTAAGAGGCTCATATTTTCCAAGAGAAGAAGGTAAATTTTGGAAACTCTTTTTCAGTTTATCACCAACTACTCCCAATGGTAAATTTGGGTCATTTATATTATAATGATTATAGGTACAATATCTATAACAATGACCGCTATAATATCTACACCCTTGAGAATAATGTCAATTTGTATTTTCATAATAAAGAGAGCATTTATTAAAACCTTTATATTTTCCATCATTATTTTGAAATTGGGGCAATAAACTTCATCCAAAGGGAAAAGTAAATATAGGAAGTGGAGCTATATATGGATAATTTTTTAACAATTCCTGTCTTTGTGTTTTTCTATTTCTTATATTTCCTTTGAAAGCTAAATAAACACCTATTAATTTACCATTTGGAAGTTTGTAATCAATACATTTAGGAAGATAAAGCATTTTTAGAATAATATTTTAGATAATAATTCATAAATTCATAAAAATTATTTAAAAAAATTGAATAAATATATTAAAAAACGTTATATTAAATAATTTCTATTAGATTTATTATTTAATTATTTTTTAAAATTATTAAACATGATAAACAAGAATTATAAAATTAGAATTACCTCCTAAATATGTTGAATTATAAGATTATTGTAATGATTTATTTAAAGAATTGGAAATTGAATGAATAATCAAATTCATTTTATATAATTTTCAAATTAGATTCTAAATTATAAGAAGAAGAACAAAAAAGAGTTGTTCCTAATTATGATGAAAATAAAGAAAGAGACAATAATTTTCAAAATTTCAATTATTAATAACTAATAAATTAAAAGAATATGAAGATAAAATTAAAAAATAAAATTTGAAATTATAGATGCTCATTCTTAAGAACAAAATAAAGGAAATATATATCAAAATTTATTAAAGAAATTAAGTAATTTTTCTAATAAATTAAGACTAAATGAAAAAATATGTGTGGAAAAATATAAAGAATTAAATTAAAGTGATTTAATAGAAATTCAAATGGAAAGTTAAAGTGATTTTTAAAACAAATAATAACAACAGAAGTTAATTCAAATAAAAATATTTTAGAACAGAGAAAAAAAGATATTGATAAATTATTAAAATAAATAAATGCTTTATCTGAATTATATAAATCTGCTCAAAAAATTTATTTGTTGAACAAGGAACAATTTTAGATAGAATTGAAGAAAATATTGAAAAAAATTTTTTGGCTCTGATTTTGGTTGGTTGAAAATTTAATTAGAAAAAGAAAATAAAAAAGAATTAAATTCCCAAATTAAATTATCAATTAATTTAGATACCTTAGCTTTATTAATTTCTCAAATAACTCATTTAAATCTTTAACAGAGAACAAAAATAAAAAATTACAAAAAAAAAAAGAACAATGAAAGATTTAAATAAGATATTTAATAACATTTTAGAATTAACAAATAAATTTTACAATATATTCATAAATGGTTTAGGAAAAAAAGAAGAAGAAAAAAAAAGACAATGAAAATAATGAAAATAAGAATAATAGTAATAAAATATATGAAGGTGAATATGGAATGAGTGAAAACGAAGAAATGAAGATATAAACAAAAGAAATTGAAGATGAATAACAATTATTAGGTTTAAAAGAAGAAAATGATAATTTAAATAACAATAAAAATAATAATAATAATGATAACAATAATAATAATGAAGGTTTTGAAATGAAAACTGACCCCAAAGAAGAAATGATGAAAATAATAATTTTAATAATTCTGATGTTGAAAGAGAAGAAGATTCTACAGACAATAATGATAATAATAAACTTTTAGATGACGATATTAATGACATAGAAGATGAGAAAGATACAAAAAATAAAGACAAAAATACTTTAGACCCAACTGACAAAAAAAATTCACATTAATTCCAACGACAACAAAAAAAATGAATTTAAAGAAAAAGAAAATGAAGATAACAAAGATAAAAGAAAAAATGTCGATGAAGACAAAAACAAAAACAACGAAAACAATGATGAATCTATTAATGAAAATAATAATAATAAGGATAATAATGAAAAGATGAAAAAGTAGATTTCAACGAAGAAGAAAAAGAAAACAAAAAAGAAAAAGAAAAAGAAAAAACAGAAAAAACAATAACAATAAAAAATAATGATATATCAATAGAGAAATAGAAAAGAAGAAAAAGAAAATATTAAGAATAATATAAAAGGGGAAGAAATAAATAATAATGAAAATGAAGATTCGATTCCAGAAAACACAGAAAATAAAAATAATATAAATAAAGAAGAAAATGAAAAAGAAGATAATAAAAATATAAAAGAAAATCATATGGAAATTGAAGAAGAAGAAAAAGAAAAAAATGATAAATTTAAATCAAATCCTTTAATCAATAAATAAAAAGATTTAGGTAATAATCCAATAACAAAAAATAAAAATTCACAAGGAAATAATACTACAAAAATATAATGGATAATTTAAATAATGAAAATAAAGATGATATAAATGATAATAATAAAAATATTAATTTAGAACAATTAAAAGATTTAGTTCAATTTAAAGAAATTTTAATAAAAATGAAAAATTTAAATATCAATAATATTTTAAATTTAGAAAATAAAAATGACAGTAGGAAAATGAAAATATTATGAAAGAATTTAATTTTGAAAATAATAATAATGATAATAATAATGAAAATTTAGAAGGAAATGATTTAATACAGGTTATGTTTCAAATAATAATAAAGATAAAATTACAAAAGGGAAAAAAAAGATAATAATAATTTAAATAATAAATAAAGAAGAAAATAAAGATGAAAGTAAAGAAATTAATAATGAAGAAGATGACAATATGAAAAATGAAATAAATAATAATAATAAAAATAAATTAAAGTTATTGAAGATTTATTAGAAAATAATGATAAAGAAAATAAAAATAATTATAGATGAAAATAATAAAAATAATGAGGATTTAAATATGACAATTAGTTAAAACAATGTAAACAAAAATGAAGAAGAAAATCAAATTTCAAATATAGAAAATAATAATTTTATCTTCTTGAACGAACTGAAAATATTATACATTCAAAATATATAATAAATACAAATGATAACTTAAATAATAATAATGAAAATATAGATTTAATGAATATAGAAGAAATAAATAATTTAAATGAACAAAGTAAAAATTATTTTAATGATTATATAAATAATGAAAATTCAAAAGTATCATTAACTATTTTAAAACAATTCTATAATTCTCTTTTATCTTCAAGTCAAAATCAAATAATAAAATTAACATCATTATTAAAAA
>JAEEGL011919740.1_pt1 | contig 11993 bp, 11 predicted proteins | sample 9134231 | NCBI WGS metagenome assembly JAEEGL01 (sample SAMN16246548, study PRJNA631951) | gut metagenome | biome: gut microbiome; feature: rumen; material: fiber-attached | host: Bos | place: Iran: Karaj | collected 2018-10
CACCTTGTTCGCAAACGATTTTTCCCTTTCCAACGCATCCTCGATAACCGTCTTGCACAATAATTCGACAAATTCCTGCAAATTCTTAGTCGAAAATATATCGACATATATGCAAATTGCATCTTTATTTTCCTTCTTAATCTGATAAAAAGCATGATTTATCAGCCCTGTTTTTCCTATTTTTCTAGGAGAAATTAGGGTGATATTGCGTCCATTTTCGAGCGCAGATATCAAATTTTCCGTTTCTTTGACACGGTCACAGAAGTATTTTGGCCCTTCGTATCCTTGGAAAACAAACGGATTATCAATCTGTTTCTGTTTTTTTCCTGCCATAATATCTATATGTTTTCATTGCGAACTTTACGTAACGAATTTTCCGCAATGTAAAAATAGAATTTTTTTTATTTACATTACATTTTTTGTGTAATTATTCTGAAAAAAACATCAAGTCAGCTCAAAATAGCCAACTGAGATAGTGAAACACGACCTCCTTTGAATCCAAATCAACTACTTTCGTCTCCAAAGGCTCCAAATGGACGGGCTGCACTTCAGAAGCAAAGTCATTCATGTCAAACTCATTAGCTTTGCGTTTTCCCATCAGTGCCAAGGCATCATGCGGAATCTTTACTTCCACATCACGCGATTCATTGCGGTTGAAGTTCACGACTACTAACAAGCGTTCCGTTTCGGAATAACGCAAAAAGGCATAAACGAACTGTGGGTCGAAGTTCATATACCAAGGGTTGCACCACATCAGGTCATAGAACTTGCCTTCTTTTATTGCCGAGTGTTCATTTCTGAAATGCAGCAAGTCGCGGTAATAGCCAAAGAGTTTCTTTTGTGCCTCGTCAAACCCGCCACCATCGAACTTGCCATCGTTCATCCATTTTTGGTGCTGCGGCATATGACAATAGTCGAAGATAGAGGTGCGCCCGTCGTCGCCGCTGTAGCCGATTTCTCCGCGAGCATCTTCACCACTCTCCTGACCGTTGTAAACCATAAACGGCCCTGTGTTCATCAAAGCAGAAAGCGACACGGCAGGCAAGGCACCAAAGGCACTGCTCACAAACTGTTGCGAAGCCAATCGCTTCTCATCGTGGTTCTCCATGAAACGCAACATGTGGGCATCCATCTCGTCCAAATCCTTCCACACCTGGCTGATTTCCTTGGCCTCATGACCTTCACAAAGCACACGTTCCAAAGTATTGTACAGACCCACCTTATCATATAGGTAGTCAAAACCCGCATCCAAGAACGGCTTGTAAAGGTCAGGCTGATAGATTTCCGCAATCATCATAGGCTGGTAATCCTTGCGCAGTTCGGCAATCACCCACTGCCAAAATGACACCGGCACCATCTCGGCCATGTCCACTCGGAAACCGTCGACATTCTTGCCACACCAAAAACGCAGAATCGCCAGCATCTTCTCCCACGTGTCGTGCTCATCATAGTTCAGCTTCACTGTGTCGTACCAGTCGTTGATGCTCGGATTGGGCGCAAACACATTGTTACCCGTCGCTTTGGCAGGAAACTCCTCGTAAGGCTGTTCGCTGATTCTTCTTGGCGACACAAACGCCTGTCCCTCACAATAATAGAAATTGCACGAGTCAAAGCCTTTGTTCTGTCGCGCCAAGTGATTGGGAATGAAGTCGATGATCACTTTCATTCCTTTATTATGGATACGACTGACCAATTGTTCGAAATCATCCATCGAGCCCAAATCGGGATCGACGGCTCGATAATCGGTGACTGCATAAGGCGAGCCTGCTCGGCCCTTGGTGATGTCGGGGTGCGTGCCTATGCTTTCGGAAGCGTGTTCCAAAATGCCTGTCAGCCAAATATGGGTAATGCCCAAGTCCTTAATGGCTTCAAGGGCGGTTTCGTCAATATCGTTGAAGATGCCGCAGCCGTTTTCAGCCTTGCTGCCGTTTAGTCGGAATGAAGTCTGCTTGTTTCCGAATAGTCGAGGAAATAGTTGGTATATATTCATACGGCAAAATTAGGAATTTTTTGTGCAAAACGAAACAAATTGAAAAATATACTACTTTTGCGGATTATGAGAACAAAAAACATCCTTTATCTTATCTCGGCTTTACTATTGGGCAAGTCGCTTTATGCACAAGTCCAGCCCACATGGGAATCCATCAACGAGCGGGGTTATCCACAGTGGTTCTCCGACGCCAAATTGGGCATTTTCATCCATTGGGGCGTATATTCCGTGCCAGCCTATGCCAGTCTAGAAGGCTATGCCGAGTGGTATTATCGTGGCTTGATGACCAATGACGACCGCAAGACTTTCCAAGAACGCGTCTATGGCAAAGATTTCAAATACGAAGACTTTGCACCGATGTGGAAAGCCGAACTATGGAACCCCGACGAATGGGCCGAACTCTTCAAAAAATCGGGAGCAAAATATGTCTTGTTGGTCTCGAAGCACCACGACGGTTTTTGCCTTTGGCCGAGCCAATATGCGACAAGCTGGAACTCAGTTGAAGTCGGCCCGCACCGCGACATCTGTGGTGAACTGACCGATGCCGTGCGCAAGCAAGGCTTGAAAATGGGCTTCTACTATTCCCTGCCCGAATGGACCAGCCCCATCCACCGCTGGTATGAAGACCCAGACAATCAAATAGGCACCTACGTCGATACGCATATGATTCCGCAATTCAAGGAACTCATCACGCGCTACGAGCCCACCGTACTCTTCACCGATGGCGAGTGGCGCAACAGTGCCGAGCAATGGCACGCCACCGAGCTCATCTCCTGGTACTACAACACCGTTGGTAGCGAAGCCATCGTCAACGACCGGTGGGGCGACGGACAGCAGCATGGTTTCCGTACGCCAGAATACAGTGCGGGCATCACCCTCACAGACCGTCCTTGGGCGGAATGTCGTGGATTGGGCCGCTCCTTTGGCCTCAACCGTAATGAGCCTTTGGAAAACTACCTGACATCCGACGAACTCATCCGCCATTTCTGCGTCCTCGTGGCGGCGGGCGGTGGTATGACGCTCAACGTGGGTCCTTCCGCCGATGGTAAGATACCGCTCTTACAACAAGAACGACTTCTAGACCTAGGACATTGGCTCGAAACCAATGGAGAAGCGATTTACGGCACGCGGCCTTACAAGAAATTCTACGAGATGAAACCCGTCACTATCACGCGCACCGACGAGCAAATCAACTTCGACTGGAAACGCAACTCCCCCGACCCTGCCATCAGTTGCGACCACTTTCAAGCGCATTGGCAAGGCGAATTTTTCTGTCCTGATGACACATATACTTTTGAAATTCAAACCGAAGACAAAGCCAAGTTGGTCATTGATGGCAAAACTATCATAGAAGATACACGGGAAAACAACACAGGAACAACGAAACTCTATGGATTACAACATAGTATCGATGTCACCTATGAAGAATATGAACTTGAAGCCACGATGACATTGTATTGGTCATCGAATACTATGAAAAAGCAGGTAATGAACGGCTTCCTGACAGGTGAATGGGGATGCAATGGAGCTGAAACGCAAATGCCGCACGGTTTGGATGCTACCTATTCTTGCAAGCAACCTTGCGTGTGCTATACTCAAAGCAAAGATGCACTCTATGCCATCGCATTGAATTATCCTGAAAACCAATTGGTTTTAAACCTCGACCAACCTGCCGATAATATGGAGGTAACCTTGTTGGGCTGCCCAAAAGCATTGCCCTGGAAATACAAGGACGGTCAACTCATCATCGACACAAGCGGACTGAAATACAGCGATTGGAAGAGCACAGCGGCTTGGGTGTTCAAGATGAAATGAAAAAAGCGACATATGCCGCTTTTTTCATTTTCAATCCGTCAATTCCTTTAAGCCTTGATAGCCAATAATCCGACTTGTCCCTTTAGGTATTCGCTTGACATAGAAGCGTTCATCCTCCTGTACAAATTTGAAATGTAACAAATCTCCTTTGGGAAAACAATCTATCGCACTGATTCTCATAATCTTATGCATTTGATAAGAAAAATCAGAGGTCTTTACAAAAGTTAAGCGTTTTCCTCCCTTAATGATGCTGGTATTAAATCCATCAAAGTAATTGCGGTTGCCCCATTTGCCCACAAACTGCTCTGGTTTTTTCAAGTCATAAATACAAACACGAAACTGCTTATCTGTCTTAGGCTGCAACTCAAGAACTTTCTGAAGAATGGTTTCTTCGTCCATTACGACCTCCAAATATAACCATTGAAAACGATTGCCTTGATTCTCCCAAATTGGAATAAAATGAGCTGAAGCCGAAGTTGAATCGTTCACAACAACCGTGTAATCGCCCTGTATCGTACGGTAAAACTGCTCGGCATCTTCTTCTGTAAACCTAGTCTTATTTTGCGCAAGACCGCTAAATGTCAACAAAATAGCAGTCAATAACATTGCAAATCTTTTCATATCAAAGTCTATCTTTCATTGGTTTGAGCATGCAAAGATAGGAAAACAAATCCTCTTTCGCCAAAAAACCATCATAATCCTAATATTCGCAGGTTCAAATACACAAATTCTTTACCATTCGAAAACAAGGCTTGTGCAAAAAGGGTGGAAAGGCCTAAGCATACGGAAGCAATGCAAGTTGTTGGGCATCAGCATCAACGCCATTTACTACAAGCCCAAGGGCGAAGGACCGGAAACGAAGAAGCGATGAAGAAGATGAACAGGTTTTATATGGGACATCCCACGGCGGGCGCGAGGACGATGCGTCAGCACTTTCTCGACGAGGGCCTGCATCTCAACCTGAAGCGGGTGCGCAGGCTGATGAGGAAGATGGGCATTGACGCCATCTACCCGATTCGGTCGTTGAACAAGGCGGGGAAGGTGTCCTACATCAAGCCATACCTGCTTCGCAACCTGAAGGTCACGCGCCCCAACCAGGTCTGGTCGATAGACATAACCCATGTCCCGATGGCATATGGTCACATGCACCTGGTGACCATCATAGACGTGTTCAGCCGCCGCATCCTGTCGTGGAAGCTGAGCAACACCTTGGACGCATCAGAGTCTATTGAAGTCCTCCAACAGGCGATTGCGCGGTTCGGAACCCTTGAGATCATCAACTCCGATCAAAGGAGCAAGTACACGAGCGGGCTATGGGCCGAAGCCTGCGGGAATACAATGAAAATCAGCATAGATGTTCGCAGACGCGCGAAAGACAACATCTGGATTGAGCACTTCTGGCGGACCATCAAACGCGAGTACATCTACCTGAATCCTTGTGATAATACCATTGATTTGCGGAAGGGAATTGAGAAGTGCATACTGTATTACAAACACTGAACGGCACCATCAGGGCATTGATAACGAAATCCCTGAGCGCAAATACGAAAACAACAAATTATTAATCCGTACCTATGAAGCTGCTTGATGTTTCACATTAATTCATTGTATTTGCAGTCTCAATTAATGGGTACATTATATGCGGCATTCTCTTAATAAACCAGAAAACTTATTTATGAACAATCACTAAGCGTTGCGTATTCCCGTTGCTTGTCCTGATGAAGTAGATGCCTTCTTGGTACTTGGCAGTCGGGATGACCATTTGAGAATCGTCGGTGAAGAAAGTTTCGACCTTTTGACCCACTACGTTGTAAAGGCTAACTTCGCCAAGGTTCTTACCTTGGAGTGTTACACTTTCATTGGCAGGATTGGGAAACAAAGTCAATGTCGAGCTGTTTTCATCAACGCCGACGGTCATCTCGTAGATGATATCGACCTCAAAGTTGCCCGCCGAGGTGTTGACATACATTTTTCCCTCGAACGACTCCTTGACAGGCACGTCGACAAAGACTTCTATAGTGGCAGTTTGCCCTGCCGCGACAGTCATACCTTCAGTGACATCTTGGCCTTCATACAGGCATTGCAAAGCAAAGATTGGGTCAGCGGCGAAGGCTTCGATAGTCACGTCTTCGGCGGTCATATTGGAAATGGTCAGTTGGCCAGGCTCATAGGTCTCTCCATCATAGGAAATGTGCATTGTTTGCGGATTGACCGTAAGTGTGCCCGTACAGTCGTGAGGTTGCAGACCATTTTGCTGCATGGCATTGACCACATCTTGTGCCGAGAAAGGATAGAGGTCCAGTAGGCCTTGGATGGGGATGCTGCGGTCGGGCATAATGAGGACGAGGGTGGGACAGGCCATTATGCCATAAAGATCGAAGACCTCATTACCGCCGCCATCTTTTCCTACAGTAGGAAATTCAACGCCATATTCATTGGCCCATTGTTGGCAGACGGCATCGTTGTCGATGTAAGAGATTTCAATGTAGAACACATCGTGCATATTGCAGCCCATTTGGGTATAGGAGCCCGTGATGAAGGGCGAAATCACCTGGCATTGACCACATGAATAGAAGAAAAAGTCAATGAAAACAGCCTGTCCTCGGTCAAGGATTTCGAAGAGGTTGTAGGTCTGTCCGTGACAGTCGGTGACGGTAAAGTCGACGGCTTCGGTGAGATTGGTCTGTTGCGCGTGAAGGCTTGCGCCAAAAAGCAGGAACGCGATGAGAATGGAGAGTTTTTTCATGATGCTTAATTATTCAAGGTTAAACTTCTATTTTTATATTGGCTGTAAGTTATCAGCCATCAGCTTGGTAGCACCATAGCTGATAGCTGACTGCTGAAAGCTGTATTTATTAACTAAAAAAACGCATCATTATTGTTTGGAAACGAGTTTCACGCTTTCACCATTTTCTGTAACCACACGTACCATATAAACACCGGCTTGATATTGGCTCATGTCAAGGGTGGTTATGTTTCCATCAACATTGCCTTCGAAAACCACTTGGCCGAGCACGTTCATCACTGTGATGTGATTGATACCCGGTACAGCGATGTTTACATTGCCTGTGGTGGGATTGGGATAGACGGAGACAGATTCGTTGCTTTCGTTAATCCAGTCATAACCGTCGACATAAACCCATGCCAGCCAGCTCCAAGCTTCGCTGCTGACAGAAGCCACGTCCACCCAGCCATAGCCATCAATGCCGATCCAACGGCTGTTTGGGTTGCCCACATCGGCAACGACAGGAGCGACATGTTGAAGGGATCCGCCGTGGTAGAACGTCAACCAAATGTTTTGAGTGCCATCGATTTCAACTGGAGTGTCGAGCCTGAAAGTGACAACATCGCCAACTGTACCAGTGATTTCGAACTGCTGGGTAGAGACCAAAGTACCTGGAGCAGTATCGCCGCCAACATAGAAGTTAACGGTATAGGTGGTGGCAAATTGCTCTTCACCTACATCCAAGAAACCAAACTCAGTGAAGGAGCAGCCCTTGTACTCGTTCATCAGCTCAGCAGGGAACATATAGCCCCAATTGAAGGGCATCCCAATGCCGATAATTTGTGGCGATGAATAATCACCGACATAGGAGAACCAAGAGCCCACGGAAGGTAGTTGGTCTTGTGCAATCACAACATTGTTCAATTCCGTGGCATTCACTTGGATGTCGCCACGGTTTTGTGCTTGAGTCATACTGATTATGGCAAACAAACACATCAAAAAGAAAAGTACATTTTTTTTCATAAGAATATAAGTGTTAATATGGTTTGTTTATTGATTAACTGTTCAAAATGAAGTGGACTTCATAGACTGTAAGTAATCAGCCATCAGATTGGTAGCACCTGTCTGACAGCCAAATAGCTAGCTTCTATTATGTAATCTAAATTTCCTCATATACCTTATTTTACAATCATATCCTCGCTAATATGGGTGATGATGGTATTGCATTCCTCTTGGTCATCATAGAAGAAAAGCCATAGGGTGCGGTTATCGTTGTCGGCAGCTGTGATGTAACCGATGTGACCATAAGTTTGGGCATCGTCCATAATGAGTTCGTTCCTGTCTTTTTGCTGCTGTAGCCTGTCTGGAATTGCTGGGTCTGTTGAAGCGTCCCCGTTTTTGGCTTCAATTTTCTCTTTGATCAGCCCGATGACAATGGCACGCGAGACTGTCAAAATGTAGTCATTGTAGGTATTGTTGGTGGCTTTATGTTCTATTTCGCCTTGACCTACAAGGATAGCTGTATTAGGCAGCAACGAATCGGGAGTTTGGAAACTATTCATAATCTCGCGAATCTTGTCAGCGACAATAAGCGTAAAACTCTCAATGTCTTCATCGGGTATTTGACTGATGTCAGTCAAAGTGTCAAAGACAGCATCGTCAAAAAAATCGGTTTCTATACCGACACCCACCATAACGGGATTGTCCTCGTTTGGACAATTGAATACGGTAGTGTCGTAAGGCATAAAGCCAAAATCCTGTTTCAATGTTTCCCAATCCGATTCATTGTCGGCTTGCAGCATCAAGGCATCAATACACTTTCCGTTGACAGATAAGTCGCCGAGATAAGCCACAGTAAGGTTTACATTGTCGGCATATTTATAATACAATTCCATCGCAGCCTTTTTGCAGGTTGTTGTCTCGGATGATGCAGTCCTTTCCTTACAAGCTGACAATCCTATGGCAAGGAGTATGGCGAGATATGGAAAGAGGATATTCATCGCCTTTGTGTGTTTTGAAACGAGACTCGACCTTTCGGGACACAAAACGGAGTCCATAGGCCGTGGGAGGACTCGCATCTTGCGGTCTCGTGTTTGGCATCTTTTATGTATTCTAATCTTGCCCATGTATTGTATTATATTATTTAATGACTTTGTTGGCTAAGAGCATAATGTCTTGCGCCGAACAACCGTTGTTGCACATGAAGTGGATGGTTTGGCTTTCCACAGTCACTTCCCTTGCCATAGGAAGCTCGTTGTCAGGTTGGCTATGACGGGTCAATCCTATGATGGCCACACCTATGACGATACTTGCTGCTGCTGCATAAGGTATCCAGCGTTTGTTGTGGTGAACGGGAAGTGGGAGAATCACTTCTGAGCCAGCAGGGGCTTGTTGTGCCATTTCTGCCCAACGCAAAAAGGCCTTGTCGTCAGGCACCGACTTCTCGGCCTGCGCCTCCCACTGCTGGCGGCACTGCCACTGGGTTTTGAAGCAGTCGCGTCGTACACTAGAGTTCAATGCTTTTATGTTGTTTTTCATTGTCATAGATTGTTTTCCCTTTCGTACATTATTCTTAGTGTCCGTTTGAGTCTGGCGATACGCATAGCAACTGCACCTACAGAACTATTCGTCATTTCGGCAATTTCCTTGTAGGAAAAGCCGTCAAGGAAGGCCCGTATGACGATGCCGCTTTCTTCAGGCAGTGCTTCGATGAGTTGTTGCAATTGCTGATAGCTGTCGTTACCAGACTCGTCGTTCTTTTTGTCCACACTTTCCATTTCGATGGACTCCGTTTGTGGACTTCTGACATCTTTGCGTTGCAGCATCAACATAGTATTGGTCGCAACGCGCCACACCCAAGTTTTTTCCGAGCTACGTCCTTCGAAACTTTTGAAGCTTCGCCAAAGGTTCATAATAACTTCTTGGACGCAGTCTTCTATGTTCCAAACACTTCCAAGTCTATAGTCGGAACAGATATGCCAAATCATTGCCTTATGCCGTAGTACAAGAGCGTTGAATTCGGCATGGGAGGTTTCGATGTTGCTTCTGTTGACTCCTTGTGACTCAGAAAATGCCATTCTTTTGTTGTGTCTTTTGATGATTTAGTTGCAAAGGTGATTTGAAAAATAACACGGCTTTGCATTTTCCTTCTAAATATTCTAACTTTTTTTCTTTCATCAGTTATGATTTCCAATTTTCTGCACCTAATTATAACGTTAAACATCATCATCTAACTATTACAATTATGAAACGAACATTTATCTTTTCAGTGCTGACCTTGGCACTTATGATGGTTTGCCAAAGTGCATTTGCCTACGATTACTATGTCAATGGCATCTATTATCGTAAAGCCACACAACAACTTCCAGGAGGTGGTTGCGGAGAAACGTACCTGATTGTTGTCAACGACGACTACCAAAACACTTACTCGGGAGACGTGGTCATTCCCGAAACAGAAACCATCAATGGAGAGTCGTTCAGAGTTCGCTACATCGGGAGCGAAGCTTTCTACGGTTGCATCAACCTTACCAGCATCACTTTGCCTAACACTATCGTGAACATCGGTTACCATTCGTTTGCCGACTGCCATCAATTGGAAGTTATCGACATCCCTGCCAGTATTCAACAAATCAACTCGAATGCCTTCAGCTATTGTTATGAACTTGATTACATCTTCATTCATTCCAACCAGCCTTTCTTCCTTTGGGATGATGCCTTTGCTGACATCAACGACCATGTGCACATTGTAGTACCTTGCAATTGCATTGAAATCTTCGAAGCTGAAGAGGAATGGCAAGGCATCCAACTCTATGACGACTGCGGCAACGTGGGTCTCGGTGAAAACAAAACCGTCAGTTTGAGCGTTTACCCCAATCCCGCTTCTGGAGTCATCACCATCGAAGCCGAAGGCCTTGTGACTATTGCCGATGAAATGGGGCGCGTCGCAAGAACCTTGTTCGTTAACAAAAAACAAACCATCGATTTGCAAGGTCTTTCAAGTGGTTTTTACTTCATAAAAACTGATAATGAAACGAAAAAGATTTTGGTAAAGTAATTAGTGTTTAAATTGTAGTCGACAAAAAATTCCGAAAAGCAGTATTGCTTTCGGAATTTTTTCATTTTGAATCATTTTAGTCAAAGCTCCTATCTTTATCTCCACTGCTTTCAAGTATGTAACTATTCATAATTATAGTTCATATTTGTTTTGTTTTTCGACTATGACCATTGACTATGACCGCCTTTATTTGGCGTAGAAGTTTCTTGGCTTCGTTAAAGCGATCATTGTCACAAGTCATAATATGAATGGTTTGCGTTCTAATTGTAGACAAAATTTGCTTATGCACTTAATTTAGTATAGTCCGCAGATGTTTTTCCAGCAGTTCATCCATTTCTTTTGTTGGACTTTCCTTCATCCCTAAGCTTGTCGAGGCTATCGGTGCCAATTCATCAATGAAGCGTGACAAAGTCAGTTTCAATGCGTCCAAGCCTTCGTTCGGATTGTGGATTTCACTAGCGTTACGTCACCATCCTTTTCACCTCATCGCGATGCTCATAGAGGGTGCAACCGCCAGTGTGCTTCCATCCAAGGGCACGTGCATCGCGAATTTTTCTGAAAAGAGGTGATGCTAACGCATCGCGGAGACCCGTCTGTGCCACGTTGCGGTCACTGAAAGGCGAAAAGGGGCATGGTTCGGCACTGCCATCAGGACCGATGTGGAAGAATCCACGTCCGGCAGCCAGACAGCCCTCAAGGGCTTTCTCGTCGCCTGGAAAACTCAGGAAAATCATCTCCTTAAATTGTTCACGACGCTCTTCAAGAATCTGCTCCATTTCGGCCACATGCTCGTCGCTGAAGGCAAGATGCTCGGTGCTTTCGTCGAAAGGAACGTATTCCACATAAAACACGAGTCTGCAATCCAACGAAGCAAGATGGGCGAGAAATTCCTTGGAGGTCACTTCGTGATAGTTTTCAGTGGTGACTGTGATGCTGGTGCCGAAGAAAAGTTTCTCTTTTTGAAGCATTTCCATCGAGAGCAGCGCGCGTTGGAAAACGCCTTTCCCTCGTCGACCATCTGTGGCCGTCAGCTCTCCTTCGAGACTGATGACGGGAATCATGTTGAGGTGGCGTTTGAAGAACTCGGTGTAGAGTGCTCCGATAAGTGTGCCGTTAGTGAAGATGGGAAAGATGATGTCCTCAATGGTGGCGGCACTTTCCAGCAAGTCGCGTCGGGTCAAGGGTTCGCCTCCGGCCAGGAGACAGAAACTGACACCTAATTCGGCGGCATCGCTGAAGATGGTGTGCCATTGGTCGGGCGATAGGGTGGCTTTGGTAGGTGTGTCGCCAGCGATGCCGTTTTTGCGGGCATAGCAGCCTTTGCACTGCAGGTTGCAGGTGGTGGCGATGCTGGCGATGAGGAACGGCGGCACCTCAAGTCCCTCTTTTTCGAGGCACTCCTTGCGCCG
>JAEEGL012957814.1_pt1 | contig 11993 bp, 6 predicted proteins | sample 9134231 | NCBI WGS metagenome assembly JAEEGL01 (sample SAMN16246548, study PRJNA631951) | gut metagenome | biome: gut microbiome; feature: rumen; material: fiber-attached | host: Bos | place: Iran: Karaj | collected 2018-10
CCTTTCGAATTATTGGCATTTTCAAGATGGTGTCGTTTAATTAAATAGTAACACATTTTTTAAGAATTATTTTTTATCGTGGAAATTAACCCAGATCTTATAATCCTTATCCCTTTTCAGGTCTGCGTACTGCTTTAATTTACGTCCAAGATCCCAGACATTAACACGGATATTTAAGTGACCTTCTTCGTCATACACGGTTCGCACCAAGTATGAAGTTCTGCACCGTCCGCATTCTATTAACTCCGTCTGGTCGCCAGTCCCACCGCCAATAATCGTCTTGACTAGAGAATTGCATTTGCAAATCTCATCAGGGCGTTTGACAAATAGTGACTGGCATCTTAATTGCAGACTATCGACCGGTTTCTTGCCGTCGTAGTCGAACTTATACTCTTGTACAGTCGGTTTCTGGATTTCATATACGCCGCTTACACACTCTTTCTTCACCTCGTCAGATAAAGTCGGTACTAAATATGGAAGTTCGTACTGCTGCTTATTCGATTTCATCTAAACTATCTCCATACACCTTGTCGCCCATACGAGGATTCGGGTTATCATCAATCTTCGCACGGAGTTTGATAACGGAGTCTGGGTCTAGTTGGTTGACCATCTTGTAAGCATCTTCGGCTTTGATGAACTCTGCACCGCAGTAGTCCCATTCAACGATGGTGCGTTTTTCAAGTTGTGCTGCTTCTTCGGCTTTTCCTTCAACGTCGCCCTGTTCAACATCATCAAGAGAGACAGCAACCGGTGCGGCTTTTTCGCCTTCCGGATTGACGAATATTTCACGTTCGTTTCTCTTAAAACGATAAGCCTTTACAGTAGGTGGCAATTCTTGCGTGTTGTTGATAGCGGTAACGATTGCATTTCCTAACACCATAATTAAATATGTACCAGCATCACGGCCCGCACGCTTTGCATTAACTGGCAAAATCTTTTCTACCATATACCTGTTTGCAGTATAAGCAGACAAATCAAGCATTTTTGGCGTGTTACGACCTACTTTTTTCAAGTTGTGGTTTGCGTCAAACTCGACTGAACCTGGATCAATGTGGCTGACAAGATATTCCTCGTCACCTACGAGACCCATTGCCCGTTCACGGGCTGCTAACTTGTTGTACTCCTCCGGGGAGTAGATATTTGGTTTGCCATCTATACTCTTAGCAGTTTGTGCGTCTGCTAATATATCGGCAAGAACCTCGGCTTTTATATTCGCCATGTTGTCTGTTCCTCCTTTTATTGGTTATACTCTAAATATACCACAAAAACAGGAACTATTTTTTTACGATCCGCTGGCCGTTTTGCCAGAGAGGGGTTACTGTGTCATTCGATTTATGTTCTACAACGTCAACAATATATTTTTTGTTGTTTGCTGCGTAGATTGCTACGCCGAGAATTGGGTTAGCAACCGGGACAGCAAAGACGTCGCCTTCTTCCCAAGTATTGTCTTGGTACCGTGCACGTAACTTCAAATAGATGAACTGCCCAGCACCGTGGTCAGGATACGGGATGCTGGCATCTTGCGACCAATCTGACGTGACCGGTGTCGCCCCAGTGCTGCCCTGCCACAATACAGTTTGCACAGAGTCATCATACCCCCATTTTGCCTGCATGTATGAAACATAGTCTGAGTTTGCTTTTATCGTGACAACAAGTGCAGTGCGGGCATCGTTCCAGTGATATTCTGGTGCGGGCGGTTCCATCTGTTTAGTCAGATATTGAGTCCCAGTGAATGTTGTAGATTGCAAAGAGTACGCATCGTTAGCCCCATAGTAAAAAGTAGAAAATGCACGGAAAGTATAATATGTATTTTGATTCACTGTAATTGTAAACGTTTGCGGTGTCCCAGGAGTGTGCTTGGCTGATTGTCCATAAGTCGTTCCGGAAGTATCCTGCAAAGTAGTTTTGACCTGTGCACCGGGCACATTGTTGGCTGAAGATTCGGTCACACGAACTGTAAGCCGTGTACTTGTTTTGTTAATTGGGGTGTCTGATAACACTTCAATGCTGATAGGTGGTGCAGGTGGAGTGTATTCAACTTGATTTCTAATTGCCCAGGCAGCCTCATATCTGTTGTTTGCCCAAATACCAACTTTGTAAGGCATACAACCTTTAACAGTCAATCCACCTTCAAGGGCAATCGTTGCTGGGCCTTTGTTCGGCCAAGACTTAGTGTTGCCTTGATTGTCAGCCGTCCATTCTAGTCGTGGACCACCCCAGGAGTTCACGTCTTTATTGCCAGGGAACACAGCAAGTGCTACATAATTCGGACCTGGTCCAACGCCCCAAGATGATATAGAACCAGAGATCTTGATTCCGTTCCAAGTTTTGTCCCCAGGGCTAACCGAGAGTCCACTCGCTTTCTGCCCTAACGCTTCAAGAGTAATATTCCCATACCATGAACCGTTGTACCAAGAGTACGTATCATTTGTACTCCACCCGATTGTAATGGTCTTGGCGGCAGAATGGCCAACGAACTTTGTCATAGAAAACAACTCATGCCAAGTTCGTTGGTTAGAGATCGTAGTGTTGTACCAATCTGCGGTCTGGCCATCGCAATAAAGCGTATCGGTTTGTCTGTTATTGTAGATGTCCCCATTATAGATATTAGTACGGTACACGTCCATGTGCATCTCCACATTGTGACCGCCAGAAACAGCAGTCGTATACCATCTGATCCGACCTCTGATGTATGTACCGCAGTAGAATTCTTCTGTTGTTCCTGATGCCATATCTACATTATACCTTTCATATTAACTCACTTTTTTAATATCCTGCATTGATTAGTCTCCTCGTGAATGTGCCACTACTATGGTTTGGACACTTAGACATCCACGTGGACCTGTAAGAACCTGCTATCTTAACGCCATTTGTGTAAGCGTCAGTGTTTACATTGGCTGTACAAAATAGCGAGTCCCAATAACCAAACGAAACATTGTTCGGGTTCACTGTGTCAAAGTTATAAGTCTTGCACATTTTATCATTATGAGAGAATGTCCAGTTTGTGAGTTTTGACAAATATGGACCAAATGTTACATTGCTGTTTAACTCTTTCATATAATTTAAGCCACCAAACTCGCGGATCTTTGGCAGACTGAGTGTTTTGTTGTATGCTTCACAGTGGCCCAAGAACCCACCGACATTGTTTGAAGTACCAGTATATTCTAGATTGTTCAAATCTAACGATTGGTTAAAAGCCTTGCAAGATTGTAAGAAACAATAGCCGCAATTTGTTATCCTAGACGTGTCAAGCGGCTGATTAAATATGGTGCATGACGTCATAAAATAATCCCCAAAAGTAGTACAATTCGGCAACGACACCGTGCTATTTAACACAGGGCAATTCGACAAGAAATATCTCCCCACCGTCGTAACGTTGGCAATGGTGATCGACTGATTATACACGCTGCAACTAGATAAGAAATATTCACCAACAGATGTGACACTTGATAAGTCTAAAGCATAATTAAAGGCATGGCAGGCATACAATACTTTATCACCGATAGTAGTTATACGCGAAAAATCTAAAGGGTAATTAAAAGCATAGCAACCAGATAGGAACCAATTCAAAGAAGTCATTGCTGTTGGCACCTGTATTGGCTGGTTAAACGCACGGCAGTTGTATAAGAATCTTATGCCGACAGATGCCAAATTGCTTGTATTCCCAAGCGAACTATTGAACACTTGGCATTTAGACAAGAAATCAGTCCCTACCGATGTCACATTTGTCAAGTCAACCGCTGCATTAAAATTTCCACAGTCAGCGAGGAATCCGTCGCCGATAGACGTTATGTTTGCGTGAGACATGTCGACCGTCTCAATGCTTGAGGCTATTAAGAAATAATTTGGGATCGTAGTCGGGACAGTCCCAAACTCATAACTTTTGATACATGCTATCGGTATAACTGTACTATTTGCACCGACTGTCACTCTGGTAGTTTTATCCATAATCGGGCTGTCGTTATATACATAAGGGATCTCAGATGCTGTACAGAGAGAATTGTACTGTGCCATCGAAGTCAACTCAACTTCAGCCGTAGTAGTCTGGTCTACCGTGTCTATGGTAGCAGTGTTATTGAACACGACATATTTTTCAGGTGCTGAATGGTCGAAATCAAGTTGCACCCCCCGTATTTCATACACCCCGTACTGGACGGTCTGCGTGTTGCCATTTACATCTACGTAAGTAAGATCATACCCATTCGGAGAGTCAAATCTTATATCTCCTGTCGCAGAAACGTACGGTGCTGGAGACAAGGTAGCGACCCAGTTCTCGAACTCTTCCACGTCATATATTTCTACATCCCTACCAGAATACGTGCCAGCATAGGCACTGACTCCCCACGTAGTTGTATAATTCGGATAATACACAAGTTTGCCGTACTCGGTAGTTGGTTCTGACCAGTTAATTTTACGACTAAATGTTGTGTTTGGCGACCAATCTGGGCCTACAAGTTTAAAGTCTGGCAATTTTGCTTCCCACTTCGCTTTAGTCCCAGGTGCTATCTCAATAGTAAGATCATACCACGAGGCTGAATAGTCTGAAGGAATAACAGCAAAACCAGGGACGTCATTTTTAAGCCCGTTATAGTCTAGCCTATCATCAATAACGACATTGTCTGGGTTTAGTTTCGTAAAATCAAAGTGCATTTTTTTAGTGTTGTTCGAGTCCCAGTTATAAAAACAATTATACCCAATTTTAGTCAAAGTAGACGGCATCACTACTTTTAAATTTGCTGACTTATATATGCCTCTGAATGTGGAATTGCCAATTTCGCTTATTCCTTCTGGCAAAGCAAACTCAACAAAGTCTGTATTCGGATCAGGGTCAATTTTGAAAGTAGCAAAACTAAAAGCACCATTCACAATAGATATGTTGTTAGATGCAAACCGTGACGGCCATTTGAAATCTTTAAAAGTAGACCATCCAAAATCTGCCCCATAAGATGTAATATTAACACAACTAGACATATCCACTTCTACACCAGCAGTAGTTCTTCCTACTGAATAAAATGCACCCTGCCCAATCGTTGTTATAGTAGATGGAAGAATTATTTTTTTAGTAACTCCATCACCACCTAAATTCAGACTACTAAATGCATTACTCCCAATATTGACTATATTACTTGGTATCGTTATGTCTTGGTCAAATTTGTTGGCATAATTAAGAAAACCTTCTGGTATATATGTCCAAACACTAGGGATAGTAAATGGCTGATTGTAACCAGAAAAACCAAGGAACGACATGCTTGTTCCAGTTAACTGATAATTTTGCCCTATCGGTTCAATCGGATAGTTCCAGTTGCCAAACTGGTAAAGATTATTTGTTGGTACATAGTTAAGGTTTGGAGAAAATCTAACCTTAGAGTTAAAAATACTTTTATTATTATGCCCGGCAAGAAGACCATATGACACAGTCACGCTGTCTGGCATGTAGATTGGTTTGTTAAACACGGATGTACCAGTGGTTGGACTACTCACCATAAATGATAAAAATCTAAGTGTTTCAGGAAAGGCAATTTTCTGGTTGATTTTCGGTATAGAAAAACCACTACACCCATAATAACTATTGACTTTCCCTTCATAGGTAAAGTTATCCCAAGCGTGCCTCATCAATTTAGTCACCTTGGCAGACACTATATCGACTTCTTCAACGTTGTCATATTTATTTAGAAATGACGCATCAACGGGCGTCGTTAATTGCATATCAGAATCCAACATAGATGTGATCTTGACTCCCTTAACGTCTTGTCTAGTTAGTGGAGTTCCATTAACAGTAAAAACTGTGCTATCTGATAAAGAAGAAACTGCGTCACGTAATTCGTCCTTAGTAGTAACACCGTGAATCACGTCATTTGTGTCTTTGATATAACCATAATTGAACCAATCAGACACTAACTCAATATCATGGTCAACTACATCATTAGCGAAATCCCATACCTTCCCTGGGGCTTGAAAATAGAACTGAGAACTTGTGGCATATTCACCTCCAGACGTTTCGCCATATACTTTATACAACTCGTATTTAGCAGACGGGACCATCGGATCTGATGTAGTCACTCGAAAATCCATACCGTCAACTTCTGGTGAAAATTCAACTAAATCAGTTTGGTCGTCGTGGTTACGAAATACTGCATAAACCTTTTCGTCGTAAACCTCAAGATTGATGTTGTCTGGGGTATTTGTATCCTCTATCATCATGGTCATAACAGCAGACTCCCACTTACCGGTAGCGGAATTATAACCAGAAAATTCAATATCACGTGCCGTCACGGTTACCGTGGCTAGTGCTGCTGATGAACTTGAACTGCTGCTACTCGATGACATATTTTTTCCTTTCTACTACCATTAAATCATCTCTCCGTTGTTGTTATTTTCAGATTCTGCACCGCTTTCTGATTCTTCTGGTTCAACCGGGCCTTGATATAAGCCACCAACATTATCTTCGTACCACTGCTGGAATATCTCGCCGCTATACGCAGGATCTGTTGGCTGTGTAACTTTGCCACCTTCTGCCACATCTTGTCTTGGGGAGTCAGTTAAAGTGCCGCCGTTCGGGTTAAATGTGACTTTGGCCATCTTAGCCCATTTAGCAACAAGCGTGATATCACTTGTTACATGGGTGGTAAAGTCGTAGTCTACGCCATTAAGCGTCCAACCGTCACTAATATACATGTGGTCATCATCAGGGTTCAGATACTGTTGAGGTGTCTGCCACGGGTCTACTGCTGATGTGTTGTAAGCAATACTCTGGTCAGCCGGCGTAACGACACTGCTTGGTGCACCGCCTGTGTCAAACGATACTGTATAGTAATGAACCGTGAAAATGCCGTCAAGAGTCATGTCCCCACTAGGAACATCTGTGTCAAAATGCCACTCAACATTGTTGTAAGCCCAGTAATTCCAGTCATAACCAGTCTTAGACGGGGCAGTGGCCGGTTCGGTGATCATACCGCCAGGTAAAATGTACTGTGTTGCCGGAACAGGCAAGCCGCCATTTGCATTAAACTGGATGACGTAGGCAGATTCCCAATGTGCTGTTAGATTAACATTGGCTGTAACTGGCGTTGAGAAGTCATACAGGTTGCCATTTCCGTCGTACCAGCCAGCAAACGCATAGTTTGTCTTGGTGGGAGGAGGGGTAGGAACTGATGCTAATCCGCCATAGTTGACAGTCTGAGAAGGAACTGCCGTACCGCCATCTGAGTTAAATGTTACCGTGAATGTTATAACTTGCCATTTCGCTGTTACAGAAGCATTTGCATATAATGGTTCACTAAAGTTGAACGGTAAATCGTTGTCGTCATACCAGCCAAGAAATGTATAGCCAGTTTTGACAGGGACAGTAGGTGTTGCGACCGTCCCGCCATAAGTCGTTTCTTCTTCAAACGAACCTTGCCCGTTGTCTGGGTCGAACGTCACTACGACCTTTATCGCTTCCCAAGCAGCAACTAGGTTCATATTTTGAGTAATAGGTGTAGAAATAGTAACAAGTTCAGTGTTGTTGTACCAACCTGCAAAGTCATACCCTGTCTTCGTCACGCCTGGATCTGTAATGAACCCGCCATAAGGGATAGTCTGGTCAGGAATTGTAGACGGAGTGCCACCATTCGGGTTAAACGTAACGGTGTAATTTACCGCTGTCCAGGTTCCATATACTTGAGTTGGTGCGTTTATGGTCTGGTTAAAGTCAAAAGCGTTCCCTTGTGCATCTACCCAGCCGTCAAATGCGTAGCCAACACGAGTCGGATCGGCAGGGCGAGTCGGTTTTTTGTTCTTTTCTACCTGTTGGGTCATATATCGTGAACCACCTTCGTAATACCAATAAGTGACAGGATAATAAACTTTAGGGTTAGTCTGATCCTCTACAACAAAACAAACTACTCTCTGGCCAGACGGCAAAGAGGTGTAGTCGAAGTCTGCCTCGTTGGTTTGGACCATTATATCGTCCTCGTTCTGGTCTTGTTTGTCTACCACTAGGGCATTTTCTAATATTGTAGCCCTTCGTTCTAGGTCTCTGGTATCAGCATCAAGGTTGTTCCAGGATCCTTCAAAGTAATAATATGCCGAATGTGCCTTTACGTCGCCAAAACTAGAGTTCAAAGCCCTCTGGATATGGAATACGGCAAAATCATCCACCTGGAAAGTGCTATCCTGACGCCATTGCGAACCATTCCATTTGTATAAATGGCTTGTAGAGGCCTCAATAGCAGTCATACCGGTAGTCAAACCTGTTATCGGCAACTCGCCCACCGTACCTGTTAAGTACGTAACCGTTGAGTGGAAGTGCCATACTTCATGGATTTTCTCTGCAATATAGTCTTTAACCGTCTTTGAGGACGGGATTTCAACCATTCCTTCTACGATCTCGGTTGCCAAGTCTACCCAACCAAGTTCACCAGTATAATACTGGTTTTCTTTGCCTCCTTTCATCTTCATCAGGGCCAACATGTCGCACATTACGCATACTGCGGCATGGTCAAATCTCAATAATCTTGACCACAAAGTAGCAAAAGTCGGGTTTTTGGAGTAAGGATCGCATAATTCTTTCGTAGTTGGGTTAGCGTAGATAGTTTTATTGCCTTTATAAAGAGGTTTAACTGCTTGGCAGATCAAATCTACGAGATATTGCATGTTTGCACAGGTGCAGTTATCGGGGATCGGCTGGATTGGGGTTATAAACTCAGAAATGTTACTCTGCCAATCGTTGCCGTCGACCGTAGTCTTAATATAAGTTTCATACACGGTCTGGTTCGGGATCAAGCCTTCAAGAGTAAAACAGTATTCGCCGGTCAACTGGTTGAAAGTAACGACTTCTGTGTGTGCCCAAGTCGGATCATATCCGTTTTTTACTCTGTAATATACTGAAATATCAACAGGAACAGCGTTGCTTTCGTATTTGTAACACATATCTGCAACTGCCTGGTTGCCAGCCTCGTCGTATTGTGGGTCAATTTTCGTAAAGTAAGCGGTGGCTATGTTCTTTTTAGGTGTTGTAAAACTTACAGTATTCCCAGTATATGTCCCGGCCGCAGTTGTTGTCCTGGCCTGGATCTCATAACAGGTATCAGCATCAAGACCTTCTATCTTCACGTCCGCTACTGTTTTTGTAGTTCTGGTAACTTTCTCAACCCAGTTCGTAGTGCCGCATTTCCTAGCATATAACTTTGTGACAGGGTTGGTATAAACATTGCCACCCATCTGGATTGCCAAATGTACTTGTCCTTGATCCCATCTCAACGCTTGCGGATCGGAGAGGTTGTTTGTCACCAAAGTAACAAAATTACAGGTGGCCCAGTCAGATGATTTAGCACCGTTATGTGCACGATAACGCACATAATATCTGGTATTTGGCTGTAAACCGGTCTTCGACCATTCTATTGTCTGGGTTTGTGACCCGCCACCGTTCTTGGTATAGTCAGCAATTATATTGCTAAAATCAGATTTATCAGAAAGTTGGAACTGCATTGAAGCGTTAATTCGATAATCACCAAAGTTGGCGGTTGCAGAAAACTTACCACCAGTGCTATATCCTTGACAAGACGTACTATTTATTACAGGTTTATCATATTCAAGATTACGGTTGTTGTAAAAACCGATACCAGCAGTAATTTTATCTACATAGGCATTACAAGTCCATTCATCACCCCAGCCGACAGACCAGTTACAGATATAGAACGAGTTTTTATCAGACTCATTCTTTGGCGAGATTGGCCCCAATGTCCAAGATCCCATTCCGAAGCCACCGTGGATTTGTCCAGTTGCATCAGCAGAATACCCAAACCTAGCAATTTCGCCGCCGCCATCGTAATTCCTAACTACGATCTCACGGCTAGCAAGATAGTTAGACCCACCACCTTGATAAATGCTGGCATCGATGCTGTTCACACGACAGTTCAAATCTACGTACATAAAGTTGTTCTTGTCCCATCTGACAGACCAACTGTTCGTTACGTTGACGTCTACTCTTTGTTTGCGAGAAGAAGGATAGTCACCGTTTCTAATCACAGCCTGAGTATCACGACTACCAGAGTTGGAATTCATATCTATCCAACCGGTCTCAGGGTATACTTCTGGACGAATACTCTCATGCCCTGGGCAGAGAATCTTTCCACTTACCCTATACTTATAATTAGCCATAGTAACCTACCTCCTCTGTAAAATGATCTAAGCATTTGCCTTGTGCTAATCTTGTGCACTCAACAACAGTAATATCAGGGACAATCATACCAATCGACGGGACGAACAGAGTGTTAAAGCAACCACTCTCATATTCAGAATGTGCCGTATATCCAGACATCAACTCGTATCTAGCACGCCAACAAACCTTCGTTGATGGCTTCAAACAATTCAGATGCACGCAAGTCCTCTGGTCCTTATATGCTGTCACGGTCTTGGTCATAGCCTGAGACCAGTCTTGACCGTCGTACAGATAGTCAATCACAAGGTTCACTTGAGGCTGATTGCCAAGATCACTCGGTTCAAAGCAAATATCAGCATCAACACAGTTATTACAGACGTCCTCTTCCTGCGTTATAGATTCAAACACTGGTGGGCAAAGTTGTAATACTGGCACTTCAAACGACATGCCGGCGACGTAACTGTTCCCAGCAAATGGTATATTGCAGTTCAGCCCGTATCCTACACCCTGTTGCCAGTGTGCGATAACCCAAATCTGAGTCGTGTTTCCGTTTGTCGGTGCAATCTGACCTAAGTTCCAGGTCTGATCTGGCACATTTCTAGAGAATGACTGGTATTGACTCTGGTCAAATGCGTAACTCGCCCCATCTCGGTCATTCCAATATCCCCAAGTGCCGCCTGGTGCGTTGCCCCATCTATCAGTCCCACAAGGTGCATTACAGTTCACCCCAGCAGTGTACCAACCACCAAGACATTTGTGCCAAGAGGCAGAGGATTCGTCAGGGACATATTGGCCAGTCACGACAGCGAGTGAGATCGCACGATATGCAGGAGTTGGGCCTCCGATTGAACCGTACCACGGTGCGGCGAATTTGTTAGTCGACCAATATGAACTTGTCGTACCGGAAGGCACGATTCTCAAATTCTTAATAGTCACAATCACTTCGCCATTAGCGTTAATCGTTGAACTAACTTTACCAACAATGTTCGCACGAAAAGGGTAGAACCTACCATTTACGTAAGGCGTTCCGCCATTCCAACATACACCGTACTGATGCGTACCAAGCAACGGTGCGTTGTTGTCGATCATGTATAGATCTTTTTCTTCGTTTACTGGGATTAAGACATTACAATTCTGTGCCATATCTTTACCCCGTTATAAATACCAAAGTTGTTCTTCCTGTCGTCGCTGGGACTGAGTTTGCTTGTGAAACCGTCGGTCTGGTAGTCATCATATAAGAATGCGTATCAGATGTTTGAGAGATTACAGTATGTGCATATTTTACTTCTAGTGCCTCCATCCGACGTTCAAGTTCAGTCAAGTTGGCATCCATAATTTGCCAGGTTGGGGTAGTATCATCAAGGAAGTAGTAAATCCCTTTATCTGCCCAGTACCCTTTCTCGATATGGGTCACGGTAAAGTTCGGGATGTCGACCCCGATTACTTCTTCTTTTTGCCAGTCATCATCATAATACTTATAAATAACATTATAATCAGTACCATCGTACTTAACCAAGGCCTCATCGTCCACCTCCATATCTGTTATCGACGATAGCGGATTTTCGCCCTGTGTAGTATGGTCAGCGTAATATTGGAAATTCGGGTGTTCTTCCCATAAGTGCCATACACTCAAAATAGCATCTTCGATAGCCCGATACACACCGTCACTTGTGACAGGTTTTCGGGTGCTAGAAGTTGGGTAAGTATCTGGGTATACCCATACAGGGTAGCCAGTAAGCGAACAGCCCATCTCTTCAGCCGTCATATTATCCGCCACCGCACCCATCAAGACTTGCGGGTATTTACCACTCTTGAGAAGTGTAGCCATGAACGGATCGTACGAACATAGTAC
>JAEEGL014899012.1_pt1 | contig 11993 bp, 35 predicted proteins | sample 9134231 | NCBI WGS metagenome assembly JAEEGL01 (sample SAMN16246548, study PRJNA631951) | gut metagenome | biome: gut microbiome; feature: rumen; material: fiber-attached | host: Bos | place: Iran: Karaj | collected 2018-10
AGGCTTATGTCCTACAGTTCTTCTTACTCTATAATACTGTTTTCCGTTTACTTCAAAGTTAGTTTTTTTTGCCATACAAAACCTCCGTTCGTTTGATGAATAAAAATTAAATGCTCATTAGAGCATTGTATCTTTTGTGTTAATTTCTTTTATAATAATCATAAGCAAATTGTACCATATTTGGCTCTACTTGTAGTTCTGTTGCAATATCATATAAGTTTGTTATTCCACGTTTAAAACAGTCTAAAATCGATTGTCGTGATATACAAGCAAGGCATTTCCATTTTTTTGCTCTATATTCTTGCTTATCTATAAATGTCTGGTCGGAATTAAGAGTATAGTATGCATCATAATAGTAGTGTCCAAGTTCTTCAGCAAGTAAACATTTTCTTTCTGATTCAGAATGTATTTTCTTATTATTCAAAAGAATAGAAGTTCCATCATATTTAATTATTTTTGCTTTTTCTTTCATTATATTATCGTGAAATATATCTATTTTTTCGCGGTCAGCAAGTTCTTCAAAGTTTGATAAATTCATTTTACTCTCCTACAATTTTATAATTCTTCAGGTTCTATTCCATGTTTTTCTAATTGTTCTTGTAAGATTTTTATCAAGGATTTTGCATCTTCGTATTCATTTTGTAATTCTTCTAATTGTGCTTGTGTATGACTTAAATCTTCTTGTAACCTTGTGTTTTCTTCTTCTAAAGTTTCAAGTTTAGAGTCTTTTTTTTCGCTTTCAGTAAGACTATTATAAGGAATAGGTTTGTCATAGTAATTATCTACTATAGATTTCTCATATATTAATCCAAATATAACAACTAAAATGATAATAATTAAAAACCACCAATTGCACCAAATATCTAAAATTTTTTTAAAAAAAGTTTTCAATTTATTGCTCCTTTTTATTTTTCATTTTTTTGATAAAGTCTATTTGCCTTTGAAGTTCTTTTAGTTCTTCTTCTCCAAGTCCTTCTGTATCAAGTCCACCATGATTAGCAAATTGTATGTTCTTTAGTTCTTCTGGATTGCGAATTTCAGAATTTCCTATTAAATAATCAACAGACACACCAAAAAAATCTGCTATTTTTATAGTATCTTCATTAGATGGTTCATTTCTTCCAATCTCCCATGCAGATATAGCAGTTCTAGAAAAACCAATTTTTTTACCAAATTCTGTTTGAGTTAATTTTAGTTCTTTTCTTAATTGGACTAATCTGTCTTTAAATTCCATAAGACACCTCCAGTATCTTTAATATAATTATTATACCACAAAAGGACACGAAAAGAAACAATTTACATAAAATACACGAAAAGTATCGTATAAAAATGAAAATTAAAAGCATAAAAAATTTCTTTCCTACTCGCTGTAAGAATACAAAATTTTTTTAAAAAAAACGTTGACACGATAAGTGTATTATGATAATATTGCATCAGATACGAAAAGTGTCAGAAATGAGGTGGGATAAAAAATGGATAAAAGACCTAGAAGCAAGTTGATTAAATTAAGAATAGAAAGAGGTTTTACTCAAGAACAAATGGCACGTCTATTAAAAGTTACAAGAGCTACTTATGCAAACTATGAAACTGGATACAGAAATCCTAGCTTAAGCAAAGTAATAGAAATGAAAAAGATATTTAATGTGTCAGAAGATAAATATTTTATACCTGATAATGACACGAAAAGTGTATGATAGGAGAGTGAGAAAGATGGAAGAATGGATAAGCCTACACGAATTTATGCGAAGAAAAAAAGTAGGACAAGAAGTAGCAATACATATGCTAAAAAGTGGAAAGTATGAATACGAAATGACAGCAGGAGGACGATACAAAATAAAAGTAGGTGGAGATACAGTACCACGAGCAAGGTATGAAGAACTTTTACAAGAAAATGCAGAATTAAAAGCAATAATAAAAAGTGTATTTAACACTACAAAAGAATTAGTAAGTTAGGAGGATAAAGAAATGAAGAAATACAGATTTAATGAGGACAAGTTATTAAGAAACGTATGTATATTAAGTACAGTAGTAACTGTAGGAATAATAGTTTATAAAGTTGCAACTTGTGGAGTTGCTTGGATAAGCACTTGTGGATATTTTGGATAGAAAGGAGGAAATAAGATGATAAGAACATTAATAAGGCAAGGGGAAGAAAATTGTAAAAATCACAACATAATAAAACAATTCAAAGAAGAAAATCAAATGTTAAGAGAAGAAATTGACTACAGAGCTTTACAAAACAGAAAATATGAAAGACTTCTTTACGATATATTAGACTACTTTGATGCTTTAGATAAGGTTGATGGTTGGAACAATCAAGAAAGCTTTAAACGAATGACAAGAAATGTAATCAAGAATGAAGCAAGAAAACTAATTAAAAAAGAACTAGACAATGCCGTTAACATTGACTAATTCAAAAATACGTTTATGTAAATCATATTATAAACGTATTATATCACAAATTTTATTTAATTTCAAGGAGTTTAAAATGAATTATTTAGAAATACAAATATTACAAGATGGAATAGACCATTTATCAAAAGCTATAGATTGTTTTGCAGATAGCGATTTAGTAAGCCAAGAAGAATTTGATATGTTAGAAAAATTTATAGATGAATTAGAAAACAGAAAAATTAACAAAGAAATAGAATTAAAAAGTTTTAAGATGGAGGTAATTTAATGTTAAAAGATTATAAAAATTTAAGAAAAATAGATGTAAGTAAATGGACTGAAAAAAGAGATGGAGCAGATTATTTAAATTGGGCAAAGGTAATAGATTTATTGCATGAAAATGGAGCTGAAAAAGTTTATTTTGAACCAATAGTAAATGCTATGACTGGAAGTAGTTTATTTATGTCAGATAAAGAATATACAGATACAAAAGGAAATACAAATAGAGTTTATGAAACAGCAGTAAAAGTAGTAATAGATGATATGGAATTTATACAAAGAGGACCTGTAATGAACGGAAGTAATCCTGTAAAAGATAATTCAATGTCACAACAAAGATTATGGAATTGTCAAACTAGATTATTCGTGAAAGGGGTGGCAATACATACAGGATTAGGCTTTGACTTATGGTTGAAAGATGAATTAAAAGAAGATAAAGATAATTGGGAAGATGATTTATCAAAACATAATTTGTTCAAAATCAAAGATAGAATGCAACAATTAGTAACGCATAAGATGCAACAAGGTTTACCAGTTCCAAAAATAGCAGAAAATTTAGGAATTACGGAGGAAGAATTTAGAAATTATTTTACATATTTTGATGTTTTAGCAAGACTAGAAAAAAGAATAGGAGAAATGAAAGTTGATAAGTAGTCAAGATAGAAGTCAATATATAGGAGCATCAGATACAAGTATGGTTGTTGGAAATTGGAAAACAAAAACATTTGCTAATTGGTGGCTAGAAAAATTAGGCTTATATAAAAATACACTAAAAAATATAGCAATGCAAACAGGAACAAATTATGAACACAAAATATTAGACAGTATAGAAATTGATGGAATGGAAAAAGACAAACAGATTATTAATGACAGATTAAGGGTTAATTTAGATGGAAATACAAAGGATTGTATTTATGAAGTTAAAACATATAATGCAGAAAAAGAATTTAAAGTATCAAAACAATATTGGAGACAAGCACAAGTTGAAATGTATGCAAGTAAAATTCACAAATTATATATAGTTGCATATGGATTAAATGAAAATGATTATATTAATTATTTCAATAAAATAGATAAAGCAAGGGTAAAGCTTATTCCAATAGAATATGATGAAGAATTTATAAAAAATGAATATTTACCCAAATTAAAGATCTTAACACAATATTTGAAAGAAGGTGCATTTCCTTGCAAATGATAGGAACATCAAAGGAGCTAATTAAAAGATTAGTAGAATTACCAAATGATAAAAAATATGAATTGAAAGAATATAGAGAAAAAAGAAGCTTAAATGCAAATAATTACTATTGGCAATTAGTCACAGAATTAGGAAATGTATTAGGAATGGATAAAGAATGGTTACACTTTTTATTACTACAAAAATATGGACAAAGTGAAATGATTAGTGTAGTAGCAGAAATAGATATGTCAGATTATTTAAAGTATTACACAGAAGCAGGAGAATCGGTTTTAAACGGAAAAACATTTAAACATTACAAAGTATACAAAGGAAGTTCAGAAATGGATTCAAAGGAAATGTCAATTTTAATACATGGACTTGTAGATGAATGTCAAACACAAGGAATAGAAACAAAAACACCAGAAGAAATAAAAAGTTTATTAGATAGGTGGGATAATAAATGAGTAAAAGAAGTAAAGCTTGTGATATAAGTCAAAAAGTAAAGAAAGCAGTATGGGACAGAGATAAACATTGTTGTATTATTTGTGGCAATCCTTATGCAATGCCTAATGCTCACTATATAGGTAGAGCACAAGGAGGATTAGGAATAGAACAAAACGTAGTGACTTTGTGTATGAATTGTCACAATAAATATGATAATGGAGATTCCAGAGCAAGTATAGGATATAAAATTCAATGGTATCTTAAATCTTGTTATGAAAACTGGAATGAAGAAAATTTAATTTATAGAAAATGGTAGATTACACGAAAGGAGAAAAAGGTATGGCAAGAAAGAGAATGTTTGATTTAGAAATAGTTGATACTGATATATTTCTCGAAATGCCACAGTCTACACAGAACTTATATTTCCATTTAGGGATGAGAGCTGATGATGATGGTTTTGTTAGTAATCCTAAGAAGATAATCAGAACAATTGGAGCAAATGAAGATGATTTAAGGATTTTATTTTCAAAACAATTTGTCATACCGTTTGAAAGTGGAATAGTAGTTATTAGACATTGGAAATTAAATAACTATTTAAGAAAAGATAGATATACAGAAACAATATATAAAACCGAAAAGAAAATGTTAGTAGAAGATGAAAATGGTATTTATAACTTGAATACAGGCTCTGGTATACCAATGGTAGACCAACGGTATACACAGTATAGAAGAGAAAAGAATAGATAAGATTAGTATAGATAAGAGTAGTAGTAGTAGTGTAAATAATAATCTATATAATCCTGATGTTGAAAAAATACAAGAGATAATACTTGAAACAATTGGAACTACTAATATTAATAATATTAAAGAATGTGTTGATTATTTGGAAAAATTACCAATTGAGTTAATAGAATATGCTTTAAGAAAAACAGCTAGAGTATCTAATCCTAGTTGGCAATATTGTATACCTATTCTTGAAAGTTATATCACAAAAGGAATTAAAACAGTAGATGAAGCAAGAGCAGATGATTTAAAACATAAGACAAAAGGTAATTTAAACCAAGAAACAGAAGAAGAAAAAAATGCTAGAAAAGTAAGAGAATTGGAGGCTTTAATAAATGGAAATAAATGAGTTTATAGAAGCTACAAGTCGAGTAGAACAGTACTTTGAAAAGGAATATAGTAACGAACAAAGGCAAATTATGTATGAAGAATTAAAGAAAATGCCTTTAGAAAAGTATAGGAAAACACTTGCTAATTGTATAAGAACTTGTAAGTTTATGCCAAAGTTAGCAGATATATTAAAAGCCTCTACTGATATAGACAATGTGAATTATGAACAAAACAGAGCATATACACCTTGCAAGATATGTGGAAGTAAAGGCTTTGTAAGATATTATAAAGTATTACAAGAAAACGGATATGAATATAGTTTTGCGTGTAGATGCACGTGTGAAAATGGAGAATATTATAGCAAGTCAATACCAACATTTGAGGAACTAGGAATAAAGCCAGGAGATAGACTTGTAATGAATTTTGAATAAAGGAGAGTGAGTACAAATGAAAGGACATAAAGAAAGATTATTAAAATATTTAAAAGAAAATGGAAAAATAACAACGATGGAAGCAATACAGAAGTTAAGAAATACAAGATTAAGCGAATATATAAGACAATTAAGAAAAGATGGTTACAAGATTGTAAATGTACCTAAAACAGGGATAAATGTATTTGGAGAAAAATGTCATTATGATGAATTTGTATTGCAGGAGGAGAAACAAAATGACTAATTATTTCAAGGTATATTTAACAAGTAAAAAAGGAAGACAAAAAGTAATAGCAAAAAATAAAGCAGAGGTAATAAAGATATTAAACCAAGCAAATAAAGAGGGATTTATGAGTTACTTAATAATTAAAAGAATAAAACCAAATACAGATGTACCAATAGCAAGGGGAGACTTTAGTAAAGAATGTAAAGTAACCTATGTAGATGGGTTAGATACAGACTGGCGAGTAGTAGGAGCTAATGTAGTAAATTGGGATAAATATAAAAAAGCAAAGGAAGATGAGGAAAGATGAAAGAAAAATGTGATAAATGTAATAGTTCAAACTTATTTGTCGAAATTCAAGGAAATAGAAAAGGGCTATATTGTGGAGAATGTGGAAAATGGCAAAAGTGGATAACAAAACAAGAGTTACAAATAGCAAAATTTAAAGGATTAAAAATATTGGAGGATAAATAATGAAATATCCAAAACTAATAGGAGTATGTAAAGATTGTATATATAAATGTTTTAGATGTGAAGACCCTAATTTCATAGGAGTTTATAAATGTAAATGGAATGAAAAAGTTGAGTGGAAACAGGAAAGGATAAAGATATGAAAGTTGTAGAATTATTTGCAGGGATTGGAGCTTGTAGCAAGGCACTTGAAAAAATAGGAATAGATTTAGAAATAGTAGATGCAATAGAAATAGATAAATACGCAATGGCAAGTTTTAATGCGATACATGGAACTAATTTTGAAGTACAGGATATAAGAGAATGGAATAAAGATTTAAAAGATATTGACTTAGTAACACATGGTAGTCCTTGTCAAGATTTTTCTGTCGCAGGAAAACAAGCAGGAGGAGATTTAGGAAGTGGAACAAGGTCAAGTCTTATGTATGAAACAATAAGAATAGTTGGACAAGTTCGACCAAAGTATGTGCTATGGGAAAATGTTAAAAACATATTGAGCAAGAAGCATAAACACAATTTTGATGCTTACATAGAAACTATGAATGTATTAGGATATAACAGTTATTATCAAGTTCTTAATGCTAAAGATTATGGAATACCACAAAATAGAGAACGTGTATATACTATATCAATAAGAAAAGACATAGATGCAGGAACTTTTAAATTCCCAGAAAAAGAAGAATTAAAACTAAGACTTAAAGATATGCTAGAAAATGAAGTTGACGAGAAATATTATTTAAGCGATAAAATGCAAGACTATGTTTTAGATTTTAATGGTAAACAGAAAGGTACTGCATGGGAAGGTAGAGCAGATGAAGAAATGTTAAATACAGATGTTGCACACGCAATTGGAGTAAGAAGTGCAGGAGGAAATCAAAGAGCGGGAGTAAGTAATTTTGTTATAGATGGATTAAATGAAGAAATAAAAGTTAAGGTTCTAAAAATTAAAATAAAAAATGCAACTAAAAAGGGATATGATGAAGCAATAGATGGAGATAGTGTTAATTTACAATACCCTGAAAGTACAACTAGAAGAGGCAGAGTAGGACATGGGGTAAGTCAGACATTAATGGCTAATGATAGTATGGGAGTTGTACTAAAGTCCAAAGATATTAGGCTTAAAACTCTTGTTAATCAAACTAATTTTGAAGAAGGTAAAGTTTTAAATTTAGATTTATACAACCAAACAACTAATGAAAATTTAAGTCAATGCTTAACTGAACCACATCACAACACGCAGAGATTATTTGATGGTTATAGGATTAGAAAGCTAACACCTAAAGAATGTTGGAGATTAATGGGATTTGATGATGAAGATTTTGAAAAAGCACAAGCAGTACCAATGAGCAACACTCAATTGTATAAACAAGCACGGAAACTCAATTTGTGTACCAGTATTAGAAAAAATTTTTAAAAATTTATTCTAGGAGGATATATATGGAAAAATGTAATATAACAAAGATAATCATACCTTTAAGATTACCAAGTTTAAATAATTACATTAATGAATGCAGAAAAAATAGATACGCAGGAGCTAATATGAAAAGGCAAACAGAAGAAGATATAATGTGGTACATAAATAAACTTCCTAGATATAAGAATCCTATACAAATACATTTTCATTGGATTGAAGAAAACAAAAAGAGAGATTTAGACAATGTGTGCTTTGCAAAAAAGTTTATTTTAGATGCAATGGTAAAAGCAGGAAAGCTAAAAGATGATAATAGAAATTGTGTAAGTGGCTTCACAGATACATTTGAATATGCAAAAGAAAGTAAAGTAGTTTTAGAGATAAAGGAAGTATAGACAATGAAGATATATGCAATATATAAAGGCGAAGAAAACCTATTAGATGGAACGGCAAGAGAATGTGCTGAAAAATTAGGAGTAAGTATTAATACGATACATTTTTGGAATACAAGAGCATATAAAAAAAGAATTGACAGCTTAAGAAAAAGTGGAAAAGCTAGAAATTGTAAAATAGCAATAGTAATAAAGGAGAAAAAAGATGATTAATTTTATGATTGGATTTATGTTAGGAGGAGTAAGTGGAATCTTCTTAATGTGTTTAGTTCAAATTAATAAGGAGAAAAATAATGGTTGAAAAAGAAGTCAATGATGAATATATAAGACTTTATGAAGAACTAGTAGAAAGAGTAAATACTAAAGAAAAAGTAATAGAGAAAATGACAAGATACATAGTTAGAAATGCAGAAAAAAATCAAAATATGTGTAATAGAAAAAAAGTAGAAAGATGTAATGAAAAACAATGTATGAAATGTGTTAGAAGTTATTTCGATAAAAGCTAGAGAAAGGAAAGAAAAATGGATAATAAAGAAGTAGAAAAAGTTCTTGAAGAATTGCAAGAAGTTCGACCAGAAAAATTAACAGGAAAAGCAAAGAGGTTATTTGAAGCTATAATGACAATAGCAGATGGTAGAGATAAAGCAGAATCAGATTTATATGAAGCTAATAATAGAATAGTTGACTATATGGACATTATAGAAGAAAGAGATAGAATAATAGATTTAATGGCAAATGAGATATATATAGAACACAATCCACATTTTAATACTGTAGAAGATGTAAAAGAATATTTTGAAGAGAGGTGCAAAGATGCAAAAGATTGATTATGAAGAATTAGCAAAAAGAGAAGTTATAAAAGAAATAAAAAGATTTAGAAAAAGATTTATATTAGAAATGGACTTATTAAGTGGAGAAGAAAAACAAAGAATAGTTGAAGAAATAGACAAAATAATATTTGAGATAAGAGAAGAACCATATAAAAAGAGAGCAGAATATTTACAACAAAAAATAGATAGTATATGTAGTTTAGATGACTGTAATGAAGAATTTGAATTGTGAGGTGTAAGTAAATGAATATAGAAGAAGATTTAACAAGTCTAAAAGAAGTAGTAGCAATAAGAAAAGAAAGATGTCATGGATTTATAGATAGTGATAGTTGTCTTGTAAGCACAAAAAGATTAGAAAATCTACTAACAGCTTATGAAAAAGAAAAAGAGTTATTAGAATTAGCATCTAATATGTTAGACAATATAGATTATGACCAAATTCCAATAGCAATAGGAGAATTAAAATCAGAGCTTGAAAAAGAAAAAGAGAAAAATAAAAAGGCAATAGATTTTATTAATGAAAGAAAGAAAACAGTAAATAAAGATATGACAGAGGGAACTAGATTGCAAGTTGGAACTTTTATGTGGCAAGTTGATGAGCTTCTAGAAATCTTAAAGGAGGAATAAAACAATGTTAAGTGATGAAGAAAAGAAATATTACCATAAAATAAATAATTTAGATATTGCACTAGAAGAAACAAATCATAAATATATAATGATACATCAATGGTCAAAAGATAAAAGCCATAAATGGGGAATAGCAGTTTTTAATTATGACAAAGATGAATATTATTGGTATTTAAGAACTTATGGTAATTTTACACCAGATATTGATTGGTATGATTTTGGTTGCCTTGTAAATTTAGGATATAAATGGATAAAGGAGTTAGGTTGGTATGAGTGATGAAGAAAAAGAAGCATTGGAAATATTAAATAATACTGAATGGGATGGCTTTATGATAACAATAAAAAATCTAATCGAAAAACAATCTAAAGAAATAAAAGAATTAAAAAATGCAGATTTAACAACAGTATATCTAAATGGAGTATATGATGGAGAAAAGAAAGTTGAAGACAAAATAAAAGCAAAAATAGAACCAGTATTAAAACAACTTGAAAGAAAAATGCAAGAAGAATACAACAAATATGGAAATTCAAGAGAATATCAAGATATAGTAGATGCTTATAATTTTTTGCAATCACTTTTAGAAAAGGAGTAGATATATGAAAAACTCTTTTGAAAAATGTGATAAAACATATAAAAAGTCATTAGAAAAATGTGAAAGGAGATAAAAAGAATGACTAGAGATTTTAATAAAACTTGTACTAATGCAGATTGTCCAGATTTACCAGAAGAGGTGTTAAGTAAATTATGTGATATTTGGTATCCGTATGGAAGTAAATGTAGATGTTTAAAAACTTATGAAAATGGGATAAAAAGTGAAGTAGAAAGGAAGGATTAAAGATGAGTGAAGAAATAGAAAAATTAATAAAAATACAAGGAATATTAAACAGAAACAAATATCATTTATACATAAATACAGATTTAGAAACAAAGGCAACATGGGATTTATATCAAGTATTTGCTGATTATGATAAATATATGAGTATGGATAATGGTGCAATATTAGATAGTACAACAGATACTATAGAAGATTTGATAAATTATCTAGAAAAACATGATGGATTTAAAACAAGATTTTAGAAAAAGTTTAGCTGTAATATACAGCAGTTAGGAGGAGAAGATGAATAAAAAGATAACTGTTATAGAGCTATTAAATAAAATAGCAAATGGAGAAGAATTACCCAAAAGTATAAAATATTATGGTTTTATTTGGCAACTTCATAATGGAAATTATGTTGAAAATGGACAAAGAATGTTAGAGGATTATTTAGCTAATGGAATTGTTGAAAGTTTAAATGATGAAGTTGAAATATTAGAAGATAATACAGAAGAGATAGAAGAATTATATATTGATATGGATAAAATGTTAAGTCGAGATAATGAAGAAGCAAAATATTCAACATATACTTGTTTTAAATTAATGATAGATAAAATTAACGAATTAAAAGATGCAGTTAATAAGTTAAGAAAGGAGAAAGAGTAAATGGATGCAATAGATATAGCCTTGGCATTATTAATAGCAATGCCAGCAATAGCTTTAATAGGATTTATTATTATAGTAATTATATCACAATTAAAAGGAGAGTAACGAATGAAAATGTGTAAAAATTGTGCAAAGCAATACTTTTGCAAAATAAAGGATATTGAAGAAAGGCTAGAGCCAATAAATTGCGAAGATTTTAAAAGTTGGATATATACTAAAAACTATGGAGAGGTGAGAAGAATTGAAAATACCAAAGACGTTTATAAAAAATAATAAAAAGTATTATTACATAGAAACTTGTAAGAATTTTGCAAGGTATCAAACAGGAGAAGGAATAAGTGAATGTTTTAATTTTCACGAACTAGGATTAATAGAAGAAACAATTAGAGAAAGACAAGCTAAAAATGGTGGAGTAATTAAATTTAGGAGGTAACAAATGAGATTATCTAGGGAGGAATACAAAAAAGCAGAAGGATATTTAAAAAGATACAACTATAATTGTATTAACATATTGAATATAAGAAATGACATAATGACATTAAGTGCTGTAAATATAGATGGATTACCAAAAGCACCATATTCTATAAGCGATAGTGTATTTAATAGTGTAATACAATTACAAGAAAATAGAGAATTAAATAGATCTATACATGAATATAAAATAGTAGTACAAGCTTTGCAGTTAGTAAGTGATGATAGTAAAGTAATATTTGAAGAGCTATA
>JAEEGL015279337.1_pt1 | contig 11993 bp, 11 predicted proteins | sample 9134231 | NCBI WGS metagenome assembly JAEEGL01 (sample SAMN16246548, study PRJNA631951) | gut metagenome | biome: gut microbiome; feature: rumen; material: fiber-attached | host: Bos | place: Iran: Karaj | collected 2018-10
GCCTCGGTGACCTCGCCGCCCTGGAACGACATCCCGCAGAAGACCTTGAATTCACGCCAGGAGCCAGCCCCGCGATGGACGCAGCCGGAGAACGCCAGGCAGAGCGACAGCAGGCAGGAAGGCATCAGGACCCTGAGAAAGACACGACGGAGTTGTTCGCTTTGCATTGAGGTTGTTCATCCCTTTGCGGTTGAGGCTTTCCGTTTGGACGGTCTCTTTGCGGTCTTTCCTTTCCGTCCTCCGCCGTCTTGGGCTTTGGTGGTTCGCCGTTTCATGATCTCCTTGGGGAGGGTTTCCAGACGCTTCTTTACCTCGCACTCCCAGAGGACGATCACATGCCAGCCGGCCGCCTTCAGCGCGGCGTGCTCCTTCTTGTCCCGCGCGACATTGCGGTCGAATTTCGCCTGCCAGAACTCCACGTTGGACTTCGGCATCGTCGCCGTCTTGCAGCCCTTGTGACGGTGCCAGAAGCATCCGTTCACGAAGACGACCGTGTGCCACTTGGGAAGCACGATGTCGGGGTGCCCCGGCAGCTTGGACGAGTGGAGGCGGAAGCGAAAGCCCAAAGCATGCAAATGGCGGCGCACGACCATCTCCGGCTTCGTGTCCTTCGACCGGATGTGGCTCATCACTTCGCTTCGCTTCTCTGGAGAAAGGGTGTCCATTAGGTTCTTTGGCTAACCTGCCTATTTTATCGTTATGTACTTCTGGAAACGGCTGTTGGGCTTGTCGGGAATCGTCATTGCCAGACGCCCTTGTTCGAGAAGAGGAACCAGAAGACGTCTGACCGACTTTTTCTGCTTATATTTGAGATATTCCGCTATTTCCAGAATACCTCTTGGTACTGAACAGAACACTAAAATCAGTTCTTGCTTCCCGACTGGGGTATCGACTGGGGTATCGACTGGGGGGTTAATGCCTTTGACTTGGGGGGTAACGCCCTCGACTTGTGCATTCGTCTGAACTCTGTCGAATGGCAGGATGACGGAGATGGTATTTAGACATTTTAAATTATTTGTGTTTAATCTACTACAATGATTCTCTTTGACAACATGGCAGTGAAATTATGAAATAATACTTTTTTCTAATTCGTTCACTGTTGTGACAAATGTCTTGCTAGATTGATGTCCTTTCTTATATCCCTCCAGTTTTGAAACATCAAACATCTTTCCGAAAAGGGGATTGTCTTTATCCACTGGTCTCAAATTGACAAGAAGATAGTGCTTATTTGCGTTTGGTGAATTTTCGGCTGATTTATTACTTGGATACCCACTTAGGTTTTTTCTTGTGCATAAATGAGCGGAAAAAGGCACAATCTCAAATAACTTGTTGGTATGCAGTTCACTTTCACTATGAATTAGAATATACTTGGCATATAACAAATTTGGAACTCCCAAAACAGTGCCATTTTTGTCACCAATACGCATGTTATACTTTTTGTTACTTTGAATCCACTGCCAATGTTCTGGACTTTTGCAATATCCGACAATGACATATTCCATATCCGCAGTGCCTATTACAACCGTTGTACCACGTGTGGGAATGACTTTACCGAGGTGTTCGTTCGCCGAACGTTTGGTGACGATTTTCTTAATAAATGAAAGCAGTTTTGCTTCGCCGTCTTCTCCTGGCAAGAGTGGTATTGCACCGATATTCTCAACTTCGCACTTTTCCTTGTATTCATAGCTTCTGTCTCCACTTCGGCCGGGAAAAAGAACGTATGCCCCAATTGTTTCTCTCCTATTCGGTTGCCGAAGAAAATCATCACCATGTCGGTAAAGAATTGCATCCCGATAGCGGTGCATTTCATCAATCGCATCCCTGGGCGATGCATCCTTCCCATCCATTGTGCTTATACGGTATTTAGAATCAAAGAGATATGTATAATCATCTGGGGCTAGGTCATCTTGTATCGAAAAGACAATATCGGGGCGCTGAAGATAATCGATGGCGAAAGTTCGGTCTTCTCCTTCAAGACCATAGGTCTTCTGATAGGAAAGAGTGTAGGTACGTCCATCAATCTTCCATATATGCACTAACTTAGAAAGTGTCTTCTCTTTTGCGCCATCTTTAAGATCTTCTTTGTCCAGAACATTCTCAATTGTCCCCGATTCAAACTTGTCCTCGCCTGCATTTCCTAGAACCTGAGTCAACAATTTCTTGAATTCAAGGAAACACCAGAATTCATACAATGCAGATATTGGCCGATAACCAATTTGAATCCCTTTATTCGTGGGTGAAAGCGACTGTTGGAGCAACAACCATGTCGTCAAAATCTGGGCATATCCTGGCCTACGCTGGAGGACGAGACTCTGTTGTCGAAAGCCTTCAAATCGTCCCACGCCTCTGAAAAAAGGGTTATGAGACAATCCGTCAAGACTTTTTGCCCTCTCCCGAATGTTAGCAATGAACTTTGGATTGATACCCTCTTTGTCAGCATATTTCTTTGCGAATTCAGCAAGTTCTCTTGCAAGTGATTTGAGCGTGTAAAGAACAAATCTGTTTTCAGCGGTGTCAATCGCCGCCGCAATTTGAGAGGTCCTGAAACGAATGATTTCGCGAACAGCAGGATCAGTTCTGAAAAAAAGATTGACTTGTTGTGGTGACCATCGCTTAATCCTGTCTGCTCTTTGCCATATCGGTTCGACGACATATCGACGGTGGGGGTCGTTTATGATTTTCTTGCATGCGCATTCATATTCATCAAACACGTTTTGAAGAATTCCAAACCACTCCTCACCTGTTTGCCTGTGTCTTTTCCTATCAAAGCCGGAATCGCCAAATGTCTTCGCTAGAAAAGCAAGAACGAGTCCCGGCGAGGCATTTTGAATGTCATTCTTGATTGCCGTATAGTCCCGTTCCACATTCATTTTCACGGAAACCACTGGAAACTTGAACTCAAGTTCTTCTTTTCGGTTATCCGCATGAACGATGCGTAATCTCAACGAAAACAATCCTGGAGAATTGACAAAGTCGATATCCCCCCAAAGAACACCATCCTCATACTGAAAACCTTCGGCAATGGCGGCCATTGGATGGTCAATGTCCACAGTCTTCGGATGAGGCTCCAAAAACGCAATCCGGAAGAGATGCCTTGATTCAAAGAAAACAGGCGGTGCTTTGACACTCTTTTTGGGCGACCCATTGTCGCCAGGCACAGTGGTAAGACTACCACTCCGTATAGACTGGAATTCAGTCACGCTATGACTGAACTTATATTCAACGCAACCGTCCGCCGCCGCATCGTCTTCGCGAACACGTTCAAGATATGCACCTTGCAAAGACGTCGATTTGCCCTTCGCGATGAATGAAAGGACATTGGGAATCGTAAATGTGAGTATCGTGTCCACTTTTGCTTACGGCCAAAACGACAGGTATTCGCCAGAACGATTCAGGATTTTCTTCATCATTTCAACACTTTGCCCCGACCCGAGCGTATTAATTAGGCCTTTTCCTTGTGAATCGTTCTCATTCTGTCCCCCAAACAAATCTTCTACCTCCTGCCGTGAACCATGTATGCGGGGTAGGAGTTTCATCAGCACAACATGGTCAAGAGCTATTTTCTGGGATTCATCGTCGTCGTCATTCGGAGTTTTATCCTCTTTAAGTCCCTTTGACATTAGTATCTGATAGGCGGATTGATATAGGGCATATTCATTGGCAAAACGGTATGCGATTGCAAATGGTGAATCGCCAACTTGTTTCTGAATTTCAGCCAGTTTTTCCTTTTGTCCTGTAGTCAGGGGCGTGGGCGTCTGTGCTGTGCGGTTAAGAAAATAGTCAATGCCCTCTGGATTAAGGCATTGTTCCTCTGATGGATCGCTTACCTTAGTCATGGAATCAAAACTAACCGCTGTCATAAGTATCGTCATCGCTCGGTCAAGCACCTTCCGCGAGAACTGACAGGTTGTCTCGTCAACATTCACTGTCCCGATGACGAAAAGATTGCGTGGAATCGTGAGACCCTTAGAAGCAATTATTGCGTTGAGCGATTCGTTAAGTTTAGTCGCCCCGCAAATCTCTTCAGGAGGGACATTTTCCGCTATCAATTTATCCGTTCTTTTTGTCATGTCCGAATAACTCTCAAGTGCGCTAAGGAACTCCGCAAAATATTGTTCAACAGGAGCGAGATTCATTTCGTCCAGACACACAAAGAAGGGAGTTTCGGGGTAGGCATAAGCCTTGCAGATGAATTCGACAAATTGGGTTGTATGATATTTGCCGCCATTCAACTCGGTATAGTAGCCGAGCAGGTCGGTGGAGTCATGCCAGTTTGGCTTTACCTGCACCATGCAATAGTTACCGGGAGCGTTGTTAATAGCCTTTTCCGCAAGAAGCTTGTTGTCATTACACGTCATGTAGGCGAGTCGGCGAACGAGCTGACTTTTCCCTGTTCCAGAATGTCCTGCAAGAATAACGAACGGCTTGGTGCGCAATGCGGCCATAAGGCGTTGCAGCATTTCATCGTTTGAGACCGCCTCGGAGAGCTGGCGCTCTCCTTTAAAAGGCTCTTTTGACACTGCTTTAAACTCTTTACTCATGACTTCCTCCTGTAATGAATCCAAATTTGTAGCAACGAAATACAGAAATTCGTTGACGGTAAGATAATCGGGCGGTTCGGTGTCTTCCGAGCCGTCGGCGTTAATCTGACGCGAGAGCTTCATCGCAGACATCTTGCCCAGAATTTTCGCCGCCACTCCACACACTTGACTGTATTCAACTGCCGTGTATTGCGGCTTCCATGGGAAATCTATCAGCCCAAGCCAAGTAAGTGCATTATGGCTTAGTTGACCATGTTTGATGCAACTCTCCGGATGGAATTTCATCAGAAGCTCGGAAATAACACTTGGTCCAAACCCATTTGGGCGCGGCTCGAAACCTTTGGTAAGAAACTTTGATGCGATACCTATATCCGTCTTGTACTGGACGAGAGCTTTGACAACATCATCAGTCGTCGCATTTTTAATATGATCCCAGCCCGTACCATTCCTTCCAGACCACATTGGATAGAACTCTTTCTTGCCGCTGGCATCCTTTTTCCCAAGGAAAAGCTCTTCAATCTGTGCCTTGCCGAACCCTTCGAGAACCTCTCTCGTCAACGGAGCGAAATAATCGCGTATCCGCCCGTTTACGGCGCGCCCGTTTGCAAACCAACCATCTTCGCCTTTATCAACACGCTTCTCCGCAAAATACTTCAGGGCGATATCCAGTTTGTTGACACATGCAGGCAAGGATTCTGCCTGACCTTTGTTCTGTGTCTCACGCCATTGCAAAAAATCACTATATCGATTAAATGACGATTTAATCCATCCACTCTTTTTCACTTTTTCGGAATTAATCCATTTCCTTATTTTTTCGTAATGCTCTTCATTTACTCCCACTGGAATTTCTTCATTCGTATAGTCAACAACTCTTCGCAAGCCGCCATATACGGATTCAAGTTCAGTTTGCGAGCCTATCGAAAAAACATCTTTAGTAGTTTTACCATAAAGATATTCATAGATGTTATACCATAATTGCTCGCTGTGTTGCTCGCTGGAGAGGTCTTTACCAGGTTTATTAACTGAATCCAAACAAACAATGTATGTATTAATTGCCGATGAACCAAGAGGCGACCCTTTCGGGGTAAGATAAACATGCGCTAACCACTCTCCAAATTCCTTTCTTAAGTCAGAAACATTTCCTATGCTACATAAATCTGGCGTGCCTAATTCGGAAGATGATTCAAAATACCTTCGAACATGTTTTGGAATACCCGACAGTCCTTGACCGAACAAGGTTTCAAGACTAACATGATAATTCGGGCGCATATCCCAAATTGCTTGAATCAGACCTATTGCATTCCTCTTGGAAACAGACCTAATTGCTTGGTTAGGCTCCCATTTCGTTATTGGCCCAATACCAAATGTGTCAAATGTGTCAGGATAAGTTACTAGATCACCACGAACAATCGATGGTTCAAAATAGACATCAACATCAATACCGACTTTAAAATTATGACCTCCATCATATCCTTCATCAAATGGTGTTTTTGTTATATGTGCAAGACCGACCAAACCAGGTTTCCATCCTTTGGGTTTGTCCCCTCCAAAAACAACAAAGACAAAATCACCAATCCCTATTTGGTTTTTCAAGACATTGAGTCCAGATATGATAATGTCGTTTCCCCTGGCACGGATTTCCGCAACATTTGTTGCATCTTTGGTCTTGATGGTAAAAATGTGTCCTTCAATCAACATGGCACATAACCCTCTCTAGCAAATTGCTTTCGATTGACTGATATGCTATGCCAGCAAATGTCTTGAGAATGGCTTCGAAAATGACCTTTGCACCTTTACAGGGGACGGCCATTCCAATTTGCTTCCGTACTTCCTCTTTGCTTCCTATGAATTTAAAGTTATCTGGAAATGTCTGAAGTCTGGCTCGTTCACGATTTGTTAAGGCTCGACATTCGCTCCAGTGATACATATGCGTGCCTCCTCCACCGCTTCCGGTAACTGTATATGCTGGTTTAGTTGGATCAAGGCGCTTGTAAATTTGGCTGATTGTGGCGCCCTTAATTTTCAAGCGTAAATGTTCAGGCAGATCTGCAGTAAAAGCATTTTCACCTGGTTTTGTATGCCGCAACCTTTCTACTACCACTTTCGATTGTTTTGTAATCTCATTGTTCAACGCCGAAGGGGAAATAGGCGGGACTTCTATCGCTGTTTTACAACTCACATCAACATCTTTGAATGGTTCAGGAGAAGGAATCTTGAACTCTAACTTAAGGTCTTTACGGATACCGACTATAATAATCCGGTGGCGTGCCTGAGGAACACCATAGTTCTCAAAGAAATAGAAATTGGGGAACAGATCATATCCTGCATCAAACATAGCTTGTAAAATCACATTGAAAGCTTTCCCTTCGTTGGCAGATTGAAGGCCTCCGACATTTTCAGCCAAAAACCATTGGGGGTGACAAAGTTTCAGCATTGTGACACCATACTGATACAGGGGACCGAACGTTCCATCCACGCCCTTCTGTTCCCCGACTTGACTAAAATCGTTACAGGGGAAACCAAATGCCAAACCATCTATCTCTGATATGTGCTTAAGAGTCGCCAAGTCAAGTTTTCGAACATCCGCACACACAACGCTCTTGGCATTTTCGTCCCCACAAATATTGTGGGCATACGTTCGGCAAGTTGAAGGGTCGTAGTCCGTTGCCCACGCATGTCGAATGGCATATTCCTTCCCGTTGGCCATAATAGATCCAGCCATCCTGGCTCCGCAAGCCAAGCCGCCGGGCCCGCAAAAGAGTTCGCCAAGTCTGAAAATCATTTTGAACCGTCCTTCTTTCTGTTCAAAAACGTCTGCCCGTTGATGCCGCGAATTTCATTCGCATATTCCTCGTCGAGCGATAACACACCGTATTCTGCGATAAGGTCGATAGACTTTTGCTCATTTGTAGCCATTCTCACATCGCCCTCCGCAAGTCTTCCTTGATGTAGTACTTGCTTCCAAACGACTCCAGAAGCGCGACGGCGTCCTCGCGGAACTTGGGCCAATCGACTGATTTCTCGACCTTCTTGTTGTGGTTGAGCTTGCCGACCTTCCAAAAGTCCACGTAGTCGTGCGCCGCGCGAATCACCGCCAACGCCTCGTCCGGGATAATTACCGGCTCCATGCTCACCCATGTATAGATTCCCATGTCATGCGCCTTGCGGAGGATGTGCAGACGCGATTGCACCGAAGACGCCATTGGTTCCCATTCTCGGCGGGAGGCGTCATTAATGAAACTCAATGTGACGCCGAGGTGCGTTTGCGATTCCAGCATGAGCGGCAAGTCCTGCTCGATGAGTGTGCCGTCGCCCTTCGTGAGGATGTCGATTTTGACGCCGTATCGGGCGGCGATCCCGATGCCGCGCCTCGTTAGGTGAAGGTCGTTTTCCAGGGGCTGGTATGGGTCGCTCAAAAAGCAGAACAGCACCCTGCGCGTTTCATCGTCGGCGCGTTCCCGCGCCAGCCAGGCGCAGTCCTTCTCGAATAGACCAAGCACATTCTCGCCTCTCGCCCGCGCGGTCTCATGCCATTCCTCAGGCTTCCTGTGCATGCAGGCCGGAGCATAACAGTATTTACAGCCGTGGGTGCATCCCATGTAGAGGTTGCACGCCAGAGGCGAATACTCCCTAGCTCGCCCTTTGGGTTCGTAGATTACGTTCATTGGTCACCATCCTTTAGCGATATATTCACTTGTTTTCCCTTTTCCTCGCTCCAGAAGGAGGTCGGAGTTCCCCGGTTCGTTATGGCTGGGGAGCGGGATACCTTCAACACACCCTCGCGTTCAAGCCTTTTAAGGGATTCAACCACATCGGCCTTTGCGCAAACAACGCCGTTTTCACAAAAGAAGTCCGCAATCACAGGGGTAAGGGAGATGCTGCACGGAATCCGCAAGGCGGAGGTCCGAGGAGTTCCGCCGAATGACAAGACTTTTTCTCTCAAGCGTTCAATATGTCGTTCGACTACCCGCATAACACCGTCCCGGATGGATTCATCATCTGCTTTAGGTTCTTGGTTGGCATCAAGTTTAAACAGAGACATTTGACCTTTCGCAACGATATCGACATAAAGGTCACCTGCCCTCTTTATCATGTTGTCCGCCATGGCAATGCAACCATCAGGGTGATTGGTAGCATACACCATGCGATACTTAGGATATGTACCCGCCTTTATGCGGATGGGGATGTCCAGCACGTAGCTGAACGGCCCTCCGCCATCTTTCGACAACCTTCGGCGAAAACATGCAGAGAACTTCTTTTCGGCAGTCAAACTTGGCTTGGGAGAGGTGGCATTGTCCATACGGTATTCATCAATAATACGCTGCCAGTAGCATCCCCCCGCGATCGTGTTCAGTTGCCGTTCCGCATCGCTTGTTTTCTCTGCGAATTCCCCGTCCCGTTCTTCCAAATCTATCGGTTCGCCATTGTATGCAACTCCTTTTACCCGGCATGCCTCACGGACAAAGCCGAACGAATTGAGATTCAAAAGAAGTTCTACATGGCCACCAAAGGTCTGGCAAACCTTCGCGAAGAAATCGCAATCCAAGTTCTTTATACCAAAAGGATCGACATAGAGGAATACATTCGCATCGCCGATGCGAGAAAGGATTTCGGGTACAGACCGCTCGTATGTTCCCCGAATTACGTTAATAGTGCCGTTTGCATCGCGAACGGGATAATCGGATATGTTCTTTAAGAGTGTGTCAGCATATACTGGATCGACAAAAAACATGTCGATTTGGCCCAATCCGTTTTTACTTCTTTCAATTGCCCTCTTACGCTCAGCCAAGGCAATACGCGGCGAACCATCCTCTCCGTCATTGAATCTTCCGGCCCCGGCAAAGCCGTCAATGAATACGATTGGCTTCCCCGTATGCATAACTTTTGAGAAATACACAGGAAGATATGCCCCAAGGAGTGCGTCCTTGACTCTTGACCAATCTTTCTTCTTTTCAAAGAAATCTGTATTTGACTTGCTCATGCGATTTCCCCTTGCCTTTTCCTGTTATCTTCTATCGCAACGGACGACGCCCTGGTACCGCGAATCACGCTCGTGCCCCATCACCACAAATTCAATCGTCCGCCGCAGGGTTTCGCCCCGCGCCAACCCGCCTGTTACACGGAACAGCACTCCAAGTCTGAAACTCATCGTCTTGTCCTCATGCTTGTTTGAAACAATCCTTCGTGTATGCGGAGATTTCTCGCCGCCACCAGTCGATTCCTTCCTTCAACCAATCGCGGCAGTCCCAGTCGCCCCAAAGGTTGCTGTCGCCCATCGGAAGATAGATGTCGCCAAGGTCAAACGAACCATCCGGTCCAAGGAATGTCCACGGATCGGAGTATGTTTGCCTGACTTCGTGAACCGCGATGTTCCGCTCGCCGTGAATCAGCCGATGGTAAATCAAGTAGTCCAAGGGACATTCCGCAAACGGCGTGTCCTTGTGATACGAGTTGTGGAGTTTGCGCAGTTCGGCTTTCCTGCGCTCGTAGGGCTCACGCATTCCCGGGAATGTCACGATGTCGTACTTCTCCAGTGCATCCCGCACCCGACGAAGGGCAACGAGGCAGAACATCCAGAGCAAACAGGGTTGTCTCCCCTTTACTGCAATTGTGAAAAAGGTTAGGTTTTTCATAATGTAATTCGTATTAGACAAAGCGATTGTCAGAGATGAAATCTTCCCTGGTCATTGATTAAAAAAAGCGGAGCAAAGGGCGTTTGACTGGGAAGGGAACTAGATTTTGAGTCTTGTTCGATTCTTCAAACTGGTTTTAGTGTCAGTAATTATCGTGATTTGTCGGTGTTTGTCATGTTTTGTTGCTAGATGTCCATGTGGGACATGGGGAAGTGCGGAATGGATGCGACAATGCGAAAATCGGCCTCTTTTGGAGGCGTTTGCCGTCCGTGGGTATATATCCCTGAAGGCACCTTTGTGTCTGTAGGTGGCTCCCCTGGGGGCTTTTGGGGCATTTCATGTTTTACGGGGCGGTTTTTTTGACGCGTCGGACGGTATGCTTGAGTTTTCCGACAAGGAAGTTCAGTTCGAGGGAGGACTCCGTCTCCACGGTGTCCAGGTCTGGCATGACGATGTCCGCGAGCGTTTGGCCGAAGTGGTGCAGCTTGTCAGTCTGGCTGGTTTGGTCTGTATCACCATGCAATTCAATCAATTCGCGTTTCAAGACACGGACCTTTGCGAAGGTCTCGATGATTGCGAAGGTCGCGGCGGTTGCCTGGGGGCTTTTCAGAATCGTCGCAAGCATGTAGAGGCCCTTTTCGGTGAATGCCTTGAAACTGTATTTCGAATGTTTTCCTTTGCCAGTGTGCTCTATGGTCGAAAATTTCGACCTTAGAACTTTTGATTCGGCCGTATCAAGTTCAAACATGTAGTCTGGAGGGAACTTGGCGAGGTTGTTGCGTACGGCCTCGTTCACCCGCTTCGTCTCCACGCCGTACAATTCAGCCACAGCCGCGTCGAGGAGTACCGGCAGTTCGCGGACGTGTCGGTGCTGTCCGCAGTCCTCGCAGGATGGTTTTCAAGCCGCAACGCGGCGCAGGAATTCAGCCCCGGGTGGAGCGTAGCGGAACCCGGGGTGGTGTCCCACCCAAAAATCGAACCCCGAAGGGGTGGCAGGAACTTGGAAATCAAAACGGTGTTTTCAATCGTCAAACGCAAAATGTCCGTCGTATGAAATTTGGTATGCATCCAACAATGCTTTGTATTCTTCCTCGAACGATTTGACACGATGGTGCTTGTCTTGATTTTTGATATAGTCAATCGTCGTCTCAAGAACGGATGGACTGACGGAAAATGCTCCATATCCATTTTGCCAGGAAAAAGATGAATAGCCCTCGTCGAGAGTTTTGATCCATCTGCTGCTTTTGGCCTTTGTCGTTCGCACCAAATCAGCCAGGGGAAGGGATGCAGGCAGGGTGGTCAATATATGAATATGATTGTCCACGCCACCAACGATGAAGGGAATGCTGCCAAGGCTCCGCAATATTCCACCTAGATAATTGAAAATACGGGGCAAATCAGTGGAACGCATTGGGATGCTTGTGGTTTTTATGTGAAAGATTAAATGAACATTGATTTTAACTAATGAACTTGCCATGTTTTTCTCATGTTGTACCTTGCCCCCCGGGTTCCGCCGCGCTCCACCCGGGGCTGAATTCCTGCGCCCCTTCGGGCTTGATTTCGATCGGTGGTCTTGCCCCCCGGGTTCCGCTGTGCTCCACCCGGGGCTGAATTCCTGCGCCCCTTCGGGGCTTGGGACCTGCGTCTTCCGGTGCTTGGTTGTTTTTCCTAAACGCCAAATAATATATACCTAAAACAATATTTATATTCGATATTATCTATTGTTTTTGGAATATTTTTCAGAAATCTTACCTAGGGAGTGTATATTAAGTGCACCGCAGAAACACGCATTCGGGAGGTTTTTGATGGAACTGAGCAA
>JAEEGL015463791.1_pt1 | contig 11993 bp, 8 predicted proteins | sample 9134231 | NCBI WGS metagenome assembly JAEEGL01 (sample SAMN16246548, study PRJNA631951) | gut metagenome | biome: gut microbiome; feature: rumen; material: fiber-attached | host: Bos | place: Iran: Karaj | collected 2018-10
ATCCAGCGTCTGCAGATACTCGATGAACAGCGGCAGAGCGGACTTACCGCGGCTGGAGTTGCCCACGCCGTAGAAGGTTGCGCCGTTGGATTCGTCGATTGCTTTCTTGCAGAGCTCTTCGAGCGTTAAGCCCTGTGCTTCCTTGATGACCTGCTTCACGGCAGAGTCCTTGGTGTTGGCCGGGGTGGCGGAGCCGCCGCATGCGACGAGCGCCAGAACCATCACGAGTGCCAGCATCATTGCGACAAACTTTTTCATGATTTCCCTCCTAAGTTTGATACGCGATTTTTCGCATTTCATATTTTAACAGATTTCTTTCCGAGAATCAAGCGGACAGGCCATTGATTTTGTATTTTTTAGTATATTTTCAAAAATGTGCAACGATTTCGGTGATTGTCAATTTTTACAGAACATGCTATACTGATAAAATGAAAAAGCAATCGGAGGATGCACGGAGGAACGATATGCGACCCAACGAAACGGCAATCTTCTGCGATCTGGACGGCACCCTGTTCGATCACACCGGCGCGGTCTCAAAGCAAAACCGCGACGCGATCCGCCGCTACACGGAAGCAGGCGGGCTTTTTGCGATTGCTACGGGACGCTGTCCCGACAACATGTATATGTTTTTGGGCGGCGTTGCAATCAACGCGCCGAGCATCGTCCTGAACGGCGCAGGCGTCTACGACGGCGATCAAAAGCGCTTCCTTTACACGCGCTTTGCCGACCGTGACGCGATCGCCGCCGTACTGCGTTACTGTCGTGACAACCATCCGTCGCTTGATCTGCAGATCTATACCGAATCGCACATTCTCTATGCATCGCCGGAGAAAACGGTCAACCGTCCGTTCTGGGAGCTCCATCGCACAAGCCTGTTCGTGAGCATCGAGCAGGCGGAAAAGGACCCGTGGTTCAAGTCGCTGTTGTTCGGCGATCGGAACGCACTTAATGACGTCGAATCGTTTATTGAGCGGGAGGGACTTTCAGACCGGTTCGATCGCGTCTACGCGACGACCGATATCGTACCGAATTCCGAGTACCTCGAGCTGCTGCCGAAGGGCGTGGACAAGGGCACTGCGCTGGACGCCTGCCGCGGACTCGACTGTTACCGCAATCGCACGCTGATCGGCGTCGGAGATTACAACAACGATATCGGGCTGTTGAAACAGGCGGACATCGCCGCGTGCCCCGCAAATGCGAACGATGCGACCCGCGCGATTTCGGACGTATTTCTGCCGTCAAACGACGATCACGCGATCGCCGCGCTGATCGACCGGCTGCCCGAGATTCATGCGCATACAAAGAGGGAGGAACGGATATGACGGAACGGGAACGCAATCTGTTGAGAGCACTGTCCGACGCCAAAGCGCCGAGCGGCTTTGAGGACGAGGCGGTCGCGATCATGCGCGAAGCGCTGAACGGCGTCTGCGACTTCGAACGTGACGGGCTGAACAATCTCTATATCCGCCGCCGCAAAAACACGGGCGACAAACCCCTGCTGATGCTTGACGCGCACAGCGACGAAGTCGGGTTCATGGTGCATTCGATCCGCGAGAACGGCACGCTGCGCATCGTGGGACTCGGCGGCTGGAATCGGGCGACGCTGCCCGGTGCGGGCGTACTGGTGCGCAACAAACGCGGTGAATGGATCAAAGGTTCCATTGCCGCAAAGCCGCCGCACTTTATGAGCGCGGAGGAGAAAGCGCGTGACACGACGCCGGAGTACCGCGATCTGGCGCTGGATATCGGCGCAACCTCCGGTGCGGAGGCGGAGAACACCTTCGGCATCCGCATCGGCGAGCCGGTTGTACCTGCGGAGCGATTTTGGGAGGATACGGAAAACGGGCTGTTTTTCGGCAAGGCATTCGACTGCCGCATCGGCTGCGCGGCGATGGCCGAGGTTATGCGCACGATTGCGGATGAGACGCTTTCCGTCGATGTCGTTGCGTCCCTGTCAAGTCAGGAGGAGGTCGGCGAGCGCGGCGCAAAGGCGGCGGTCAATCGCATTCGCCCCGATATCGCGATCGTGTTCGAGGGCTGTCCCGCGGACGACACCTTTACCGAGCCGTATGCGGTTCAGACACGCCTGAAGGGCGGTCCGATGCTGCGCTTTATGGACGTTTCGGTCATCATCAATCCGCGCTTTCAGCGGTTTGCCCTCGATCTTGCGGAACAAAACGGCATTGCGGCGCAAGCCTCGGTGCGCGAGGGCGGCGGCAATGATGCGGCGGTGATTCAGGCGTTGAACGGTGCGCCGGCGATTGTGCTCGGCGTTCCGGTGCGCTACATCCATACGCCGGCTTGTATCGCGTCCGCGTTCGACTATGAGGAGACGGTGCGCTTGGCGCTTGCGATCATTCGCGCGCTCGACGCAGAGCGCATCCGCAGTTTTTGAGCAATTTCATCATTTTATATTAAGGAGGATTTTCGATATGAAGATCATCACCATCAGCCGCGAATTCGGCTCCGGCGGCAGAGAACTCGGCAAGCGCATTGCCGACAGGCTGGGATTTGACTACTATGACAGCGAAATCATCTCCGCGGTCGCAAAGAACAGCGGCATGGACGCGCATTACGTCGAGAGTGCGCTCGACAATCACGGCTGGCAGGACTTTTCGATCACCTTCGGCGGCACGATCCATTCGACGGAGTATCTGCAGGCGTCGAAGATCGAGCTCCTGGTGCAGCAGCGCAAGGTTATCGAGGATATTGCCGCGCTCGGCAAGGACTGCGTGATTATCGGCCGCAACGCCGACGTCATTCTGAAGGATCGGAATCCGTTCAACATGTTCGTCTGCGCCGATAAGGAAGCAAAGCTCGCGCGCTGCCGTGAACGTGCCCGCGAGGAGGAGCATTTGACCGATAAGGAACTGCTGCGCAAGATGAAGGAGATCGATCGGGCGCGCGCCAGAACGCGTGATTTCCTGTCCGGCACCGCATGGGGCGTGCGCGAAGCGTATCATCTGATCGTCAACACAAGCGGTTGGAATATGAAAGCGCTCTCCGAGGCGGTTGCGCTCTTTGCGGAGAAGTGGTTTGCAAACAATGCGCATTAAGCTGTCCGATCACTTTACCTACCGGAGACTTTTACGATTTACGCTGCCGTCGATCGCGATGATGATTTTCACCTCGATCTACGGAGTGGTGGACGGTTATTTCGTGTCCAATTTTGCAGGCAAGACGCCGTTTTCGGCGGTCAACCTGATCATGCCGTTCATCATGATCGTGTCGACGGTCGGGTTCATGCTCGGGACCGGCGGTACTGCGCTTGTGTCCAAGACGCTCGGCGAGCAGAACGTCGAACGCGCGAACAGTCTGTTTTCGCTGCTCGTCTATGTCGCGTTTGTGCTCGGCATTCTGTTTTCGGTACTCGGCATCGCGTTTCTGCGTCCGATCGCGTCGTTTCTGGGCGCGACGGGCGAGCTTTTGGATTGCTGTGTGCTCTACGGACGCATCGTGATTGCTGCGATGCCGTTCTTCATCCTGCAGGTGATGTTTCACAGCTTTTTCATCACCGCCGAGAAACCGCAGCTCGGCTTTATTGTGACGGTTGCGAGCGGCGTGGCCAACATGATCGGCGATTTTGTACTCGTGACGCTGCTGTCGCAGGAGCACAAGCTTGCAGGTGCGGCGATCGCCACGGCACTGAGCCAGATCGTGGGCGGCGGCGTCCCGCTGATCTACTTCTTCGGCAAAAACAAGAGCATTCTGCGCCTCGGAAAGACGCGCTTTGAAGGCCGCGCGATCCTCAAGGCCTGCACCAACGGTCTGTCCGAGCTGGTTAACAGCGCGTCGATGAGCGTCGTCGGGATGCTGTTCAACGTGCAGCTTTTGAAGTACGCAGGGGAGGACGGTGTTGCGGCGTACGGCGTGATGATGTACGTGAGCATGGTCTTTATGGCGGTGTTCATCGGCTATTCGATCGGCACCGCGCCGATTGTCGGCTATCAATACGGCGCACAGAACCATGACGAACTCAAGAATCTGCTTCGAAAAAGCCTGATTTTGCTTTTGATCGGCGGTGTGCTGATGTCAGTCGCTGCCGAAGCGCTTGCCGTGCCGCTTTCGAAATTGTTTGTCGGTTATGACGAGGGACTGATGAATCTTACGATCTCGGGCTTCCGTATCTTCGCGCTGATGTTCCTGTTCATGGGGGTGGCAATGTTCGGTTCCGGCTTCTTTACGGCGCTGAACGACGGTGTGACCAGCGCGATCATTTCCTTTTTGCGTACCATGTTGTTTGAAGCGGGAACGGTTCTGCTGCTGCCGCTGCTTCTGGGGCTTCAGGGGATTTGGTTTGCTACGGTCGTCGCCGAGGCGATGGCATTCGTGTTGACTTTTGTGTTCCTGTTTGCCAAGCGTAAAAAATACCGGTATTTCTGATACAGATGCTGTCGCGCTCCCGCGTTTTCCGCGGGGGCGCTGTTTTTTGCGCAAACGGGTTCTTGCGGACAGATTCACAGAAAAACCGTCAGGGGACACAAAAAAATCACAGATTAGGGGAAAACTGTTCACAAAGAAAACGCAGTTTGTTCAAATCGGGATGATATGATAAATACGCTGAAAAAGTATATCATGGATTCGAAAAACGGCAATCAGCCCAAAACAACCCAAGATATAGCGAATGAAAGCGCATTTTCACGCAAGATACATAGCCGGACGGTACGCATTTCGCATCTGCGTGAAAAAATGAACCAAAATATGCACCGCCAAAAGAAGCGTTCTTTTGCGGGGAAATATAAAGACTTCCGTTCCGCGCACCCGAAAAATCAAATACAATCCGTTCGGGATGCAGTTTGGACGTCGGCATTTGCGCCGACAAGCAGGAGGAGTTATGGCACAGACACATAAAAAGAAAAAAAGAAGGAGAAGAGTGCAGCCGCGTTTCTACGTGATCATCACGATGTTCCTCGTGCTGATCCTGCTGCTCGTCTTTTTGATCGTGTTTTTGGCACGCTGGGCGTGTATGAACATGGAACGCCAGGAGGGGTACGAACCGGTTGCGTTCGGCGACTTCGTCAAGGGCGTCACACCCGCGCCGACCCCGACGCCGACGCCCACGCCTACGCCGGAACCGACGCCCACGCCGAAGCCCACGCCGTACATGATTGCGGCGTCCAATCCGGAGCAGTACGGCTTTGTGCCGCATCTGGAGGTTGACGGCAGCGAGGCGATGGCGAACAGCTACCGGCGCACGGAGCCGATCGAATTCCCGTCGGCGGACGCGTACAATGCGGAGAACGTCAAGGGCATACTGACCTTCCGCGGCAACAACTGGCGCAACGCCTCAAGCGTCGGAACGGTTGAGCTTACGGAATACCGGTTCACCGAAATCTGGAATAAGAAGATCGGCGCGCTCACCAAGGGCGGCGGCAGCGGAAAGTGGTCCGGCTGCGGCTGGACGGGACAGCCCCTGATCGTGCAGTGGCCGCAGGAAACGCGCAGGATCATGAATCTCTATGACTGGGCGAAAGAAAAGGACAATCTCGTCGAGGTCATCTATCCGACAGAGGACGGCAACATCTACTTCCTCGATCTCGAATCCGGACAGCAGACGCGCGATACGCTCGTTATGCGCGTCCCGTTCAAGGGCACCGGAAGCGTCGACCCGCGCGGTTGGCCGCTGCTCTACTGCGGCTCCGGCGATCAATACGAGGAGGACAGCCAGAAATCCCGCGCCTACATCATCTCGCTGATCAACGGCAAGGTGCTGTATGAGTTCGGCAAGCAGGGTACCGACGGCTTTGCACGGCGCAAGTGGTACGCCTACGACTCCGCACCGCTCGTCGACGCCGCGACCGACACACTGATCTATCCGGGCGAGAACGGCATCGTCTATTCGATGAAGCTCAACACCGTCTATGATCCGACGCTCGGTTCGATTTCGGTTAATCCGTCGAACGTCGTGAAGTTCCGCTACGACTGCAACAACATCTACGATGAGATTGACCTTGCCGATCCGACGCACAAATGGCAGGGCTATGAGGGCAGCGCTGTCGCATGGAACGGGCATCTGTACCTTTCGAGCAACGACGGCATGTTCCAGTGCATCGACCTCAACACCATGCAGATCGTATGGGTCGCCAACACCGAGGACGACACCAACGGCAGCCCTGTGCTCGATGTGATTTCCGACAGCGAGGCGTATCTCTATGTCGGTACCTCGCTGCACTTCAACAAGGACAAGAACAACAGCGGCATCGCGCCGTTCTTCAAGATCGATGCCATGACCGGTGAGATCAAGGGCAGATACGGCTTGACGGTTTTGACCGTGTCCGGCGTATCCGGCGGCATCCAGTCCACGGCGGCGCTCGGCAAGGCGGGCAGCAACGTAAGCGATCTCGTGTTTATCTCGATCGCGCGTTATCCGGATAAGGACAAGGGCCTGCTCGTCGCACTTGATAAGGAAACCTTCAATGTGCGCTGGAAGATGGACATGGACTATTATTCCTGGTCCAGTCCGACGGTCGTATACAACTCAAACGGCAACGGCTATGTCGTACAGGCGGATTCGCACGGTAATATCTTCCTGGTCGACGGCGCGACCGGCGCCCTGCTCGGCAAGGCGGCGCCTACGGACTCGAACTTCGAAGCCTCGCCCGCAATCTTCGGCAATATTCTGGTGCTCGGCTGCCGCGGTGATCAGACGATTTTCGGCATGCGCCTTTCGTAATTCCGCCGAGAAACAATTTGCAATAAGAAAACGGTGCGGACCCAACCGGTCTGCACCGTCATGCTTTCGCAGAAGGGGTCAGACCGTTTGCGGCGAACAAAGGCAAATAAAACACTTGTATGAAGGAAGGGCCCGAAAGCCCTTCCTTTGATTCTGATTTCGTCGCAAACGATCCGCGTTTGCACTCAGTCGCATACGTCAGTACAGCTCCGTCGCGAAAACACGAATTCTGCCTCCCTTTCCGACAGCCTGCCCGGCTGCGATTTTCGGGGATTATCTTCTGCCGTGTCCGCCGAAGCCGCCGAACCCGCCGAACCCGCCGTAATTGCCGGTCGCGCCTTCCGTAGCGGACGACTGTGTCCAGCTGAGCAAGGTCGAGCCGTCCTTTTCAACGGTATACGAGCTGTTCAGCGCGAACGCGTCGGACGCAATCCAGCAGGAGGAATAGGAGCCGGAGAGCGTGAACGCGAAGATCGTATTGCCGCTTGCATCAACGATGCGGTATTCGCCTGCGGAGAAGGCCGTGCCGTCGGAAACGTAGGTGTTGACCGAACCGTCCGAGGGGATCTGGCAGATACCGCCGAGCGCGACGATCGTGCCGCCGGTGACGGTGATGCTGCCGTCCACATCGACCGAGCCCGCCATGTTGCCCATCTGCGCGCCGCCGAGTACAAGCACCGTGCCGCCGGTCATGAGAAAGCTGCCGTTCGAGTCGATTGCGTCGGTGTCGCCGGAGGGCGTACGGATCTCGGCATAGCCGCCGTTGATTGTGATCATCGGGGTTGCGCTGCCCTTGCAGGCATTCAGTCCGTCGTCATCCGCGTCGACATAGATCGCGCCGTTGTTCAGAGTGATCGTGTTCGCTTCCAGCCCTTCGTGCGATTCGACAATGCGCACCGTGCCGCCGTTGACCGTCAGTGTGCCGTCTGCATGCATGCCGTCGTCCGCCGCCGTAACCGTGACGGAACCGCCGTTGATTGTGATATCGCCGGCGCTTGCGGAGCCGTTTTCGAGCGCGGTTCCGCTGTTTGCATGCAGGCCGTCGTCCATGGCGAAGACCGTGATGCTGCCGCCGTCGACGACGATCGCATTCTCCGCCTTGACGCCCTTGGAGGAACAGGTCGTTTTATTCGAGTTTCCGCCGTCCGACAGCTGCACCCAGTCGCCGGAGAGCATACCGTCGGAGAACGAAGTGAGAAGATATCCGTTCATCGCGGCATTCACGGTTTCGCCGGTCGACGCCGCGGTGTAATTGCTTCCGTCGGGTGTCGCGCCGTTTGCAAGGATCTGGAACAGGATGTTGCGGTAGCCGTCCGGCAGGATAAAGCGCAGTCCGTAGTACGCGGTGCGTCCGCTGTAAACCATCGTCTCATAGACGCATTCAATCCACACGCCCGCATCCGCGTCGTCGTTGTAGAGATACGCATAATAGGCGCTGCTCTCGTCGTAATACGCGCTCGGCACGATCAGATAGGTCTCGGCGCCCGCCGCAGAGGCGGTTGCGTTCGCATAGGAGGCGGTATAGATGTTGACTGTGCAGCTCTCCTCCTCCGAGATTTCGACGTTGTATGCCGCGGAGATTCCGTCGCATGCCGCGTAGATATCGACCTGTCCGCCCGAGACCGTCACGGTGCCGCGCTGCTTGCCCTTTGATGAAACGTCCGATTTTTCGGTCTTAACGCCGTCGCTTGCGGTGGAGATCAGAATCAGACTGCCGGACTTGATCTCGACCGAATCATTGCCTTTCAGCGCATTGCCAGAAGCGGTGACCTTCAGCGTCAGGTTCTTGACGGTCAGATCGTCCCTGGATTTCACGCCGTTGTCAAACGCGGTTTCGATGATCAGCGTGCCGCTGCCCGAAAGCTTGAGATCGCAGACGGCATAGATCGCGGCGTCGTCCTCGACGTTTTCTGCGCCGCCTGTCCGAAGGTCGGTCACAGTGTTGTAAGTGTTTTTCTCCGCTTTGACGGTGATCTCCGCAGCATTGGTGACAAGGATCGGCGCACCGAAGGAGCAGGCAATCGCAGCGTCGCTGAGAAGCAGCTTGACTTCGTCTTCATCGCCCGCGTCCACGACTATCTGACCGTCGGTCAGCGCGCCGGTGAGCGTATATTCGCCCGCCGCAGTGATCGTGTAAACGGAGCCGTTCTGCACGAGTTCGCCGTCGTCCGTCTGCAACGAAAAGCTGTCGGTCGTGACCTTGGTTTCATCGACGGGATCGGGGAGTACGGGCGCGGCGGTTGCCTGTGCGTCTGCGGCAGCGGTCGAGACGGTGCTCGCCGCCGTTGCTGCCGCGGTCGGATTGCCTGCGTTTGCCGCAAGACCGGATGCGCCGCATCCGACAAGCAGCAGCGCTGCAAGGAAAATGCTCAAAAGTCGGTATTTTTTCATGGGATGATCCTTTCCGGCACGAATCGCCTTACAGTTGTGCCTGCTGTTCGCTGTACGGGAGCAGCGAGATTTCGAGGTTGCCGTTTCTGGTGCGCAGCTCGTCGATGAACGCCTTTTCCTGCTTCGGGTCCTTCATGCGGACCAGGTAGGAGAGCCGGAACATCGAGCCCATGCCGGTCGTTTTCACGCCGAGCCGTTCCGCGCTCTTCAGGTATTGCGCAAAGGGCTCGTCGAACATGTCGGCATATTCAAGCGATTCCGGCACGGTGGTTTTCAGAAGCCGTTCCTCGCCCGCCGCCTTGCTGTCAAAGAGGTGCAGCGACGAGAACAGGAAGAACAGCAGTCCGAGCGCGACAAGAATGATGACGCCGTAGGCAAGGCAGCCCATGCCGAAGGCGATGCCCGCGCCCATTGCAATCAGGATTGCGGCGATCTCATCCGCCGTACCCTGCGCCGAGCGGAAGCGAATCAGACTGAACGCGCCGCCGACCGCAACGCCTGCGCCGATGTTGCCGTTTACGAACGTGATGACCGCGCCGACGACGAACGGAATCAGCGAAACGACGGTGAAGAATCGCTTCGTAGCGCGCACCCGCCGCGCCATCAGCCACGCGAACAGAATGCCCGAGACGATTGCGACGCCCGCCATCAGGAAGAACTCGGCGGCGGTTACCGAGGAAGAATAGATGGAATCAAACATAGCATAAAAGCTCCTTTCTGTCAATTATGCTTTCAGCAGCGTGCGGCGATACGCCTCGCCGTACTTCGAGATGCTCCCGCGGCGGATCCTGCCTTCGGAGAGGATGCGGACAAGCCACAAAGGAATCGTGTCCTGCACCTTAATTTCGAGAATCGTCTCACCAGCCTTTAAAAGCGGAATGCCGATCGGCGCGCCGTAAAAGTCCAGGCGGTCCGTGCGATAGCGCGGGTTACGGTCGATCGTAAGCCGCAGATCCCCGTCCGGTTCATTGTACGCGGTGCGGTCATAGAGAATCATGCACGAGGGGACGAGGCTGCGGTAGTAATCGCGGAAGTAGGTGATCTCGCGGTCGATCTGTCCGTGCTCGTCGAGGTTCAGCTCCCCTGCGAAAAACTGCTCCGCTTCTGGGATCGTCGCCTGCACGCGGCGTTTATAAACGATGCCGTACGCCTTGCGTTTGAGCTCAAGATACACCGGCGTTTTGTTCGTTGCGGGTCCGTAGGCGCGCAGCCGGATCTTTTCCTTGAATTCCGGCTTTTCAATCGACGTGCGGATCAGCTTTTTGTCCGGCGTGTCGTAGTAAAGCGACGCAATCGTCGTCAGCCCGTAGGCGTCCGGCTCCATGTGTCCTCTGAGCCGTTCGCAGAAGAATGCAGTTTGTTCGGCGCTTAAGATGTATTTCCATTCGACCCGCTGCATCACGGTGATCGGTGCCGGAATGCTTTCCATAATCGTATCCTCGCTTTCTTTGTTGTACCGATCATACCCGCGCAACCTAAAACGGAATTAAAAGCGTAAAAAGAATTTGGAAAAAATGCGCCGTCGGATCGACGCCCGATATATGATTTTATATTTTTCGAAACGGTGCGGGAAACGGCGCGCAGCGTTTGACACCGTACGGCGTAAATGATATGATTAACTGATCGGAAAAACCCATTGTAATACAGGAAGGAACGAGTATGAACCATCTTACGGAAAACATTCGTCACGTCACCCTGACGGGGGAATCCCTGAAGATCGAACAGGTCGTCGCGGTTGCGCGTTTCCATGCAAAGGTTACGCTTTCGCCCAAGACATTCGAGCGCATCGACGCGTCGCGCGCGCTGGTCGATAAGATTGTCCGCGAAGGCAGAACCGTTTACGGCATCTCGACCGGCTTCGGCGAGTTCTCGAAGATCACGATTTCGAGCGACAAGAGCGCGCAGCTGCAGGAGAATCTGATCCTCTCCCACTGCGTCGCCGTCGGCGAACCGCTCAATGAAGAGACTGTCCGTGCCATGATGCTCTTGCGCGCAAACGCGCTTTCGAAGGGAAATTCCGGCATCCGGCGCGAGCTGATCGAAACGCTGATCGGCATGCTGAACAAGGGCGTGCATCCGGTGATTCCGGAGCAGGGCTCGCTCGGCGCGTCCGGCGATCTCGCGCCGCTTGCGCATATGGCGCTGGTGCTTTTGGGCCGCGGCGAAGCGATCTATCGCGGCAAGCGCATGAGCGGCGCGGAGGCGATGGCGAAGGCGAAGCTTCCGACGTTCCATCTGCTTGCAAAGGAAGGCCTGGCGCTGATCAACGGCACACAGTGCATGACGGCGATCGGGACGCTTGCGTGGTACGATCTGAACCGCGCGGCGGCGCTTGCGGATATCACCGCTTCTTTGACGATGCAGGCGCTGACGGGGCTCATGAGCGCGTTCGACCCGCGTATCCACGCGGTGCGCGCACACAACGGGCAGAGCCTTGTCGCAAAGAATATGCGCCTGATCTGCATGGGCAGCCCGTCGATGGAGCGCAACAAAAACCTCCGCGTGCAGGACGCTTATGCGTTGCGCTGCATTCCGCAGGTACACGGCGCGGTGCGCGACGCGCTTGCGCATGTCAGAAAGGTCCTCGAAACCGAGCTGAACTCGGTCACCGATAATCCGATTCTGTTCCTGGACGACGAGAGCGTCATTTCGGGCGGCAACTTCCACGGCGAGCCGATCGCGCTCGTGATGGATTATCTGTCCGTTGCGGCCGCAGAGCTTTCGAACATCTCCGAGCGGAGGATGGAGCGCATGGTAAATCCCGCGCTTTCAAACGGCTTGCCCGCGTTCCTCGCGCCCGACGGCGGCATCAACTCCGGCTACATGATCTGCCAATATTCGGCAGCGTCGCTTGTCAGCGAAAACAAGGTCTTTGCGCATCCGGCAAGCGTCGATTCGATCCCGTCCTCCGCCAATCAGGAGGACCACG
>JAEEGL015902795.1_pt1 | contig 11993 bp, 9 predicted proteins | sample 9134231 | NCBI WGS metagenome assembly JAEEGL01 (sample SAMN16246548, study PRJNA631951) | gut metagenome | biome: gut microbiome; feature: rumen; material: fiber-attached | host: Bos | place: Iran: Karaj | collected 2018-10
AGGGAAAACGGGCTCTCTGCGCAGGAAGATGATGCTGAGGCGAGCCGAATGGACGGGCTCTCTGCGCCGGAAGATGCCTCCGAAGTGCTCAGGGAGAACGGGCTCTCTGCGCAGGAAGATGATGCTGAGGCGAGCCGAATGGACGGGCTCTCTGCGCCGGAAGATGCCTCCGAAGTGCTCAGGGAGAACGGGATCTCTGCAGCAGCAGATGCCTCCGAGGTGTTCAGGGAGAACGGGCTCTCTGCCCCGACCCCGACGGGGCCGGTGCAGAGTGCCAATAGTATCAAAAGAAAGTTCTTCATAATGATCAGGTTTTTGATTACAAAATCATCTCTATATACATTATATAATAATATGCGCGCGCGCGCGAGGACTGTGAGTCAACCGCACCCGACACTACATGTCGATCGTATAGGTGCCGCTCTGGTAGTCCTTAGATTCCGTCTGACCGGGCAACGTCACCGTGGCAGTGGCACCCTCGGGAACGGTGAATTCCCAGTGCCAACTATCGCCTCTGTATGACCAAGAGCTCTTGATGAGACCGGCCGCCGAAGCGTATTCAGCATCTACATGTCCTAGGCGCTTGTCGGGCACAGGCTTCATGATGATGTGCTTGAAGCCAGGCTGTTCAGGGTCGCTGGAAATACCCGCTACCGTCTCCCATATCCACTCGCAGACAGCCCCATAGGCATAGTGGTTAAAGCTGTTCATTCCCTGCGGTCCCATGCCCTTGTCCACCATGTAGCTGTTCCAACGTTCCCATATTGTCGTGGCCCCATTGTCCACTGAATAGAGCCAGCTGGGATTCTTACGTTGGAATAGCAGTTCATACGCAATGTCGGACATGCCGTTCTCGGTGAGCGTGCCCATCAGAATGCTTGTACCCAGGAAACCAGTCTGCAGGCAGTTGTCGTGCTCGGCGAAGTTCTGGCGAAGACGTTGCACCGTTGACGTGCGGGCCTCTCCCTCGACGAGGTTGTTCTTCAGAGCGAACAGTGCCGGCGTCTGCATAGTGTTCAGGATCTCCTCCTTGAAGGTTCCGTCCGGGTTAAGAAACTGCTCTTGCATGTAGGCCTTCGCCTCGTCGGCCATCTGACGATACAGCGCTGCGTCGCGCCCTGTGGCAGCGGCCATGTCGGCCATCATGCCGGCATCAATCTGCCAGTAACATGCGCTCAGGTAGTTCCAATAGACCACGGTCTCACGCTTCGGCTGACCGTTCTCATGCGACCTCCCACTACAGCTTTCCAGCGGCTCATAGCTCAGCCAGTCAGCCCACTGGTAGTTGCGGTTTTCTGCACTCAGAGTCTGGTGATCGTACTTCGTAGAGTAAATGTGCTGCATGAAGCGGTCCATAGCATCCCAGTTCTCATCAACAATCGATGTGTCGCCGAACTGCTTCCATATCGTCCAGGGCACGATAATGCCTGCGTCGGCCCATCCGAGCCTCATCAGGTCCTCACTGCCGTACTGACCAAAGGGTGCCACTCCTGGGAATCCGCCGAGCTCGCCCTGCGTGTCGCGCATGTCACGCATCCACTTATGGAAGAAGCGGTCAGTATTCGCAAAGAAGGAGCCTGTCTCCGTGAAGACCTGCGTATCGGCAGTCCAACCAAGGCGCTCGTTTCGCTGCGGGCAGTCGGTCGGTACGGACAGGTAGTTTGAGCGCTGTCCCCATATTGTGTTGGAGATAAGCTTATTGATCGACTCGTCACCAGTACTGAGAACTCCCGTCTCCATAGACTTCGATATCGAGGTCACTGGCAACGATTCAATCTTCTTGATGGCGACGTTACCTGTTGCAGTGATAGATACGAATCTGTATCCGAAGAACGTGCTGCGGGGATAGAACGACTGATACTTGTTTCCCGCTCCGAAAGTGTACTTCAGGATCATCCCTTCGCGCGCCATCCGCAGGTTATCTCGGTGCACACTCCCCTCTGGTCCGTCCATGCCGCGGCTCTTCGCACCGTTACCATCATTCAGCAACTCTCCAGGCAGACAGGTAAGCACTGTCCCCTCGTCAGCCTTGAAGACAAAAGAAGGTACTGCGGCGCAGTTCTGGCCGAAGTCCACTACCAACGTCTCACCTTCGCCTAGAGTCATTTCCTGGCCTGGTGCAAACTCCTTCAATACGACAACCTTGCCCTTCTCATCCTCAGTAGCACCCTCAACATCTTTCCATGTATAGGCCTTCACCGGAGCCAGAGCCAGGTCATGACGAACATAGACTTCTGCACCATCAGAAGGCAGAATCTCTCCCTGGAACTCAGTATTCTTCTCAGGCGTGGTCAGCTTATCAGGTGTATCATAGCCCATCGGTTCCCGGGCATCATACTCTTCGCCGTCGAAGATAGCTGCATGCTTTACAGGCCCGGCAACACCAGCCTTCCAGTGCTCCAGGTCGGTACCCAGCAACTGCTTCGAACCGTCGGCATATGTAAGCTCCAATACCGCTCTGAATGCGGGCTTCTTTCCCTGCATGCCTTGGCTTATCGAAGTTATGATCTTATCAGCCCACCAGCCTGGAGTCACTTGCGCAGAGAGCACATTCTCTGCCCCAGACTTCGTCTTCATCAGATCAGTGATGTCGTAGGTAAATGAGCGCTTTGTCTTGGCAAAGTGCGTAAAGCCGGGCTTCAGAGTTTCTTCACCCACAAGCTTTCCGTTCACATAAAGTTCATAAACGCCCAAGCCCGTCGTCATCCAACGTGCTGCAGTCACCTTCCCTTCATTCTTCACTACCGAGAGGAACCAGCTGGCTCCGTCTGCCGCACGGTCATTCTTCCGCTTGCCCTCTATCACTGGCGCATTCGCGGCAGAGATCCATTCAGACTCGTTCCACGCACTCTCCGCTAAGGCTTCGGTACGTACACCCTTCTGCTGCTGTGTTTCACAGCCAGCTAACACAATCACACTGGCCATTGCCATCACTATCCGGCGAAGACCATTCATTTTCACATTCTTTTTCATACTCACAATTTGTTTGTTTAATGGTAATACAATTGATTTTACTTTCATGATATATCCTTTTTGACTTGTTTCGAGGTACAAAGATATTACAATTCGTCCGCAACTCAAAATAAATAGCTATTTATTTTGCCTGTTCACAAATTTCACTCTATCTTTGCAAAGAAAATGTAAAATATCTCATATGGCAGAGCATAATGAACTAGGAAATTGGGGAGAAGAAGTGGCTGCAAATTACCTGACTCAGAAAGGCTACTTCATTCGAGAGCGTGATTGGCATTCAGGTCATCGCGACATCGACATAATCGCCGCTGACGATGATGTCCTGGTTTTCGTGGAGGTCAAAACACGCCGCAATCGTCAGTTTGGCGATCCCGAGGAAGCTGTGAATTATAAGAAGTTTCGCAACTTACGGCTTGCCATCAACCATTATGTCAAGTACAAGCACATAGACCAGGAAATACGCTTGGACATCATCACTGTTGTCGGTACGCCCGAGGGAGGTAGTCCCGAAGTGGAACATATCCAAGACGTCAGCCTTTACTGAACTGCGATTGGAGGCAAGAAATCCTTTTAGAGGCTAAACTTTTGCACTATTCCTGCAGGCATCAATTCGCAAGAAAAGGAAGAGAAGTATGGTGAAGCCCCATAGCGAGGAGCCGCCATAGCTGAAAAATGGCAGGGGAATACCAATAACCGGCGTTAGTCCCAGCACCATACCTACATTTATGAAGACGTGAAACAGGAAAACGCTCATCACACAATAACCATAAACGCGCCCAAAGGCGTAAGGTTGTCGTTCCGCCAAATGGATAATCCTCAGAATAAGGAACAGAAAGAGCAACAGGACAATGCTACATCCCACAAAACCTTCTTCTTCACCTACTGTGCAGAAAATGAAATCTGTATCCTGTTCGGGAACATATTTCAGCTTTGTCTGAGTGCCATGCAGAAAACCTTTGCCTTTTAATCCTCCCGATCCTATTGCTATTTTAGCCTGATTCACATTGTATCCCTTCCCGCTTGGATCATCAAGAACTCCCAGCAAGACCTGTATTCGCTTCTGCTGATAGTCCTCCAGGACATTGTTCATAACGTGTTCTGCAGAGAAATGAATGCCCAGGGAACCGAGGGTGAAAAGAGCAATATACAGGTATGAGAGCATACGTTCTCGCATCGCCAAGAACAGCAGATATAAGATCGTACCTATGCAGACGGCCAACTGAACCCACATAATATTGAACGGGATGACATAGTACGAAAGGGCCAGGGCCAGAAAGGTTACCGTCATACTATAGGCAAAGACTCGCCATGCAATACGAATTGGCTCTACATAGGCCCAGAGCAGACCCACAACGAAGAGTTCAATCATCAGAAACACCACGGAAGGTCCGATGAATACGGGAGCCTGTTCCCACAACGGCACTTCGGCAAAGCGAACCCCCACCACGAAATATGCAATGGCCGAGACCCCCGCAAAAAGGATACAGCCGGGCATTCCTTCGCGATAAAGGACCAGGAAGAAGCTCAGATAAACCAGTGCCGACCCAGTCTCGCGCTGCAGGACGATCAGTGCCATTGGCAACAGGATAAGCAGACAGATGAGATAGTCGCGCCAGTGCTTCAGCTGCTGAAAACCATATCCCTCCAACACCTTTGCCAGACAGATGGCCGTGCCGAACTTTGCAAACTCCGCCGGCTGAATGCTGAAGCTACCTACTTTTATCCAGGAGAGGGAACCCTTGATATCGTGTGTCAGGTAGGGCGTTACGGCAAGCAGGATTATGAACATCAGGTAAATAAGATACGAGAGGGATTCAAACAGGCGATGGTCTGTGCATAGAATCACCGTTCCCAGCAGCAGGGAAGAGGCAATCCATACAATCTGCATACCTGAGCGGGTAGAAAAATCCAGGAAATTACCCGCCTGGTCGAAGTCGTAAGTCGCTCCGCACACACTCATCCAGCCCATACCTAGAAGCACCAGATAGATAAAGACGGTTAGCCAGTCAATCGACTGAAGTAGTCCTGTTTTCTTTTTCATCTTGCTTGGGTTCTTTTTTCTGTTGTTCCTCTTGGGGGGTCTTCAGGTTCTGGGGCATCGTCAAACTACCGTCATCACCAGTTGCATAAAGGTGAGCGGACTCCAGGTGCTGGGCCCGGGCCTCACTCTCCGGACTCAAGTGTCCGCGGATGTATTGCTCCATCATCAGGGCACCGATCGGAACGCCATAGGTAGCACCCCACCCTCCGTTTTCCACATAGACGCAAATAGCAATCTGGGGGTCATTCATCGGAGCAAAGCCCATAAAGACACTGTGGTCTTTTCCGTGGGGGTTCTGAGCCGTTCCCGTCTTCCCGCATACCTCATACCAGCTGTTGTTAGCCGAATGGCAAGTGCCCCCCAGCACGGCCTGCCTCATGCCCCGTACCACGAAATCATAGTTCTCAGGCTTTACGAGAGTGTGATGCCGGCTCGTGAAGAGGGTGTCCAGTTCCTGGTCTTGTATCTTCTTCACTACATGAGGCACATAGTAATAGCCCCGGTTTGCTATTGTGGCCCCCAGGTTTGCAATCTGAAGGGGTGTCAGGTTCACTTCGCCCTGCCCGATGGAGATACTGATGATAGTCAGCCCGTTCCAGGAATTACGATACCGTTTGTCATAATACTGAGCATTGGGAATCATGCCCCTCGCCTCGCTTGGCAGGTCCACCCCCAGTTTATAGCCGAACCCCATTGAGACCATATAGTCTTTCCAGGTAGTCATCGCCTCCTGAACCGTGCGATATTTTGTGCGGTTGCCCAACATGTGATACAGCCCCCAGCAGAAGTAGCCGTTGCAGGAAGTGGCAATAGCCGGGATAAGAGGTAGTGGAGAGCCATGACCGTGGCAACCGACAGTAAGGCGTCCGAAGTGGAATCCGTGACTGCAGGAGTAGGCAGTGCTCGGCACGATGATACCCTCTTGCAGGAAGGTCAGCGCCTGACTGGTCTTGAAGGTGGAGCCAGGGGGGTAAGTACCCATAATCGCCCGGTTCAGAAGAGGCTTGTGGGGATCCAGTCCCAGCACCTGGCTGTTTGGTCCTCTCTGCCTGCCCACCATAATCCGTGGGTCATAGGTCGGGCTGGATACCATGCACAGCACTTCGCCGGTTGCTGGCTCGATAGCTACTATACTGCCCAACTTGCCAGCCATAAGCCTTTCTCCCAGTGCCTGCAGGTCCAGGTCTATGCTCAGGGTCAGGTTCTTTCCTGGGATGGGCATCTTGTCGAATTTGCCGTCCTGATAGTGTCCCTTTATTCGACCGTGCGCATCGCGCAGCAGGATCTCAAAGCCCTTCTCTCCGCGAAGCTCAGGCTCATAAGACCGCTCTACTCCCATCTTCCCGATGTAGTCTCCGCTGCGGTAGTAATCATCAGCCTTTATGTCGGACGGACTTACCTCGCCCACGTCTCCCAGGATATGAGCAGCATAGGGATATTGATATTGCCGGATGGTGCGCTTCTGGATATAAAAGCCGGGAAAGCGGAACAGCTTCTCCTGGAAGCGGCTGAACTCCTCGGCCGACAACTGGTTCATGAAGAGTTGCTGGGTGTAGGGACTGTAGCCGGGATTGCGCTTGCCGTCCTTTATCTCAGTCATGCGCCGTTCGTATTGTTCCGGCGAGATACCCAGGCTGGCACAGAGATCCAGGGTGTCCACTCCCACCTGTTCCTTCATCACCACCATAATATCATAGGCAGGTTGGTTATAGACCATCAGTTTGCCGTTGCGGTCCGTGATAGCCCCCCTGGCCGGGAACTGCACCCGTTCCAGCAGGGCGTTCGAGTTGGCATTGCGTTTGTAGTCCTCGCTGAGCATCTGCAGGGAGAAAAGGCGGGCCAGATATACCAGGATAATGAGAATCGCCACTCCCCCCAGTACGTACTTCCGCTTCTCTAATTCATAATTGATAGCCATGGAATGCCGACTTTACTTGTTCTGGGGTTTATTTCCGCGGAAGGCCTCCATGGCTATTACGACGAAAAGTGTCAGAAGCACAGTGCCCGCCCAGGAGATGGCAATGTCCTTCAGGTTAACGAACGAGAAGCTCTCGAGGGCGAAGAAGAGGATATGGTGAATGACTATCAGGATGAAGATGAAGCGGATATGCGTCCACGTTCCCATGGTATGGAAGGAGGGTACGGCATTATCGGGCTCGTCCTTGCTCAGCATGGAATTGAGCAGCGGAGGGCGGATCATTCCGGCCAGGGTCATCGCCCCGCTGGCAATTCCAGGGGTGTTCGAAAAGGCATCTACGGCAAGGCCCATTGCGAAGGACCATAGCAGGATCTCGGTGCGAGAAGCATTTGCGGGGAAATAAATCAGGAAGGCCACATAGACAAGCGGAATGGCATAGCCAAACAATTGGATATGGTTCATAAACAGCACCTGCAGGGCCAGCAGGCCCAGCAACTGCAGCAGTCGTATGATTTGAGTCACTATCACCGTTCTCCTCCTATTCCGTCTCTTCTCTCATCTCCTTCAGTTCGTCTGCGTCCGTCTGCGCAACCACGCTCACATCCCGCAGGTTGGCAAAGTCGGTGGCAAGCTGCACCTCCAGCTGATAGGCCAGTCCGTCTGCGCTGTCATGAATCTGAGCTACGCGCCCTACGAAGATTCCTGCCGGGAACACATTGCTGAAGCCGCTGGTCTCCACTACATCGCCCACACTGAAACGGGCATGGCGGGGAATATCGTCGATGTAGGCCTGCAACGTATTTCCGCCCCTCCATTTCAGGGAGCCGAAGTACTCCGTGCCGCGCAGCCTGCAGCTTATGTTGCTCTTGCGGTTCAGGATGGGAAGCACCAGGGCATAGTGCGCACTGGTTTTGCAGACGATGCCCACCACACCTGTTCCGCTCACCACGCCCATCTCCGCTCTCACCCCGTCGCTGCTCCCCTTGTTGATGGTCAGCAGGTTGTCCTTCTGCCTCACCGAGTTGGCTATCACCTGAGCCCGGATCATCGGCAGCCCACTGGTCTGTCGGGCCAGTACACGTTCGGTATAGGACGAGTCCTTCTGCAGTTCTGCCAGCTGATGGCGCAGCACGTCCAGTTCCTGTTGCAGGGCTATGTTCTCCTGCGTCAGATTCTGGTTGGCCTCCCTCAGTTGCAGGAAGGAGATCACCTTTGCCTCTCCCTCCAGCACCCTTCCGGCAACGGCATTGGCCTGGGTGAACCATACGCTGCCCTGATACTGGTTAAAGCGGAAAAGCATAATGCCACTGAGTGTTTCCAGGACGAGGAAGACAACCCAGTGGACATGCGCTATCAGACGGTCCAGGAACTCTCTCAATTCTTACATCAGGAATGCGAAGTTGTTGATATTCTTCAGGGCCACTCCCGTTCCCTTGGCCACACTGCGCAGAGGATCGTCGGCCACATGGAACTCGATGTTTATCTTGTCCGTCAGTCGCTTGGCCAGACCGCGCAGCAGGGCACCGCCGCCAGTCAGGTAGATGCCGTTCTTCACGATATCGGCATACAGCTCGGGAGGTGTCTCCTCCAGGGCACTCAGTATGGCCGTCTCTATCTTGGCCACCGTCTTCTCCAGGCAGTGTGCTATCTCCTGATAGCAGACATGCACCTCCATAGGCAGGGCCGTTATCTTGTTGGGGCCATGCACCGTATAGTCTTCGGGAGCCTCGTCGCCCAGCTCGGTCAGAGCAGCCCCCACGTTTATCTTGATTCGCTCGGCCATTCGTTCGCTCACCTTCACGTTGTGCTGGCGGCTCATATACTCCTGTATGTCCTGCGTCAGCTCGTCGCCGGCTACGCGCAGACTCTTGTCGGCAACTATTCCGCCCAGGGAGATCACGGCTATCTCGGTGCTTCCGCCGCCGATGTCCACAACCATGTTACCCTCCGGAGCCAGTACGTCCAGCCCGACACCTATGGCTGCGGCCATAGGCTCGTAGATCAGGTACACCTCGCGCCCCCCGGCATGCTCGGCACTGTCGCGCACGGCACGCAGCTCCACCTCGGTGCTTCCGCTGGGCACGCCGATCACCATCCTCAGGGCAGGAGTCAGGAGTCTGTTGCCCGAGTGTACCATCTTGATGAGTCCCCTCATCATCTGTTCGCAGGCGTTGAAGTCGGCAATCACGCCGTCTCGCAGCGGACGGATGGTCTGTATGTCGGGGTTCGTCTTCTCGTACATCATCTTGGCCTTGGCACCCACGGCAATCATACGTTCCGAGCGGCGGTCCAGGGCTACTACGCTGGGCTCGTCAACCACCACCTTTCCGTCGCAGATTATGATGGTGTTGGCTGTGCCCAAGTCCATTGCTATCTCTTTATTCAGGGAAAACCATTTCATGGGAATAATGTTCAAAAAATCAAATGTTCAACGGTTCAAATGTTCAAATGTTCAAATGGTAAATGGCAAAATGGCAAAATGGTCTATTTCTCAAACCATTCGTGGATGGCCGTGTCGTAATGGCTGCTCACGCCGAATGCCTGGGTGGCAAACCAGCGGCGGTCCTCCAGGTCGCTCTCCCCGCCCTTCTCCTTCAGCAGGTCCAGCAGGGGTTTGTACTGAGCCTTCGAGGGCACGATAATCACATCGCGGAAGTTCTTCGCTCCGGCGCGTATCAGGCTGATGCCGCCTATATCTATCTTCTCGATGATATCGGCCTCGCCCGCACCGCTCTTTACGGTATCCTCGAAGGGGTAGAGGTCCACGATTACCAGGTCGATCTCCGGTATCTCGTACTGCGCCATCTGCTGTCTGTCGCCCTCCGTGTCGCGGCGTCCCAGTATGCCGCCGAACACCTTCGGGTGCAGCGTCTTCACCCTGCCTCCCAGAATGCTCGGATAGGTTGTCACGTCCTCCACCTTCTGGCAGGGGATGCCCAGCGATTCTATAAACGCCTGCGTGCCGCCTGTGCTCAGCAGTTCAGTGCCCTGGGCGTGCAGCGTGCGCAGAATCTCCTCCAGTCCGTCTTTATGGTAAACGGAAACCAATGCTCTCTTTATACGTCTCTTTTCTGCCATAACAGTATATTCAAGGGTTTAAATATTCTAATTGTAATTGGGGCTGCGAAGGTACGAAAAAGTGGGGGATAAGCAAAATAAATCGCCATAAAATTTAGCTTATCATTTCATCTTCGTCTTTCCTGCCACGGAAAGGCGGGGAAACGTGTCCGTCATTTCGCCCCCGGCCCCTCTTTCTTCCCGTCCTGCGCCGTCCTCCTGCCACGGTCTGCCTGCAGCTCTTCGCCCCGTGCGGGACGGCAGTGCGCCGGCCATTCCCTGCCTATTCGCCGATAGAGTGCACTGGCTGGTGTCGCTGGGGCGGCAGGGCATTGATGCCATAGGGGAAGTCCGACTGCTGGTGAGTCATGCTGATGCCGATGCTCAGCGCGAACTTCTCCGTGACGCGTATGCCCAGGTCGGCCCCCACGGTAGTGGCAGGACCATAGCCCGGCAGACCGTAGTCGCAGGGCCAGTACAGCGGCATGCCAGGCCGTCTGCCACCCAAGGCGCCGAAATCGTGCGCCACGAAACCCGTCAGGTTCAGCCTCTCGTTCAGCCTGCAGTCCACCATAGCCGTCAGGCCCAGCCTGTTCACCGGCTCGCCCCACATACGGTAGTTGCTGTAGTAGCCGCCCAGGGCCGCCGTCCAGCGCCCGTCCCTGCTGAGGGGCATCGCATAGAGCGCACCCAGGTCCGTGAAGAACGAGGCACCCCGCCAGGGGTTGTGCTTCCCCCATCCCACTCTCACTCCGGCTCCCACCTCGGCATTCAGCCCATAGTGGAGCGGACCGTAGAAAGGCATTCCGCAGCCGGGCAGATACCCCCAACCGGGCAGACCCGCCAGCCCCCTATAGGGGGAGAAGGGCATGCTGCCGGCCGGCTGCCACGCCAAGCTGTCCGCCGAAGCCCGTCCGCCGGTCAGCTCCTGACCCTGTAAATGGCATGGCCAGAGGAGGCAGAGGACTGCAGAAATATGTAGAATCAGACGTTTCACGCCGCGAAGTTACAGCTTTCTGCCCAGACGGCCAAATAATTCAGATTATTTAACTATCACCTTGTTGCCGTTCCGGGACGTGGATGCCATTCCGCTGAGGGTTCGAAACGGGCTCGCAGCAGAAACATTTTCAACTTTTGCACGGTGCAACTTCCTGACCGTGAACTACGACCTGTCCAACATTCGATGAGGTTCCTTATTCGGGTCTTGGGGAGTATCCAAGCTCATCAGGGAGACACTTTCCGTATCACTGGTAAGACATCGTCTTAATCCATTCTCCCCCTAAAAGGGGTTGGGGGGTCTCTATACTCTTCCCCTCAGCCATGTCCGCTGTTCTTTGTTAAGGGTATAGTTCTGCATACCCGTGTAGCATTGGTTCCGTTGCGTGCAGTTCTCCATGAGCAGATGAAGCTTCAGGCATAAAAAAGGCGTCTCGCGGCGCATTGAAAAGTTATTACACTATAATGATTCCTGTTTTTACCTCCTATATACGCCCTGGGCAGGAAAAAATTACGGCCTGCCCAGGAAAAAAATTCTCCCTGCCCAGGAAAAAATATTTCTCCAGGCAGGGAGCGTTAATAAGCCCTTTTATTGAGAACTGTGTATCAGTCATAATTCTTGACAGATAATGATCAATAACAGATATAGTGCCGCTCATTATCCCGAATCGGTCATTATCCCGAATCAGGTCACTGCCCTGACTCAAATGGGACATTGATGCGGTTCAAATGGGACAACGAGCCGACTTAGTAAGATTGATGGCTATAGGCGCATGGTCGTGTGCCTCGGGGCACATTATCGTGCGCCACAGGGCAAATTATCGTGTGCCTAAGGCCACAGCCAGAGGTGAAGTTCTGAACTACTGTTGCAATATAGAGGGCTCCCAAAACGTTGCTCATCACCGTGAAAAACGATGGGCAACGGATTGTTTTTTGAACTTCGTTCGAGCCTGCTTTCGCTCGGAAAACTGAAAACAAGCTTTCCGTTTTTTCTCGCTTACTCGCAGC
>JAEEGL017347280.1_pt1 | contig 11993 bp, 2 predicted proteins | sample 9134231 | NCBI WGS metagenome assembly JAEEGL01 (sample SAMN16246548, study PRJNA631951) | gut metagenome | biome: gut microbiome; feature: rumen; material: fiber-attached | host: Bos | place: Iran: Karaj | collected 2018-10
CACAAGAGCACAGAGGAGCACAGAGGAACACTTTTGCATAATGAGGTGGAGATGGTCAGAGGAGCCTAAAGGCTCTTACACAGAGAGGCTGCGCGACCTTCTTCGCCGAATGGCTCTGTGAAAAACCTTCAGGTTTCTCATGTTGTCTCCCTTTCAAAAGGAAAAAAATAATTCTCCGTGTATCTCCGTGCTCTCTGTTTTCTTTGTGGTGAAAAGATACATATATGGTTCTCGCTGCTCCGTCGGTTCGTATAATTCGTTGTTGTAAAAACGTTTTGAGGTGGAAAATTTCACATTTTTTATGGATAAAAACACTTATTTTATGTTTTTTTACACGTTTGTTCCCCAAAAAGTAGGAGGATTGATGGAAACTTTGTATATTTGCAAAATTTTATTGTGTTTAAAGCATGGACACAGACACGGGTACGACACATTTTCGACATACCCTCAAATGACTCATCATACACGATTATATTTATCTATATTTATTAATAATGTTTTAAAAAAATTCATTATGATGCATTACAAACAACTATTACTCACGTTGCTCGTGTTGTTGGGACTCGGACAGACCTTAGAGGTTCGTGCCGACGACTTCACCTACAATGCGAATAACTACACCTGCATGCAAGTGGGGGTGGACAAAGTCCGATTCACCCTGCCTACAGGTAACCTCTACAGGACCAATGATGGTGTCGAGGAGGGTTATGTCTATGTGTCGGTTGACGGAGGAGCCGAAGAGGTGCTCCTCAGTTGGCACTGTGATAACTACAGTCAAGTGGACGACGGTTGTAAAATCAAAGCCTATAAGGCTGGAACGTTCGTGTTGGTGGGCAAGGTGAAAGGTGGCAGCAAGACCTTCACCAACGCCAATGGCGAAGTTTCTTACGATCTGGACCCCAACGACGACGACAGCGACCACTACACCACCACGGTGGAGTGGCAGGCACCCTACTCGATGCGCGGCAAGAAACTGAAACTGACTGTTTGGGCGCATGTGGACTGGGGGGCAGGAGGCGACTGGCACGTGCCCAATGCCTCATCGCACAAGGAGCTGCTCGACTGGGATTGCCCTGCGGCACCCGAGGTGAACATCATGTTGAACGAGCCTATGTTGTCTTACGACCGTTCGCAAATCAACCAAACGATGATTGCTTACAGCGTCACGGCCAAGAGCATCAAATGGATGAAACTGCACTATACCGATGCCATCACCAACGAAAGTTACACGAAAGACATCACGGACAAGTCGCTGGTGGGCTTTGTGTATGTTCCGTCCGACCGTCCTTGGAAGGACATCTATCTGGAAGCCAAGATTGTGAACACAGAGAACAAGGAGGTGGACACGCCCATCGAATCGGCCAAACAGACGAGCAGCATGTTGCACCACCCCAAGAATTTCACGGTCAACCTGACCCCGGCTGGTGTGGCCGAGCTGAAATGGTCGGTGGAGGAACCCACAGAGGAAGACATCAGCGAGGGTGACTTCTTCGAGATTCAGCGCAATCTCACGGGTGCCACCGATGCCAGCGACCCCTACTGGACCCCCATCTCGATGGAGATACCCTTCCAGCAAGGCGTGAAAGACTATACTTATAATGACGTGACCTTGATGAATCAGTATCAAGGCAAGCCCGTCGCCTACCGCATCCGCCGCTCCTCCACCAACATGTGGTCGTGGGGGCTGGGTTCTGGCTACCAGCTATATCAGTCGCCATCGGTGTTCGTCCTTCCTCAGATAGAGAATGCCACCGTGCAGCGTAACGGGGCATGGAGCGACGAATCGCATCCTGTGAAGTTCAACTTCAACTTTGGAACCAGCTGCGACTCCCAAGGTCGTCATCCCATTTACAACAAGCAAGATTGGGAAGACTTTATTGCTGTCCACAAAACCCAGGACGACCAAGCCGCCAACTGCGTGTTTGTGTTGTCCAGCGAGGACGACTGGAAGTATTTTGACCAAAGAATCCGTGAAAACTCCAGGCTCAGTGCCGTTCTAACCTGCGATTTGGAAGTCGGCACCCTCCTCTCCAACACCTTTAGCGGCACCTTCGACGGTCTGGGCCATACGCTGACATTCAACTATAACAATAGCGGCAACTATTTGGCACCGTTCAGGCATGTGGCCAATGGCACCATCCGCAACCTGACAGTCACCGGCACGCTGAAGTCCCTTTCCTCATTTGCCGGCGGCATCATCGGACAGGTCGCATCCAACCAATCTGCCACCATCGAGAACTGTCGGGTGTTTTCCACCATCAGCCTCAGCAAGAGTGGCGATACCAGCAGTGGCGGCTTTGTCGGCATCGTGGAGAGGGGCGCTTCGGCCTCTTTCAAGAACTGCACGTTCCATGGAAAGTTGGAGGGCAACCAATCCAACAGCAACGGTGGTTTTGTGGGTGTTGCCTTGGCAGACACGAAAATCAGTTTCGAAGGCTGTCTGTTCGACCCCGAAACCTTGCCCTGCGACATGACCAACTGCCGCACTTTTGTGCGGGCTGACAAGACTGCCACCGTCACCTTCGACGACAAGTGCTACTACACCCGCAACTACTGTGCGTACACCGTGGGCGATGAGTCTTATTTCGTCATCAATAACGAAACTGACTGGGACGTGTTCGTCGAGTCGGTGAACCAGGCTGGTGGCAACAAGGTGAATGCCATCTTGGGAGCCGACATCAGCGTGAGCAAGATGGTTGCTCAAAACTCCTTCTACTTCGGCACCTTCGACGGAAACGGCCACATACTGAACGTCAGCATCAAGTCTGCTGACGAAAGTGCGGCGCCTTTCCGATTTGTGGGTGATGCCACCATCAAGAACCTGCGCGTCAGAGGCAGGGTGGAGGGTGGCATCCATTCTGCCGGTCTCATTGGAAGCACGAAGGATGATTCCTACAAACGTGAAGTCTATATCAGCAACGTGCAGGTGTCGGTTGATGTCGTCACCAACAGCACTCATGCAGGCGGTTTCGTGGGGCATGGCCACAAGTCCAATTTCCACATCAACAACTGTCTGTTCGACGGCAAGGTGACATCCACCGCCTCCAAAGGTGAGTATGTGGGTGCGTTCATCGGCTGGGAAAGTGGTGGAACCAGCAATTCCATCAACAACTGTCTGGAGAATGGAACCTACACCAATTTCGCCCATGCGGGCATGAACTACAATTATAATGGAGGAAGCCCCGTCTGTTATGGCAATAATAGCGGCTGCAAGAACAACTACACCTACCATAACTGGGGCGAAGTGGGCAGCGGCTACAACAATGCAGGAGAGATTTCACTTCTTCAGACCAAGTTAGGCTCGGAATGGAAGGTAGCAGAGACCCCCTTCCCGAAGACCACCACCGTTGCGGAGCTGTTCCCTGCCTCTGTCCTGCAAGGCAAGAGTGCTGCCGACATGAGCGTGGCTGACCTCCTCGCTGTGTATGGCGACGGTTGGAAGGAGTTCGGCAACAGCGTGGCACCTGTCATCAACGAGGTGAACGACTACTCTGGTGTCGCCGTTTGGGATCCTCGCGCCCAACTCCAGCTGCGTGTCAACATGAAGGGTGAAAATGGCGTAACATCTGAAATCGTTGACCTCTCGGACAACGAGGATGCACTCAATAAGAACGAGTTCACCTACGATCTGCCCCATAAGTGCGTGGAATATGATTTCGACCTCATCATCCGCCGCAACAGATCGACGATGAATATTTTCGGCACGGCGAAAGATGGTATCTATCCCGACACATTGGTGGTCAAAGTCGCCAAACTCGACAAGGGTGATTTGGCGAACTACCGCTACATGAACCTTGCCGCCATCGACAGTATCAAGCCGACGCGCCAACAGAGCAGCGTGGTACTGAATTGGTGGACCTCGGGCGGCGAGAGCGACTTCTTCCGCGTGTTGCGCCGCAAGCACACCACCAGCGCCAATGCCGCATGGACTGACACCATTGCTAACAATATCCAACAAACCTTCTGGGAAGACAAGAAGGTGCAGGTGCAGCAAGCCTACGACTATCTGGTGGAGAGCGTGACGCAGTGTGAGGGTGTGCATGTGGTGAAATCGGCGGTGGTCACAGAAGAGTGCGAGCCCACTGCCATGATTTGCGGTTATGTGCGTATGGCCGACGGCACCGCTATGGCTGGTGTCGAGGTGATTATTGAGCCTGTTGATGCCGTCAGCAAGTCGCTCAATAGCGCACAATACAAGGTGAAGACCGACAACGCCGGCTACTTCGAGCAGAAGGGACTGAAATACCGTGGAACAGGTGAGTTCAGCGTGTATGTTCCCGTAGCGGGCGATGGCAAGTCTTTCACAGGTGGCGGCAAAGTTCAGTTCAACACGGATACGAACATGCTGGCCGACTACAACTTCTATCAAGACAACTACGTCGTCTATTCGGGTAACGTCTATTACGCCAGCACCAGCATTCCTGTTTCAGGCGTATCCTTCAAACTCGATGGCAACCTGATGTACGATGCCAGCAAAAAGGTGATTGAAACCGACAACCAAGGAGCCTTCTCCTTGAGCATCCCTTACGGAGCGCACAGTGTGCAGGCGGTGAAGGAGGGTCACATCCTCGCTGACAATGGTTTCTTGCTCAATCCCGATGATGTGGAGGACAAGCGGCAATACAACTTCAAGGAGAACCTGGCAAGCGTCTATATCTGGGACTCCACCACCGTGGTGCTGCGTGGTCGCGTCGTGGGTGGCGACATTGAGGGCAGCAAGCCCCTTGGCTCTTCTCTTTCGAAGAACAACCTCGGCGACTCGCTGAAGATTGTCATGCAGCTGGAAGGCGACAACACCTCTTGGCTCATCCGCAATCCGAAGGACGAAACCGTCAAGTCTGACCACTACACCGTCGCTTTCGGTCTGGAGAATGCCAAAGGTGAACGTTCCGACACCACGATTGTCGATGTGACCCGTCACACCCTCACCATCCGTCCTGACAGCAAGACGGGCGAATACGAACTGAAGCTGCATCCTGCCAAATACAAGGTGATAGAAGTATCGGCTCAAGGCTATCCCACGCTGTTCCAGCAGGGCAAGGTGGGCGAGACCATCGACTTGGCTTTCAACGTGCAAGGTGACACCTGTGAATACAGCCGCATCTATCATGCCGTGCCGACGGTGGAGGTGACTCAGTTCAATCCTGGCAACGAAAAATATTACGGTGTAAAGAAACTGAAGGCAACCGACAACATTGGCAACGAAGCATGGGTGAACCTCTACTACTACGAGAAGATTTATCCTAATAACGATACCACCCAAGCACCTATCGACAGCATTGGTCGCTATTCTTTCGGTCATCCAGTCTTTATGGCAGGGTCGCCCTACGGGTGGATGCTGCAAGCCTGTGAGAAGTACTATAAGAATAATAAGACCACTAATGAGCCTGACATCGTGAAGCTGAAGGGCGGCAAGGTGACCATCAAGAACTATCTGATTGGCACCAATGACAACGACCTGTCGAAGACCCTTCCACTGGACGACGAGGGTGGTGCTTCCTACATCTTCACGCCTCAGAACACCACGTTCACTCTGGAGAACGACATGGCACTGAAGAATGTCAGCATCACGCTCAGCTATGATGGCAGCTACTACGACATCAAGCCCTTCGATGGCCAAATCATGAAGGGATATGTCATGGCAACGGCTCCTAAAGCCGATGGACGCAAAGCCATCGTTTCGGGCACACCCAAACTGTTCGACATCTTGCGTGACCCTCCTGGCAGCGGCAGTTCGGCCTACATTGAAGAGGGGTCTAAACTCAGCTATGGCTATTCGATGGACGTGGCTGCCACGGTGGGATTCAGCTATAAATCGACGACAGGCACGGGTGCCGACACCTACCAAGGCACTGTGGCTGCTCCCAGCGGTGCCGGCCAAACGGCTGGTACGCTCACTCACAGCGAAACGACCACGAATCTCGACTTCAAGGTGGAAAGCAATTTCGGGTTCTCGTGGGCCTACAACTACAACATCGACGTGACTGAACGCATCCAGACCAAGACGGGTGGCAAGTGGATTGGCGGCAAGGCCGACCTCTTCATCGGAACCACAGAGAACATCATCGTGCAGGATGCCATGGCGGTTCGTGTCATTCCCGAAAGCATGTATCAACTGGTGAAGTTGCACGAAGGCGGCTCGTTTGATGTGAAGCGCGAAGACGGCAGCATTACCAAAGTGGCAGTACCTATAGGCACGACAAAGGTGCTGGCCAAGGGAACCGACGAAAAAGGCAAGCCCATCTATCTGGTGCGCGACGAAGTGATGCAAGTGTCACCTGCAGTCAAGTCCACCTTCATCCACTCGCAGAACTTCATTGAGAATGAACTGCTTCCCGACCTGATGAAGGTTCGCAATGCGCTGCTGCTACCCAAGAATACAACACTCGATGCTGCCAAGAAACTGGCCAACCAGCGTGGCTATGCCACCTACATCAGCAAGGTGGACGAGAGCAGCGACCGTTTCGGGTTGGACTATACCATGGTGCGTCCAGATGGCGACGAGACCACAGGAGACAGCATCAATGCGCTGAATGAGGAAATGGTCACGTGGATTGGGTTCCTGGCCAAGAATGAGCAGGAAAAACTGGCAGTATCGCCCAGCGATTTGGTGAAACGCTATGACTTCGATGGTGGTATGTCTTCCATCCAATATAACGAGAGTTTCTCTGCCAGCACCAATTGGTCGCGCTATCTCCGCTATCCGGGGCTGACGGGATTGGGCAACATCTTTGAATCGACAGGCTTGCTGGCCTCGTTCGGTCCTCTGAAAACGCTGCTGACCAAACTGGATGAGTTGTTGAAAAGCAAGAATGGGAGTGTCAACACGCGCACGGTGGAAAAGGATTTTGACGAGGATGGCTATGCGCAGCAATGCGTAATCGATGTTTGGGGTTCTAAGACCACGATTAAATGGGGACTTATTGCTCAGGCGAATGCGTCAGACAAGTACACATCGTCTGAATCCTATTCGAAGAAGACGGGCTTCACGCTGTCTGCTGCATCGAAATCGAGTCTGACGGTGGATGTCTACCGCACGGCGGGACGCTACTATTCGCTCGACGAGAACGCCAACGCATTCAGCTCGCTGACGCTCGACATGCTGGACAAGGTGCGTTATGGGCACCTGACTCCTCCGATGCTCACCTATCTGCCCGACACGGTGAAGGTGTATTCCAACTTTGTGTTCCGCACGGTGGGTGGCGTGACTTGCCAGCCTTACGAAGGGCAGCGTGTGACGAAGTGGTATCTGCCAGGCACAGAACTCGATGTGGCAACGATTGCCGCTGACAAGCCACGCATCTGGATTGACGAACCAGTACAGAGCAACGTGCCATTTGACCAACCTGCACGTTTCACCTTGCACATCGCCAACGAGACGGATTATCCTGACAGAGCAACAATGATATTCAGCTACTCCCTGCCTGCCGGATGCAACCCGAATGGTGCTCGGATTTGTGTGGATGGCGCACCGCTCACGGGTTCGGGTACGAGCATTGTGCTCTACCCTGCTGTCGATACCAAGACGGGCAAGGTGAATGTGTTTACCAAAGAAATCACTGTTTATCCGAGCGATGACTTCGACTATGAGAATCTGGGTATCAGTTTGATGGATCCAGATGACCCATCGCGTGTGTTTACGGCGAACTTCTCCGCCCACTTCATCCCATCGGCGGGCAACGTGACGGTGACCACACCGAGCGACCACTGGGTGGTGAACACCGAGAGTCCTTACGACGGCAAGCGCAAGGCGTGGTACATGCCAGTTCGTATCGAGGGCTTCAACGTGAATGGCCGTGGATTCGATCATGTGGAACTGCAATACAAGCTCACAACACAAGGTGAGAAGGACTGGGTGAGCGTCTGCTCGTACTATGCGAACGACTCGTTACGCGCCAAGGCAAGCGGAGTGACCGACACGATTCCAGAAAATGGCATCATCGTGGCTCCGTTCTATGGCGAGGTGGATCCTGTGGAGCAGTACTATGACCTGCGTGCCGTTGTGTATGCTCGCCATGCTGGAGGCTTCCTGACCAATGCTTCGCCCATCCTGACAGGTATCAAAGACACGAGGTTGCCACGTCTGTTTGGCACCCCTGAGCCAATCAACTCCATCTTGGGTATTGGCGATGACATCAAGTATGAATTCTCTGAGCCGATTGCCGGTAACTACCTAAGCAAGATTAACAACTTTGAGGTGTTGGGTACACCTGTAAGCACCAATGTCTCTACCTCGACATCCGTTTCGTTCGATGGTAAGAACACTTATGGATTCACCAATTCTAACCGCAACTTGAAGGGTAAAAACTTCACTGTAGATGTGATGGTGAACCCTGCAGCTGATAAGGGCGACATGGGAGTATTCCTGCATGGTGGTCCTGATAATGGATTCGTCTTTGGCATCACGGAAGACCGACATCTGTCAGCCACAGTGCAGGGCACGACAGTAGTGTCAGACTCCATCGTGAAATTCAACAACATGCTACACCAGATTGCCTACGTGATGGAACAAGGTTCGGATGAGATGACTATCCATTTCTACGATGGAAGCAAACCTATCGGCACCAAGAGCATTCAAGGAGTGTATGATGGCCACTCAGCATTCTACGTGGGTGCCAGCCACGACGATGATCAATGGTTTAAGGGTGAGATGCTTGAACTGCGCTTCTGGAACCGTGTGCTGACTGGCGACGACCTTTCCGACTACGGTGGGAAGACGCTGACTGGCTACGAGAACGGCTTGCTCGACTACTACAGACTGAACGAAGGTGAGGGAGACTTCAGCTACGACAAGGCATCTGGAAGTCAAGACCTTTCGCTGATCGCCCACACGTGGAAACGACCTGCCGGCATTTCCTTAAAGTCTGATGGCCAAAAAGGCATTCGTCTCGACACGAAACAGAAGTTCAACCGCACGAAGAATCACGACTACACGCTGATGATGTGGTTCCGCACAACTGATTTAGATGCCACACTGTTGTCGAACGGTGAGGCTAAGCGCGGACAGGAGAACCAAATCAACATCGGTGTGGACGGTGGTGATCTAACAGTACGCTCCTCTGGCTTTGAGCTTGAGACAGATGCCTATGTGTCTCCTGGCGATTGGCATCACTTCGCCATGACTGTTTCACGCAGCCGTAATGTGGCAAACATCTATCTGGATAAGAAACTGGTGGAGACGTTTGCTGCTGATAGCCTAAGCGGTATTGAGGGCGACTACCTCGCACTTGGTGCCACCTACGTGGACAAGGACACACCAACGAACGTCATGACAGGTAACATCGACGAGGTGGGTATGTTCGAGAGTGTGCTGCCATTCAACCTCCTCACAGAGTATGCAACCCACACACCTGTAGGCACGATGAAATCGTTGATGTTCTATCTCGACTTTGGACGTTCAGAGCACCTGGACAACAACGTGATGAGCCTAGAACCAACAGGTATCAGCATCAAGCGTTATATGGATTCGCAGGGCAAGACTCTGGAACGCCGCGACACACTGCTGGCAGAGATTGACGAGACACTTGTGGATCGTACCAACTATGCGCCCATGAATAGCAATGCACAATTGCAGAACCTCAACTACAGCTATGTGGTGAAGGACAACGAGTTGCTCATCGACCTCGAAGAGCCTGACTTCATGATTGAAAAGACCAACGTCTATATCACCGTGAAGGAGATTCCTGACATGCAGGGGAACCTGATGGCAAGTCCTGCTACGAAGGACATCTATGTGTATCGCAATCCTTTACGCTGGAGTGAAAAAGACATTCCATTGGTGATAGACTATGGCCAAGGTTATGCATTCGAAACGAAGGTGCAGAACCTGAGCGGGCAGATTCAGTACTTTGAGATTTCAGACTTACCTGTCTGGATGACTGCTTCGCAAACCAGCGGAACCATCAATGCTTTGGGCGAGCAGACCATCACGTTCGAGGTGTCACCTTATATCAATATTGGTACGTACAACGAACTGATTTCCCTCAACGGTGGAAACAACATGTCAGAGCCTCTGCCTATCACACTGACCGTGCGTGGTGCTCAGCCTGAATGGACTGTCAGCGAGGATGTGAAGAAGTTCAACCAGAGCATGATGATGGTGGCACGTGTCAAGATTGACGGCATGGTGACTCATTCATCAGAAGACTTGCTCGGTGTGTTTGACAATAAGGGACAGGCGCTGGGTTCGGCTTATATCGAGGTGGACAACACCGCTAATGCTAACGAGGCATTGGCTTACGTGACCATCTACGGCTACACGAACGATGACGGCACGAAGCCTGAGTTAAGCTTCAAGTTCTTTAAGGCTTCATCTGGCGAGGTGTTCAACGTGGCTCCTGCGGACAGTACAATCTATACCTTCCAGAAAGATGCCATCATCGGAACTGCTTCGAACCCAGTCATTTTGGAGAATGACTTCTCCAAGGTGCATTGGATGGCACTGAAACCAGGATGGAACTGGGTATCCTTCAACATCGTACCAGCAGAATTGGAAACGACCGTGGGTGAATTCCTGAACAAGGCTGCGAAGTGGGAACCTGGCGACATCATCACGTCGGTGAATGGAACGCAAGTGCAGCAGTGGATTTATCATGAGGTAGAGAATAGGCAGGGCGGAAATCAACGTACCTACAAGTGGGACAATGAAGATCAGCCGATCAACCTCAACCCAGCCTTGATGTATAGGATTTACTCATCAAGCGAAAAGATGGCTTACTTCGAAGGAAGGTCTACTTATGAAGACATTACCGTCCACAAGGGTTGGAACCGCATTGCTTACGTCTCAACCATCAACCTGCCGATTGCTCAAGCACTGAGCGACTATACTGAACAGGCTCATGAGGGCGATGTCATCAAGTCGCAAGACGAATTCGCTGTGGCCACTCGCGCTGGCAACACTCTGGTGTGGAAAGGCTCACTCCAGTTTATGGAGACCGGCAAGGGCTATATGCTGAGACGTATGGCAGACGATGAGGTGACATTTAGTTATCCGCTCTACTGGTCAGACAACCGCTATAGTGGTTCCTCTACAGTTTCGGCACCGCTCCGTGCCACTCGCACTTCGACCACGATGAATATTGTGGCAAGCATAGACGGTGTGGAGACAGAACCAGGCGACCACTTGGTGGTGTATCGTGGTGTTGAACGTTTGGCTGAGGCTGTTGCTGACGAAGAAGGTATTTTCTACCTGAACATCGGAAGCGACACGAGGTCGGACGAGACACTCACCTTCGTGCTGGAGCGTGGAGAAATTGTGGTGGCTACGACCAGCAGCAGGATTGGGTATGAGGAGAACCTTGTGCTCGGTACTCCCGATGAGCCTACTGCCATCAACTTCACGGCTGTTGACCCAGCTTCGCTGAACGATGGTAACTGGTACACGGTTTCTGGCATTCAGTTGCCTACGACACCGAATAAGACTGGTATGTATATTTATAATGGTAAAGTTAAATTCATCAACAAATGAAGAAATCGATATTAGCAATAGCAGCCCTCGCCTTCATGGCGTGGGGCTGCTCAGGCTCCGACGATGACACACCATCGAAGCCAACGAGCTTATCCGAAGGCACGGATGCTCGCCCCACATGGCAAGTCCCCAACTTCGACAACTATGAAGAAATTATGACGGTGGAGGTGGTGCTGCAAGACACCTTGCAGAGCTACGCATCGTCCGCCGACCTACTCTGTGCTACTATCAATAATGAGGTGCGCGGTGTTGCCACTCCTTTGGAGAGGAACGGCCAGTGGCGGTTTGTCATCACCGTCGCTTCCAACGAAACAGGAAAAGATATCAACCTGTTGTACTATTGTGACAAACTGCACCACATCTTCACCTCTTATTGGGGCAAATTCGATACAAATACAAAACCAACGGGCGAAGGCAGTTTCTATTCCCCCAAATTCGTGGACAATGAATGAGACAGCGTAGGAAATTTAATTTTAATGGACGATGGCTACTGGCAAGAACAATTGCCAACAGCTGTATCACTACC
>JAEEGL010051445.1_pt1 | contig 11992 bp, 8 predicted proteins | sample 9134231 | NCBI WGS metagenome assembly JAEEGL01 (sample SAMN16246548, study PRJNA631951) | gut metagenome | biome: gut microbiome; feature: rumen; material: fiber-attached | host: Bos | place: Iran: Karaj | collected 2018-10
ATTTATAGGGCGAAGCCCGACATGAGGAAATCGAACGAAGAGAGATTTCCGAATGAGCACGGCTGCGATGCTGCGACAGTTTACACATCCGTTTGAATTTATAAACCTGTAGTTTATTGACTCCTCGCTTTTAAGCCATTATACTTAACGAAATTTGGCTTTGAAGTGAGGAGTTTTTATGTCCGAAAATGTTAAGAAAAAAGACAAAGACAAGCTGTCCCTGGGTGTTACGATAAAGAACGCGGCATACGCACTTAAGCTTGCCGCAGGGATATCCCCCGCCATTGTGATCCACTCATTTTTCCTGTGGCTTATCGGTCACGGAGAATGGGTTTTCTTTGACGGCGTTTTTATGCGTGTCATCGTTAACGGCCTCGATCAGAATATCGGATTCGACCGCATCTTCAGATTCATACTGATAAGCGGAATAGTATTCTGCGTCTTAAGGATATATACCGGATATATTGATAATGTCGTGTATCCCCTTGAAACAAACAGGCTCTTCGGCGGCATATACAAGAAACTTTATGCCAAGGCCAAAAATGTAGAGCTCAGATGCTATGAGGATTCCGACTTCTACAACAGGTACACGATGGCAATGGACGGAGCGGAAGCGAAGATCACTGCTGTTCTCCGCGGTGTGTTCGGAGCTCTTGTCGGTTCGGTCGCAGCAGTTGTTGTTTTCTATCTGATGTTCGAGATAGACCACTATGCGATCCTTTTCATAATCTCTCCTCTTATCGGTAATTTCATTTTCGGAAATCTCAAGAATAAATATGAATATAAGAGATATCAGGGCTGGGTCCCGAACGACAAGGTCTTAAACTATGTCAGCAGGATGATGTATCTTCCCGACGGTGCCAAGGAGATCAGGCTTTCGAAGGTATTCGAACTCATGAGAAAACAGTATGCGGAAGCGACCGAGAAGAATGTAAGGGTTTCGATAAAGTACGCATTCGCCAACTGCACGCTGAGCTTCCTTCGCATCACCTTCACATTCACCGTGATCTTCGAAGGCGTGATGTTCTATGCCATCTACCGCAACAGGGTAACGGGATCCATCAGCCTTGCACAGCTTACCATCATGACCAGCCTTATGGTCGCCATGACCTGGATACTGATAAGAGTGTTCGAAAATATCATGGAGATCCTCAAGAACGGAATGTTTATCAACAATCTCAGGAATTTCCTCGATTATGAAGAGAAGATCCCCGAAGACTTTGACGGCGTGATCCCTTCCAAGGATTTCGAGAGTCTGGAATTCCGTAATGTTTCCTTTTCCTACGGTGAAAAGAAGACCATAGACAGTCTTTCCTTTGTAATAAAGAAAGGAGAGACCGCAGCACTTGTGGGACATAACGGTGCGGGCAAGACCACGATAATAAAGCTTCTCCTCAGGCTCTACGATCCCGATGAGGGAGAGATCCTCTATAACGGCAGGAATATAAAAGAGTACAACCTGAAGGCTTACCGTGAGATCTTCGCCACCACCTTCCAGGATTTTCAGGTGTTCGGTATGAGCGTAAAGGAAAACATCCTTATGGGAAGGCATTATGCTGACGAGGACGCCAAGGTGGTAGGGGCACTTAAGATGGCGGGAGTCTATGACAGGATAATGGCTCTTCCCGAGGGGCTTGATACCGTCATGACCAAGGAGTTCGACGAAAACGGTGCGGTGCTTTCCGGCGGCGAGACGCAGAAGGTTGCCGTTGCGAGGACCTTTGTCAGGGAGACTCCGATGAAGATCTTCGATGAACCTTCCAGCGCGCTCGACCCCATAGCAGAGTACGACCTGTTTAAGAGCATTCTGAAGGAAGCCAGGGACCACACGATGCTTTTCATATCCCACAGGCTTTCGTCCGTCAAGGACTGCGACAAGGTCTTTATGCTGGAAAAGGGAACTCTTATCGAAGAGGGAACACATCCCGATCTTATAAAGGCAAACGGAAAATATGCACAGATGTACAAGAAGCAGGCAATGAATTACCTGGCACTTGAAAGCGAAGAGGAGGTGATACTGTGAGCGGAAAGTCCCCCGAAAAAGAAAAAACAAAACAGTCCGTAAAGCAGGTCTTTTCCAATAACTTCTACTTCCTCGGACTTATGTTTAAGTCATCGCCCGCGTTCGTTATTCACCAGTCCCTTGATTCCATAAGAGGACAGATATCCATTTTCTGCGAGCACACGCTTCTGATCGGATATGTCATCGAAGCGGCTGAATTCGGATATCCTTTCAGGAAAGTCGGAGCCATCATACTCCTGGTCGCTGCGCTCATCACATTGGGAATGGTCTACACCGTCTGGGCAGGTGATTACATCACACCCAGGGAAAGCCCCAAGATCCGCAAGAAGATCAAGATGATGCTCTACGAAAAAGCAAGATCTGTTGATCTGTCCTGCTACGACGATCCCGAGTTCTACAACGAACAGGTACTTGCAATCTCCGAGGTAGACAACCAGATCGACAGGGTCATCAATTTCGTAAAGAGCGTTCTGTCCGGGGTTACGGTATTCATTACAAGAGGCGTTTTCTTCCTGATCAAGGATCCGCTTTCGATACTGTTTGTTGCGATCTCCTTTGTGGCTTCCTTTGCATTCGAGCAGCTTTACAATAAGCAGAACTATAAGGTCAAGATCGAAAGCCTGCCTCATTCAAGAAAGCGCGATTACATCAAGAGGATCTATTACCTCAGCGATTACGCCAAGGAGATCCGCCTCAATCCCGGCATCTCGGATGTCCTTGAGAAGAGATTTGATGAAGCCAATGACGAGGTCTACAGGGTAGAAAAGAAATACGCTTTCAGAAAGTGGTTTTTCGGCTTTATGAAGCGCTATGTCTCAAATGCGATGATCAGCGATGTGATCTTCATTTCGTATCTTGTGTATCAGGCTGCGGTCCTCGGAAGGCTTTCCTTTTCAAGCGTTGCCATTCTGTTTGCATCCTTCGGCGGACTTAAGGAGGGTATGAGGATCTTCTCGGAGACCTACCCCTTTGCATGTGAGACGAGCCTTTACATTAATAAGATCAGAAAGTTCATGAGCTACGAGCCTTCGATCGTTTCCGAGGAAGGACTTGTTCCTGACAAGTCGCCCAAGGAGATCGAGCTTGATAATGTTTCATTTGCATACGGCAGGAGTGAAGATATGCTTCTCAAGGATATCGATCTCCATATAAAGCCGGGTGAGAAGATCGCACTTGTCGGATACAACGGCGCGGGCAAGACCACTCTGGTAAAGCTCCTCATGAGACTCTATGATGTAAAGTCCGGAGAGATCCGCGCAGACGGCAAGGACATACGCAGGTACGATGTTGCTAAATACAGGGATACCATCGGTACGGTCTTCCAGGATTTCAAGATCTTCGGAGGCACTGTGAAGGAGAACGTTATTCTTGATATTCCGGAGAATGCCGATGAAGACAAGGTAAGGAGATCTCTTACGGACAGCGGACTCATTGGAAGAATTGAGAGATTCGAAAAGGGTCTCGAAACACCTCTTACCAACGAATTCGAAAAAGACGGTGTGAACCTGTCGGGCGGAGAAGCGCAGAAGCTGGCGATCGCGAGAGTGTTCTACAAGGATGCCGGACTTATGATCCTGGATGAACCTTCGAGCGCGCTCGATCCGATCGCAGAGTATCAGCTCAACCATGCGATGCTCACTGCAACCGGTGATAAGACGGTGGTATTCATTTCACACAGGTTATCAACCACCAGGACCGCGGACAGGATCATCATGCTTGAAGACGGAAGGATCGCCGAGCAGGGAACCCACGACGAACTGCTTGCCCTGGGAGGCAAGTACGCCCGCATGTGGAAGGTTCAGGCTGGAGCATATATCGCTGTCTAGGCAGTGAAACAAAAGAGGAACAGGGAGACGGAGGAACCGTCCCCCTGTTCCCTTTGGTAACGCCGACCGTAAAGCTTATAAAAAAGGACAAAAGGCCGGCATCTTCCGCAAGGGCAACGCCGATACGATGGCAAGGTGCTTCTGGGCTTCGGTTCAGGGTATCATGGAGGAGATGTCCGCCGATAAGGAAATGAAGACACCCGATCCCGAGTGGATCGTATCAATGCTCAGAGCGTAGGGAATATTTATGATCCAAGGAAGCAATCCCATATTCAAGACAGATATGCCGGATCCCGATGTGATCCGCGCCGGAGATGCCTGCTACATGATAAGCACATCGATGCATTTCTTTCCGGGTGCGGAAATATTAAGGTCGTACGATCTGATAAACTGGGAGCATGCCTGCTTTGTTTATGACCGCCTCGACAGTACGCCCGCACAGTGCCTCGAAGGGGACGGACATATCTACGGCAAGGGCATGTGGGCTGCATCGCTCAGATTCCATGAAGGCATCTATTATGTCGTCTTTGTCTGCAATGATACACAGAAGACATATCTGTACAGGTCTTCATCCATAGAGGGCCCCTGGACCAAAGGCTGTATCGAAGGCTTCTATCATGACTGCTCGCTTCTTTTTGATGAGGGCAGGACATATCTTGTCTACGGTAATACCGAAATATATCTGACGGAATTAAATGAGGAAATGAGCGGGCCCAAGGAAGGCGGGCTTCACCGCCTCATCGTATCCGACAAGGGAAATCCCAATCTCGGATATGAGGGTTCGCATCTCTACAGGATAAACGGAAGATATTATCTCTTTCTCATTCATTCCAAACGGAGCGAATGGAAGAGAACGCAAGGCTGCTTTGTATCCGGTTCCCTTGAAGGGGAATTCATTGGAGGAGAGATCTTCGAAGATGATCTCGGCTTCGGTAATTCCGGCATAGCACAGGGCGGGATCGTCGAAGGCCCTGAAGGAATCTGGAATGCGATACTGTTCCAGGACAGGGGAGCCATAGGAAGAATACCCGTGCTTGTTCCGGTCACGTGGAAGGAAGATGAAAACGGAAACCCCGTACCCGTATTCGGGAAAGACGGAAAAGCCCCCGCTGAGTTATCTCTTGAAAGCTACAGAGAGAATTATTCATATGATCCCTTATTCGGAAGCGATGATTTCAGATACGATCCCGTGAAGATGCATGAGGAGGATCCGGTTCATTACGGCTGTTTCGGATTTAAGAGCTTCTGGCAGTTTAACCATGAGCCGGACTTAGGACTGATAAGTACCGATCCGGAAAAGGGAAGACTGATCGTCAGAACAGGCAGGACTGTCGGAAATATATTTCATGCAAGGAACATCCTCACACAGAAAATGTCATTCCCCGAATGCGAAGCCGAGGTCACAATAGACGGATCGTCATTAAATGACGGTGACTTTGCCGGACTGTCCGCATTTCAGGGAGACTATGCACTTGTCGGCATTTGCAGGGAAAACGGGAAACTTTTTGCATCGATGCGCACATATACCAATCCGTCGAATGATGTATGGAAGCTCGGAGAAGAGAGTGCGGTCTGTGAAGAGAATACGGAAATTGAAGGCACCGTACTTAAGGTGTCTGTCCGTGCACATTTCGGCACGTCGCCTTCAGAACCTGACTATGCGCAGTGTTATGTATATATAAACGGTGAAAAGAAAAAAGCAGGAAGTGACCACAGGCTCAGGTTCAGGCTCGATCACTTCACGGGATGCCGTTTCGGCCTCTTTATTATGTCCGAAAAGAAAGAAGGCGGAAGCGCCGCCTTTTCGGATTTTCTGTATAAATAAATCGTCGGGCACTTTTTCATAAGTGCCCGACGTTTTTTATCTGTACAGCTTTCTGTAATCTCTGGGAGAATATCCCGTTACTTCACGGAATACTTTATTGAATGTGGTCGTCGACTGGAAGCCCGACATGAATGCACAGTCGGTGATCGAAAGCTTCTTGTCCATAAGAAGCGAGGATGCGCTCTTTACACGGATACTTGCAAGGTATGCCGGGAATGATGTGTGCATATACTGCTTGAACAGCTTTGAAAAATAGAAAGTGCTTATTCCTATGTGATCCGCAACCACAGTCTGAGAAATATCATTTGCGGAGTTCTCCGCAATATAATTACATGCCGCGTGAATGTACTGCCATCCGGATTTGGTGGGATCGTCTGAATTGACCTCGTATCCCGTTTCGGTGACGATCATCTCACCGAGCTTTAAGAGGATCTCATAAATCTTCCCCTTACATTTTGTTTCCGAAAACGGATCTCCCGATGAGTGGATCTTTTCTATCTCGGAGATCTTATCCGCAATGTATTTAGCCAGCTTGGGGTTTTCCGATACGGATATCAGATGACGATCGTAGAGAAATCCGGATATGGAAAGAAGGTCCATATTGTTTTCCAGTATGAGCGAAGAGAACTGGATGAATACCGCGCCCTTTGACGGGATCTTGACGGTTTCATGGATCTGTCCCGGCCATACGAGAAGGATATCCCCGGTGTTGAGCTTATAGGCTGTATCACCGACCTTGTATCTGCATCCGTCCCTTAAGGCAACCGTGAATTCTGCCGCATTATGCCAGTGCGGCGGAAATATCTCCGGTGTCTGGTCACGCGTGACCTGAACGGAGGATGCGGTATCGAATATGATCGTTTCTTTGGAGTTTTTTTCCATATTTCAATAATAACAAAAAATGGGCAAAACTCAACAAGAATGTAATAAAATTTGCTATTTTCGCGGAATAGTATAGGGGCAGGGAAAGGATTAAAAGAACCTGTATGAAAAGTCGTGAAACGGATTTTACAACCGGAAAGCCTTCGAAGCTGATACTTTCGTTCTACTGGCCGCTGCTTATGACCAGTATGCTTCAGCAGTTCTATAATTTTGCCGATACCTGGATAGTCGGAAAGGGACTTGGGGATAACGCCCTTGCCGCGGTCGGCAATATGGGCTCTCTTTTCTTTCTGATTGTCGGATTCTCATTCGGAATAGCAAATGGCTTCGGTGTACTGGTGGCACAGAGCTACGGTGCGGGTGATCCCGAGAAATTAAAGAGAAGGATCGCGGCGGTCATAGAACTCGGATCGGTCATATCGGTCCTTCTTTCCCTGCTCAGTGTTATTTTCCTTCCCCATGCATTAAGGCTTCTTCAGACCGATGAGGTCATAATGGGTGACAGCCTTAAGTACGGATACATAGTCTTCGGCGGACTTGCGACAGGTATCTGCTACAACATTTCGGGTGCGGTACTAAGGGCCCTCGGAGACAGTAAGACTCCTTTGAAGGCTATCGTCATTTCATCTGTTCTGAATATATCGCTCAACTGTGTTTTCATCTTCGGAATGAAGATGGGAGTGGAGGGCGTTGCTATAGCCACGATCATTTCACAGATCATATCCGCTGCTTTTTGTCTGAACAGACTCAGGCAGATGCCGGTGATAAAGCTTGAAAAGAATCATTTCTATAACGAGAGAAAGGTCTACACCGAGCTTCTCGCAAACGGTCTTCCGATGGCATTCATGAATTCCATAACCGCAGTCGGATGCATGGTGGTCCAGTACTTCGTAAACGGATACGGTGTCGTGTATACCGCAGCCTATGCCGCATGCAGCAAGTATCTGAATCTCTTCATGAACCCGGCTTCAACTGCGGGAAATGCGATGAGTGCATATACCTCACAGAATTACGGTGCCGGTAAATACGGAAGGATCAGGGAAGGACTGAAGGTCAGCCTGTCGATCTCAGCGGTCGCCTACATAATCCTCGGATCGCTGATGGTTTTCTTTCCCCGCACCCTTGCGGGGATCCTGCTGAGCGGCAGTGAGCAGATAAGGCTTGCCTGTCTGTTCATGCCCAGATGCGGGATCATGCTGATATTTGTCGATGCTCTTTTCGTAGTAAGAAACTGCGTACAGGGAATGGGCAAACCGATGCTTCCGATGGCTTCGGGTATTCTGGAGATGATCTTAAGGATTTTTGTGATATCATTCTTTATGGGCAGGTTAGGCTTTGCGGCAACGGCTTATGCAGAGATCAGCGCATGGGTCGGAGCATTTATTGTAAATGCATATGCTCTTGTAAAGTATCTGATGCCGCTCCTTGAACAGGAAGGTACGGAAAGAAGTAAAAAGTTCAGCCTGTCCGGCGGAAGATGGAGGCACCGTTATCATGGGACACTTTAATAATTTCAAGGTGGCTGTTTACTGTGTTGCGGAGATCCTTAACAGGATGGATCTGCAGACTCTCGAAAAGCAGTATGACTTCATAGAAAAATATGTCGGCATCGACAAGGTCTACCTCGAACCTTTCAGAGGGCCGGTTCTTGTGGACAAGAACAGGATCCGTACCGTGACCGACTTTTTCAAAAGCCGCGGCGTTGAAGTGTCCGGCGGGCTTACTACCGTCTGTCCTCCGCTTACCGAAGAGGACAAGAAAAAGCAGAGACTTTTCGGAACGCTCTGCTATACCAATAAGGGAATGAGGGATCACATTAAGAGGATCTCCGAATATACCGCAGAGCTTTTTGACGAAGTCATTCTTGATGATTTCTATTTTACAAACTGTACCTGCGAAGAGTGCTTAAGGGCCAAAGGCGACAGAAGCTGGACCGATTTCAGACGGGACCTTATGAAGGATGTTTCCGAGAATCTGATCGTCGGCCCCGCAAGAAAAGTCAATCCTAACGTGAAGATGATAATCAAATTCCCCAATTGGAGGGAATCCTATCATGCCACCGGCTACAGGCCCGATGTTGAGAAGGATATCTTCGACAGAGTCTATACCGGAACCGAGACAAGAGCCAGCGCATATCAGGACCAGCACCTTCCTACTTACCTCAGCTACAGCCTGGTAAGATGGATGGATGAAGCATCGGACGGCAGGAACCAGGGAACCTGGTTCGATACGTATCAGTGCTGGCCGGTTGATGATTACTTAGAGCAGGGATATCTGTCCGCATTTGCAAAGCCCGAAGAGATCACTCTCTTCCAGTGGACGGATCTGTTTGAGAATAAGCTTGTGACTCCTCTCGGACTTCAGTTTAGGAGGATCGACCGCATGCTCGATAAGACGGGTAAGCCCGTCGGTATACCCGCATATATCCCCCACGCATCCGAAGGTGAGAATCACATTGAGGATTTCCTGGGTATGCAGGGCATTGCGCTTAATCCCACTCCGATATTCCCGGAGAAGGGAAGCGTGCTCCTTACCGAAAGTTCACTCTGCGATCCCGATGTTTTCGATAAGCTTAAGTGCTTCCTCGTAAAAGGAGGAAAGGCATTTGTTACAACGGGATTTATGGCCAATTCCTCCGAGAAGGAATGGAAGGAGATAAGCAGCGCATACCACACCGGAAGAAAGCTTTCCGTTACCAGATATTACAAGACCGATGACAGGGCCGGATATCTTGAGGATATGAGCCCGGTGCTTTTTGCGGATGTACAGCATTCGAACAATCAGTCATGGTCGCTTCTTAACGGCGGTGCGGGTGAATATCATTCGACTCTTTTCCTGAAGGATACCTACGGGGAAGGAAGGATGTATCTGATCAATACTCCGGAGAACCCTTCGGATCTGTCGAGGATACCTGTGTGGGCGATGGATACGGTGAAGGCTGAACTGAACTATAACGGCGTATACGTGAGTGCGCCGAATGTCTCGGTATTTCATTATGATAACGGTGTCTTTATCCTCTATGCGCATGTAACGAATCATGCACATCCCATACGAGTGACGATACATATACAGGGTGATGAAGCTCAGCTTACGGAGCTTTGCATTCCCGGTCCCGAAAGCGAGAGAAATATAGAACTTTCAAAGAAGACCTTCAGGCAGGATATGAGACCTGTCACGGAGCTTACCGCGGAGGTCGTTCTGAATCCCGGAGAATTCTACGAATACAGGGTTACGAGATAAGAATATTACATGCAGGGCTGCCGCAGTTTTGCGGCAGCCTTTTTTTGCCCGTGTACCCGCTTCGGATGAGATGGTGCGGACCTATATAAATAGGATGCATATGTATGAACTTTTGTGTAAAATATTTCATGCAGGCATTTATCTGATCAGTAAAGGGGTAGCGAAATGTCATACGGAAAATTTCTTGCACAGGTTTACAGTGAGAATAAAAGGTATATCCTTTTTTGCATCACATTATGCATGGTTTTTTCCATGCTCTTTTTCGGAAGACTGATAAGCGCAGGTGCGGAGGAACTGGACGGCACCCTTATGGTAGCCAGTGTGGGCGGATCCTTCGGCGAGGCTTTTGCTCCCATCCTTTCCTGCGGTTTTCTGGAAGGCGTAGATACACCCTGGGTAATGATCATCATGTGCGTTGCTTCCCTGGGAGCTTCCTCCGGTGCCGTAGACAGGGTTCCTCTCATAAGCAAGCTGTCCGGATTTTCCTTTGGCATATTTGAGAACAGATATGTATGCATCATACTTCTTGTATGGTTCGGTCTGCCTCTTTTACTCAAGCTGTTCAGCAAGACCAACGCGTTGGGATGTTCCATAGAAGCGGTACAAAAGAAGGTCAACGGTGTCCTTATTGCCGTCATTCTCCTTTCGCAGATGGTCATGAGCACTGACAGTGTCAGCAAGGTTCATGCGGCCGGTGCCATCGGAAAGACATTCAGGTTCGGGATTAACGCTCTCGGATGCTTTGTGATCCTTGTTGCCGCAATGATCGTGTACTTCCTTGTGCACTACCTCTTCGAACTCATCGATATCATTATGGTGCCCGTGTGCACAGTTGTTCCCTTTGTATCCATGATATTCGTAATGGGCAAGCTTGCCCTCGTCTGGATAATGATACTGTTTGCGGTATACATCCCCTGGTTCTTCTTCGTGATAGCTTTGGTGATCGTCATTGTATCCGCTTTGCTTTTCAGGACCGCGTACATGGCTGTCAGATATTTCGAGAGCATCTATGTAAAGCCCATCTTCAGGAAGATATTCGGCGGATACGATGCAAACATCCCCATCCTTACAGTTAAGAAGGTTCCTTCGAAGGTTACGCAGTTCCTTGCGGATAAGAATGTTCAGATGGTGATCCCGGTTTATGTGCTTAAGCCCATCCCCGAAATAAAGGGCATGCGCAAATGGGACCGTTTCTGGATGATATCCGAACAGGGTGCGACCTATCTTGTAAGACCCGTCTTCGGTAAAAAGGAATTGCTTCAGATCCCGCTCTGCAGCACTCCCGCACAGAAGATGTTTATCAATCCTTTCCTGATGTATTACGAGATTTTCAATATCTACGGATCGGAGGAAAGCATAGTCAAGACCTTCAAGAAGGTCCCGAAGATGTGCCATATAGTGTTCAGCAAGGAGTATTTCCACCGCTATCAGGAGATCGGAAACCTTACGGGATTCGTGGATTACAGGCAATACAAGGAGTATTTGAGTTCGCTCACAAGGCAGCCTTATCCCCCTGCTTACTGACCGGAAGGTTTTATAAAGGCGAAAAACAGGGCTTTTTCCCTTGACAATGCCATATAAGTGGTATACATTATGTTAAGTAAGTTATTGATGTAAGAGTGGCCAAGCGCCACTCTTACTTGTTTGTTAGGGGGAGCGAATGGGCAGATCCGATGTGATTGCCGCCAAGGCAGAGGAACTCCTTATCCCGGTCACGGAAAATTTCGGCGTCGCGGTCTATGATGTCGAATATGTTCTGGAGAACGGCGAAAGATACCTTCGTGCGTATATCGACAAAGAAGGCGGAGTTACCATAGATGATTGTGAAAACGTAAGCCGTGCCTTTGAGAAAGTGCTTGATGATTCCGGACTGATAAACGATCAGTACATTCTGGAAGTATCAAGCCCCGGACTCGGCAGGGCACTAACCAAGGACAGACATCTCGAAAAGTCCCTGGGAGAAGAAGTTGAGATTTCTTTTTACAAGCCGCAGGTAATCGGTACCGAAAAGGAAAAAGAGATAAAATCAAAATCCGTTACGGGCATCCTGAAAGCTTTTGACAAGGATAAGATAACCATAGCGGATACCGAAACAGAAAGTTCGTCCGAATGGCAGCGAAGTGATATTTCACAGATCAGGCTGACACTGGATTTTTAAAAAAGAAAGGAAAAGGGAAAAAACAAAATGAACAGCGA
>JAEEGL011641089.1_pt1 | contig 11992 bp, 11 predicted proteins | sample 9134231 | NCBI WGS metagenome assembly JAEEGL01 (sample SAMN16246548, study PRJNA631951) | gut metagenome | biome: gut microbiome; feature: rumen; material: fiber-attached | host: Bos | place: Iran: Karaj | collected 2018-10
GCGTACACGGCGACTTCCATCGGCGGAATCGGCACGATAACTTCCAGTCCGGAGATACTCGGCGTCCAGAACGTGCAGATCGGCACCGCGGGAAATTCCGGGACGCTGTCGCTCACTGCCGACGCGACGCTTGCCAACAACGCGCACATCGACGTTTATGCGGACGCGACAGGTGGCGTCAGCAAAGTCGTTATGACAGGCAGGCTGACTGTTGGCGGCTCGGGAACAGCGACTCTCCACGTCCCGGAGGGGGCGGAGATTCCGTACGGCGACTACCCTGTCGTAGAGGCGACTTCGATCGCCGTTGCCGATCCGACCGCGAACTGGACGCTTGACGCATCCGAACTGACAAAGGGTGGCGCGAAGCTCGTCTTCGACCCCATCAACAACAGGATTGTGATCAAGGTCTACCCGGACGGATTCTTGCTTATCATGCGCTGAGGCTCGCTACGGCAGAGGGAGTGCTGCACTTTGGGCCCCAGGTTCAGTGAATAGGTAATAGTGAATAGCTGCGGATGGCGTTCTTCTTTCGCTGTCTCTGACGTGCTGTGGATATTGAAATGTGCGCCGTTTCATCTGAAGGATACCGCGCATGCCGCAACTATTCACTGTTCACTATTACTTATTACCTAGCGACTAGACTTTCGCCGATGCGGCGCGGTTGACGAGATAGACAATGCCCATGTAGGGGATGCCCGAGTGGTGAGTTAGGCCGATCTCGCATGTGCGGCTGTTGCTGTAGCCCATCGTCGCGCCGGCCTCCTTGATGCGCGCGCGCAGCTTGCGCAGCGCCCACTCGTTGAGCTTCGGGTTGGTGAAGCCCTTGTCGCCGGCGAACGCGCAGCAGCCGATCTCCTCCGGCAGGACTGCCTTGCGCGCGCATGCGCTCGCCACCTTGAGGAGCGTCCCCACGAGGCCCATCTTCCTCGTGGTGCAGGTCGCATGGACCGCGACGCATTCGTCCACGGGCGTGATGTCGACGCGATCCAGCACGAACTTGTCGATGAACTCGACTGGCTCGTACAGCTTCAGCCCCTGGATCTTCTCGCGCATCCTGTGGAGGCACGGGCTCTGGTCGCAGAGGATAGGCAGCTTGCCGTCCTCCGACGCCTTCCTGAGCGCCGCCTCGAGCTCGGCCGTCTTCGCGTCGGCTACGTCCGGCATTCCCTTCGACTCCCACGTCATTCCGCAGCAGAGGTTCTTCATCCCCTCGGGGAACACGACCTCGTATCCGGCCTTGTGGAGCAGGTCCACCATTTCGTCGACGAGCGGACGCTTGGCGGGGTCTCCCTTCGCGAGGCCCATGCGCTGGTTGATGCAGCTCGGGAAGTACACGACCTTGTCGCGCAGTCCGGGGTCCTGCTTCTGCTTAGTTGACTTGATGTGCGCGCGGTGGGGCATGGCGGGCGTCCAGAGCGGGATCGCCTCGAACGACCCCTTGTGCATCGCGGTGCATACGCCGCTCATTATCTTGTCGCCCAGGACGAACTGCCCGAGGGCTGCGAGGTCGAGCATCGCGGAAACACCGCCGGCCACCAGGTTGAGGTGGTCCGCCGAGAACTTTCCGGCGCAGCGGGCGAGCGATCCATGCGCGCGCTCGCGCACGACGTGGATGTATTCGCCGACGTTGATCTTCACGGGGCAGCTCGTCGAGCATAGCCCGTCGCCGGCGCAGAGAGCGTCGCCGAGCTTTCGGAAGTCGCGTTTGAGCGAGGCCGCGGCGCGCCTTGCGGACGGGTCCTTCGCGCCTTCGGCCTCGAGCCGCGCGATCTCGCGGCTTACGACGATGCGCTGGCGCGACGAGAGCGCGTATCCGCACGACACGCAGTTGACCTCGCAGAAGCCGCACTCGATGCAGCGGTCCACCAGCGGATGGACGCGCGGAAGTGGCTTGAGGTTCGAGATGTACCCCTTGGGGTCCTCGTTGAGGATGACGCCGGGGTTGAGGATGCCGTCCGGGTCGAAGAGCGCCTTGACGTCCTTCATGAGCTCGTATGCCTTGTCGCCCCACTCTACGCGCACGAAGGGCGCCATGTTGCGTCCTGTCCCGTGCTCGGCCTTGAGCGAGCCGTGGTACTTCTCCGTGACGAGCTTCACAACCTCGCGCATCATGCCGTCGTACTGGCTTACGGCCTCGGGAGTGTCGAAGCGCTGGTTGAGGATGAAGTGCCAGTTGCCCTCTAGCGCGTGCCCGTAGATGACGGCGTCGGAGTAGCCGCGCTCGCGGAAGAGGCGCTGGAGGTCGTCGGTGAAGTCGGCGAGTCGCGGAACCGGGACGGCAACGTCCTCGATTAGGCACGTCGTGCCTATTTCGCGCGTGCCTCCCACGGCCGGGAATATTCCGCTGCGCATGGCCCACCAGGTGCCGGTGACCTTCGGGTCGCCGGTGAACGCGGCCGGCGTGCAGAGGCTGAACTTCGCGAGCGCGGCCTCGAGCCTTGCGCGCTTCTCGGCGACCTCCTCCGGCGAGCCTTCGGTCATAACGAGCACAGCGCCGGCGTCCTCGGGAAGCCCCACGAGCTGCGGGAAGTCCTTTTCGACGGTGCGCATGGCCTTGCGGTCGAAGAACTCGGCCGCGGTGAGGGCGCCTGTCTCCTTCATGGCGGCCATTGCCTCGCACGCGGCGCGGGTGGTCGGGAAGAGGAGAAGGGCGGATTCGCTTGCCGCCGGGATCTTGCCGGTGCGGAACGTGGCCTCTGCGAGGAAGGCGAGCGTGCCTTCGCTGCCTGGCATGAGGCGCGTGATGATGTCGAACGGGTCCTTGCACTCGGCGAACGGGAGGATGGTGAGACCCGTGACGTTCTTGATGGAGTACTTCCTGAGGATGAGGTCCTTGAGCTCAGGGTCGTTCTGGACGCGGTCGCGCAGTTCTGCTATGCGCTTGAGGAATTCGGGGTGCGACTCGGAGAACGCCTTGCGGGACTCGGGGTCGCCAGTGTCGAGGATCGTCCCGTCCGCGAACACGACCTTCGCGGAGAGGATGGTGCGTTCTGCGTTTGCGTGGGTGCCGCAGCTCATGCCGGAGGCGTTGTTCATGACGATTCCGCCGACCATGGCGCTGTTGATTGACGCTGGGTCGGGGAGGAACTTGTAGCCGTAGGGCTTCAGGATCTCGTTGACTCGTCCTCCGACGACACCTGGCTGCACGCGGATGCGCGCGCCTCCGTCGAGCACTTCGTACCCCTCCCACTTCTTTCCGCACACGACGAGCAGCGAATCGGATATGGCCTGTCCTGAAAGTGATGTGCCGGCGGCGCGGAAGGTCAGGTGCTTGCCCTCCCGCCTTGCGCGCAGGACAATGCCGGACACTTCCGGCGCATTGGATGGCATCAGTATCTCCTCTGGGACGAGGCGGTAGAACCCCGCGTCCGTTCCCCACGCCAGCCGTTCGATGTATTTCTGCATGTCTGTCTCCCTGTCGTGCATTAAACTTAAGTGGAATTATATCAAAACAGCGGGAAATGGGAAACGGGAAACAAGTGCCTGGTGCCTAGTGCCTGGTGCCTTGTGCGATCCCCGATTCCCGCTTGCCAGCCCACGCTGATTTTTGGTATCATTTCCGTAAATGAAACATTCGGGAAAACGCGGTCAGACGATGGTGGAGTACGTTGTCGTGTTCATCGCCTTGCTGGTGGTGCTCGGGGCGCTGTCCTACTTCATCTCCGCGGCCCGCGGCTCGTCGCGCCGTGCATCTACGCTGGTGAGCAGCGAGTATCCCTGATGTAAAGCAAAGAAAGGACTGGGCGGAAAATGAAGGAAAAGCTCAAGAGGAAGCTGAAGAAGGGCCAGACGATGGTCGAGTACATCATCATCGTTAGCCTCATCGCCATCTCGCTGATCGCGGTCTTCACGTACCTCAGCAGGGCCATCGGCAAGAAGGCTTCTGGCGCCGCGGACTCTCTGTCGGCGTCGGAAGGCTCCAACGCGAAGGCCGCGGTTGAGGCCATCAACGAAAACACGATCCGCGAACTCGGCGAGTAATATGCTTGCACGGGGGGCCATCCGGCCCTCCTCCGCCGTGCGCGCGCCGGAGGGCATTCCTTCCGACAGACGCCGGAAGGGTCAGTCGATGATCGAGACGGTCATCGTCGTGATCTTTCTTTCCCTCACGTTCCTCTGGCTGTTCCAGTACGCCAACCTCTTCACGACGAAGCTTGTGCTGACGCACGCCGCTGCGCGCGCCGCGCGCGCGCGCGCCGTGGGCATGAACGAGCTCATGGTGTGGAAGAGCTCGCGCGTCGCGACGATACCAGTTGCGGGGAAGTGCCTTTCGTCGTTCGGCGGCGCGGCCCTTACGCCTGAGCAGGAGGTGGCGAGGATACCAGAGTTCCTCGCGGCCGACAACTACGCCGACGCGCGCGGGTACCTGGACTACGAGCTGTGGCCCGTTACATACACGGACGTCACCGAGACGGGGATCAACGGCGGAACCGTCGAGGCGACCGTGACGCAGGAGCACCCGCGGCTGTTCAACACGGCCGACATGCTTTCGGGGTACGGCGGAAGCGACGACCCGACCCACGACTACGACCCGTTCATCGTGACAGGCACGTACTCGCTCGAGAACCACTATCCGTACTACATGAACAACCAGGGCCTGTGACGGCCCTGCCGAAGACCACGCAAAGTGAAACGCCACATCCATAGGGGGCTCGGGCCGAAGTCGGGACAGGTCGCGCTGTTCCTCGTCTTCGTCGTGGTGGGGATATTCACCCTCGTGCTCCTGAACGTGGACGTATGGGCCGCTATAACCGGCAAGAACCGCACGCAGAACGCCGGCGACGCTGCTGCGCTCGCCGCGGCGCGCGTGCAGGGAGTCGCGCTCAACGAGCTTGGGAAGCTCAACCTTGAGCATGTCGTCGCGTGCCTGGACTACGATGACGTCAGGATCGCCAGGATCATCGCCCAGCAGATGCACATTATCTGGACCCGTCCCCTCGAGGGGTTCCGCGCCGCCCAGGAGGCCGCCAAGAAGAACGGCATGAAGCCCGACACCGAGTTTGCCGCAATACTTGGCGACAGAGCGGTGTACCTGGCGGCTGTGGCGGAAAGCACCGACGCGTACAAGAACAACCCGTTTTTCTGGGCGTACGTAGGGGAGCTCAACCAGCTGGCGTTCCAGGAGGTCTACGCCGCGCCGGACAACGCCGAGTTCATAGACCCCAATCTTCCGCACATGCTCCTCGACCAGGAGTTCTACAGGGCGGTGAACGGAATGGACTGGTGCTGGTTCCACTTCAACGCGATGTCTCTTCTGAGCGGCTACAGCTCGTACTCCGACTGGGGCCCGCTTCCCGAGAACTACACGATCCTCCCAGACGAATGCGAGATCAACAGGCTCAACGTGCGCATGGCGGGGCGCGACATCCTGAGCCTGATGCGCGAGGAGGGCGGCGGGGTGGAGTCTGCGGCCCAGAAGCTAGTCGACCTGCTTTCCGAGAACGGCTTTACCTCGACGGCCGGCGGGGCTGCGATCACCGCCGACCTCATCATCACGAACCGCTACATAGGCGCAGTTCAGCGCTACGACATGGAGCACAACCCGGTCCATGAGGTCTGGTGCCTCTACAAGGACAGGTGGGGCCCGTGGACCGAGATCGACCCGCATGGAGAGGATCATTTCCCCGTAGTCGGGCGGGTCAAGGAGGAGTTCGACGTGTCGGGCTGCGGCGCGTCGTACCGGGTGCACGAGCCAGTCACGAACATCACTTTCGGCACGACGAAGGACATGGAGTGGATTGCGGCCGCCAAGCCGTTCGGGTATGTCGAAGACGGAGGCGAGCGAGAGGTCGTGACGAAATACGGGATGCTCGTCGTGCCGCAGTCGTTCAAGCGCACGCGCCTCATTCCGTCCGATGCGATCCCCGGCGGAGTCTTCGGGATGTCGTCCCCGGAATGGGTCCGCCACATCATAGGCGGGCGGGATGGCGCCGGGAACCTCCATCCGAGCCACCTGGCCATCTACTACGACAGGGGTCCGGACGCGCTTCCCTTCGGCTGCAGCTACTGCAGGGCGCTCAAGACGTGGGAGATCAAGGCCTTCAGGGAGCAGGGGATACTCTGGCTCAAGCTGTATTCGGACACATGCCGCCGCCCGACGGGCCACGGCGGCCACAGGGGAGGCACGCACCATGGGCACTGACCGCATGTCTAGCAGGCGCGGACAGGCCATGTACGAGATGGCCATCGGCATGTTCCTCCTCGTGCTGATCGCCAGCGCGCTGTTCTCGTTCGGGGACATCATACTCACGTCCCTCGAGCAGCAGGACCGCATACGCGAGGAGGCGGGCAGGAAGGCGCTCGACGCCTTCGCGCCGCCGGACGTCCGGGTCAGGTTCGTCTCGGCGCACGGAAACGACTCCGTCGAGGTCGAGCCGATAGCGGCGGAGTATCTCTTCGACTCGCAGGAGATAAAGATCCAGAACGAGGTCCACATGCCGGTGATGGGCCTTGAGGAGCTGTGAATTTAAAAGGAACAAAGAAAAATGAAGCAGAAAATAGTGCTGATAGTGTCGGTGGTCGTAGGCCTTCTCGCGGCGATCCTAACCCGCGGGTACCTTGCCGCCAAGGAGAACGAGTACAACGCGCTCAAGGCGAAGTTCAACGCGACGCACGGCGTGATGTGGGTTGCGTACTTCAAGAAGGACGTGCCGAGCGGCACCGTGATAGACAAGTCCATGCTGAGCGCGAAGGTAGTGCCGAAGTCCGGCCTCGAGGGGCGCGCAGTTGACGCCGACGAAGACAAGAAGGAGTACGTCCAGGCATACGGGCGCAAGCTGCTCGTCTCGCGCAAGAAGGACGAGCTTCTGTTCTGGGCCGACATAGAGGGCGGCAATCCGCAGAACCGCGGGCTCGCCGGCGACATAAAGCGCTCGATGCGCGCGCTTTCCATCAGCGTGTCCGGCGCGGCGTCCGTCTCGGGCATGGTCAAGCCGAACGACCACGTCGACGTAATCGCCACGTTCTCCGTCCCGCGCGCGAATTCGACGGTTCCCGGGCAGACGGACCTCGTCACGAGCACGATCCTCCAGAACGTGCTTGTCCTTGCGACCGGCCGCGAGACGGCGAAGTCTCAGGTGCAGATGGGGTACGGCATGACAGGCTCAAGCGGGTACAACACCGTGACGCTCGAGGTGACTCCGCGCGAGGCGGAGATGCTCGTGTTCGCGGAGCAGATGAAGGGGCGCCTCGCGCTCTCGCTGCGCGGACGCAGCGACGTGACCTACGAGAAGGAGCTTCCGAAGGTCGACTTCGAAAAGATCCAGAGCGAGATCGAGGAGCTCAACCAGCAGCGCCAGCTCAAGCTCAACGGGCGGTGAGAGGAGCGAGCGGAAATGGCATTCGTACTTGACTTGATGCGCCCGGGCGACAGGGCTCCGCACAGGCAGGAGCTCGCCGACGGGTCGTATTTCATCGGCAGCGCCCCGGGATGCAGCATACAGATCGACTTTCCGGGCGTGTCGCGCCGCCATGCGCTGCTGTCGCTCCAGGGCAACATGGCCACCGTGAAGGACCTCCGCAGCGACACAGGCACCTTCGTAAACGGAGTCCCGTGTGACGGCGTTGTCCAGCTCGAGCCGGACTCGATGGTGCAGATAGGCCAGTGCGTGATGCGCGTCACGCGCGTCGCCGCGCCGCAGCCTGCCGCGCCCCAGCCCAACTCGCGGTTTGAGTTCTCTGGCGCACAGCAGCAGCAGGCTCCGCGCCAGGCCTCGCCGACGTTGGAGCCGGTGTCGGTGGCTGCGCAACCGCCACCGCCTCCTCCGCCTCCACCTCCGCCGCCCGAGCCGGAGCCGCCGAAGGTCGATCCCCTTGCGGCTGTCCGCCGCCAGGTCAAGGAGCAGATACAGAAGGAGCTAATCGCGCGCCTCGACCTCAAGCGCCTCACCGTTTCCGGCGTCGACCAGGAGGGCCTCAGGAAGCAGGCGAGCGAGAAGATACACGAGATCGTCGAGGAGGTCCGCAAGAACGGACGCCTCCCGCGCGGAATCGACCCTGTGCGGCTCGAGAAGGAGATCTACGACGAGGCCCTGAGGCTCGGTCCGCTCGAGGACCTCATAGCGGACGAAACCGTGACTGAAATCATGGTGAACGGCCCGCACCAGGTCTACGTCGAGCGCGGCGGCAGGCTTATGCTCACCGACCAGCAGTTCATGGACGACGCGTCCGTGATGGCCGTCATCGAGCGCATCATCGCGCCTCTCGGGCGCCGCTGCGACGAGTCGCAGCCGTACGTGGACGCGCGCCTTGCGGACGGCAGCCGCGTTAACGCGATCATTCCGCCGCTCGCGCTCTCGGGCCCGACGATCACGATACGAAAGTTCTCCAAGAAGAAGCTCACGCCGGAGGACTTCGTCAGGTTCGGCACGTGGACGCACAACGCCGCCGAGTTCATGAAGGCGTGCGTGCTGATGCGCAAGAACATCGTGGTGGCCGGCGGAACGGGCTCCGGCAAGACGACGCTGCTCAACCTCCTCTCGGGCTACATCCCGCCCACGGACCGAATCGTCACGGTCGAGGACGCGGCCGAACTCAGGCTCGTCCAGCCGCACGTGGTGCGTCTCGAGGCGCGTCCGCCGAACATCGAGGGACGTGGCGCGGTGACGATCCGCGACCTCGTGAAGAACTGCCTGCGAATGCGTCCGGACCGCATCATCGTGGGCGAGTGCCGCGGAGGCGAGGCTCTCGACATGCTCCAGGCCATGAACACCGGCCACGACGGGTCGCTCACCACGGTCCACGCAAACTCGCCGCGCGACGTCATCGCGCGTCTCGAGACGATGGTGCTCATGAGCGGCATGGAGCTTCCTTCGCGCGCCATCCGCGAGCAGATCGCGAGCGCGGTCGACGTGATCATCCACGAGTCGCGCATGTCCGACGGCTCGCGCAAGGTCGTGGCGATCTCCGAGGTCGTTGGTCTGGAGGGCAACCAGATCGTGATGCAGGACATCTTCTCGTTCAAGCAGAGCGGAATCGACGACAAGGGCAGGGTGGTCGGCGAGTTCAAGCCGACCGGCGCCGTGCCCACGTTCTACGAGAACCTCGCGAGCCGCGGCATAGGCCTCGACACCGCGATGTTCGACCCGAACTCCGACCGCGAGGTCAGCGTAGTGCGCACGGAGGTGGGCTGATGCCGGCGCTTTCCAACGAAATGCTCTTCTGGGGGGCCGTCGCGGCCACGGGACTCACGTTCCTCGGCTTCGCGGTGACGTTCGTCTCGGCGCTGAACGACGGTGCGGGGAACTACTCGGACCAGATGGGGCGCGAGACGAGCCGCGAGTTCGAAGAGGTGTTCATGTTCATCCCGCCCGCGAAGATCGCCCGCCTCGGGCGCATCGGCGCGATTGCGGCGTTCTTCCTCTTCTTCATACCGCTGTTCAGCTTCACGAGCCTGCTCTCGACCGCAGTGGGCGTCGCGCTGGGGCTTGCCGCCGGAGCGTTCGTGTTCACTCTGCCAGGCAAGTTCGTCAAGTTCCTCAGGAACCGCCGCCGCAACAAGTTCAACGAGCAGCTCGTCGAGGCGCTCGGCACGATGTCCAACGCGCTCCGCGCGGGCTTCTCCGTGAACCAGGCGTTCGAGAGCGTGGTGGAGAACGGCGAGAAGCCGATCTCCCAGGAGTTCGAGGTCGTGCTGCAGCAGCTGCGCATCGGCATGAGCTTCGAGGACGCGCTCGCGTCCATGGACCGCCGCGTGCAGTCCGACGACCTTACGCTCGTCGTCACCTCGATGGACATCGCCCGCAAGACGGGCGGCAACCTCACCGAGATATTCGACCGCATCTCCGAGACGATCCGCGGACGCATGCGCATCGAGCGCCGCGTGAAGACGCTTACCGCGCAGGGCCGCATGCAGGGCATCATCGTGTCGGCGATGCCGTTCCTCCTCGGCATAGCGATGACCGTCCTGAAGCCGGACATGATGATCCCGTTCCTCACGTCCATCAAGGGCGTAGGCTGCATAGCCTTGGCCGTTGCGCTAGTCGGAGTCGGCTGGATGTTCATCAGGAAGATCATCAAGATTGATGTGTGAGGGGAGTGCCTAGTGCTTAGTGCCTAGTGCCTAGTGCTTAGTGCTTAGTGGGAACGTGGAACGGTGAAATGAACATAGCGCAGATAACTGAGTGGCTGGACAGCGAGCTCGACTTGGCGGCGTTCGACGACGTGTCGAACAACGGCGTGCAGATTGCGCGCGACGGAGATGACGTCTCCAAGGTCGCGTTCGCGGTCGATGCGTCGCTTGCGTCCGTGAATGCCGCCGCTTCCGCCGGCGCGCAGCTCCTGGTGGTCCACCACGGCATCTCGTGGGGCGGCGGGATAAGGCGCATCGACGGAGGCGTGCATGCCGTCGTCGCGGCGGCGATACGCGCGAACCTCGCGCTCTACGCAGTGCATCTTCCGCTCGACGCAAACGAAAAGTACGGCAACAACTACGAGATTGCGCGGCACCTCGGGCTGTCCGGCCTCAGACCGGCGTTCTCGTACCACGGGAATGTGATCGGCGTGGTCGGAGAGAGCCCGGACTTCGCGAAGCTCTCCGCGCTTGCGGGCGAGGAGGTCGCGCCTGTTTCGCCGTGCAGGGTGGGCGTGTGTTCAGGCGGCGCTGGCGAGTTCGCGGAGGAGGCGAAGCGGCTCGGGTGCGGCATCTACGTGACGGGCGAGGCCAGCTGGGGCGACGTCATTGCCGCAGAGAACGTCGGCATGAAGATGCTCTGCTGCGGACACTACGAGACGGAGACGTTCGGCGTGAAAGCGCTTGCAAAGGGCATGGCCGCTGCGCTTGGCGTTGCAACCGTCTTCCTGCCGAGGAGTCAGGTAGGGTCACGCGTCCCGCGTGACCGCCAAGTGGGGCCGTGACGATGCCGGCAGAGCTCTTTTCGGTTTCAGACCTTCGCGTCGCATACGGACGCGGAAAGAAGTGCGTCGAGGCTGTGAAGGGCGTGTCCTTCTCGCTGGGGGAAGGCGAGTCGCTGGGGATCGTGGGGGAGTCGGGGAGCGGAAAGTCGTCGCTCGTTAAGACGCTCATGCTGCTCCAGCCTGCCTCGGGCGGACGCTTCCTGTACAGGGGAGAGGACGCGCTTGCGTTCACGCGCAACCGGGTGAAGGAGTACAGGCGCGAGGTGCAGATGGTCTTCCAGGACGCCGTAGGCTCGCTCAATCCGCGCATGACGGTGCGGCAGACGCTCATGGAGGCGCTGCGCGTGGCCGGAGGGGAAGATGGCGGCAGGATAGGCGATCTGCTGAAGCTTACTGGGCTGTCGGAGTCCGTGCTCGACCAGTATCCGCTGGAGATGTCGGGCGGGCAGTGCCAGCGCGCGAGCTTCGCGCGGGCGCTCGCCACCCGTCCGAAGGTGATAGTGGCGGACGAGCCGGTGAGCGCGCTGGACGTGTCGGTCCAGGCGCGCATACTGAACCTCCTGCGCGACCTTCAGAAGCGCCTCGGGATCGCGGTAATCCTCATTTCGCACGACCTTGCGGTGGTGAAGAACGTGTGCGACCGCGTCTGCGTGATGAAGGATGGGCTGTTCGTAGAGCAGGGGGAGGCCTCGAAGGTGCTTGGCGAGCCGCAGAACGAGTATACGAAGCGGCTTCTCGCCGCGGTTCCTGACGTCAAGCGGGCGATCAGGGAAAGGTTCAAATATTCTGGCTAAAAGGGATTGGTTTGCGCATATTTCCTCTTTTTTGCCGCCCTTGGCAATTTCGGGGTTGATACACGGGCCAGGTTTATGGTAAAATAAGGCCATCAGACAAGCAAAGGAGTCATCAACAATGGCAGGAAAACTTGAAGATCGCGTGAGAGACATCATCGTTGAGCAGCTGGGCGTCAATGCCGAACAGGTAACGCCGGAGGCTTCCTTCATCGACGATCTCGGCGCAGACTCGCTCGACTCGGTCGAGCTCATTATGGCTTTTGAAGAGGAATTCAGCGCTGAAATTCCCGACGAAGATGCTGAAAAGCTCACCACCGTCGGCAAGGTCGTCGATTACCTCAAGA
>JAEEGL011685618.1_pt1 | contig 11992 bp, 12 predicted proteins | sample 9134231 | NCBI WGS metagenome assembly JAEEGL01 (sample SAMN16246548, study PRJNA631951) | gut metagenome | biome: gut microbiome; feature: rumen; material: fiber-attached | host: Bos | place: Iran: Karaj | collected 2018-10
AACTTGTTAAATAAAACTAACGCCAATAGTACTATCAGCGCCAGAATTACGAAGATCAGCTTATTCCTGAACCTATTCTTTTTTTCAGTTCCTGCGCTCTGCATCCATATAGCTCTGTAGGATGATGACGGCAGCCTGCCTGTCTATTATGGTTTTGCGCTTTTCCCTGCGCATGTTAGCTTCTATGAGTACGTTCTCAGCTATCTTTGTGGTGAATCTTTCGTCCTGGAAAACGTAATCGAGCTTAAGTCCGTTGCTCTGAGTCTTGTTCTTAAGCCTTTCCACGAACTCCCTGACTTTCTGCGTCTGCGGGCTGTCGGACCCGTCCAGCATCAGCGGAAGTCCGGAAACCACGGTATCGACTTCGTATTCCCTGATAAGCTCGAGGACCTTGGTGGTATCTTTCTTGATGCCGACTCGTTCTATCGTAGTGACACCTTGCGCGGATATAAACAAGGGGTCGCTTACAGCCACCCCTATTGTCTTATCTCCTATATCTAATCCCATCCAGCGCATTATTTGTTGAGGAACTTTCTGAGCAGTTCTTCCACAAGTTCGTCTCTTTCGATCTTGCGGATCAGGTTCCTTGCGTTGTTGTGACCTGTGATATAAGAAGGATCGCCGGAAAGAATGTAGCCGACCATCTGATCTATGGCGTTGTAGCCCTTTTCGTCCAGAGCCTGGTATACCTTGGTGAGTATCTCCTGAGTGGTCTGTTCCTTCTTCTTATCCGAATTGTTGAAAAGTATGGTATTCCTATCCATTTTGATACCTCCTACGTTTATATTTTAACGCTCCATTAGCTTTTCGGCAAGAGCAAATGCATCAGGAAGTCTGGAAATATCCCTGGCGCCTGCCTGAGCCATGTCGGCCTTTCCGCCGCCGCCTCCGCCGGCCGCCTTCGCGATCTCCTTGATCATGTTGCCGGCGTGATATCCCTTATCCAGAAGGTCTTCGGTAACCGATACCATTAGCGTAGCCTTGTCTTCTCCGACGCCCGCGAATACCATTACGACGTTCTTTTCGGCAGCTTTGATGGAATCCGAAAGCGTACGAAGATCGTCTATGGTTGCGCCTTCGAAAGCCTTGGTTATGAGCCTTACGCCGTTGATCGTCTTAGCGTTCTTTACAAGATCTCCGGACTGGGACGCCATTCCGGCTTTCTTGAGCTCTTCGAGTTCCTTCTTCAGAGCCTTGTTCTCCTCGGCCAGAGACTGCGCCTTCCTTACTACGTTGTCGGGAGTGGTCTTGAAGATGTCGACTATGTCCCTTACGGTCTTCTCTTCGTCCTTAAGGAGCATCTCTATCTTAAGACCTGTAACGGCTTCTATCCTTCTTACGCCGGCTGCGATTCCGGATTCGGAAACGATCTTCAGCGCGCCGATCTGACCTATGTTTGCTACGTGCGTTCCGCCGCAGAACTCCAGAGAATAATCAGGAACTTCAACTACTCTTACGTTCTCGCCGTACTTTTCTCCGAAGAGCATCATGGCGCCGAGCTTCTTTGCCTCTTCTATGGGCATTACCCTGGTGTTGACGTCCTTGAAACTGAGTATCTCGGAGTTGACTATGTCTTCTACTCTGGCCAGGTCTTCAGCGGATATCGCTTCGAAGTGCGTAAAGTCGAACCTGAGGCCTTCTTCGGTAACGAGAGAACCTGCCTGCTCTACGTGGTCGCCGAGCACTATCTGCAGAGCCTTCTGAAGAAGATGCGTAGCGGTGTGGTTCCTTGCGATGGCGTTGCGTCTCTTTACGTCTACGCAGGCGTAAGCGGTATCGCCCACGTTAACTTCGCCCGAAGTGATCTGAGCGTGGTGGACGTATACGCCGTTTACCTTGGTAGTATTCGTAATGACAGCGGTAAAACCGTCGGACTCTATGAGTCCGGTATCGCCCGTCTGGCCGCCGCCTTCGCCGTAGAACGGTGTGGCGTTAAGAACGAGGCGTACCTCGTCTCCTTCAGAAGCGGATCCGAGACTGTTGAGACCGTTGATTATGCCGATGATCCTAACTTCGTCAGCCAAAGATTCGTATCCGAGGAACTCGGTCTGTTCGAAGCTGTGATACATGGACGATTCGTCCAGCCAGCCTTCGGATTCGTCCTGCTTTCTGGCAGAGCGCGCCATGTCTTTCTGCGCCTGCATGCAGGCAGCGAAGCCTTCCTCGTCGACGTCCAGTCCGGCGTCCTTGGCGATCTCCATGGTAAGTTCGATCGGGAAACCGTAAGTATCGTAGAGCTTGAAGCACTTGTCACCGGAGATGACGCTGCTTCCGGCGGCTTTTGCCTCGGTGATGTACTGATCCAGTATGGACTGTCCCTGGTCGATGGTAGCCGCGAACTTTTCTTCCTCTATGCCGATGATCTTCTTGATGTAAGCAGATCTTTCGATCAGGTCCGGATACGCTTCTCCGGAGGTCTCGAACACCTTCTCGCAGAGATCCTTAAGGAAAGTTCCTTTTATGCCGAGAAGCCTTCCGTGTCTGGCTGCTCTTCTAAGGAGCCTGCGGAGTATGTATCCCCTGCCCTCGTTTGAAGGAAGGATGCCGTCGCAGATCATGAAGGATACCGCGCGGATATGGTCTGTTATGATCCTTATGGAAACGTCGGACGGAGCGCTGCCGCCTTCGTACCTGACTCCGGATATCCTGCAGACTTCCTGAAGGATGGCCTGCATGGTGTCTACGTTATAGATGGAGTCCACGCCCTGCATGATGCAGGCCATGCGCTCGAGGCCCATTCCGGTATCGATGTTCTTGTGCTCCAGCTCCAGATAGGAACCGTCTTCCTGGCGGTCGAACTGGGTGAATACGTGGTTCCAGAACTCCATGTAGCGGTCGCAGTCGCAGCCTGCCTTGCAGTCGGGCTTGCCGCAGCCGTATTCTTCGCCTCTGTCGTAGTAGATCTCGGAGCAGGGTCCGCACGGACCGGTACCGATCTCCCAGAAGTTGTCTTCCTTGCCGAGCCTTACTATCCTCTCCTCCGGAAGGCCTATCTCGTCCTTCCAGATGTTGTAGGCTTCGTCGTCATCCTCGTAGACTGTGGCCCAGAGCTTTTCCTTGGGAATGCCCAGCCATTTTTCGGAAGTGACGAACTCCCAGCCCCAGGTAAGGGATTCGCGCTTGAAATAGTCGCCGAAAGAGAAGTTTCCTAGCATCTCGAAGAACGTAGCGTGCCTGGCTGTGTGGCCTACGTTGTCTATGTCGTTGGTCCTTATGCACTTCTGGCAGGTGGTCATCCTGTGCCTGGGCGGCTCCTCGGTGCCTGCGAAATACGGCTTAAGCGGCGCCATTCCGGCAGCTATAAGCAGCAGGCTCTTATCGTTCTGCGGCACCAGAGAATAGCTCTCGTGCGCAAGGCAGCCCTTGGATTCCCAGAACTCAAGGAACATCTTTCTGATCTCATTTACTCCGAGATACTTCATTTCTATCTCCTCTTTATCTATGACTAGTTTTTTATCTTATCGAATTTTTCGAAACGCGCGTTGTAAAGCCGCGGGTCGTCCGGTTCCACGATCTCGATGTTATCCAGCTGCTGCTTAAGACGCGCCCTGAAATCGTCGAGAAATATCTTGTACAGGACCTTCTGCTCCGCAAGTTCCTCTTCGGTAAGACCGACGGTCTTCTTCTTGTGAGCAAGCTCGTTTATCCTGTCCAGTTGTTCTTTGCTTACGCCTTTTGTCATTCCAGCGTTATCCTGTCCCTGATCTTTTCGTAAGTCGCGGGTCCGATGCCGCGCACTTCCATTATCTCTTCCGGCGCGACGAAACCTTTGTAACTGCGGCGGTAATCTATGATGGCCCTGGCTTTTACGGGACCTATTCCGGGCAGTGTCTCCAGTTCAGACTGGCTCGCGTTGTTGATGTTCACAAGTCCGTCGTCGTGTCCTGAGTATTCTCCGGTATCTTCGGTCTCGTGATCCGCAGCTTCAGTCTCTGAAGAGGATCCCGTTAAGCCGGATGCTGTTTCATCCGGCGCAGCAGACTTATCAAAAAACTGAATGATCCCCGGAGCTTCCGCAGGCCGTTTCATATAATTATATATACAGCCGGCCGCAAAAACAACGAAAATCATCAGAAAAATAAAAGTTTTAATGTATTTTAGCTTCATAGACACCCATGAAGCATCCCCTGCGCGGATAATATCATCCTCAGGGGCGAAGGTCAACGCGTAAAGTTAGCAGAAACGGTACAGAAAAACTTAAGGATGAAGCGTCAGGATGCTGTCCTGCCGTGACCCGAATGCCTTCCGCGGTAGACGGCGACGCAAATGAGGGCCGTAAGCGGTATGGTCAGCAGTATCGCTAGACTTCCGATCAGGGCGTTGAGCAGTTCTACGATTATTCCTTCCGTGTTGAGAAGCTCAAGCATGGAATTAGCGTAAGATATCTTCAGCAGGATGGTGCAGAGACTGCTGCCTATGTAAGCAAGAACGAGCGTGTTCGCCATGGTGCCCATTACGTCCCGACCTATGTTCAGACCGCTCCTGAACAGATCCTTGTCGGCGATCTCCGGAGCATGGCGCTTTACTTCGAACAGCGAAGAAGAGATGTCCATCGCAACGTCCATTACAGCGCCCATGGCGCCTATCGTTATCATGGCGAAAATGAGAGCGCGGAGATCTATCGGTGTGCCCTCCTCACCCATTACCTGCAGATATACGGAGTGCTCGTCGATGAAGCCCGTAAGGTGCATGATCCTGTCGAACAGGAACGAAAGCAGGCCTGCGGTAACCACTCCTGCTCCGCAGCCGAGCATCGTTGCTACGGATTTCGCCGAAGTTCCGTTGGTCAGTATGAGCGTCATTACGATGGTGAATACGCATATCAGGACCGTCAGAAGATAAACGTTGATACCCGCGAGAACGCCGGGAATGAATACGCAGAAGACGGCAAGGCATGTATAGGCAAGGGAGATGATGGTATTCAGACCCTTGATCCTGCCGAACAGAAGCAGCAGTACCAGGAACAGCAGGCCAAGAACAACTACGTAGGAGAACCTGATGTAGTTTCCGAATACCCAGTCATCTGTATCGTACATGTAGCCGTAATTATACAGTACCACACGGTCGCCTACCTGTACGAATCTGTCGCCTACGTCCGTATATGAGTCGATCTGCTGATAAGCCTGGACAAGCTTGCCCTTTTCCGGACCGGACATAAGCCTGGCCTTGAAATACTGAGTCCTGGCGCTGAAATGGATGCCGTCCAGCGATTCCTCGACAAGCTCGCCTAGTTCCGTGACCTTTGCTTTCGCTGCGGTCTCGTTGTTGTCCAGAACGGTTATCCTGGAACTGACGATGCGGTTTCCGGCAAATATAAGAACAGCTGACAGTATTACGGTCAGTACCCATACGGCTGAAACTGTTTTTTTCTTTCTGGATGATCTCATCTTATCTGTCGTAGTATCTGAAGAGCGGGACAAGTTCTTCCCGATCGTTGAATGCTAAGATGTCTTTACGTGTTATCCGGCACTCTTCGACCGGCACATCTATATTATAATACCTGAACAGACTTTGTAAAAGCTTTCCGGGGTTAAGAGTCTCGTTGCTCGCGCATCTGAGCATCATTCTTACGACGGCACTTCCGTATTCTTTACGATCGATCGAAAGGTCCTTTATGAAGCTTTTAACGTCCTTTTCGACGTCCTTTTTGGTCTTCTTATCCCTCTTGGATATGGTGATGCGTTCCTGAGCAAGGAAGCTTTCCGCGCCTGGCATGCCAGGATCGTTTTTAAGGCCGAAAACAGCCTCGTAGAGCGCGTAAGCCGTCTTATTCGATAAATGATCCGACGTACGCTCTGTCTGCCTGCAATCGAAGAATTTAAGGCCTTCCGGCATCGCTTCGTTGAGCGTTTCCATAAGCTTTACGGGATCGTGTACGGACATTGTATCGATCTCGAAATATTCGCTCTCGCTCTCGTAGCCAAGCGACAGGGGCTGCACGATGTTTACAAGTTCGTGGGGATTGAAGCCGTTGGAGAAACAAACGTCTATGCGGCCCTTTCTTACGGCGCGTTTAAACAGCCTGGCAAGATCCAGGTGCGATATGAAGCGCATGTTTCCCTTTTTATAGAACCTAAGAACGTATCTGTTCATTTCAGCATGCCCTCACAGGCGCAATCAGTATGTTTATTGATGCCGCAGCCGTTGCAGGAGACGCGGCAGTCCGGAGTGGTCCTGCCTTCCGCTGCTTTATTGTATTCGCGGAGAAGAAACTCGCCGCTTACTCCGCTGTCTATTATATCCCAGGGAAGCGGAGCGTCGGTCGGAATTCCTGTCAGAGAATAATGGTCCTCCCCTATTCCGCACTCCTTAAGCGCTGTCCTCCATGCATCTTCGTTAAAATGCTCCGTCCAGGAATCGAAACGGCAGCCGAGCTCCCAGGCTCGTTTTATGACTCCGCACAGTTCTCTTCCGCCTCTCGCGAGTACGGCTTCAAGCGTGCTTACGAAGCTTTCGTGATAATGCAGCGTAACTCCTTTTATCCTTCTGATGCGGTTCCTCAGAAGATCGTGCTTTCTGGCGAATTCTTCCGGACTGTTCTGAGGTACCCACTGGAAAGGAGTAAAAGGCTTTGGAACGAAGTTCGCGACGCTCACGGAGACGCTGAAGCGGCCGCGCATTCCGTTGTTTTTGGATCTTGCCAGATCCATTATCTTTTCCGCAATGTCCGCGATGCCTTCCACGTCTTCGTCAGTCTCCGTAGGCAGACCTATCATGAAATACAGCTTGACTGAATTCCAGCCGAGGTCTATCGCTTTATCAATGGCGCCGAGTATGTCTTCCTCGGTTATGTTCTTGTTTATCACGTCGCGCAGTCTCTGCGTGCCGGCTTCCGGAGCGAATGTAAGACCTGTCTTACGCATGCCCTGGATCTCGTCCAGTATCCTGAAACTGAAATTATCCAGACGCAGCGACGGCAGCGAAACGGATATCTTGCGGGACTTGCAGTAGTCTATGAGGTCCAGCATCAGCGGTTCGAAACCGCTGTAGTCGGAAGTCGAGAGCGACAGCAGCGAAAGCTCGTCGTATCCGCTGTTCTCCAGCTGTCTGACGGCGTATTCGAAGTTCTTCTCCTTGCTTCTTTCCCTTACTGGGCGGTATATCATTCCGGCCTGGCAGAACCTGCAGCCTCTGGTGCATCCGCGGAAAAGTTCGCAGACAGCCCTTTCCTGGACTACTTCGGTGAGCGGGTTGATGGGGCATTCCGGATAATCGACTTTGTTAAGATCGCTGAGAAATGCCCTCAGGACTCTGTCCGGCGCGGACGGTTCGGTCTTTTCCATGCGGACGAAGCTTCCGTCTTCTCCGTATACAGGTTTGTAGAACGAAGGCACATAAACTCCCTGCAGTTCCTGAAGCTTAAGCAGCGTTTCTCTTTTCGTAAGTCCGGTTCTTCTGCATTCTCCGTAAATGCGGCAGAATTCAGGAAGGAGTTCTTCCCCGTCCCCTATCAGCACGGCGTCGAAAAAGTCCGCGAGAGGTTCGGCGTTGAAAGCGCAGGGACCTCCGGCTATTATAAGCGGATCGTCTTCCGACCTATCGGCGGAATAAAGCGGTATGCCTGCCAGATCCATCATGCAGAGTATGTTGGTATAGGCCATTTCGTACTGCAGGGTGAATCCAACTATGTCCGCGTTCTTTACGGGGGTCTTTGTCTCCAGAGTAAACAAAGGCAGTCCGCATTTCTTCATCGCGGACTGCATGTCGGTCTTCGGCGCGAATACGCGCTCCATGTAGCAAAAATCGGTCTTGTTGAGTATATTGTAAAGAATGGAAAGACCGTTCCAGGACATTCCTATCTCGTAGGTGTCCGGAAAGCACATGGCGAAACGTACGTCAAAGCTTCCGTCCTCCTTAAGGACGCTGTTCGGTTCGCCTCCTATGTAAGAGGCAGGTCTCTCGACCGTCATCAGCAGACTGTCGAGCTTCTGCTGGACGTCATTCCTCGTAATACTCAAACTCGTAATCGAATACCTTTACGGTATCTCCGTCTTCCAGACCTTCTTCAATGAGCCGGTCGAAGACTCCTTTGCTTTCTATGTATTTGTACAGGTATCTGAGAGAACCTGTGTCGTTGAAATTCGTTGAATCGAATATCTTTCTCAGCTGCTTGCCGGTAAGAACGAAATTGCCGTCCTCGTCAACGTCTATGTTTATGTCGCGGAAGTCCGGTTCGTCCTCGGGATCGGGAGCCGTGTAGAAGACGATGTCATCTTCTTCCTCTTCGCCTATTGTGTCGAGTTTTGCCGCGACGGCCTTGATGAGTTCGTCCACTCCTTCATGAATGGGCGCGGAGATGAAATAGACATCGTAGCCTTTGGATCTTACATATTCGGTGAACTTTTCGACTGTATCGTCTTCCGCCATGTCGATCTTGTTTGCGGCGACTATCATGGGCTTGGAAGCAAGCTTTTCGCTGTAATTCCTGAGCTCAGCGTTGATCTTGTCGAAATCTTCCGACGGATCCCTGCCTTCGGAACCGGAAACGTCCACGACATGGATGAGCATGCGCGTACGTTCTATGTGCTTAAGGAAATCCAGTCCCAGTCCGAGTCCTTCGGAAGCTCCCTCTATGAGTCCCGGAATGTCCGCCATTACGAAACTTTTATCGTAGAAATTGACTACGCCGAGGTTAGGCGTTATCGTTGTGAAATGATAGTCCGCTATCTTGGGACTGGCAGATGTGCAGACGGAGAGAAGAGTGGACTTTCCAACGTTAGGATAACCTACGAGCCCTACGTCCGCGATCAGCTTAAGTTCCAGTTCTATGTTGCGTTCCACGGCAAAACCGCCGGATTCGGCGAAGTTCGGAGCCTGGCGTACGGAATTCTTGTACCATACGTTGCCCTTGCCTCCCTTGCCGCCTTTTGCCGCGACAAAACGCTGGCCGTCTTCCTTAAGGTCGGCCATTACGTTGCCGGTGTCGGCGTCCTTTACAAGCGTACCGACCGGGACCTTTATGACAAGGTCCTCCGCGTCTCTGCCGTACTGCTGCTTGCCGCGTCCGTCCTCGCCGTTCTCCGCCGTGTATTTCTTCTTGTAACGGAAATCCATGAGCGTACGGAGGTTCCTGTCAGCGAGGAATACTACGCTTCCGCCGCGTCCGCCGTTACCTCCGTCCGGTCCGCCCTGAGGTACGTAAGGTTCGCGTCTGAAAGAGACCGAACCGTTTCCGCCTTTACCTGATTTAATATATATCTTTGCCTTATCTACGAACATCTTTTCAAAAAAACAGCCCCCGTCTTGCGGGGGCATTGAGCTTTTATGCTTCTTCGGGGTAAACGCTTACCTGCTTGCGGGTCTTGTCTTTTCTTTCGAACTTGACAGTGCCGTCGACCTTGGCGAACAGCGTATCGTCGCCGCCTATGCCAACGTTATTTCCCGGATGATATTTGGTTCCTCTCTGGCGGACCAGTATGGAACCTGCGCTTACGAACTGACCGTCTGCTCTCTTGACACCCAGTCGTTTAGATTCACTCTCGCGGCCGTTCTTGGAACTGCCGACACCCTTTTTACTTGCCATATCTACACCTCCTGAGAACGATCACTCTGCTGCTTCAGCTTCGGCTGTCTCCGCCTTCTTGCGGGGAGCCCTGACGGTTACCGACTTGATCTTAAGCTCGGTATAGGGCTGTCTGTGACCCTGCTTCTTCTTGCTGTCCTTCTTAGCCTTGTACTTGTAGATGACTACCTTCTTGCCTTTGCCGTTCTCTACGGCCTCTGCCTTAACGCTGGCTCCGCTTACATACGGAGTTCCGATGAGCGTAGCTCCGTCCTTCTCTACTACAAGGACTTCCTTGATGGTCACGGCCTTGCCGGGTTCAACGTCCAGCTTTTCTACTCTGATGACGTCTCCCTCTGTGACGCGGTACTGCTTACCGCCTGTTTCGATTACTGCGTACATTAGTTTTTTTATACCTCCTACTAACCCGTCTCGCCAATGCAGGTGGCTTTAAAGCACTTGAAAAATACCCGTTATGAGCGGCAACAGAAGTAATTTAACATAGGAGATGGGATATGTCAAATGTTTTTTTAGGATCCTTTTTCTATATTAATAGAAATCAATCTTCTATGATGACTCCGTCCGCGTCTACCCTGAGGCCTTCGGAATCGTCCTTAAGAGTATCGTCCTTTTTGGGGATGAACTTCTCCTTGATCTGAGCTTCAAGATCGTCCATAAGCTGGGGCCTGTCTTCCAGAAACTGCTTGACGTTCTCCCTGCCCTGGCCTATCCTTTCGCCTTTGTAGGAGTACCATGCTCCGGACTTTTCGATGATGCCGGCCTGTACAGCGCAGTCCAGAATGTCTCCGGACCTGGAGATGCCCTTGCCGTACATGATGTCGAACTCGGTGACCTTGAACGGCGGAGCTACCTTGTTCTTTACGACCTTGACCTTGGTGCGGTTTCCGATGACGGCTTCGCCCTGCTTGATGGATTCCACGCGTCTTACGTCCAGTCTTACCGATGCGTAGAACTTAAGAGCTCTTCCGCCCGTAGTGGTCTCCGGATTGCCGAACATTACTCCGATCTTTTCCCTGAGCTGGTTTATGAATACGACCATGGTGCCGGTCTTGTTGGCGACTCCGGTGATCTTCCTGAGCGCCTGGGACATCAGCCTTGCCTGCGCGCCTACGTGGGAATCTCCCATGTCGCCTTCTATCTCGTTCTTGGGGACGAGCGCGGCAACGGAGTCTATTACGACTACCGAGAGAGCGCCGCTGCGTATCAGCATCTCGCATATCTCCAGAGCGTCCTCGCCTGTATCCGGCTGGGATACGAGAAGATCGTCTATGTCTACTCCCAGAGCTTTTGCGTATACCGGATCCAGAGCATGCTCAGCATCTATGAAAGCAGCTCTGCCGCCCAGTTTCTGCGCTTCAGCTATTACATGGAGCGCAAGTGTAGTCTTACCGGACGATTCCGGTCCGTAGATCTCTATTATTCTTCCCTTGGGAAGACCGCCTATGCCGCACGCGATGTCCAGGCTTACGGAACCTGTGGAAACAGCTTCGATGTCCAGCCTTGCGGACTCGTCGCCCAGCATCATGATGGAACCTTTGCCGAACTTCTTGTCTATCTGAAGAAGAGCGGCTTCCAGCGCCTTGTTCTTTTCCGCGTTCTGATCGTTAGTTTTGATTGCCATAAAGACCTCCATACATAAAGAACATTTGTTCTATGGCAAGAATACCCCAAATCCGGCTAAAGGTCAAGCGTTTTATGAAAAAATGTTAGCATCCGGGCAGATATCAGTCAATGCCGCGGAGCGCATTGTGTACCATTTTTACCATCTGGTAGCACGCGAACTCTCTGATGAAGTTCCTGTTGTTCCTGCTCGCTCTGAATTCTTTTACCGTAACTTCCGTTCCGTTCATGAGCCCCACGAAGAACTGTCCTACCGGCTTGCCTTCGTCGGCGTCGGGACCGGCGTTTCCTGTCACCGCTACGCATATGCGGCAGCCGCTGCATCTGCTGAGTCCCCTGACCATCTCCTCGGCGGTCTGAGGGCTTATCGCTCCGTACTTTTCAAGAGTCTCGGGCTTTACGTCCAGTTCCGACATCTTGGCTTCGTTGCTGTAGGTCACTATTCCCTTGGAGAATACTTTGGAAGCTCCTGGAACATCGGTTATCATCTTAGCGAACATGCCTCCGGTCATGGATTCGGCGCAGGCTATCTTTATGCCCTTTGCCTTAAGCATTTCCATGACTATCTCAAGAAGATCCCTGTTATCCTCGCTGTATATGTAGTCTCCGACGATGGCTCTTATCCTGACCATGCATTCCTCTACGGCGTCCTGAGCTTCTTTTAGAGTTGGTCTTTTGGACGCGACGCGGAACGTGCATTCGAACGGCTTTGCGTAAGTAGCGATAGTAGGATCGGTCTGACCGTCGATCAGGTCGATCAGCCTGGTCTCAAGATCGGACTCCCCTATTCCGGTCGTTCTTATGATCTTATAGAAAAGATATCCGTCTTCGTGCGCGCTGAGACGCGGC
>JAEEGL014028477.1_pt1 | contig 11992 bp, 14 predicted proteins | sample 9134231 | NCBI WGS metagenome assembly JAEEGL01 (sample SAMN16246548, study PRJNA631951) | gut metagenome | biome: gut microbiome; feature: rumen; material: fiber-attached | host: Bos | place: Iran: Karaj | collected 2018-10
GTGTTATTTGATGGGTGGGGACCAGTAAATCTTGTCATAGGTTACCCATTTGTTTTTGCGGTATAACTGGACGGTGAGGAGGACCTCTTCGTTTTCATACTTATGGGATAGTTCCGATATTTTCTCTTGGGGGTCATCTGTCCAGTCATATTCCCAGGTGCGGGTCTCGCCCAGGATGTCGATGATAAACATCCATAACCTCTTCTTCATTTGGTCCACCACCTATTTGCCTTGCATTCCCGTCTGAATCTGCACAGGATGCACAGATGTCGACATTCTCGTTTAATCCATTTCCGGTAGAGTTTTTTCATAGTTCCTCCTAGATGTACTGAATTTTTATTTCCTGGATATAAGCCAGGAAGCTGGATGCCATAGTCAGCGAGTACCCGGCAGGCTCCATATGGACCACGGACAACTCATGAATGGGTGCGGTGTTGCCTAGGAAATCGGTCAGTGTGGTGTTTATCTCCCGGTCTATATAGGTATGTGTGAGTTTTCCGGTAAACTCCGGGGGGACCTCTAGCTGATTGGAGAACTTATCAAACGGGGAATTGACCTCCTGGTGGTCCCTGGTGAATGCCCATCCTTGGGTAAGGTACTGAGCACCCTTTGTCTTATTAACACCTGCCACGGTTATGCGGATATGACCAGCCTCCTCTCCGTTTTCCGATTCATCGGAATATTCCACCAGGTATCGTTTGGCTCCCAGGGTCTTAAACCGGGAATAGCTTCCGTCAAAATCCCAAACACCAAGGGGTTTAGGTTTTCCTTTGATGGTGAGCGGACAGGCTTTAGCGGGGTCTATGTGGTGATACTCACAAGCTTTCCGAATATCCCCGGTGATGATTTGGTTATATTGCTCAAAAAACAGCTTGTGCTTCTCCGCATTGCGATACTTGACGGAATCGGTGTCGGAGTAGATGTAATCGTCTTGCAGGTGGAATATAGCTGTCCACAGATTCCTCCTAGCGAATGCGGTGATCCAAACTCCCCAGGGGTAGTAAAGAAAGCGGGAGAACGAGTTATTGTATTTCCGAATCTCGTCCTGAATAGTTTCCTTGGAGACTTTTTCTTTTTTCTCCCCTTGCTTTCTTCTCTCGCTGGGCCAGGTATTTACATCATAGACGATTTCCTCCCGGATGGGGTCAGTAACGGCCATACCAAAACAGGAATTAATCATTTCCTTTTTTCGGTTATATTCCTCCTCTCGTCCTGGAACTCCCTTTAGCTCGGTTTTGGCCTTGTACAGTTCCAGGACCGCATTGACCAGGGCGGTGGGGAGATATCCTCTTTTGTATCTGCGGAATGTACCAATCCTAGGATTCCCGGCCCATCTATAGCATTTACGGATAATGAAATAGTCTTGCTCGGTGATGGTGGTTATAAGATGGTCTGCCCGGACAATCCGACCGTTGGAGATTACCTCTCCCTGGAGACCATAGCACCTGGAGGATGACAGGTAGTTGTCGAAGAGGAATGTGGATTCGATGCCAAAGAATTCGATGTCGAAGAGACAACAATATGACCTTAGATTCTCCTCAAACTCCTCCATGCTCTTGATATGGACGATTTGTGCGGATGACATGGGGAAACCTCCTTCTGCCACGATTGTTGTGGGGTACGAACTTGTGATGTCCTCGGAATTTCCGTCCGTCACAGTTTTGTTGACAAAGAAGGGGCTAGCGTGGGTAAACCCTCCCTGGAACGCTCGTTTTAGCTGATGGTACTCATCCACGGAGGATATCCTCAGACCGGAAATAAACTGGTGGTATTCCAGCTTGCTCTCCTTAGTTTTGCCGAAACAAGCCTCCCTCACAAAACGCCGGACATATCCTGTTTTGGTCAGCGGGATCTTGGTTATGGACCCCTCCTCTATCATGCATTCCATGATGTACGCCATGACCACCAGGGAGTCATTGATAACATACTGTAATTCCTGGTCCGTCAGCGGGGTCCCGGAATGGCGTTTGACAGAGTAGTCCAAATCTCCGGCCAATTTACGGACCTGGAACCGTTTAAGGTTTTTCCCCACGGTCTCCAGGGAGTACCCTGACAGCTTATAACTACAGCGGAACTCTATGCCTATATCGGAGATGGCATACAACGGTTTGCGGTCATCAATGGAGAACACATGGGTCCATGTCAACCATTTACGGAAAAACTGGAAGTCATAGTCTATGTTATGGATATACACTACCAGGCGTTTTTCCTCCGACAGCATCAGGTTTATGGATATGGTGTTTAAGGTGTATACGAACTCCGCCCATGTTCGGCCTATGATGACCCGGCCCATGATGCCCAGGGACCATACATACATGGCAGCGCATTTCCGGCCCTGGTCATCATAGAACGAACTAGCCTCGATGTCGAAGGAGGCGGGGAACTCCAGGTACTGGACCTTTTTGGATTTGGTAGTGAGGATGTGGTCCTCCAGGTACTTGCATAGCGTTGGGACATCTCCGGGGTGGTATACCTCAGAGTGACTCAAAGAACGCTGAAACTCCTGAACTATCCCCTCCAGGCTCTCCATAACCAAACTCCTCCAGTGCCCTCTCCAGCGCATCAATGATATCCCGGCCTCGCTGGACCGTCTCTGCGGAGGACATCTCCCGGTCCTTGTCCGTTTCAGGCTCCTCCACCATCTCTGTCAACTCCCGGAGATATTTATACTTCTCGCCCTTGGTCCCGGCAGAGGAATCTGCCTCCTTTATTTTATCGAACAAATCGAGCATTTGGCCCATTTGGTCAGGGCGGACATTATACCCAGCATCTTGCATCTTTTGAAACAACTGCTCCTGTGCTTTTTCCCACCCCTTTGAGGTGGATGTGGGGGCCTGGAGGAATTCGGATGCTCTGCGGAACTCGTTTCTCAGGGAGACGATATCCTTTCCCCGGGTGCTGAATTTCCCGCCTCTTTTGGCCTGACGGATAGCGGGTGAAACATTGGATGTCCCGGCTCGTTTAACTCGTTTATTCGCAGCATCTGCCAATCTGCGGGTGGCCTCACGCAAGGCGGGAAGGGGCAGATTGAGCAGTTTGGACGGGTCCATATTTGCCAACTCTGCCAGGGATATGCCCTTGGTATATTTATAACTCGCCATACATTTCCACCTTCCAATAAGTCATTTCCTCCACTAGTCCATGCCGGACATACCACAGGAGGATGATAGCGTTGTTGTTCATACCTCTCTCAAATGCGGAGATATTTTGATTGGATGTCCCCACAGCATCGGCCACATCTTGTTGAGTATACCCTCTGTGGGTTCGGACCAATCGGCACAGTTCGCCCAGGGACTCCAAGCACAACGGTGTATAGGTCTCCATATTAACCTCCTCTTGACATTAATTCGATATAAGCGCCCCACTGGAATGCCATTCATGGTGATTACCGGTTATTCTCCTAACGAAGTGTGCCGGGGAGAGGATATCTCCCCGGCTCGGTGTGTTTGGGCTTAATCAGGGAACTCGTCCAGGGAGGTGTCCCGGTAGGCGTCACCCTTGGCCCAATCGCCCACCCACAACTTATAGTTCGTCTTGGTGGTCATGGTGACCTCCCCGGTGTTCTCATCCACCTCAGAGACGGTGTACTTCTCCTCGGCCAGGTTCGCCTTGTCCTTGGAGACGATGATGTTCATGGGGCAATCCTCTCCCCGGGGGTTTCCGCAATCCTGGCGGAACTTGACCTGGACTTTCATTTCCTCCCCGTCCTTCTTGGTCAGGGTGGTCAGGTAGGTGTAGAAACTCTTTCCCTCGGTGTTGGTGCGCTTCTTTGCGTAGATGGTCAGATTCATGGTATATTCCTTTCTCCCCGTATATGCCCGGTAGGACAGGCATGATTGATTTTGTTTTCCGATTAATCGGGATCAGATTTTGTACTGATAGAGGACGGAGGCGGGGACCTCATAGGCCACTCCCAGGTCATCCACCACATGGATGAGGACCTCGGCCTCCTGGACCTCCTCGGAACCCTCCTCGTCCACCTCTTCCAGTTCGTCCTCCTCCGCATCCTGGGGGACCGACATAGCGGTCTTGATGACCTCATGGATTTCCTTGACCGTCATCTCCGGGGTGATGAGTTTCTCGTCATAAAGTTCCTGTGCCTTGACCCTCCCGGCGGGGATCATCTGCTGAATCTGCGTGGTGGAGAAACCGGAGTCGATAGCGGAGACATACCCGGTGATTTTCCCGGCCTGGTTGACCTTGGCCTCGGTCCAGTCCTTGCCGATGTTCAGCATGGCGTAGGACTGACTCTTCTTGGATCCGAAGCACTTCTCGGTCCATTCGTGGACGGAGGAGAAACCATCCTCCTGGAAAGCACCTTCCCGGTCCACCTGGGCGATGATAGCTGCCACCTCAAACAGAGCGGACTTGACCTTTTCGCACAGGGAGAGGATCTTGTTCGTTGCCGTCTTCAGCGTCTTATTGGTCAGGGTGATGTTCTCGCGTACCACGATCTCGTCCATTGTGATTTCCTTTCTGCCCTGTCATCATCAGACCGGGTGGGGCGGTTCCCGGTGACGGTCCCGGAGGGCCGTTTCGACTATTATTTTCCGATCAATCGGAGGCGAGGTAGACATCCAGGCCCAGGACGGTGGCAGCGGTTTCCTCCTTCTCGGTGATGGGGCCGTAGACCATCAGGGTGTTCTCTCCGAATTCGTCCGTGATGAAATCGATCATCTGATCATATGTCCCTTTTACCAGGACAGGGATCTTAAAACCGTTGATGCGAACAACGCATTTCCAAATCCGTTTCATGGGTGGTTCCCTCCTTCTGAAGATACCTTATTCTACCATGTATTTTTGAGATTATCAACATCTTTTGGAAAATAAATAGCATTTTGTTTGACAATATTCTCGTCTGAGAATATAATGGTATGGGTGGTGAAAGTATGGCAAAATCTTGGAACTACAACCGTTATATGGATTGTATCGTAAATCCTGGTCCTCGGTACGCCCCCAGGGACAAGCAGCGGAATGTGGACAACATCATCGGCTATATGCTGGCCCGATGTCAATCCATGTTCCGTTATGAGGGCCTCCCGGACAGCATCCCTCAGAGGAGCCTGGAACTGTACCTCCAGGCGAACGGAAACACCTGCATTGCAGAATACCAGGGGACCCTCTATGCGTTTACCGGAGGAATGGGCGGGGAGCCTGACCCCTACTATATGCCCACCATTTACACGGTGGCAAACCCAGCCCTCAATATGTCCCGGATGTACCGCATCGGGGAGGATTGTGTGGTCATTCCCAATGACAGCATTTACATGGGTTTGCTCCCTCTGTTCTCCCGCTACGCCTCGGCCCTGGTGGAGTCGGAACTGTCTCTCCATGTGGCCCTCGTCAATTCCCGGCTAGTGGACCTCATCACGGCGGGGACCGACAAGACCAAGCTGGCAGCCGATAAAATTATCTCCGATGTGGAAGACGGTAAACTGGCGGTGATCCTGGACAAGAGCCTGGACGGGACCCTCAAGGCTCTTCCCTATTCTCAGGTTAATACCCGGACCTTGACGGAACTTATCGAAGTCATCCAGTATACCAAGGCCTCCTGGTACAATGAAATCGGACTCAATGCCAACTACAACATGAAACGAGAATCCCTCAACTCCACGGAATCCCAACTCAATGACGATGCGCTCCTCCCGCTGATAGACGATATGCTCAGATGCAGGGAGCGAGGTGTCGAGGCGGTAAACGCTATGTTCGGGACGGACATCCGGGTGGGCCTGGCCTCGGCATGGGAGGATAACCAGGAGGAGACCGACCTGGAGCAAGAGGCCCTCGCAGATGGGGACCCGGAGGAAGACCTTTCCGACCAACCGGAAAATGAAGATGAACGGGAGGAGGATGACGATGTTCCGGCGAATGAATAAACGCCTCCGGGATGTGACCCCGGATTTTGAGACCGCAGGGATTTTCCAGGCCCTGGAGGACCTCTCTGCTCCCTGGGCGGGGACTATCTCCCCGGAACTCCTGGACTTGGAATATTACCTCAACGAGTCGGGCCTCAAAATCATCTCACCCCTGGTATCCCACAAACTGGTGAACGGGGTCCTCGGAGACTATGCTGTGGGAGAACTCGCTCAGATCGCTATGGCGATCCACGGGACCAACTGGAGCAAGGAGTTTGCAACTCTCACTGCCCAGTATGACCCGATCTCCAACTATGATATGGTTGAGAATATGACCAATGATACCACGGAGGATTCGTTCGGCCATACCAATACCCGGACCAACAACCTCACCCACACTAAAACGGGGACCGAAAACCGTCAGGATAACCTGGCAGATAACCGTACCGTCAGCCTCTCCGATGCGGAGACCCTCAACCTCTCCGATGCCCGGACCGCAAACCTGACCGATGGAAGGACCGCAAACCTGACCGATCAGAGGACCGCAAACCTGACCCGGACCAAAACCGGGACAGAGACCCAGGCTCCCGGTACTACCATTACAGCGGAGGACACGGTCTTCGGATTCAATTCGGCAGAGGGGTCCCCGTCCAATACCCGGGAGCAGACCTCCTCCGGGACGGATACCACAACCTATAACCTGACGGAGACGGAGACCGGGACGGACACTACCACGCATACCGGGACCGACACCACCACGCATACCGGGACCGACACCACTACCCATATAGGGACCGATACCACACTCCATACCGGGACGGATAATACCACGCATTCCGGGACCTCCGGAATGACCTATAATACCACGGACACGGACGGGGGGACCCAGGTGGATGCGGAGAGCGGGATGAATACCCGGATCCGGAACTATACCCTGACCAGGCGGGGGAATATCGGAGTCACCACCTCTCAGCAGATGCTCCAGTCGGAGCGGGATCTGTGGGTGTGGAACTTTTTCCGGGATGTGGTTTTCCCGGACCTGGACTATATTCTGACCATCCCCGTCTATTGACGGAGATAGAATAAAACAAGGAGGAATCCAATATGAATCTGATCGGCGGTTATATCATGGTGGATTTTGAGGGGCTCGATGTCACCACGGGATCCACCTCCGTCACGGTAACGGGTCTGTATGACCGGATGGTAACGGCAATCAAAACCCACAAAACCATCAAGGCGTACAACCTGACCAGCGGGGCCGGAGGGGACCCCCACACCCCTGCCGATGTCTCGGCCATCGTGGATAACGGAGCCATCGTTATCTTCTGCGACACGATCCGCATCACCGTCACCTCTGAGGATGCTGTGACCACTATGGACCTCACGGGGCAGACCCCGGCAGCGCCCACCAATCTGACGGCCTCGGCCACCGAAGCTGGGGTAGTCCTCTCCTGGACGGCATCAGCCGGCGCTAGAAACTATCGGGTATCTCGGCGTAAAGGTAGCGGTGCATACTTCCCGGTGGACCTGAATGTCCTGACCAACGAATATACCGATACCGACGAACTGGAGGCCGGGACCTACGGATATGTTGTCAGCGCTCAGAACGGTTTCGGGACCTCGGCGGGAACCACCGTCACCGTCACCATCGAATAAAGAAAGGTGTAAAACGCAATGGAAGTCAGACAGATTTATGAACTCGTCAATTCCGCTACTGCCGAAATCCTGGGTGAGGAGAGCCTCCTTCAGGAGGACCTCTCCAATGTGGTGGATGTCGGCGAGGCTATCCTCAACGCCCGGGCGATGGATGCCTATGTCCGTAACCTGGTCAACCACATTGGGCGGGTGATTTTCGTCAATCGGCCCTATTCCGGCGGGGTCCCCTCTGTCCTCATGGACGGTTGGGAGTACGGTTCCGTCCTGGAGAAAATCTCTGCGGAACTGCCCGATGCTACGGAAAACGAATCCTGGGAACTGGAGGACCTCACCTCCTATGACCCCAATATCTTCTACCAGCCGAAGGTGGAGGCGAAGTTCTTCAACAAGCGGGTGACCTTCGAGATTCCCATGTCCTTCACGGAGAAGCAGGTCAAGCAGAGTTTCTCCAACGCCACCCAGCTTAACGGTTTCCTGTCCATGCTCTACAACGCTGTGGACAAGAGCCTGACCGTCAAGATCGACTCCCTGGTTATGCGGACCATCAACAACATGATCGGGGAGACCGTCATCGCCGACTATGGTTCGGACTCCCTGGCCAGCAAAAGCGGAGTAAAGGCGATCAACCTCCTCTACCTCTACAATACCCAGTATACCCAGGAACTCACGGCTGCTGCTGCCCTCACGGACCCGGACTTCATCCGCTTTGCCTCCTATCTGATGGGGGTGACCATGAACCGGATGACCAAGATTTCCGGCCTCTTCAACATCGGCGGGAAGGACCGTTTCACTCCGGCAGACCTCCTCCATGTGGTCATGCTGACCGATTTCAAAAAGGCTGCTGATGTGTTCCTTCAGAGCGATGTGTTCCATGATGCGTTCACCGCTCTGCCCAATGCGGAGCAGGTCCCCTACTGGCAGGGGAGCGGGACCGGATTCGACTTCTCCGATGTCTCAGGCCTCAACATCAAGACCGCATCCGGGACCGCTGTGGAAATGACCGGAATCCTCGGTGTCATGTTCGACAGGGACTCCCTGGGCGTGACCAACCTGGACCGGAGAGTGACCACCAACTACAATCCCAAAGCAGAATTTTTCACCAACTGGTACAAGTTCGACGCCGGGTATTTTAACGATACCAACGAGAACTTCGTGGTGTTCTTCGTGGCGTAATTCCGATTAATCGGAAAACTCAATCCGGGGATGGGCAACTATCCCCGGATAAAATTAGCAAAGGAGACCGATATGGCAGGCATTGCTTTTGACGATGGTGTTTACCTACTGTTTCCCGGCCTGACCCAGCCTACCACCGATTATAGCTCCGGATCCAACATCTATAACAAACTCATACTCGGTGACCTCACCCAAACCTGGACAAAGACCTCCCTGAGCGGTGTATCCATCTCATGTAACGGAGCCGGGGTTTTGACTATTTCCAAGACCGGATTGACAAGCCAAACAATTGACGCAGGCAATCGGAAATATGTCTATCTGTTGCAGAACACGGACGGAGTAATCTCTGTGGTGGCAGTTTATAACACATCGGGTAGATGGCAAAGCGGTGGTAAATGGTTTTACTACTGGATTGGCGTAGACGGTGTGGCATCCGGTGATTATCCGACCCTAGTGGATTTTTTCAATACGGTAGGGACCGGAAATAACCGGGTCTACAGATATATCAACCTGGACTCCCATGAGACGGGTGGCGTGATGGAGTGGAGTAACCAGGCGTTTGCCAATGGGTACACCTACTGGGAGGCCTTTATGGGTGGACAGTTGTACTCAACTCTCGGGACCCAATTCCAGGACCTTCTGACCTCCGATATCGTCCCCGACCCTCCCCTGATTACAGACCCGTATGAGCCTGGTGGAATATCCGGTGGTGGGGGCGGTTCGGGTACATTTGATAATACCTCGGTCCCCATTGATTTCCCACCCCTCCCCACCCTCTCAGCTACGGATGCGGGATTCATCACGCTATTTAACCCGTCAAAATCCGAACTGATTGCCCTGGCAGACTATATGTGGAATAACCCGCTGTTTGACCTGGACACTTGGAAAAAAATCGTAGCTGACCCGATGGATGCCATCCTCGGTTTGGCTATTGTCCCCGTTGCGGTAACACCGGGAACATCTAAAACCCTCAAAATCGGGAACATCGCAACCTCTGTCAGTATGGTGGAGGCATCCCGACAGTATGAGGAGGTGGATTGTGGGACCCTCAATGTGGAGGAGTGCTGGGGTGCATACCTTGACTATGACCCTTATACAAAAGCGGAACTCTATCTCCCCTACATCGGGACCCACGCCATCTCCGCTGATGACATCATGGGTAAACCCGTCCATATCAAGTACCATGTGGACATCCTCACGGGAGCCTGCTGTGCCTATGTCAAATGCGGTGATTCTGTTCTCTACACATTCTCCGGCCAATGCTCGACCTCTGTCCCTATTGCTTCTACAGATTTGACCAATGTGGTTAATGGGGTCCTGGGCGCTGCCAAGGCTGTGGGGAGCATGGTGGCCACAGGAGGAGCCTCGGCTCCGTCTCAGATTCCCGGCCTGGTATCAACCGCTACGAATGCCCTAAAACCTAACATCGAAAAATCCGGCTCCCTGGCGGGGACTAGCGGAATGTTGGGCGCACAAATCCCTTACCTCATTCTGACCCGACCCCAGCAAGCCCTCCCGTATCGACAGAATAAATTCATTGGGTATCCCTCATTTGTCACCGCAAACCTGGGGACCCTGACCGGATACACGGAGGTGGAGTCTATCCACCTAGAGAATGTTCCCGCCACAAAAGCCGAAATCGCAGAAATCGAAACTCTTCTCGGAAATGGGGTGATTTTCTGATGGCATTCACCATTAAACTGCAAACCAACAACTCGGAACCCAATAGGGTGACCAAGGACCTGACCGACCTGCTGACCCTGACCGGGGAACTCAAACAGGAATGCTCTATCCTTGACCCTGTTATCCTGATTGCCTGTGACCTGGCTAGCGTGACCGGATGCAATTACATGACCATACCCGCTTTCGGGAGGAAGTATTTCGTCAACAACATCCGGTCAGTCCGTAATGGCCTGGTGGAGTTTTCAGCTCATGTGGATGTGCTGGCTACCTATGAGGTTGCCATCAAAACCAACTCGGCCATCATCAGAAAACAGGAGAATAGCCCGTACTGGAACCTCTACCTTAACGATGGGAGTTTTCGGGTGTACCAAAACCCGCTGGTGCTGACCCGACCCTTCCCCTCCGGGTTTAGCACTCAGCAGTTTGTCCTCGCTGTGGCAGGGAGTTAGGAGGCCCCATGAAACCTAAATTCTACTCACTCAAAAATATCCTCTCCAAAGGCTGTAGGTACAACATCATCTTCGGCGAGAGGTCCAAAGGGAAAACCACCGCTATCCTGGAATACTGCCTCAAGCAGTACCAGGAACACCATGAGCAATCTGCCTATATCCGCAGATGGGATACGGATATGATTGGCAAGAGAGGACAGCAACTGTTCACCTCCATTGTCTCCCGGAACCGTATCAAAGAAATCACCAGGGGAGAATGGACCGATGTTCACTATTTCGCCTCCAAATGGTATCTCTGCCGATATGATGACAATGGGAAACGGGAAGCTGACGAGACCCCATTCATGTACGGGTTCTCACTCAACTCTATGGAGCATGACAAATCTATCTCATTCCCCAATGTGACTACGGTGTTCTTCGATGAGTTTCTAACTAGGACCACCTACCTGGTGGATGAGTTCGTCATATTCTGCAATGTGCTGTCCACCATCATCCGACATAGGGATAATGTCAAGGTGTTCATGGCCGGAAACACCATCAACAAGTATTGCCCGTATTTCACAGAGATGGGTCTCACCAATGTCAAAAAGATGCAACCAGGGACAATCGACATCTATAGCTACGGAGACTCCGGTCTGACCGTTGCTGTGGAATACACGGAACCGGACAAAAATGGGAAATCCTCGGACCTCTATTTCGCATTCAAAAACCCCAAGCTTTCCATGATTACCGGGGGAAACTGGGAACTGGCCCTCTACCCACACTGCCCCGCTAAGTATGCCCCGGAGGATGTGGTCTTTACCTTCTTCCTCTACTTTGACGGAGAACTCCTCCAGGCAGAGGTGGTGGCCCTGGATGACATGAGTTTCATTTTCATCCACCGGAAAACAAGCAGACTCCAGGCCCCGGAGGAGGACCTCATCTATTGCCCTGAGTTCTCAGCAAGACCTAACTGGAGGAGGAAAATCACCTCACCCAGCACCGAAACGGAGAGGAAGATAGTGCAGTTTTTCAAACGGGATAAGGTGTTCTACCAGGATAACGAGATAGGAGATATTGTCCATAACTACCTGGTGTGGTGTTCCAAAGCATGACAGACGCTCTCCTCATCATCCTCATCATCCTGGTCCTCCTCTATCTCTCACTCCACCATATCTCCTAACACCAAGTCGTCCA
>JAEEGL014481370.1_pt1 | contig 11992 bp, 10 predicted proteins | sample 9134231 | NCBI WGS metagenome assembly JAEEGL01 (sample SAMN16246548, study PRJNA631951) | gut metagenome | biome: gut microbiome; feature: rumen; material: fiber-attached | host: Bos | place: Iran: Karaj | collected 2018-10
CGCACCTCAAAAATTCAGATTTTGGTGTTAAAACAAGGCAAAAAGCGCAGGAATACTTTGTGTATTCCGAGCATTTTTAACGAAGTTTTACGCCGAAGGATGTTTTTTGAGGCTGTTAAATTCCTAAGTTGCGCGCCCTAAGGCAGGTCTTTTTTATTGCATTTCATATTGCAGTTGTCGCAACAGCCGCAGCATTTTCCTTTCTTGCGGTTTTTAACAAGATGAATAACGGCGGCGGCAACGGCGCAGACTACAATCGCGATTATAATGATATTCCAGATATTGCTCATCCCGTGACTCCTACATCAAAAATGACCCGATGACTTTGACCGCGAGGGCGGCAAGCCAGGCAACGGCGCACTGGAACGCCACCACATAGAGCGCCCATTTTCTGCCGAGTTCGCGTCTGATTGACGCGACAGCCGCTACACAGGGTGTGTAGAGCAGGCTGAAAACGAGCAGCGAAGCCGCGGCGACGGGCGCCATAACGGCGGTGACTCCGCCTTCGGCTCCGAACAGAACCTCAAGCACGGAAACGACGCTCTCCTTTGCCATAAAGCCGCTTATCAGCGCGGTGACTATCCGCCAGTCGCCGAGACCGACGGGCCTGAACACGGGGGCGATAACGCCCGCGAGGGCGGCGAGAATGCTGTTGTGCGAGTCATCAACAAGCGAGAGACGGAAATCGAAACTCTGCAAAAACCAGACGACCACAGCCGCTATGAGAATAACCGAGAACGCCCTCTGCAGGAAGTCCTTTGATTTTTCCCAGAGAAGCTGCATTACATTGCGCGCTCCGGGCAGGCGGTAATTCGGCAGTTCCATCACGAACGGCACCGCTTCGCCCCTGAACGCCGTGCGCTTATATATAAGCGCGACAATTATGCTGAGCACTATTCCGAGAACATAGAGCCCCGTCATTACAAGCGCCTTTTTCGAGGCGAAGAACGCGTCCACAAAGAAGGCGTAAATCGGCAGTTTCGCCGTGCACGACATAAACGGGGTGAGCAGAATCGTCATTTTGCGGTCGCGCTCGCTGGGCAGTGTGCGGGTTGACATAACGGCGGGCACGGTGCAGCCGAAGCCGATGAGCATAGGCACTATACTGCGCCCCGAAAGCCCGAGTTTACGGAGCAGTTTATCCATAAAGAACGCGACACGCGCTATATATCCGCTGTCCTCAAGGAGCGACAGGAAGAAAAACATGGTTACTATTATCGGCAGAAAACTGAGCACACTTCCCACGCCCTCGAATATGCCGTCAATCACCAGACCGTGCAGAACTCCGCTGACTCCCGCCTGAGTGAGGGCTGTGTCGGTCAGAGCGGTCAGGTAGTCTATGCCCTTTTCGAGAAGACTCTGAAGCGCCGCGCCTATAACATTGAAGGTAAGGAAAAACACAAGCCCCATAATTCCGACAAACACGGGCATGGCCGTCCATTTGCCTGTGAGGATTTTGTCGATTTTGCCCGAGCGGATATGCTCCCTGCTCTCCGCCGGCTTCTTCACACAGGCGGCGCTGACCTTTTTGATGAATGAGAAGCGCATATCGGCAATAGCCGCGGAGCGGTCGAGCCCGCGCTCCTTCTCAAGCTGAAGCACTATGTGCTCGAGTGTCTCCTTTTCGTTGTCGTCAAGCTCAAGTTCATCGAGAATAAGCTCTTCGCCCTCGATTATCTTGCTCGCGGCGAAGCGCACGGGAATACCCTTGCGTTTGGCGTGGTCCTCAATCAGGTGAATCACGGCGTGAAGGCATCTGTGCACCGCTCCGCCGTTGTCGTCGGGCCCGCAGAAATCCTGCTTTTCGGGCGCCTCCTGATATTTCGCTATATGCAAGGCGTGGTTGATAAGTTCGTCAACACCCTGCCTTTTAGCAGCCGAAATCGGCACTACGGGAGTGCCGAGCATATATTCCATTGTGTTTACATCGATTGAGCCGCCGTTGCCGACAAGCTCATCCATCATATTGAGCGCCACAACAACGGGTATATCCATCTCGAGCAGCTGCATTGTAAGGTAAAGGTTGCGTTCGATATTGGTGGCGTCAACTATGTTTATTATCGCCTTGGGTTTTTCATTTATTATGAAATCCCTCGACACTATTTCCTCGCTTGAAAACGGAGACATCGAGTAAATGCCGGGCAGATCGGTCACAAGGGTATTCTTTTCGCCCTTTATCGCGCCGTCCTTGCGGTCAACAGTTACTCCGGGGAAGTTGCCGACGTGCTGATTGGCGCCCGTAAGCTGGTTGAAAAGCGTGGTTTTGCCGCTGTTCTGGTTGCCCGCGAGGGCGAAGGTCAGAAGCGTGCCGTCGGGGAGAGGATCGCCCGTTCCCTTGGGGTGGAATCTGCCCTCCTCGCCGAGACCCGGGTGATGAAAACTTATTTTGTCATCAAAGCCGTCGGGCTCGTGCGGGTTGCCGTCATCGGCGGTTATCGCTATCTTTTCGGCGTCGGCAAGGCGGAGAGTCAGCTCGTAGCCGTGAATCTGAACCTCGAGCGGATCGCCCATAGGGGCGAATTTTATAAGTTTTACGCGGGCTCCGGGTATGAGCCCCATGTCGAGAAAATGCCTTCTCAGCGCTCCCTCGCCGCCGACCGTCTCAATCAGCGCGGTCTGTCCTGTTTTCAGCTCGTTTAGTGTCATCGTTTTTGTTCTTCCGTTAAAAAGATTATTAAATATGGTTTATTCCGCTTCGCGGCGGAAGCCCGGCATCATATGCATCTTGAACTCGTTTAACACGTGGAGGCGGTCAATACGCTCCTTCGTTGCCTTGTTCTCGATTTCGCCGGTGCGTATATATCTGTCAAGCTCGGCGTAGGTAAAGCCGAGGTTGTCCTCATCCGTTTTGCCGCTGAGCCCGTCAATCGGGGGCTTTTCAATGAGCGCTTCGGGAAGACCGAGCACTCTGCCTATCGCCTTTACCTCTGTGACCGTAAAAGAGCACATAGGGCTGAAATCGCCCGCGGCGTCGCCGTAGCGAGTGGCATAGCCGACCCAGTCCTCCGAAAGGTTGCAGGTGTTCGCCACCCTGCCGTTCATACTCTGACCCACGGCGTAGAGCACGCTCATACGGATTCTCGCGGGCAGGTTTGTGCGCGTCTGCACGCTGACTTCGGGGAGCACATCGAGTTCCTCAAGAACACCCTGCACCGCGTTTTTGATATTTATTTCAAAATGTTTTATTCCGAGGTGATTGACAAGCAGATAAGCCATATCAATATCGCTCTGCTCGCCGCAGGGCATAAGCACGCCCACGACTCTGTCTTTACCGAGCGCCTCAACGCACAGAGCGGCGCAGACGGAACTGTCCTTTCCGCCCGAAATGCCGACAATCGCGTTGCACCCCCTGCCGTTTTCCTCAAAGAAATCGCGTATCCACCGCACGCACTCGTCCTTTACCGCTTTCGCGTCAAACATATCGTCACCCCGTTTTCAAATAATTCTTATTTGTACTTTTTACCCGTTGATTTTGCGCACATCGCCGCAGCAGTTCTTGTATTTTTTGCCGCTGCCGCAGGGGCAGGGATCGTTGGGTCCTATCTTTTTCGCCTTGTTGCGGATGGTTCTGCCCTTTTCGCTGCCGTCCGAGGAGCCCGACGAGCTTGTGGAGGTTATTTTAGCCGCCTGCTCGCGCTTTGTGTCCTCCTCGGTCTTTACAATAACCGTGAGCATCTGCTTGACGGTGTTCTCGCGGATTGCCGCGGTCATCTCGTCAAACATATCGTAGCTTTCCATTCTGTACGCTACTATCGGATCCGTCTGACCGTAGGCGCGAAGACCGATACCTCTGCGAAGCTGGTCCATGGCGTCGATGTGGTCCATCCAGTTGTTGTCGACATTGCGAAGAAGAATCATTCTCTCAAGCTCGCGCATAAGCGGAGTGCCGTCCGGAGTGAGACCGAACATCTCCTCGCGCTCCTCGTATTTCTTCTCGCCGCGCTCTATGAGCATCTCCTTGACTTCCTCGGGGTCAAAGTCGCCGTCCCTGAAGTCGTCATCGGTTGTGAGCCAGCCGAGGAATTTTTCGCGCAGGCCGTCGATGTTCCAGTCGTCCTTCTCCACCTTCGTCGAGCAGTAGAAATCAACGCTCTCCTCAATGCACTCGCGCATCATCCTGTTAATGCTCTTCTTTAAGTCCTCGCCGTCGAGCACCTGATTGCGCTGACCGTAGATCAACTCTCTCTGGCGGTTCATAACATCGTCGAAATCGAGCGTGTTCTTACGGATTTCAAAGTTCTTGCCCTCAATCTTCTTCTGGGCGTTTTCAACTGTTCTCGAAAGAATCTTCGCCTCAATGGGCATATTCTCGTCCGCGCCTATGGTGTTCATAACCGCGGTTACTCTCTCGCCGCCGAACAGACGCATAAGGTCATCCTCGAGCGAGAGGTAGAAACGGCTTTCGCCGGGGTCGCCCTGTCTGCCGGATCTGCCGCGCAGCTGGTTGTCAATACGCCTGGACTCGTGGCGTTCCGTACCTATTATAAACAGACCGCCCGCCTCGCGCACCTTTTCGGCTTCGTCTTTTATTGCTTCCTTATATTTATTTTCAAGAGCGTGGAAGGTCTCGCGCGCTTCGAGAATCTGCTCGTCGTCGGTTTCGGCGTAACCGGTCGCCTCTGCGATCAGTTCCTCGTCATATTTCCCCTCCATACGGCGCATCTCCGCCTTGGCGAGGTATTCGGGGTTGCCGCCGAGCATAATGTCGGTACCGCGGCCCGCCATATTGGTAGCGATTGTAACGGCGCCGAACTTACCCGCCTGGGCTACTATCTCCGCTTCCTTGTCGTGGAATTTCGCGTTGAGTACCTCGTGCTTTATGCCGCGCTTTTTGAGCATGTTGCTGAGCGTTTCGGATTTTTCAACCGAAACGGTACCCACAAGCACGGGCTGACCCTTTTCGTGGCAGGCGATAATCTGGTCTATGACCGCGTTGTATTTGACTTTCACGGTCTTGTAAACCACATCCGGGTGGTCAATTCTGATCATCGGTTTGTTCGTCTCGATTTCGACAACATCGAGGTTGTAAATCTGACGGAACTCTGTTGCCTCGGTCATAGCCGTACCGGTCATACCGGAGAGTTTCTTGTAAAGGCGGAAATAGTTCTGGAATGTGATTGTCGCGAGAGTCTTGCTCTCGTGGGCGACCTCAACGTTTTCCTTCGCCTCAATCGCCTGATGAAGACCCTCGTTATAGCGTCTGCCGTACATGATACGGCCGGTGAACTCGTCAACTATGAGCACCTGATTGTCCTTTACGACATAGTCAACATCGCGCTTCATAACGCCGATTGCCTTGATCGCCTGGTTTATATGGTGCTGGAGCGTCATATTTTCGGCGTCCATAAGGTTTTCGAGGTTGAAATACTGCTCCGCCTTTTTAACGCCGTGCTGGGTGAGAGTGGCGGTTTTCGCCTTCTCGTCAACAACATAGTCCGCGTCCTCGTCAACGAGATCCTCAATATTGTCTTTTTTCATCGTCTCCTTGACCATCGCCATTTTGAGCGTGCGGGCAAAGGAGTTCGCTATTTTGTAGAGGTCGGTCGATTTGTCGCCCCTTCCGCTGATGATAAGGGGTGTTCTCGCCTCATCTATAAGGATGGAGTCAACCTCGTCCACCACGGCGAAGTTGTGGCCGCGCTGAACCCTGCCCTCGGCGTAGGGAACCATATTGTCACGAAGATAGTCGAAGCCCATCTCGTTGTTTGTGCCGTAAGTTATGTCGGCGTTGTAGGCGGCTCTGCGCTCCTCGTTCTCAAGGTCGTGAACAATAAGACCGACGGTGAGCCCCATAAAGCGGTAAACCTTGCCCATCCACTCACTGTCGCGGCGGGCAAGATAATCGTTTACGGTTACTATGTGCACGCCGTTGCCCGAAAGGGCGTTGAGGTAAGCGGGCAGAGTGGCGACGAGGGTTTTGCCCTCACCGGTTTTCATCTCGGCGATTCTGCCCTGATGAAGAATGATTCCGCCTATTATCTGCACGGGGAAGTGCTTCATATTGAGCACGCGCCAGGACGCCTCGCGGAAAGCCGCGAACGCCTCGGGAAGAATATCGTCAAGGGTTTCGCCGTTTGCGAGGCGCTCCTTGAATTCGTCTGTTTTTGCGCGAAGGTCCGGGTCGCTGAGTTTTTCGTATTCGCTCTCAAGCGACAGAACTTTGTCGCACAGCGGCCGCACGCGCTTGATTTCCTTTGCGGAGTAATCTCCGAAAATTTTGGTGAGAAGTCCCATAGTTTTTTACCTTTCGTGTGTATGATAATTTTTGTTGTATTTCGGATACCGTTATGGTAGAATATTCTCAGTCAGATAATCCTAAAAAGGGAGGCGGTTTTATGCCCAAAAGAGACAATTATATTTCGTGGGATGAATATTTTATGGGAATCGCCCTGCTGAGCGCCAGGCGCAGCAAGGACCCGAACACGCAGGTAGGCGCCTGCATAGTCAATCAGAACAATAAGATTATGTCGGTCGGCTACAACGGCTTTCCCGCCGGGTGCAGCGACGACGAGTTCCCCTGGGAGCGCACGGGCGATGACTACAACACAAAATATCTGTATGTCTGCCACGCGGAGTTGAACGCCATTCTCAACAGCGCGGGCGGTGACCTTCACGGCTGCAGAATCTATGTCGCTCTCTTCCCCTGCAACGAGTGCGCGAAGGCGATTATCCAGTGCGGAATAAAGGAGGTTGTGTATCTCTCCGACAAATACCGCGACACAGACGGCACGCGCGCCTCAAAAAGAATGTTCGACGCCGCGGGCGTGAAATACACCTGCCTCACCCCGTCGGAAAACAGCATTTTAATCGAGTTCAACCCGGAAAAAGTTTAACCGCTCTTTCACACCGCTCTGCTTCGCAGGGCGGTTTTTTTCATATCTCAATCACAAGTTCCACGGGGCAGTGGTCGGAGCCGAATATTTCCTGATGAATCTTACTGTCAATCATTTTATCCTTGATCCTGTCCGAAACAAGGAAATAGTCTATGCGCCAGCCGGCGTTGTTCTCCCTTGCGCGGAAGCGGTAGGACCACCAGGAATACTGCCCCTCGGCATCGGGATAAAAATATCTGTATGAGTCAACAAAACCCGCCGCGAGAAGCTCGTTGAACTTGCCTCTCTCCTCGTCGGAAAAGCCCGCGTTGCCGCGGTTCGCCTTCGGGTTTTTCAGGTCGATTTCGTTGTGCGCCACATTCAGGTCGCCGCAGAAAATCACGGGTTTGTTTTTGTCAAGCGCCGAAACATACTCCCTGAAGGCGTCCTCCCAGCTCATACGGTAGTCAATTCTCACAAGCCCGTCCCGGGCGTTGGGCACATAGACACATACAAAATAAAAATTCTCAAATTCAAGGGTTATCGCCCTGCCCTCGGTGTCGTGCTCGGGAATACCGAGACCGTATTTTACCGAGAGCGGCTCCTCCTTAGAAAAAACCGCCGTGCCGGAGTAGCCCTTTTTCTCGGCGTAGTTCCAGTACTGATGATATCCCGGCAGGTCGAGTTCAACCTGACCGTCAACCACCTTAGTCTCCTGCAGGCAGAAAACATCCGCATGGAGCGCGCGGAAACTCGCGGCGAAATCCTTGTTGAGACAAGCCCTTATTCCGTTGACATTCCACGATACAAAGTGTTTTTCAGCCATGTTTTTTCCTCCCTGCCGTACTGAAATTGTATTATAACACACTTAAAATCAAATGTCACTAAAATTATATCTATATTAAAAGATTATTCATTTTTATATTTTCCGTTGATTTCCGCGATTCGTCCGCGGATTTCTCACAGAAAGCCCGCTTTGGTAACTATTCATAAATAAGCGCCCGCCGGGTTGTTTAATGTGCCTATAATATTCTATTTTGTAACTTTTATTTTAATAAAGCAGTATTGACAAACCCCGCCTTATGTTGTAAATTTTTAATGATAGTATGCGTTTGTGTGCCGATTTTATCGGTTCGGCGCAGATATCGCAAAAAACAAATTTTTCAGGAGGAAAAAAGTAATGAAAAAGATTCTTGCGTTAATGCTTGCTCTCGCAATGGTATTTACCCTTGCGGCGTGCGGCGGCACCAAGGAAAACCCGACCGAACCCGACGAAACGGTAACAGATGAAATCACGACAGAAGAGGCAACAGAGCCCGTTGCGACCGAACCCGTATCCGGCGAAGGCACATCAACAGACACGACCGAGCCCGTAACAGACGAGAACGGCCAGACAGTTACCGAAGCGGCTTCCGAAACAACAACAGAAGCAGGCAAGGGCCTCAACTCAACAGACGCGGCTGAAATCGTTGCTTACTACAACGCGGCAAGAAAAGCCACCGAAGGCCACGCCCCCAAAGGTCATCAGACAATGACTCTCGCTGCTCTTGACGGCGGCGACGGCATCGTAGGCGGCATCATCAGCGCTTTCGAGGGCATCGCGAAATCCGCTCTTGAAAAGAACTCCACCGAAACAGACTACATCCCCGCTCACGACCACGACGATGTTAAGGTTTCCGACGTTAAAAACGCGAAAGCTGTTAACGACGGCAAATACACAACCATCACTTTCGACGTTGTTGACCAGTCCGCAGGCGCTTCCACCAAGGGCGGCGACGGCTCCGTAGGCCGTACAGTAGGCGTTCTTGACGGTATCGACAACGCTCTTAAAGAGCTCAGCGGCGTTGAAGTCAAAGACGGCATCCAGAACATCAAACTTACATACAAAAACGCCAAGGTTACCGCGAAAATCGACAACGAAACAGGCAGAATAGTAGGCGGCACATGGCAATACAGAGTCAACATCAACATCAGCTCCATCTCTCTTAAGGTTACAATCTTCTCCGCAACACTTAAGAACGTTTCCGGCGCTGTTGACTACAAAGTTGTTATCTGACGGCAATAATTGATTTAACCGAGGAATTTTACGTATTATGAACATCAAAAAGGTACTCGCGCTTCTCCTCGCTCTTACATTTGTAATTTTCACCTTTGCCGCCTGCGGCAGCAAAGAGGGCGGAGAAGCAACAACACAGGCGCAGAACGCTGAAACCGAGCCTTCGGATGAAGCAGTCACGGATTCTTCCGAACCCGTCACGGGCGACGAAAATACAGAGCCCTCAACAGACGAAAACGGCGAGACCGTGACCGCCGAGGATGTAACGGCTGAAACAAAGCTTCCCGAAACCAAGGAGGAGATTCTCGCTCTCTACACAGAGGTTATGAATCAGGCGAAGAAGGACGCTCCCGCGTTCAACAAGGTGCTTTATCAGGTGCTTCCCGATGACGCCGCTTCCAGAAAGGTTTCCGAGGGCGGGGCTCTCGTAAACGCGGCGCTCAACCTCGCGGGCAATTTCATGACGAGTGAAAAGGACGCCTACAAGAAGCCCGAAGTTTACGAAAAGGGCGGCGATATGCACGCCTTCCCGGTGGTTGACAATAAGGCGGGCTGTCTGCTTACGGACACATCCGCGATAAAGAGCGCAACCTGTGAGAAACTTCCCAACGGCAATGTCCGCATCACTATAGTTCTCAACAGTGAAGCGAACCCCGAGCCCACCAAGAGCGCGGCTAAACCGGTAAGCAATCACGGCGCAATCTTCAATCCCCTTTCAAAAAAGGTTATTGATGAGAACCTTTCCGGCGGACTTGTTTCCGCGGTGTTCAAGGATATCACATACAGCCTCACTTATCACGACTGCTCAACACAGCTTGTTTTCAACCCCGAAAACAACCACGTTGTTTCGCTCGACCAGGTCTGCAATGTCACAATCAAAGGCAGCGGCAAGGCGGGTTTCGTAACAATCGCGGTCGATAAACAGGAGCTTGTGAACTACGTAAAAGTCTATAATATCAAGTATTAAAACTTAAGCGGGCGGTTTTTCTGACTGCCCGCTTATTGATTAAATTCAGGAGGATACGACAAATGAAAAAAACAAATCCCTACGCCGGCACACAGACCGAAAAGAATCTTCTTGCCGCTTTTGCCGGTGAATCTCAGGCGAGGAACAAATACACCTATTTCGCCTCAAAAGCCAAAAAAGAGGGCTTTGAGCAGATAGCCGCCCTCTTCCTCAAAACCGCCGACAACGAGAAGGAGCACGCCAAAATGTGGTTCAAGGAGCTCAATATGCTCGGCTCAACGGATGAGAACCTTGAAGACGCGGCGGACGGCGAAAACTACGAATGGACCGATATGTATGAGGAATTCGCGAAAACCGCCGAGGCGGAGGGCTTCACGGAGCTCGCCGAAAAATTCCGCGGTGTTGCCGCGATAGAGAAACACCACGAGGAGCGCTACCGCGCCCTGCTCAGAAATGTTCAGACAAGTCAGGTGTTTGAAAAGAGCGAGGTAAAAATCTGGGAATGCCGCAACTGCGGCCACATAGTCGTGGGCACAAAGGCGCCCGATGTATGCCCCGTATGCGCCCATCCTCAGAGCTATTTCGAAGTCAGCGCGGAAAACTATTGATTTATAACGGAGGCAGTTATGACTTTTTACAAATGCGAAAAATGCGGTAACTTTGTTACCTTTTTAACCGAAAAAACCGCCTGCACGCCCATGTGCTGCGGCGAAAAGATGGCTGAACTCACCCCGAACACCACCGACGGCGCTTTTGAAAAGCATGTGCCCGCCGTAAGCGTTGACGGCAATATCGTCACCGTCGCGGTCGGCTCCGTCGCCCACCCCATGGTTGAGGCGCATTACATTCAGTTCATCGTGCTCGAAACGAGCGAGGGATATCAGAAAAAGGATCTCACCCCCGCCGACGAGCCCGTTGCGAAATTCGCCCTCGCCCCCGGCGAAAAGCCCCTCGCCGCCTACGAATACTGCAACCTCCACGGCCTGTGGAAGGCGGAAATCTGAAATAATAATTTTCAATAAACCGGCAGACGGAGCGCACGGATTAACCGCGCGCTCCGTTTTATTATCGGATTTTTATTTCCGATTCCTTAAAGCCTCTGTATAAACCATGTGAAATTTCACGGGCGTGTGCCGCGTTTTCATACCTTGTCCACGGGTCGTCCTTCGCAAGCCCCGTGCATCCGGTTATGCTGATTATTCCGAAAACCGGCTTGTTTTCACGGACTAACCTCTGTTTGTAAAGCGGTCCGGGATAGACGAAAGCGCCGTGCAATTCCTCTGCCGCCGTACAATTTTTGAATGCGCAAAAGCTGATATTCACCTCGGGATTAACCGGATTATCGATGAAAACACCGTTCTCCTTCGGTCCTATACCCCATTTTATACCGAAATCGCAATCCTCAAAAACACATCTTTCGATATTCACATTCATTTTTTCACTGACGCAGTAACATATTATCGGCTCTTTTGCACCCTCGCCCGAAAGATCTTTGAAATAACAGCCGTAAACAGTTACGCCCTTGCCGAACTGTGTTGTGATTGCCGTTCCGTAATTTGAGTCAAAAGTGCAGTTTTTCACGGTTAACGCATTGTGAATTGTGTTTTCACAGCAGAAAAAGTTACAACCGTCAACTATCTGTGTTCCGTCAAGCTCAAGAAACTTGCTGTATCTGCAATCGGGAGTTCCTACCGCTCCGTTGCAGTTGACAAAATTACAATTCTTTATCTCTTTCGCTCCGTGAATGGGGTGTCCCATATCCTGAAACAGACTGTTCTCAACAGTAAGCCCTTTCGGATAAAGGCAGATATCTGCTTTTCTGCCGCCGATATACTGCACTTCATTAATTGAGCCCTCGCAATTTTCGGTATAGATAAGAACCTCAGAGAAAACTCTCAAAGGATTTATGAGATCATCATTGATTGTGATTTTTGACCCGATGAGGTCAAAGCGAGAATCTCTGCAAACCGCAAAATGTCTGCAGTTGTCAAGTTCGCATCCGGTAAACAGGACTGTTGACGACTCCGCTTCGATGAGCCAGACACAAGAGTCAAAAAGACAGCCGCTGAATTCTGCCGAAGCGCCGTCCGCTTTTATCAACGGCGTTCCGCCGAATCCGGTGCCGATAAAAACGCAGTCCTCCGCTATCATTTCCGC
>JAEEGL014920561.1_pt1 | contig 11992 bp, 7 predicted proteins | sample 9134231 | NCBI WGS metagenome assembly JAEEGL01 (sample SAMN16246548, study PRJNA631951) | gut metagenome | biome: gut microbiome; feature: rumen; material: fiber-attached | host: Bos | place: Iran: Karaj | collected 2018-10
ACCATTTTGGTGTGCAGGCCCTGGCCCATTTCGGAGCCGCCGTGGTTGATGGCGACGGAACCGTCGGTGTAGACGAGGACGAGCGCGCCAGCCTGATTGAGCATCGTGTTGGTGAACGAAATGCCGAATTTAACCGGCATAAAGCCGATACCACGTTTGACGTAGCGGCTCTTGGCGTTGAAGGCGCTCGCCTTGGCGCGTGTCACAACACGCGCCTACAGCTCGCTGTCGGCCTATGCGCCTGCGGCGCATACGGCCTTTTGGCCGCCCGCTATCGGCAGCGGGGCATGCCCCGCTGTCACCGATACGCGGGCGGCTGAAAGTCTCCCTACCGTTTGCGCCGTCGGAATGATGCAGATTCTAGGAAGCAAGGCGAAGCCGGAGGGAGCGTACAACCTTAATTTCTCCCTCGCCATTCATGGAGAGGGGGAACGTCAGGCAAGGCCTGACAAGGGGGTGAGGTCAGCGACAACGCAGCTGACGACGAAGATGAGCATTCCGGCGAGCGCAAACCCGCACCATCCCTTGATTTGCACGTTGCATTTTTTTACATTTTTTAGGTCGAAAAAGATTGACTATTTTTTTATACTACCTTGGGTTTATAGTCATTTCAGGCTGTAAATCTATTTATCACTCTTCTTTTGTACACGGGGAGATGTTCCATGAAGATTCATAAATATATCACTGCCGCCATAGCCATTTTGGCATGCGCATGGAGTACAGGCTGTAACGAAAACAGCAGCACGCCAGATCCAAATGATCCCAATCCCCCCGGCCCTTCAACGGACGTTTGCCAAACCCCTGGATTTGTACGGTGCGATGGCAAATGCATCGATCCGCTCACTTCAAATCAATTCTGCGGCGCGAATAGCTACTGCGAAAGCTTTGCGGTTTGCGTTGGTGACGAAACCTGCCGGGACGGCGAATGCCACAGAGGTGACGTGGAGCCCACTTTGTTCCGCTGTATAACAGATCAAGACTGTCTATCTGGATCTGTCTGCGAGGGTAATACTTGTGTGCTTAAAGAGCCCAAAAATGAGAACACGCCGGAGACCTGTTCCGACGGTCTGGACAATAATAATAATGGCTTGCCAGACTGCGCCGATCCCGATTGCTATGGCTTTGACTTCTGTTCCGAATGGCAGTGGACGCCAGAAAACACTCCAGAAACCTGTTCCGACAGAATAGACAACGATAACGACAAAATGACTGACTGCGAGGATCCCGACTGCGACATATACTGCAAGGAGCCACTCGAATGCGCGGCAAACACACATCCGTATGCAGGAACCTGTGAGCCGGATTCCGTCTGGAACTGTGGTGCACACGACAATCGGTGCGAGGAATATGTCAAAGGCTGGCAGGATGGAGAATGCGAACAAGCGCAATGTATCGTCCGCAACTGCAATGAAGATTATCACTTATACCATGATGAGGAAGAAAATATAGACAGATGCGAACCAGACAGCATCGAGAATTGCGGTGAACATGGCTATAATTGCCGAGATAATATGCCAGGTTTTGCAGATGGCTGGTGCAGCAACCATGAATGTGTTGCGACGGAATGTCTTCAGGAAGATGAATATTATTATCATCTGTACGGCAATACCTGTGAACTGGACTCTATTGATCACTGCGGTATGCGTGACAATCGCTGTGCAGACATCATTGGTTGGGACAAAGGCGAATGCATCAATGGTCAATGCGTGATCACCCAATGCCAGGCCGGTTACTGCCTGGATGAGGAGAATGGCGAATGTATCAACGGCTATGCGAATGCGGAGAAATGCGGCATTTCCGGAACACAGTGTACTTATTGTTCGTCGAACCAGAGCTGTGTAGCTGGTGTCTGCAAGATAACAAAGTGTGGTGAAAACCAACACCTCTATAATGACAGCTGCGAACCGGATAGTCTGGAAGACTGTGGCAAACATGGTAATAAGTGTAGCATTGAGCACAGCACCAAAACAGAATGCGAAAGTGGAACATGCGTTGCCGACGACTGCGAAAGCGGCTATCACGTCTATGCCAATATATGTGAAAAAGATACTGCAGCCCACTGCGGTTGGCATAACAACACTTGTACTTTTGAACATGGCATCGCCGACTGCCAGAACGGTGGATGTATTCTGGCATCCTGCATTACCAATTATCATCTCTATAATAAAGCTTGTGTGTTGGATGATAAGGAGAACTGCGGCGGACAAGGAATTGCATGCGGCCCGAAAGAGAATTGCACAGAGGGTAAATGCGAGTGTGTCGCCGGGTATACGCCATGCAGTGACGGATGTTTTAATTTGCAATCAGATTTTGCCAACTGCGGCAGCTGCGAACACGCATGTAAAAGTGACGAAATGTGTTCCGCAGGGGAATGTATCGACAAACCCGTCTGCGACGGTATCACGATTGACACCACCAATGACTCTGCCAACTGCGGGCAGTGCGGTTCCAAGTGCGGTGTCGGAAAGATATGTTCCGATGGGAAATGTATATCAAGTACAGAAGAAACATATTGTAACGGGAAATTCATTCAAAGTCTTTCCAGCGACTCCGCAAACTGCGGACAGTGCGGGAACAAGTGCGACGTAAAACAAAGATGTATAGATGGCGCATGCACAAACGGTTATGGCGAGACCTATTGCGACGGGGTATCCGTCAACACTTACAATGACTCCGCAAACTGTGGACAATGCGGGATCGTATGTGTCTATTATCTATGTGAGTATGGCAAATGCCAGAGTCCATTTGGCTCCCAAACATATTGTGATGGGAAATACACCGACCTTAAATCTGACTCCGAGAATTGCGGACAGTGCAGAGTAGCCTGTCCAACAGGCGTGGCATGCAGTTACGGTGAATGCACAACAACGTGCAACGACATTACGGTCAATCTGTTGAATGATTCTGCAAATTGCGGTGGGTGTGGATCCAAATGTGATGTGTGGGAAACATGTGAGACTGGCACATGCACTACTAACGGTACATTCGATACATTTTGCGATGGAAAACTCACCTACCTTAGTCATGACTCCGAAAACTGTGGACAATGCGGCTTGGCCTGTTCTGAGGGGGGAGCCTGTATTAGAGGGGGGTGCGAGACGCAGTGTGGCGACATCACCACAATTCTGAGGGATGACTCTGCAAACTGCGGACAATGCGGACATAAATGTGGTGTAGGAGAAATGTGTACGGACGGCTCATGTGTCACGCCCCTGTATTATCAAACGTATTGTAATGGGAAACAGATTAACATGTCCAATGATTCCGCCAACTGCGGGCAGTGCGGAAAGAAGTGTGATGCACGGATGAGATGTCAGCAAGAAACATGTAAAGCATGCGATTCTAATTATACCTGCAGCACGATTTGTGACGGGAAATCCATTAATATATACAACGACTCTGCCAACTGCGGGCAGTGCGGGATCAAGTGTGATGCAGGAAAGTATTGTGTGTCTGGATATTGTTCGACGTGTGGTGTGCCTTTCTGCGACACGAAATGTAATGGCCTACAGACTGATATTATGAGTGATATCAATAACTGCGGGCAATGTGGCTATGTCTGCAAAGGAGAATCCACATGCACTGGAGGTGTTTGCGACAAGCAAACATGTCAATCCGCCTCAGGCCAGGATGTCCAGGTATCTCTGGAAACTGACGCTGCCCACTGCGGCGAGTGCGGACATAAGTGTGGCATGGGAGAGATATGTAAAGATGGATCGTGTACAACAGGAACTGCAACTAAGTATTGTAATGGAAAAAGCGTTAATACCGACACAGACTCCGCAAACTGTGGGCAGTGTGACCTTGTCTGCCCAGAAGGTGCAACCTGCCGTAGCGGTGGTTGTCTGACGCAATGCAGCGACATCACCACAAGCCTGATGGACGATTCCGCAAACTGTGGTGAGTGCGGGAATAAATGTGGCGTGGGAGAGAGATGTGTGTATGGTGCATGCACTACTGGTGCTGGCTCCACCTATTGTAACGGGAAGTCCATCAACACTTCCATGGACTCTGCAAACTGCGGACAGTGCGGAAATAAGTGTGATCCCAAACGAATATGTTCGAATGGGACATGCATCACAGGTAATGGTTCTACTTATTGCGATGCAAAATCCATAAACACTTCAATTGACTCCGCAAATTGCGGACAATGCGGAAATAAATGCCCAAGAGGACAATACTGTTTTGATGGTTTATGCTATGTAGGCAATGGTTCTACATATTGTGATGGGAGATCTATTGACTTGTCAACTAATTCCGCAAACTGCGGTCAGTGCGGTTTCGTTTGTCCTGAGGGTATTTCATGCCGTGATGGTGGTTGCGTGTTAGAACAATGTGATGGTATTATAACAAGTCTGATGGATGATTCCGCAAATTGTAGCGAGTGTGGAAACAAGTGTGGCGTAGGTGAAACATGTCGGATTGGGACATGCGTTCATGGCACAGGCAATACGTATTGCGATGGAAAACTCGTATACACCTACAGCGACTCGGCAAACTGTGGTCAGTGTGGCCTTGCCTGTCCAGATAATGTATCATGCCGCGAGGGTCTTTGCTTCATGGATCAATGTGGTAATATCTTCACAAGCCAGATGATTGACTCCGCAAATTGTGGTGAATGTGGAAACAAATGCAATGTGGGAGAAATATGTCAATCCGGTTCATGCGCATCAGGTAATGGATTAACATATTGTGATGGAAAATCCATAAACACTTCCACGGATTCCAATAACTGCGGTCAATGCGGAATCAAATGTAATATGGGAGAAATATGTCAATCCGGCTCATGTACGGCGGGCATAGGAACGACATATTGTAACGGAAAAAGCATAGATACTTCCATAGACTCCGCGAACTGCGGACAATGTGGATACAAATGTACGATGGAAGAAATATGTCAATCCGGCACATGCACGTCAGGCATAGGAACGACATATTGTGACGGAAAAGCCATAAACACTTCCACGGACTCCGCAAACTGCGGACAGTGTGGAAACAAATGTACGGTGGGAAAAATATGTCAATCTGGCACATGCACGTCAGGCACAGAAACGACATATTGTGACGGAAAAGCCATAAACACTTCCACGGACTCCAATAACTGCGGAGCGTGTGGTGTTGTCTGTATAGATGGCGAATCGTGTGCCAATGGTGATTGTTTAACTCAATGCGACAGCAACAATGTGCACCTAAAGACTGACTCTACAAATTGCGGTCAATGTGGAAACAAATGTGATGTAGGGAGCAAATGTTCGAGCGGATCATGCACGACTGGCACCGGTACAACGTATTGCGACGGAAAAACCATAAACACTTCCAACGACTCCGCAAACTGTGGTCAATGCGGACGCAAGTGTGCTGTAGGAAATAAATGTTCGAGCGGATCATGCAAGACTGGCACCGGTTCAACATATTGTGACGGCAAATCCATAAATACTTCCAAAGACACCAATAATTGTGGTCAATGTGGAAATAAGTGTGACGTTGGAAAAAAGTGTTCGAGCGGAACATGCATATCTGGCTCTGGTACAACGTATTGTGACGGGAAATCCATTGACACATCCAGTGACTCGGCGAATTGTGGGCAGTGCGACCTTGCCTGTCCTTCGGGCGTGTCCTGCCGAGGCGGTGGTTGCCTGACGAAGTGCGGTGATATCACTACAAGTCTGATGGATGATTCCGAAAACTGCAGCGCGTGCGGCAACAAGTGTGCTCCAGGGAAAACATGTAAATCCGGTTCATGTGCAAATGGCAGTGGACCCACCTATTGTGACGGAAAATCCGTTGACACATCTAACGATTCCGCCAACTGCGGACAATGCGGAAACAAGTGTGGTGTGGGAGAAATATGTCAATCAGGCGTTTGCCAAGCTGGTACTGGTTCAACGTATTGCGATGGAAAAGCCATAAACACATCCAACAGTTCTCAAAACTGCGGACAATGCGAACTCGCATGTCCAGATGGGGCATCCTGTATTAGAGGGATTTGTTCGACACAGTGTGGCGAGATAACAACAAACCTGTTAGACGACTCTGCTAACTGTGGTGAGTGCGGAAATAAATGTGGTGTGGGAGAAATATGTCAATCAGGCTCATGTATAACAGGCTCTGGAGATACCTATTGCAACGAAAAGTATGTTAATACCAACGCAGACTCTGCAAATTGTGGACAGTGCGGAATTATATGCGACGCAGGACAAATCTGTTCAAATGGGGCATGTATAGCAGGTATTGGTGCTACATATTGTGATGGAAAATACATACAAAACCTCTATATCGACACAGCAAACTGCACTAAGTGCGGGAAATAGTGTGACGTGGGACAAATCTGTTCGAATGGCTCTTGTATAACAGGCATGGGAGATACCTATTGTGACGGTGAATCCATTAACACGAAAACAAATGCAGAAAATTGCGGACAATGTGGACGTGCATGCCCATCGGGGACATGTATAAATGGGACTTGCGATACACAGTGTGGCAGTATCACGACAAACCTGACGATCGACTCCGCAAATTGTGGCGAGTGCGGGAAAAAATGCGACGTAGGTTATTATTGTTCGGTCGGTTCGTGCATACTTGGTTCAGGTTCTACATATTGTGATGGGAAAAGCATCGACACATCCAGTGATTCCGCAAACTGCGGGCAGTGCGGAAACAAGTGCGACGTAGGATATATATGTTCGGCTGGTTCATGCACAAAAGGCTCAGGTTCTACGTATTGTGACGGGAAATCCATCAACACATCCAATGATTCCGCAAACTGCGGACAGTGCGGAAACAAGTGCGACGTAGGTTATATATGTTCGGCCGGGTCGTGTACAAAAGGTTCAGGGGATACGTATTGTGATGGGAAATCCATCAACACATCCAGTAATTCCTCAAACTGTGGGCAGTGCGGTTTCGCCTGTCCAGAGGGTGTATCCTGTAGAAGCGGCGCTTGCCTAACGCAGTGTGGCGATATCAGTACAAGCTTAATGGACGACTCCAACAACTGCGGTGAATGTGGAAACAAGTGCGACGTAAGTTATATATGTCGGGGTGGTTCGTGTACAGAAGGCTCTGGTTCTACGTATTGTGACGGGAAATCCATCAACACATCCATAGACTCCAACAACTGCGGGAAGTGCGGATACAAGTGCAGTTTTGGCAAAAAATGTTCAAGCGGAACATGTATCAATGGCGCAGGTTATACGGTTTGTGACGGGAAATCCATCAACACATCCAATGATTCCGCAAACTGCGGACAGTGCGGAAACAAGTGTGATGTAGGAAAAATTTGTTCGGGTGGTTCATGCGTAATAGGCGTAGGCTCTACCTATTGCGACGGGAAAGCCATTAACACCTCTACGAACAAAGCAAACTGCGGACAGTGTGGTTTTGCTTGTCCAAGTGGAATGTCTTGTGAAAGTGGTCGCTGTTTAACACAGTGTAATGATATCATCACTAGTCTATTTGATGACTCATCAAACTGTGGAGAATGCGGAAATAAGTGTGGTTCGGGAGAAATATGTATGTATGGGGCATGCACAATTGGCATTGGTTCTACATATTGTGATGGGAAGTCCATTAACATTTCAAACGACTCCGCAAACTGCGGCCAGTGCGGAAATAGATGTGACTTCGGAGAAACGTGCTCCAGTGGCGCATGCTCAACCGGTACTGGAAATACTTATTGTGACGGAAAATATATTAATACCATCATGGATTCCTCAAACTGCGGGAAATGTGGCAACAAATGTGGCATAGGTCATATTTGTTCGGATAGTTCATGCGCAGTAGGCATCGGTACGACCTATTGTGACGGAAAATACATCAATACATCCAGCGACACGGCAAACTGTGGTCAGTGCGGAAACAAATGTGGCGTGATGCAGATATGTTCGAGTGGCGCATGTACGACAGGTGTTGGCGCTACTTATTGCGACGGGAAATCCATTGACACATACTCTGATGCTGCAAACTGTGGTCAATGTGGTTTAGTATGCTCAACAGGCACGTGTCTTCGCGGCGGTTGCCAAACAAAATGTGCTGACAGTAACACAAGTCTGATGGATGACTCTGCAAACTGCGGACAGTGTGGAAACAAGTGTAGTGTGGGAAATATTTGCAAGGATGGTACATGCATAACAGGTATTGGAGCTACCTATTGTTACGGCAAAGCCATCAATACTTCTGTCGATTCCGCGAATTGCGGTCGATGCGGAAGCAAGTGTGATAAAGGTTATATATGTGTTTCTGGTTCATGTGTAAAAGGGATTGTTGGAGATACCTATTGTGACGGAGAATCCGTCAATATATTCACTAACGATGCAAATTGCGGACAGTGCGGGTATAATTGCAATAAGGTTACTGAAGGTAGGTTTATATTTTGCGGTAAAGGAAAATGCTGTGCTCGGGTTTCATCAGGGCAATGCATAACATCGACCGGAGAAGTTGTTGGTGGATACTAAGGATATAAAGAAGGTAATGAAAGAATATAAACATTTAAAATTATTATTAATCCTGCAATCATTCCTGCCTCTCTATTTTCTCGTTATCATTCGATGCTATAGCGAGCATAGAGGCAGGCTGATGGATAAACTAAATACTCCATATCCGTTATTGTTGAGGTATATAGAGAAATATTCTCATCCATCGCCGATAACAAATACTTCTCTACCTTAGAAGCAAATGGCTCGATTCCGTCCAAATAATAGATGAGTGGCGAGGTGTCAAAAAATACGAATCTCATAACTCGCGTTCCTCGCTTCGCAAAGCAGAAACATACGCTTGAGGATCTTCTTCCCAAATATGTCCACCAATACCTTTGTATTCAGATAGCAAAGCTACATGAGCCGCATGTTCCTCATTACACGGAACACTGTCTCTGGCTGGCTTGACGTTACCAGCCAGTTTGCGCATCAAAGACACCACGAGCTCCAGACTGTCCTGTGGCAAAGCATCAATCAACGCATAGGCTTGTGATCGCTGTGTTACTATATTGAAGTGTACCCCGTGTCAAGGACACTTTTGGGTTAGGCGTTAGGTGTGACTTGAGACATTTTCATTATCTGACCATGTTTCCATTGTGGGATCCTCCCTGCAGGCAGTGTATCCGTTTGAGAATTTTGCTCTTTCTTGCAACGGATAAACCCCTGACAGCCGATACTGATAGAATTCAACAGGAGACAGTTTTCGCAAATCCCACTGGTATCTATCGTTGTTATAATAGTCCATCCAATCCGTCACTATTTTCTCAACCTCCTCATAGCTCGTTTGTTCTATGACGATGGACGATATTTCGTCCTTCATATGTCCAAAAAAGCTTTCCTGTGGTGCATTATCCCAGCAGTTGCCCTTTCTTGACATAGACTGGACAAAATTTGCATCCCGAAGCTTCGCAATGAAAGCATTACTAGTGTAATGGCATCCCTGATCACTATGGACAATCAGACTGTCATCCAGGACAACGTTATGTTTTCTGATGAGTTCATTTACAGTATCAATCACAAAATCGACTTTTAAATTCCTGCTTAACTTGTACGCGAGTACTTCGTGGGTACACACATCAAGAATCGTTGACAGGTAACACACGTTCTCTTTGTAGAACAAATACGTGATATCAGTTAGCACAACCTGCCTTGGCGGATAGCAACTGAAATTCCTAGCGACGACATTGGGTGCTACATGGCTTGTTTTCATTGCTTTTGACATCCGTCTATATGGGTTTTCACGTCTGACAGGGCAAGAGAGATTGTATTTATTCATAAGCCGATAGATCTTCTTCAGGTTCATGATAATGGGCGGCTCCTGATGAAGAAACCACATATAGATTTGCCTGCCTCCCTTGGGATATCCACGGGCATGGTATAAGACTGATGAAGGCAAAATCCCTCTTATCAGCCTCCTCTCTTTCAACTCTTAAAGGAGCAGCTTTTATCCATGCGTAATAACCTGATCTGGAAACCCCAGCAATCTGACATAGTTCACTAACATTAAGCTCTGAAGATACTTGGTGGATTGCCTCATGAATCAGAGCGTACTTTACTTCAGGCGTAGCTTTGATTCCCATTGTTTCTGAGCCTCCATATCGGCCATTCGTAGCTTTTTTAAAAAGTCAATCTCCTGCATCGCATACGCAAGCTGATGCGTCAATTCCCGTACTTGTTCCTCAAGACAACGCTCCTTAATCGGAAGAATGGGAAGTTCATTACCCGAGCCACTTGTTTCGAAAACACCTTTCCGAGACATCTTGTTGACGAGATAGCTCAGATTGCGAATTCGTTTGTAGCCCAGAATTCGAGGATCAATACCTGCCTCTTGGATAATTGTCTTTAACGGTACGCCTTGCAATTTCATAGCAAATAGACGCTTCTTAAACGACAAGGTAAACTGAATTGATGTCGGAGTGACAAGCTCAACGTTCTCGTTTTCTTGAAGTAATTTGATGTCTGCATCTGAGAATGCGGTTTTGATCATTGGACTCTCCTTAAAATTGGACTTAAGCGTCTCTTAAGTCCAGCTGCATAGTGTCCATTACCAAGGGATGACACCTAAATCAATCTGTCCACTGGAAAGGGATGTTCACTAGCTCCCGTGTCCAATTTTAAGGGGACAGTTTAGGGGAGTGTCATAGCCAGCCGCCAGCGAGCTGTATGCCGCAGGCATAGGCCGCGTTTTATACCACGCCTTCGACAATTTCCCGATTGCCAATCCGGATGGTGTGAACACCGGGTTGTTTATTTTTGTTGAAACAAAAACTCACGAGGTAGCCTTTATCCAAATGATAATAATCGAGATAATCCAATAACTGCTGTTCACCGCGTTCGTTATACGCATTTCCGCGCCATATCTTCATTTCGATGATGTATTGATGACCGAGGTAATCGATAATCATATCGGTGCGCGAACGATCACGTGTTTCAGCTTCGATATAGTAATTACCTACGCCGTTGATAATCGGCTTGACGTAGAACATAAAGTATTTGCGACACTCGCGTTCGTGGAATTTTTCGTCTTTGTCGCCGTAGATATCGTTATAGTGTACAATAAAACGCTGGATAATTTTTTCGATATTGAGCTGACCATTTTCTATGAACTGGTTCTTGTCGAATCCAGACATAGAAGTAATTTCACTGGCCTTGCCATCCTCAACATAAAATAGTTCATACAGCCATGTTTCAAGAATACGACTGGATATTTTGACTGCACCATTATCATTTGTGATATAATTGAACATGGTTGCGATTTCAAAAGACTTTTTATATGCATTGTATTGCACTCTTTCTCCTGAATATAAAATATCTTTAAGCGTATTTCGCATATCAGGGAAATCATTTAGTTTTTTAGTAACATCATCAAAAAATGTATTTTTCTCAAATAGGAATTTCTTCACCACATCAGCCACACCATTGTGTGACCAGTTTTTATCAGTCTCATCAATCATCTTACAAATCTTGGAAACCAAAAACGGATATCCGGAAGTATAATCGATGATTAGCTGTGATATATTGTGTACATCCATGCCGGTATGATGATCATTCTCATATTCATGCAACATACCTTCGACATCATTGACATTAAATGACATATCGACATTGAAATCCGACGCAATATTCCATGGGCTGTTGTATGAATGATCTGCTTCAGGACGAATTTTGAGCTTGAGATTTTTAATATCATAGACGCCGGCAAGTATGACGGATTGAAAAGATGGCATATTTTCGCGATCCAGATACATTTTTCTCAGCAATCCCAAAATGCGTACAAACGAATCATAATTACTCGCCTGATCCACTTCGTCGATGATCAAGACAAGTGGATTCTGTGCTGCTTTACACATTTGAGCAATGAGCATCACCATTCGGTTGAGATGAATCATTCTCGTCTGACCAAAGCTTTGTACGGCCTGGCTCACAATGGTTTGAACTGATATGGAAACATTATTGTCATTCTTCATCGCTTCCATTTCCATCAATTCAAGCATGGCGTATGCAAGCGAAGTGTCCGT
>JAEEGL016180926.1_pt1 | contig 11992 bp, 9 predicted proteins | sample 9134231 | NCBI WGS metagenome assembly JAEEGL01 (sample SAMN16246548, study PRJNA631951) | gut metagenome | biome: gut microbiome; feature: rumen; material: fiber-attached | host: Bos | place: Iran: Karaj | collected 2018-10
GTCCTGGAAGGATTCGAACCCTCGCAAGCGGAACCAGAATCCGATGTGCTACCATTACACCACAGGACAATTCCTAATTGCGACTGCAAAGGTACTGCTTTTTTTGTTACCACCAAGAAAAAATCCAACTTTTTTTCAAAAAATTATCTCAAAACCCAAAAACACCTGCTATTCTGATGTATTATCGGCCCGTTTTTGCGCTCTAAACGGGTGTCATCAAAAACAATCAGCCTCATTGCTGATCTATGGTCGATAAGCAAAGAATCCAGCAACAGACAACAAGCATTCGGCCAATCGGGGCACATTGCAAACGATTGAGCAGATTTTTGAAAAAAAGTGAATTATAAATAATTATAAATTATGTACTAATGAAATTTAATAGTAATTTTGTGGGTTGTAAAAGTTTCAGGCAATAGAAACAAATTGGCTTTATTCATATGTTTAATTAAATACAACTATTCAATTATGAAGAAATTAACCTTAATTTTATCAGTCATGATTGCCCTCGTTGGCCTGAATGCCAATGCGGCAATGTACATTGTTGGTAGTGGACCGTTTAACGGCTGGAATCCCGCCAATGGCGTGGAAATGCAGCACATCGGCGACGGCATATATTCCTATCATGCTGTCATCAGTGGCGCTGTGACATTTGTGTTCGGCGATGGCCTGAGTGACGCGAGTGACGACTGGGACACCTTCAACAGCCAGTACCGCCATGGTCCCGCCGAGGGTGATATGAATATCAATGTCAATGAGTGGATTCTCGCTTATAATTACGGTTATGGCGCATACAAATTGGTTGGCGACGGCACTGTCTATACCTTTTTCTATGATACGAACAACGATTCTTTCCGGGTTGACGGCAACGAAGCCCATATCACCTACGAAACCCTGACTGTGGCTGGTAGCAACACCACCTTGTTCGGCACCGCATGGGATCCCACCAACACCGCCAACGACATGACCCTCGTTGATGGCCTTTACACTTGGGTAAAGAATGACATTATTCTCAACGCCGGTGGTTTTGAATTCAAGGTTGTCGCTGACCACGATCCCACCTATGCTGCTGCATGGCCTGTCAGCAACTACTATCAGACCATTGACAACAGGGGACGCTACAACATCAAGATCACCTTCGACCCTGAGGATGAGATTGTTGATTGCGATGCCGATCTGATCGAGTTGGTTCCCGACACCGTTCATCACACCTACACCGTTGCCGGTGCACCCGCTGCCCTGTTCGGCACTGAGTGGGACCCCACCAACACGAACAATGACATGTATCCCAATATCAATGGTATTTTGACCTGGAAGAAGGAGAATGTAGCCCTCACCGCCGGTACCATCAGTTTCAAGGTGGTTGAGGATCACTCATGGAATAATCCCGCTTATCCTAACGATAACTATGAATACACCATCGAAGAGGATGGTAACTATGTAGTGACCATCAACTTTAACGAGGCCACCAAGGAGGTATCCATTTGGCACTACCCCTATGGCTACAAGCGTGGCGACGTGAACATGGATGGTGCTGTTGACATCAACGACGTGACCCGCCTGATCGACGTTAAACTGGGTAAGGAAGTCGAATATAATGAGACTGCCTCTGACTGCAATGTTGAAGGAGGTGACGGCACCGTTGACATCAACGACATCACCGCCCTCATTGCCCGCATGCTGAATGGCAGTTGGTAATTGGTAATAACTATCACTTAAACATAATAAATCCCTCATACTCGCTTGAGTATGAAGGATTTATTCTTTGATTCACTTTGCCTATTCATCTATCTATCCAGGCATGTGTGTGTATGAGAAAAACCAAGGCAATGCTTTCACGGTTACATGCCAGTTGAGATGAATGGATGAGTAGACTGGCAAATGAGATTAGTGTAGAGGGTCTAAAAATAAAATAGGATTGTGTCAAAACTTGCGATGACACAATCTGTCTATTCATCTATTTGTCTATTTATATATAAATAAAGTAGTCGAATAGACAAGCAGCAACAGCAGAGGAGAGGAAAAATATCAGCCTAACTCTCCATCTTCTCCTCATTCACACATGTTTGGACCAATGGATGAACAGATAAATGCAACCCCCTCTTTTCTCTAAGTGCACGAGAAAAAGCGACAAGGGCGCTGGAACGTCTTGCCAGCACCCTTGCCATCTGTTGGGTCGCATTTTTTCGTTATACTCCCTTGCGTTTGGGGACGCGCTTCGAGACGCCGATGGCTCCGGCGGGGCAGACCAGGCGGCACAGGTGACAGCCCACACACTTGTTGCCCATGAGATGGGGCTTGCGGTCCTCACCGAAGGTGATGGCCTGATGGCCGCCGTCCATGCAGGAGATGTAGCACCTGCCGCAGCCGATGCACTTCTCTGTATCGAAGATAGGGAAGACGATGGTGTCACGGTCCAGGTCGCTGGGCTTGACGAATTTGGGCAGTTGCTCGCCTACAAGGGTCGAGAGTTCGGTGATGCCACGGCTGGCCATGTAGTGCTGCAGTCCCAGGATAAGGTCGTCGATGATACGGTAGCCATATTGCATAACCGCGGTGCACACCTGCAGGTTGCTGCAGCCCAACTGGATGAATTGGAGTGCGTCTTGCCACGTCTCGATGCCGCCAATGCCGCTCAGGCGCAGGTTCTTCATCACGGGATTCTGAGACATCTCGAGGATGAAGCGCAGGGCGATGGGTTTGACGGCGCGTCCCGACAGTCCTGACACGGTCCACTGACCCGACACCTCGGCACGCTCGTCCATGGTCACGCTCTTGATGGTGTTGATGGCGCTGATGGCGTCGGCTCCGGCAAAGTAGGAGCCCATGGCGGGGTTGCTCATCATCGTGATGTTGGGTGTCATCTTGGGGATGACAGGTATGGAAACGGAATGCTTGACATAGGCGGTGTAGAAGGTCACCAACTCGGGATCCTGACCCACGTCGCTACCCATGCCTGCCAGTCTCATCTGGGGGCAGGAGAAGTTCAGTTCCACGGCATCGACGCCAGCGTTCTCGGCCATCTTGGCCAACTCAATCCACTGCTCCTCGGTAGAGCCCATGATGGAGGCAACGACAATCTTGGTGGGATAGTTCTTCTTGAGACGGCTCAGGATTTCAAAATCCACTTCGGCGGGATTTTCGCTCAGTTGTTCCATGTTGCGCAGGGCTGAAAAGTCGCCCTTGTCGCCCTCGCGGTGAACGACATCAAAGCGCGGTGACACCTCGTTGATGTCATCCAGACAGATGGTCTTGTAGAACACACCTGCCCAGCCGGCATCGAAGGCGCGTGCCACCATCTCATAGTTGGTGCACACCGACGAGGATGCCAGGAAGAAAGGATTCTCGCACTGGAGCCCACAGAAGTCAATAGCCAGGCTTGGCAGGTCGGCACGCGGTGCCTCGGCCAACTGGCAGACGATTTCACGGATGCGGATGGGGCGGTCATAGTGGATACACGCCTGCTCGGCTCGCTCCAAGTCACTCTCTTCACATCCTTCCAACCACTTGCGGGCAATTCCTTCGTTGCCGAAACGCACGGCACGGAGGGCCCTGGCAACGTCACCCTTGCCGCAGGCGCGACTACAAGGCGCATTCTCACACAACAGGCAGCGTGCCACTTCCTCATTCATGTTGATTTGCTTTTTCATATCAACAGTATTTTGGTTATTCCTATAATTTCACTGATTTCTACCTGATCCATCATTCGAAACGCATCGTCGACGTGGGCTTGATGGTCGAGATGATGTGGCTGGCACCCAGCAGGGTGAGGTAGGAGACGATGATGATGCCCAGATTGAGCGCCAGCAAAGCGGGAATGCTGAGCGAGATGGGCACATAGGGCATATAATACGAGGCGGGGTCGAGGCGCACGATGTGGCAATACTTCTGCAACAGGCACAAGCCGATGCCGATGATGTTGCCGATGATGAGCGCCTTGAGGATGAGTTTCCCCGTCAGGTAGATGAATATGCGACGAATCGAACCGTTGGTCGCGCCCATGGCCTTGAAATTGCCGATGACACGGATGCGCTCCAGCACAATCATCAGCATAGCCGAGATAAGCGTGAAGGCGGCAACAATCATCATCAGCGTGAGAATGATGACCACATTCATGTCGAGCATCTGCAACCAAGCGAAAAACGGCAGGTTGTTCTGGTGGGTCGTGGTGACAAAAAACAGGTTCTTGCTCTCATGCTCCACGGTGTTGCCGGCCAGCAGAGAGTATAATTGATAGGCGTCGCCCTCAAGATCGCGCGTGTCCTTCATGTTGATGGCAACCTGGGTGCCGATATCACCGTGCCAGCCGTTCACGCCCTGCACGATGCCGATGTCGCCCAGGATGTAAGCATTGTCAAACGCGTCAAGGTCGGTCTCGAACACGCCTGCGACAGTGAGGTTCCTCACCTTGATCTTGTCGTCGATGAAGTAGGTCATGACCTTGTCGCCGGCATGGAGTTCAAGCCTGTCGGCAATGACCTTGGAGATGGCGATACCGTTAGCCTGGGCAGTATCGCCGGTCACGGGGGGCTGGCCAGCAACCATACGCGATTGCAGGTAGCGCCAGTCATAACCGTTGTCAACACCACGCATGATGACGCCCATGAAGTCCTGGTCGGTCTTGAGAATGGCGCTTTTGTCCGCTATCAGACTGATGCTCTCCACCTTGGGCTGGAATTCATTGTTCTCGGTGATGGCTTCTCTCACCTCACGCCCGTTGAGCGTGGCATAGTTCTCGTCAATGCCGAGTGCAGCGTTGGTGACCCGCAGGTGGGCATCCAGGTGCATGATCTTACCTGAAATCTCACCCTTGAATCCCATGACGATGGCGATGGACAGTATCATCACCACCACAGCAAGGATGATACCCACAAGGGCGACAGTCAGGCTGGGAGAGCCCTTTTGCCGCTCATCGTTGAGTTTCATACGCCGCGCTATGTACACTTCATGATTCATTCAACTGACAAAGGTACAAAAAAGTTGTCAGTTGATGGTTTTTAGTTGTTGGTTTTGACTTATCTTTGTGAAAAATAACCAGACCTGTGAATTAATGAAACGATTTATCTCTTTAATAACCTCAGTATTTTTGGTGGCGCTGGCTGTGCTGGGTGGGGTGGTCAGATTGGCCATCCTGAGTGATGTGCATGTGACGCCGGGCAATGCCAACGAGGGCAAACTGCGCGAGGCTGTGGCCGAGATCAATGCTGCCGATGTGGATGCCGTGATGATGACAGGTGACCTCACCAACGAGGGCAGCGACGTGCAGTTGAGGAATGTCAAGGGCATTCTGGACGGAATCACCCATCCGCTGTATGTCATCCCCGGCAATCACGAGAACAATTGGAGCCAGAGTGCCTGCAAGACGTTCAACGACCTGTGGGGAAGCGACCGCTTTGTCTTCACGGTCGATAACCTGGTGGTCATCGGCATGAACTGCGGCCCGTTCATGAAGATGGGCGACGGCCACATCAAGCAGGAAGACCTCTTGTGGCTCGACAGCACCCTCACTGCCATGGTCAAGCCGGGCATGCAGGTGCGGAGCGTCAACCCCTATCCCATCCGCGATGACCTGGATAAGTTCCGCGCCTATGTCGAGATCCTCCTGGAATACCCAGTCATCTCCCACTAGTGTGGCCATTACCACCGTTGGCGCCTGTATGAGACCGACGGCATCAACGGCCTGATGGTGCGTGCCCTCGACATGGGAGGCGACAACTACGGTTACACATTGATGAACATCGATCTGGACCGCCAGTGGATATATGTATATAATAAGGTGATAGGCAAGGATCCCGAGGTGATGTTCTCTTATCGCATCAACCAGGACTATTACTCGCCCCAACTTACTGAGGAACATTATTCGTTGCCTAAAGAAGACATCGTCATTGAGCGCGTAGTGGCCGACAACGCCTCCATCTTCACACGCGTGGGCATCGATGCGAAAAATCTGTACTTCGGCAACTCACTTGGCTATTGCAAGGCTGTGGACAAAAAGACGGGCAAACTGCGATGGCAGTACAAGACCGGCGCAATGCTGTTCTCGCGTCCCGCAGTGGGTGACAAGTACATTGTGCTGCCCACTAGCGACAAGCGTCTTGTATGGATAGACAAACAGACGGGAAAAGTCAAATGGCAATATGAAGCCGATGGCCCCTATGTGGCCGACGGCGTGGTCAAGGACGGCATCCTCTATCAGGGTGGTTTCAAGACCTTCCAGGCATGGGATGTGAAGCGGCACCGCCTGTTGTGGCACTATGACAGTATCAACAACTATTGTCAGGCCGCGCCCGTCGTTGATGGCAATGATGTCATCTTTGGTGCCTGGGACACCTATCTTCGCTGCCTCGACCGCCGCACGGGAGCCCTTCGTTGGCAGTGGAACAACGGCAAGACCGCCAACCTCTACAGCCCCGGCAACGTGGTGCCGGTCGTCACTCCCGAACGGGTGGTTATCGTTGCCCCCGACCGCGTGACAACCGCTGTTGACCGCAAAAACGGCGCGGAAATTTGGCGCGAGATGAACGAGAACAAGGTGCGCGAGAGTCTGGGACGCAGCGCCGATGGCAAGGTTGCCTACTCCAAGACGATGGATGGCGAACTGGTCGCCATGAGCACAGGCGAAAAATATCAGTTCTTGTGGAAGGTGGATTTAGGGTTTGGCTACGAACACGCCCCCTGCATCGTCCTTGAACATAACGGCTATATCTACTGCGGCTCCCGCCGTGGTATGCTGGCCGTAGTCAATGCCGGAACCCATCAACTGGAGTTCACTTATCGCCTGGGTACCAGCGAGGTCAACGGCTTTGAACTCGATCCCGCGACCGGCGACATCTACTGTTCCCTCATCGAGGGCACCATCTGGCGCATATCCAATCCCTACTCAACTATCTCCCGCGATTAACAGCAGTGCAGAGAAAAACCAACCGGGACAGCATCCATCAAGAAATGTTGTCCCGGTTGTTGTTATGTCGTTCAAGTTGCGCTATCAGTCGAAATGCTTGCGGCGGAAGACGAAGTTACGGCCCAGGTACTTGTCGCGAACGGTCGGATTGTCGGCCAGTTCTTCGCTTGTACCCTGGAACAGGATTTTACCCTCGAACAGCAGGTAGGCCCTATCGGTGATGCTCAACGTCTCGGGCGCGTTGTGGTCGGTGATAAGGATTCCGATGTTTTTGCTCTTGAGGCTGTAGACGATGCTCTGAATGTCCTCCACTGCGATGGGGTCGACGCCGGCAAACGGCTCGTCGAGCATGATAAAGCGCGGGTTGATGGCCAAGCCACGGGCAATCTCGGTGCGGCGGCGCTCGCCACCCGACAGGCGGTTACCCAGGTTTTTGCGCACCTTCTGCAGGTGGAACTCGCTGATGAGTTGTTCCAGGCGGTCCTTTTGCTCGGCTGGTGTGAGCGTGGTCATCTCCAGGACGGTGCGTATGTTGTCCTCCACGCTCAGCGTGCGGAACACCGATGCCTCCTGCGGCAGATAACCGATACCCAGTTGTGCACGGCGGTAAACGGGTAGGGAAGTGATGTCCACGTCGTTGAGGAACACGCGGCCCTCGTTGGGAGTAACCAGTCCGGTGGTCATGTAGAATGTCGTCGTCTTGCCGGCACCATTGGGTCCCAGCAGCCCGACGATCTCGCCCTGATGCACATTGATGGACACGTGGTTGACGACAGTGCGCTGGCGGTATTTCTTCACCAGGTTGTCGGTACTGAGCACCAGTGTGCCCGCCTCGCCCGACGCGTTAAGACTTGCGGCAGTTTCCTTGTCGTTGCGTTCGGCGGGAGCGGGTTGGCCTTCCTCGGTCGTTTTGCCTTTGTTATGCCAGGGCAGTTTCATTTCTTCTTGCCGGTGGTCAGGCGGCCCTTGATGTAATCGGTGATCAGGTTGATGGCCACCTCGTTGTTGCCGCCCTCGGGAATGATGATGTTGGCAAACTTCTTCGTGGGTTCGATGTGCAATTGATGCATGGGCTTCAGCACGCGCTGATAGCGTTCGATAACGGCCTCGGCAGTGCGTCCGCGCTCGATGCAGTCACGCGAGATGACGCGAATCAGGCGGTCGTCGCCGTCGGCATCAACAAACACCTTGATGTCCATCATCTTCCTCAGGCGCGCATCCACCAGAGCCATAATGCCCTCGATGAGGACCACGTCATGAGGTCCCATGGGAACCGTCTCCTTCTGGCGCGAGCAGGTCAGGTAACTGTAGGTCGGCATCTCGATGGACTCGCCGCGCTTCAGCATCTTGACGTGCTCGAGCAACAGGTTCCAGTCAAAGGCTGCCGGCTCGTCGAAGTTGATATTCTGACGCTCCTCAACGGGGACGTGGCTTGAATCCTTGTAATAGGAGTCCTGAGAAATCACACCGACCTCGCCCTCGGGCAGGCGTTCCATAATTTTGCGCACAACAGTAGTCTTACCTGAGCCGGTACCGCCGGCAATACCGATAATAATCATAATATTAAACCTGTTTTAGTATCACTTGTTGATATCAAACATGGCACATAACCACATTTCAACTTGCAAAGATAGTGCAAGCCGAAGACAATGCCAAGAAAAAAACCATTTTTCTTGAGCATTGTTGAGGCGCAGCCTATCTTCGGCAAAGCCAACGTTAGTGCAAGCCAAGCGGAGAACAAAACGAAAAACAAAGTTTTTTGTTTTTTATCCCAAGGCGCCGCCTATCTTCGCTGCAGGCAAAGTACTGCAAGCCGAAGACAATGCCAAGAAAAAATCCATTTTTCTTGTGCATTGTTGAGGCGCAGCCTATCTTCGGCAAAGCCAACGATAGTGCAAGCCGAGCGGAATGCCAAACAAATGGTCTATTTTTTATCAGACTTTCGTTAGGAATCGTCAGCCACAGCCAATTGCCAGTCTTGCTATTCCTTACTTATAGAGAATTCGAAGCACAAGCCTCCACCATCCACATTGTGGACACTGATGGTCCCGCCATGCAGTTGCACGGCATTCTTGACAATCGACAGCCCCAGGCCTGTCCCGCCCAGCAAGCGGCTGCGCCCCTTGTCGATGCGGTAGAAGCGTTCGAAGATGCGCGACAGATGCTCGGCTGGAATGCCCGGCCCATTATCCTGGAAGACGAAATTCCAACAGTCATCCTTCTCCATTGCCAAAATCTCGATATCAGCGCCCCGACCGGCATAGTTGATGGCATTGTCCACAAGATTGCGGAAGATACTGTAAAGCAGCGAGTAGTTGCCAGCCGCCGTAATCCCGTCAGGCAGACGGTTATGAACCGTCATCTGTTTCTCGCTGGCGGCAAGTCTTGTCTCCTGAACGATATCCTTCACTATCTGCGTAATATCTACCGGTTCTCGCACCAGTTGGTCCTGGGCATAATCCATGCGGTTGAGCGTCGAGATGTCCTGCAGTAATGATGTCAGCCGTTCGGCCTGTGCCTTAGTGCGTACCACAAACTGATGTCGCGTTTTAGGATCAATGTTTGGATTCTCCAAGATGGTGTCCACATAGCCCAGGATGCTGGACACGGGAGTTTTGAGTTCGTGGGCAATATTCTGGGTGAGTTCACGGCGCATGCGATTCTCCTTTTCGGCCTGCTCACGGCTGATGCGCTCATCCATGTGGCGTGCATAGCGGTGCAGCAACAGGGCCAGGCCGCCCATCACCACGAGCGAGAAGGCAAGAATGTGCCACGGCGTGATTTCTTCGATTGGCTCCAGAAACAGGCGGTCGATATCTTCAAAGAGAACGAAAATCAACGCATAGACGGCAAACACCACCATCACGCTGATGAACATCTTGTTGCCCTCGGTCAACTTCCTCATACCTTAAACATGTAGCCGAAGCCTTGACGGGTCACGATACACGACGAATAGCGGCCTATCTTCTTGCGCATGCGGGCGATGTTCACATCCACAGTGCGGTCGCTCACGATCACATGCGGTGGCCATACCCGCTCGATGACCTGCTGGCGCGTGAACACTTCACCACGATGGCTCAAGAACAACCGCAGCAATTCAAACTCGGTCTTGGTCAGCGAAATGCTTTCGCCGTCCACTGTCACGGTCTTGTTCATAACGTCCATCGACAGGCTCTCATGAACCAATACACGTGCAGCCTCATCGGCTACAACGGGCGACATACGGTTCAGGACGGCCTTGACACGGGCCAATACCTCGCGCACCGAGAACGGCTTGGTGACATAATCGTCGGCACCGATGCTGAAACCATACAAGGTGTCCTCCTCACCGTCTTTAGCCGTCAGGAAGATGATGGACACACGTGCGGTTTGGGCATCCATCTTCAGCCTGCGGACCAGGTCAAAGCCAGACATGCCTTCCATCATCACATCCACCAGCAGCAGGTCATAATCCGACATATCCAACTCCAACGCAGCCTCGGCCGAGTGTACGGCGTGGGCCGTATAGCCAGCGGCATTCAGATTAAAGACCAGGATGTCGCACAGGTCCTGCTCGTCATCAACAACAAGTATTCTTTTAGTATCCATCATCTGAATTTTGCCCGTAAAGATAATTCTTTTTTCAGAATCCATCGCCATTATTTGTAACAAAATCATTCTCAAGCATCAGAATCCTGTAAACTGCGAGCGCGGATGCCTCTCTAAACTCTAACCTCTAACCTCTAAACTGCGAGCGCAGCGAGCATAAAAGCGAGTAATCCTTGTCAGTTTTTCTGCCAATGTGTCAGTACACCGTTTTTGGCACATCGTTTGCAACGGTATGGTCGTTGACTAGTGTCATGCTGGCCGACCCAAAGATCAGAATAAACATTAACAAACAAAATAAAAACAAAGAAAGAGAGACATTTATTATGGCAAAGATTATTGGTATCGATTTAGGAACCACTAACTCCTGTGTTTCGGTTCTCGAAGGCTCCAAGCCTGTCGTAATTCCCAACAGCGAGGGACGCAACACCACGCCCTCGGTAGTCGCCTTCAAGGATGGCGGCGAGCGCATCGTCGGCGACCCTGCCAAGCGCCAGGCCATCATGAACCCCACAGGTACCGTGTTTTCCATTAAGCGTTTTATGGGCGAAACATTCGACCACGTCACCAAGGATGTGAACCGCATGCCTTACAAGGTGGTGAACAACGGCAGCAACCAGCCTCGCGTCGAGATTGACGGCCGCCAGTACACACCCCAGGAAATTTCGGCCATGATTCTTCAGAAGATGAAAAAGACCGCCGAGGATTATCTGGGCACTACCGTCGACGAGGCGGTAATCACCGTACCTGCATACTTTAACGACGCACAGCGCAAGGCCACCAAGGAAGCAGGCGAAATCGCCGGCCTCAAGGTGCAGCGCATCGTCAACGAGCCCACTGCGGCAGCCTTGGCCTACGGCCTTGACAAGGACAACAGTGACAAGCGCATCGCCGTGTTTGACCTGGGTGGCGGTACATTTGATATCTCTATCCTTGAACTCGGTGACGGCGTATTCGAAGTAAAGGCCACCAATGGTGATACCCACCTGGGCGGTGACGACTTCGACCAGCGTATCATCACCTGGCTCGCCGACGAGTTCCAGCAAGAGAACAATATGGACCTGCGCAAGGACCCGATGGCCCTGCAGCGTCTTAAAGAGGCCGCCGAGAAGGCCAAAATCGAACTCTCCAGTTCGACCAGCACTGAGATCAACCTGCCCTATATCACTCAACTCGATGGCATGCCCAAGCACCTGGTAAAGACCTTGTCACGTGCCAAGTTTGAGCAACTGTGCGACGACTTGATTCAGAGCACTATCGAGCCCTGCCGCAAGGCCCTGAGCGATGCTGGCTTGAGCACCAGCGACATCAACGAGGTCATCCTCGTGGGCGGTTCTACCCGTATTCCCGCTGTTCAGCAGATTGTGGAGAAATTCTTCGGCAAGGCTCCGTCCAAGGGCGTTAACCCCGACGAGGTGGTTGCTGTGGGCGCCGCTATCCAGGGTGGTGTTCTCACCGGTGACGTCAAGGACGTGCTGCTGCTCGATGTTGTGCCCCTGTCAGTAGGTA
>JAEEGL010973508.1_pt1 | contig 11991 bp, 9 predicted proteins | sample 9134231 | NCBI WGS metagenome assembly JAEEGL01 (sample SAMN16246548, study PRJNA631951) | gut metagenome | biome: gut microbiome; feature: rumen; material: fiber-attached | host: Bos | place: Iran: Karaj | collected 2018-10
CTTTTGCAGCCGGCGTCACGGGAATCGTAATACATGGCTTTCCTCCTCCCGGATTCCTTATCGAACGTGCCTTCGATAAGGATCCCTATTTCAAAAGAACGTTCTCGCCCACGACGTTGGGGTCGGCGGCGGTAAAGTAAGCGTTCAGGATCTCCACGGCGGTGGTGGCGAGCGCGCCGCCGCTGTTGCCCTTTTCGATCACCAGCGCCAGCGCGATCTGCGGATCGTCATAGGGCGCGAAGGCGACGAAAACGCCGTTGCTGATGCTGCCTTTTCCGCCCGTCTGCGCCGTGCCGGTCTTGGCGGCGGCGTCGACGACGCAATCGCGGAACTGGGTGCGGACGCTGCCGTCCGTGACCAGGTTGCGCATCCCCGTGAGAACCGCGCGCAAGTTCTCCTCGCTGATCGAGACGACGTCCGCCGGCGGCTTGTCGTAAACGTAGACGGGCGCGGCGTCGTCGTACTCGCTGACCTCCTTGAGCAGGTGCGCGTTGTAGCGCGTGCCGCCGCCGGCGAGCGTGGCGATATAGTTCGCGAGCTGCAGCGGCGTGAACAGGTCGTAGGCCTGCCCGATCGCTGCCTGCAGGGTCAGGCCGTCGGTCCAGTACTGCCCCTTGAGCGCGTTGACGTAGTCGGGCGAGGTCATGGTGCCGGTGTTCTCCGGGATCTCGATGCCCGTCGGCTCGCCCAGGCCAAAGGCGGCGGCGTAGCGGTCCAGCGCGGAGATCCCCGTCAGGCGCCCCGCCTCGTAGAAGAAGTAGTTGCACGACACCGTGATCGCGTCGGTCACGTCAACCAGTCCGTGATTGCCGGGCCAGATCCAGCAGTGATAGGTCATGTCGAAATAGGTATAGCGGCCCAGATCGCGGATCTTGGTCTTGGTCGTGATGGCGCCGGTTTCCAGCGCGGCGACCGCCACCGCCGGCTTGAAGGTCGAGCCGGGGGCGAACGCCCACTGCGTGGCGCGGTTGAACATGGGGAGCATGGGGTCGGCGTTGAGCGCGGCGAAGTCCCGGTTGAAGGTCTTGCGCGAGAAGGTGGGGTAGGAGGCAAGCGCCAGCGCCTCGCCGCTGCCGACGCGGATCACAGCAGCCGCCGCGCCGCGGTCGATGCCGTCCTCCTCCTTCATGGCGTTCGTCGCCCGGGCCAGGATCTCCTCGATCTCCTCCTGGAAATCCGCGTCGATCGTCAGCGCGATGTTGCAGCCCGGCTTCGGCTCCACGGAATACAGCTCCGAAATGACCTTGCCGTCCTCGTTGGAGGTCACCACGCGCGTGCCGTCCGTGCCGCGCAGATAACTCTCGAACGCAGCCTCCACGCCGTCGATGCCGACGAGGTCGTTCCAGCGGTATCCCTCTTTATCCTTGTAGTCGTCCCAGTTCTGGATCTTGCCCACGTGGCCCAGGAGATGCGCCGCGGCGTCCGTCTGGTACTCGCGTACCGTGGAGGTGCCGACGCGGATCCCGCCGTAGCCGCCGTCCTTCAACAGCGAAATGAGCGCCACGTCCACGCCGCGCGCCAGCAGGAAGGTGCCGTCCCCGTCAAGCTTTGCCGTGGCAAGGGAATAGCGCAGGCCGACCAGCGCCCGCTGCTGCGTGGCGCTGAGCTCCGGGTCCACGTCGAATTCCACGCACATGCGATCGAAAACGCCCTGCGGCGAAACGCCCTCGCGCATCTCCTCGGCGGTCATGCCCTCCTCGATCCATTTCTTTCCCGTCAGATATCGCACCAGCATCCCCGAGCGGGATACGCTGAAATCGTACGCATAGGGCGCGCCGGCGGTCAGCGGCAGCTCGTCGTACCACGTCACGCCCTCCCGACGCAGCAGGGCGATCAGCCGAAGCAGCTCGTCGTTGAGCTTGTCCGCCGCCACGAGGGAGGGATCCAGCGTCAGGGTGTACACCGCGCGGTTGGACACCAGCACCTTGCCGTTGCGGTCTGTGATGACGCCGCGCGAAGCCTCCACCGTCTCGACGCTGGTGTTGGTTCGCACGGACATCGCCCGGTATTCCGCGCCGCGAACGATCTGCGCGTCGAACATGGCGACGGAAAAAGCGATCAGGCACAGCATGAACGCGCCGCTGAGCGCCAGCAGGCGATATCGCATTTTTTTCTGTTCGTCCATCGGCTCGTTTCCTTCACAGCGTAAACTTCCGGTGCAGCGCAAGCAGCACCGGGTGGCAAACGATCAGCAGCAGGCAGGAGACCAGCGCCTCGCGCGCCGCCAGCGACGCCATCGCGGCAAATCCCGCCTTCGCCTTCAGCCACAGCGCCAGCATATTGAACGCGTCCACCCAGAGGAAGGTCAGCGCCGTTACCGCCAGCGAGCAGAGGACCCCCGGCTGCAGCACGCCCTTTGCCAGCAGCGAACAGCTCAGCGCCGAGAGCGTAAAGGCAAGCGTATATACGCAGGGGAACGTGCCCGCCACGGTCAGGTCGCACAGCAGCCCCAGCGCCAGGCCGTACAGCACCGCCGGGCGCGTGTCCTCCACCGAGGCGACCACGCCCACGAGCAGCGGCGGCAGGAACATCCGCACGCCAAAGATCTCGATCCCGCGCAGCGTCAGGGAGAAGAGGAACAACAGCGCCAGCGACGCCAGGGCGTAACTGCTCCATTTGATGATGATGTCGCGTCTTGTGAGCATAGGCTCCCTTTCCAGGCGTGCCGCGCCGCCTATTCCACGATGTCGAAGTCCTTGATGACAAAGACCTCCGTCAGCGTGTCGAAGTCGCACATGGGGGAGAGCACCGCGTACTGCGCCAGACCGTTGTCGTCCGTCTCCACGCTCTCCACCGTACCGATGACCAGATTGGACGGATAGTAGCCGCCCAGGCCGGAGGTCACGATGTAGTCGCCCACCAGCAGCGCCGTGTCGGCGGGGAGGTACGTGACCTTGAGCCGCTTCTCCCGCATGAGCGAAAAATCGCCCTCCGCGATCACCACGTCCCCCGTGCGGAACAGCAGCGCGCCCAGCTCGGTGTCGGTGTCGATCAGGGTCTGCACCGTGCACCAGTTCAGTCCCGTCTCGATCACCACGCCCACCAGATAGCCTTCGCTCGTGACGACCACGTTGTTCACCGCCACGCCGTGCGCCGTGCCCTGGTTGAGCGTCAGCGTCCGCGTCCAGTTGTTCGTGCTGCGCTCCAGGATCATGGCGGATTCGAACGCGAAGTCCCGCCGCTGCTCACGCAGGCCGATCAGCTCGCGCAGCTTTGCGTTCTCCTCGCGGTCGCGCTCGACCTGCCGCGCGTTCGCGCGCAGCTCCGCCACCTCTTGGCGCAGCGCCGCGTTCTCCTCCAGCAGATCGTTGTATTCCTTATAATAATGGCGCTTGTCCTCGATCCAGCGGTGCACCGCCTCCGACGCGGCGCGGAACGGCGATACCACCACGCCCGCCGCGTTGTGCAGGACCGTCGACGTCGAGGAGAAGTAGGTCAGCACGCTCAGCAGCACGGCGATCGCCGCAGCCGCCGCAAGGATCCACACGCCGAATTTTGAAAAAAAGTCCTTCAAGCCGAACCTCCGCGTTTCACGGGAAAGGCGCAGCCCTCCCCGTGAAAAAAACAAAAATCAACAGAATACGTCAATGCCGAAGCCCCGCAGCGTCAGCGCGAGCGGCAGCACCGGCAGGCCCATGACGTTGAAGAAATCCCCGTCGATCCGCTCCACCAGCAGCGAGCCCCGGCCCTGGATCCCATAGGCGCCCGCCTTGTCCATCGGCTCGCCGCTGGCGATATAGGAGCGAAGCTCCGCTTCCGTCGCCGCGCGAAAGTAGACGTCTGTCGTTGCTGTAAAGGCTTCCAGCCTGTCACCCTGCCGCACCGTGACCCCGGTGCAGACCGTATGCCGCACGCCCGAAAGCTCCGTAAGCATCCGCAAGGCGTCCGCCTCGTCCCGCGGCTTTCCCAGCCGTTCGCCGTTCAGGAAGACCATCGTATCCGCCGTGATGACCACGTCCTCCGGCCCGGTGAGAAGGCGCGCCGCCTCCGCCTTGGCGCGGGCGATGTGCGTGACCGTATCCTGCGGCGAGAGTCCCGGGGGACAGGTTTCGTCCGCGTGGGGCAGGACGACCTCGAACTCCTCGATCCCGATCCGGCGCAGCAGTTCCTGCCGCCGCGGAGAGGCGGAGGCCAAAACGATGCGACGGTTTGTATTATTTCTCACGTTTATCACCATTTGTTATCATTATATGCCGCCCTGCTTCACTCCACGCCGCGGTAGTACAGCCCGCGGGTCAGCTCCTCCGGCGCGCACTCCCGCCCCGCGACGTGGTCGCGCAGGATCGCCGCGCAGGCCTCCGGCGTCTCTGTCGTAAAGCGGAGCCGCGCGAAGGTCAGCCCGACGTTCTGCCAATCGTCACGGTCCATCAGATAAAGCGTCCGCGCGTTTTCAAGCTCGCAGCGTCCGCCGCCCAGCTCCAGGACCGGGAACCGCTCGCCGCGGCGGTCTGTCAAGTAGTTTTCCTTTTCGGTTTTGATTTTGTTTTCCGTGATCATCAGCGGCAGCCTGCCGTAGATCAGCGCTTCGCAGGGCAGATACTTTCGTAGATCGCGGATCTGCTCCAGCCGCAGCTCAAAAGAGAGGGCGACCGTATCCAGCCCGCGCTCTTTCAGCAGACGGATCGCCGCAGAATTGAATACGTTTAGTGATATATCTCCCCGTTTTTCCAATTTGCAATCATTCAGCAGGGCCAGATGCCCCAGATTGCCGATCCCGACGGCGGTCACGCCGCGTCCGGCAAGCGCACGCAGCGCCTCGCGCAGCGGCGCCTCGTCCCGCGTGCGATAGATGCGCGGAAGAACGGCGCAGAAGCGCGTGCGGTCCAGATAGGGGGCCAGCTCCAGTCCATCGAATTCGCCGATCGGCAGATAGACCATCTCCGGCCGCGCATCGACCAGCGCTTCGGTTAGCTGCTCCGCGCGAAACAGGGAAACAGTGAAGCGCGGCGGCGTCACAGGCTGCTCCGCAGGCTCCGGCGGCACGAAGGCGTTCACGGCGCGGCGCGGCACGGCGGTACGCTGCGCCTCCAGCGCGGAAAGCGCCTCGCGGCGCAATCCGTTGAGCGCCGCGGCGGAGACCGCCAGACCCGGCTCGGCGCGTACGACGCACTGGGCAACGGAAAACGCCGTGCCGCCGGTCTTGCGCAGACGCTGCTCCGCCTCCTCCGCGGTGACGGCGCGCGTGCGCGCCGGCTCGGGCACCGCGCCCGTGACCGTAACGAGGTGGCCGTCATAGTCGCCCGCCAGCAGACTGATCGGCTCTCCCGAGGCGACGTTCGCGGCAAAGCGCACGGGGACCGTGCGCATATCCTCGCGCTCGTAGTCTGCCCGCAAGGCGGCAAACCAATCCTCCGGCCAGCGGGCGGAGGCGGGGCGGACGCCGAACATGGCCTCGCCCTTCTCGCCGGTATAGTAGCCGTCGGTAAAGCCGTCGCGCGAGAAAGCAAGCGCAAGCTGGCGGCGTTCGGCGTCGGTGGGGCGCCGGTGCTCGCGCAGCAGCCGCGCGTAGATCCCCGTCACCGCCGCGACGTATTCGGGGCGCTTCATCCTGCCCTCAAGCTTGAGGCTTGCGACGCCCAGGTCCATCAGATCCGGCACATAGTCCGCCAGGTTGTTGTCGCGCAGGCTCAGCGGGTGTCTTCCGTCGTAGGGAAGGCGGCAGGGCTGGGCGCAGAGGCCCCGGTTGCCGCTGCGCTGGCCGATGACGGCGCTCATCGCGCATTGGCCGGAATAGCACATACACAGCGCGCCGTGGACGAAGACCTCCAGCTCGATGGGGCTCTCGCGGCACAGCTCAGCGATCTCGGCGCGGTTCAGTTCCCGTGAAAGCACGGCGCGGCTGAGCCCCATACGCGCCGCCTCGCGCACGCCCGAGAGCGTATGGACCGTCATCTGCGTGCTGGCGTGGAGCGGCAGCTCCGGCACCGTGCGCCGCAGCGTGTCCACCACGCCCCAGTCCTGCACGAGCGCCGCGTCGACGCCTGCCTCACAGGCAACGCGCGCCGTGGAGGCGAGGGCGTGGAGCTCGCGGTCGGAGACCAGGGTGTTGAGCGTCAGATAGACGCGCACGCCGCGCAGATGGCAGTAGGCGACGGCGTCGCGCAGCTCTTCGGGCGGAAAATTGCGTGCGCCGCGACGGGCGTTGAACTCGTCAACGCCCAGATATACAGCGTCCGCGCCGTTCTGCACGGCGGCGACCAGCGCCTCGCGAGAGCCCGCGGGGGCAAGCAGCTCGGTCATCCCTTCTGCCCGCGGAAACGATCGATCTCGTTTTGGAGGCGGACGACCTCGCGGCGGAGATCGGAAGCCTCGTTCCTCGCCTTCGAAGCCTCGTCCGCGTACTGCTTGATCTGCGCGCGTAGGCCGCCGGCGGCTTCCAGCTCCTTTTTGAGCCGGTCCGCCTCGCGGCGCAGCTCCGCCGCCTCGTCCGCGTACTGCTTCACCTGAGCGCGCAGCTCGCCGGCCGACTCCTGCTCCTTTTTGAGCTTGTCGTTCTCGCGCCGCAGCTCGCCCGCCTCGTCCGCGTACTGCTTCACCTGAGCGCGCAGCGACTCGGAGGATTCGCCGGCCTTCTGCAGCTTGAACACCTCTCGCTTGAGATCGGACGCCTCGTTCTTGGCCTGCGCCGCGTCGTCCGCGTACTGCTTCACCTGAGTGCGCAGCGCCTCGGCGGACTCGCGCTCCTTGAACAGCTCGTCGGTGATGTTCACGGCAGTGAGCACCGCGGCGTCCGTGCGGCCGACCTTCGCCGCCTCGATCAGCTCGCTGAGCTTCGTATCGACGTAGCCGCCGACCTTCTGCATGTAAGAGGGGGCTTCCTCTGCGACAAGGGTATACTCCTCGCCGCAAATACTGACGATGACACGATTTTCCATGTTCCAGTCCTGTCCTTTCCGTTCAGATTGCCAAATGCCGCTGCATCTAATCACTCACAGTATACTATAGCACAAAGTGTCCGCCGTGGAAAGAGGGAGCGCGCAGAAAATTTCCTGTTTACGAAACGGAAAAAAGAATGTAGAATATAAGAGTTATGGATCGAAAGGAGGCGGGCGCGTGTCGGAGTATCTGCTGCATCTGACACAGGAGGAAAATATCACGCTCGGCGCCGGCGCGGTGCGCCGCCTGATCGAGGGCGGCAGCGGCGACGCGGCGCTGCTGTATCTGTGTCTGGCGCGGCACGGCTCCTCCGAGCCGGAAAAGCTGCGCGCGGAGCTGCGCTGGAGCGAGGCGCAGTTTGCCGCCGCCGAGCGCGCGCTCACCGCAATGGGGCTCATCAGCTCCCCGAAAGCCGCGCCCCTCGCTCCGGAGCGCGTACGCGCCCCGGAGCCGGCGCCTCCCGCGCCGGAAAACGCCCTCCCGGACTACAGCCGGGAGGACGTGATGGAAAAGCTGGAGCGCGACGCCTCATTCGCGCAGCTGCTGCGGGAGGTGGAGCGCAAGCTGGGCAAGCTCAGCGATCCCTCCGTGCGCAAGCTGCTGGGGCTGTACGACTATCTCGGCCTGCCCGCCGACGTGATCTTCCTGCTGGTGAACTACTGCGCCGAGCGCAAGGCGGAGCAGTTCGGCGAGGGGCGCGTGCCCACCATGCGCGAGATCGAAAAGGAGGGTTACGCCTGGGCGCGGCGCGAGCTGTTCAGCACCGCCGCCGCAGACGCGTACCTGCGGGGCGAACGCGAAAAGCGCAGCGCGTTTCCCGCCTATATGGAGGCGCTGCGCCTGAGCGGGCGCCCGGCGGCGCCGAGCGAGGAGCGTTATCTCGCCGCCTGGACGGAGATGGGCTTCCCGCCGGAGACCGTGGCGCTCGCCTACGACCGGACGGTGCTGCGCTGCCACGAGCTGAAATGGCCCTATCTCAACAGCATCCTCAAGCGCTGGCACGAAAAGGGCCTGCATACGCCCGAGGAGGCGGAGAAGGAGAACGCCGTGCCGCGCGGCGGCGAAAAGCAGAAAAAAAGCGCCGAGGAGCGCAACGCCTGGATGGACGACTACGATTAAGGAGGCGGCAAGATGGCATACGACGGCAGGGTCCTGCGCCGCGCGGCGGCGCGCTTTGACGAGGACAAGCAGCGGCGCGCCGAATCGTTCCGCGCGCGGCAGCGCGAGTGCTATCGCCTCTCGCCCCGGATCGGGGAGATCGACGCGGAGCTGTCCCACACGATGGCGAAGATCATCGCCTCCGGCCTGCGCCGCGGCGCCGATCCCAAAAGCGCGATCGCGGCGCTGCGTGACGAAAACCTCGCCCTCCAGCGGGAGCGCGGCGAGCTGCTCGCCTCGCTCGGCTATCCCGCCGACTATCTGGAACCGGCGCCCGCCTGCCCCTTCTGCCGGGATACCGGCTGGCGAGGCAGCGAGATGTGCGCGTGCCTGAAAAGCTACTACGTCCGTGAACAGAACGCGGAGCTCTCGCGCCTGCTGGACCTCGGCACGCAGAGCTTCGAGACCTTCTCCTTCGACTACTACTCCCGCGACCGGTGGCCCGGGCGCAGCCTTTCTCCCTATCAGCGCATGGAAAAGAATTACGACGCATGCCGGGACTATGCGCGCGAGTTCTCGCCCAAAAGCGGGAGTCTGCTGCTCTCCGGCGACCCCGGCATCGGCAAGACCTTTCTCTCCGCCAGCATCGCGCGCGTGGTCAGCGAGGCGGGCTTCTCCGTGGTCTACGACACGGCGAGCAGCATCTTCTCCCGTTTCGAGGCGGAGAAATTCCGCCGCGACGAGGAGGCGGAGGCAGCCGCGGAGGACGTCGCGCGCTATTTGAAGTGCGACCTTCTGATCCTGGACGACCTGGGTACCGAGATGTATTCCCCCCTGGTGCAGAGCGCGCTGTATCAGCTGGTCAACACCCGGCTGATGGAAAACCGCAAGACGATCATCTCCACCAACCTCAACCCGGAGGAGATCGGCCAGCGCTACGGCGCGGCGATCCAGTCGCGTCTGGCGGGGGAGTACCGCATTCTGCCGTTCTTCGGCGAGGACGTCCGCAAGCTCCGGCGAAAATAAGCATCTCCGGCGTCCGTGCCGGTCATCCCGAGGGGATATGTGCATGATCCGTATCAAAAACGTCATCTTTGCGCCGGAGGGCGCCGACCGGCGCGAGCGCGCGCTGCATCAGATCTATCTGACGGCGGTCCTCGCCGCCTTCGCCGCCGCCAACGGTTTTCTGGCGCTGCGGCTCGCCGCCTGTTCCTATGCGCCGCTGTGGCACCCGTGGGTCTACGCCTCCTATTTCGCGCATCCGCCGATCGTGCTGCTCAACGTGCTGCCGGCGTTCGTGTTCATGGCGCTGGGGTATTTTCTGACGCGCCGCGCGTGGGCGGCGTACCTGTTCTCCGCCGTTCCGACGCTGGGGCTGGCGCTGGTCAACTACTATAAGATCCAGCTGCGCGGCGACCCGTTCCTCGCCGCGGACCTGCGCCTCATCCGCACCGCGGGCGGCATCCTGGGACACTACCGGCTCGACCTTTCGCGCGTGGTGCTGGTCGCGGCGGGCGGCGCGGCGCTGATGCTGCTCTTTGCGATCTTTCTGCTGCCGCGCGCGGCGGGCGGCTTCCGCGTCCGCCTGGCGGGGACCGTCGTATGCCTCGCGCTGCTGCCGCTGCTCTACTTCACCGTCTACATGAACGACGACTTCTATTACGGCAGCGTCAACAACGACGCGCTGGAAAACGAGTGGTCGGACGTGGAGATCTTCGTCTCCCGCGGGTTCTGGTATCCCTTCGTGCGCAGCATCTCCAAGGCGTTTCCCGCGCCCCCGGAGGGTTATCACGCACACGCGGCGGACGAGATCCTCGCCGCCTATCCCGACGGCGACATCCCGGCGGAGCGCCGGGTCCAGGTGCTCGGCGTCATGCTCGAGTCGTTCTCGGATCTGAGCGATCTTCCGATGCTGCGCGCGCAGCCGGAGGTCGCGGCGCTCTACGAGCCGCTGCACGAGCTGGAGTCGCGCTGCGTTTCGGGCGACCTGCTGACGAACATCTTCGCCGGCGGCACGGTGGACAGCGAGTGGGGCTTCCTCACCGGCTATTCCCGCCACCGGCAGTTCCGCTCCGACGTGGACACCTACGTCCGCTGGTTCGACGCGCAGGGCTATGAAACGGTCTACAATCATCCGGGCTACGAATGGTTCTACAACCGGAAGAACATCAACCGCTATCTCGGCTTTTCGCGCAGCTTCTTCACGGAGGACGGCTTCGGCGCCCTCGTCGACCCGGAGACGGCGCCGCACCGCTCGGACCGCGTGCTGTTCGACTATCTGCTCGGCGAGTTGGACGCGCGCGGGGAGGGGGACAAGCCGCTGTTCTCGTTCTCCGTGTCCTTCCAGAACCACGGCCCCTACGCCGACGATCTGAAGGAATACGAACGGGAGCGCCTTTCCCCGGCTGCGACCGGCTGGAGCGAGGCCGCCTGTACGATCCTGAACAACTACCTCGACGGCGTCGCCGACACGATCGCGGAGCTGCGCCGCTTCACGGAGGAGCTGGACGCGCGCGATATGCCCGTCGTCCTGGTCGTCTTCGGCGACCACAAGCCCTGGCTCGGCAACGACGAGGCGGTCTACGAGGAGCTGGGCGTCAACCGCGACCCCGCCACGCTCGACGGCTTTTACAACTACTATTCCACGCCGTATCTCATCTGGGCGAACGGCGCGGCAAAGGCGGCGCTGGGCTGCGATTTCACCGGCGCCGGGCGTGATTGCTCGCCCTGTTTCCTGATGGCGGAGCTGTTCGACCTCTGTTCGTGGGAGGGGCCGGGCTTCCTGGCGCTCTCGCGCGAGATGCGCGCTTATACGCCGCTTCTGCACGAGACCGACCTGTATCTGGAAAACGGCGCGCTGACGCAGACGCTCTCGCCGGAGGCGGAAGCGTTCTACCGGCGATACCGCTGCGCGGAGTACCGGAGAGAGACGCGCGGCATCGGGTAAAGAAAAGCACCGCAGACGGTCTGCGGTGCTTTTGCTGTATTCGGAGCGGATCAGAAGCCCACGCGCTCGGCGAGGTACTGCTTCACCTGGTCGATGGGGATGCGGACCTGCTGCATGGTGTCGCGCTCGCGCACGGTGACGCAGTGGTCGGCGGGGGTGCCCTTCTCGGCGTCGCCCACGGTGTCGAAGTCGAAGGTGATGCAGAACGGCGTGCCGATCTCATCCTCGCGGCGATAACGCTTGCCGATGGAGCCGGTCTCGTCGTAGTCGACCATGAAATCCTTCGCCAGCTCCGCGAACAGCTCCTTCGCCGGGCCGGTGAGGACCTCCTTCTTGGACAGCGGCAGGATCGCCGCCTTGTACGGGGCGAGGAAGGGATGCAGGTGCAGCACGGTGCGGATATCGTCCTTGCCGTTCTTGTCCTGGCCGACGACCTCCTCGTCGTAGGCGTCGCACAGGAACGCCAGCGCCACGCGGTCGCAGCCGAGCGACGGCTCGATCACGTAGGGGACGTAGTGCTCGTTCGTGTCGGGATCGAAGTAGGTCAGATCCTTGCCGCTCGCCTCCTGATGGCGGCCGAGGTCGTAGTCCGTGCGGTCCGCGATACCCCACAGCTCGCCCCAGTCGGTGAACGGGAAGGCGTACTCGATGTCGGTGGTCGCGCGGGAGTAGAAGGCAAGCTCCGCCTTCTCGTGGTCGCGCAGGCGCAGATGCGCCTTGTCGATGCCCAGGCTCGTCAGCCAGTTAGTGCAGTAGTCCTTCCAGTAGGCGAACCATTCGAGGTCCGTGCCGGGCTTGCAGAAGAATTCGCACTCCATCTGCTCGAATTCGCGCGTGCGGAAGGTGAAGTTGCCGGGGGTGATCTCGTTGCGGAACGCCTTGCCGACCTGGCAGACGCCGAAGGGCAGCTTCTTGCGCGTGGTGCGCGCGATGTTCGCAAAGTTGACGAAGATGCCCTGCGCCGTCTCCGGGCGGAGGTACACGGTGCTGGACGAATCCTCGGTCACGCCGATGGCGGTCTTGAACATGAGGTTGAACTTGCGGATGGGCGTGAAGTCGTGCTTGCCGCA
>JAEEGL013666603.1_pt1 | contig 11991 bp, 8 predicted proteins | sample 9134231 | NCBI WGS metagenome assembly JAEEGL01 (sample SAMN16246548, study PRJNA631951) | gut metagenome | biome: gut microbiome; feature: rumen; material: fiber-attached | host: Bos | place: Iran: Karaj | collected 2018-10
CTGCAAATTCGGGCTTTGAAGGCACCAAAAACCGCCTTCATGTTATTGGACGATATTCAGCTTAGGAATTAGTTTTGCATTCAAGTTTTGCCAACGGTTCCAGGGGTTGCTAAAGGGACTGCGGCTCCAAAAAGAAGAACAGCCGGCATACGCCGGCCACCGGAATGTTTTATTCCCCGCCCCTTTCATTCCCGGTCTTGATCCCCTGGTCATCTCTCCCGGTTCAGCTCGTTCAGTTCCTCATAACCGGCGCCTCCCCGGCCCCACCGGATAAACTGCCCTTCTTCGTCTTTGCTGAGCACCAGGTTCACGGAAAGGAACCGGTTCCCGGCGCCGTCCGTAAAGGGTTTGACGTCAATTTTCAGAAAATCCCCGGACAGCCCGGTGATGAGCCCGTTCCGGATAAACTCAACCAGGATGTATTCCGTGTCCGGTTCCGGGTCCAGGCCTTCCGCGTATATGAACACCGTCATTACGGTGATGCTGAATATTTTCCAGCACTCCGCGAAATACGGCCGGTTCCCTTCATAGATGCCCGCGTCCCAGCACAGGTTCCGGCTGTCCTCGTCCTCCCACTCGCCAAACTGCTTATACTGATGGTCAATCATCGACAGAAACCGGCCCGGATTCTCCCGGTATTCCCGGAGGAACTCAATCCCCTGCGTCTTTGTCATCCTTCCCTCCGCCCTCATGCGGATCGTCTCTTCCACGCTCTGATTCATACTCTTCATTCCACCCTTCGTCCTGCTTCCGGTATTCCCGCTCTTCATCATCCTCGCCGCTGATTCCGTATTCCCGCTCAAGCGCTTCGTTCGTCACCGGCAGTTTTTCCACGCCCAGGTATCTCTCCGCGTTCCGCCGGACAATATCGTTGGCGTACTCGTCGTCCACGTTCTGATACAGCCAGCGGATGCCCTCCTTCATCCGGGGCCTGCGCTTCCCGGGCCTGGTTCCGTGCATGTCGCTCCCGATGAACGAAACCAGTTCCTCCTCCGCCATCCACTGCGCCAGGTTCCGCGTCGCCTCCTTCGGATTCAGGCACAGGTCGTAGGCGTTCACCTGCAGGAGCACGTCCATGTCGCGGATCCGTTTCGCCAGGTCCCGGTCATTCTGGATCGCCCGGTACCGTTCCGGATGCGCCAGGATCGTTTTGATGCCGTTGTCCTTCATTTTCTTCAGCCGGCGCAGGATCGTTTCCGCGTCCTCCGTCACATTGCCCCATTCCAGGAACTCCACCATGTACCAGTCGGAAGGCATCAGGGACCAGGCCTCATGCTTCCGGATCCGCTCCACGATATCCTCCGAGCAGTACATTTCAGCCCCGAATGAGACCTTCATTCCGGGAACAGCTTCCCTGGCTGCCTCTGACAGGCGGTTGATACCGATCCACACGTCGTTCCGGTCCGGCGCGTATCCGTTCTCGATCCCGTAATGCGGCGTGGCGAACACCACCCGAACGCCTTCCTCCCAGTCCAGGCGGAGCAGCTCCATCGCCTCCTCCATGGTCTGCGCTCCGTCGTCCAAGCAGGGTATCACATGGCTGTGGATATCCACGGCGTGTTCCCGGTACCAGTACCCGGTATATCCGTACCGCCTGGCCAGGTCATACAGGAAGCGGCCGTCGACCCAGGCGGCTTTTTTTACGCTCAGGTATACCGCGGCGTGATACAGCACTTCGCGGTCCGTTTCATATGTCACGGCGCGGATCGCCCGGTCGTACGGCAGCCATTCCAGAGAGGTGACCTCGCTTTCCTGGTTCTTCATCTCCCCGGGCATCGCTTCCGCGGCGAAGAAAACGACCTGCTTCAGGACCCCCTCCTTTGGATAGTAATACACGTCATGGCGGAAAACCGTATCGGGCCGGACCTCCAGGCCGGTCTCCTCCCGGATCTCCCTCAGGGCTGTCTCTTCTTCTGTCTCATTGCCTTCCGCATGCCCCTTCGGGATCGACGTATGCCCCTGCGCCATGTGCTCCAGCAGGAAGAACAGGATACCTTCCCGCGCCCGGTACACCACCGCGCCACAGGATTTTTCAAACTCCATCGCTTATCCTCCCTTGGTTCGCCGTCCGCGTTCGCGAATCTCCCGGATCTGCTTCCTTCCGGCCTTACTTTTCCGGATTCTCTCCCTCGCCGTACTCTTCCTCCAGGTCCTCTTCCGTAATGATTCCCAGTTCCAGCGCCATCTTCGTTGCACGTTCTCCCCTGCGCCAGTAAACCGGATACCATGGCGTATCATTCCACCGCCGGTCCCATTCGAGTTCTTCATCGGTTTTCGGGCAGATCTCCCCGGCGGTGAACGCCTTCCGGAGTTCCTTCATCGCCGCTTCATACTCTTCTTTGTTGCCTCTGTTCCGGCTCGCGCGCTGCAGCAGGTCATCCAGCCGTTTCGCCCGTTCCGGATTCCCGTTTTTCCCGAGTTCATCCGAAACCTTCAGCTTGTTCAGTTCCGCGCTCTGCCCGGTAATGCACCGTCTGCTCCTGGCCTTCCTGAACCGGATCAGCACCTGGTCCATATCCTCCGGAATCCGCTGCCGGCACTCCCGGACCAGCCTTTCCGGCACGCCGTAATATGCTTCCGCCATTCCGCCGGCAATGCATGCCAGCGTATCGCTGTCCCCGCCCAGGGAGACAGCCGTCCGGATTACATCCGTAAAGCTGTTCCCTTCCAGGAAAGCCGTGACTGCCTGGGGCACCGTTCCCTGGCAGCTGACGTCAAAATGGTATGCCGGCCAGATCTGGTCGCATGTTTCCTTCAGCGGATAGAACTCCTTTTCCACATACTCCCGGATCTTCTCTTTGGTCCATCCGTTCCGCGCCGCCCAGATCACGGACGCCGTCGCCACCGCGCCTTTGATCCCTTCCGGATGGTTGTGCGTCACAACCGCCGTATCCTCCGCCGCTTCCCGGGTCTCCTCCAGGGTATCGTACAGCCATCCGGCAGAGGAGACCCGCATGGCGGAACCGTTCCCCCAGCTGTTGTACGGCCGGGGATTCTCCTCATACAGCCAGAAATAGAACTTCCCGCCGTATCCGGCGTCCGGATACTGCCGGCCCCACTTCTGCATGGAACGCGCCACCGCGTCCCTCCGGGCCGTTCTGTCCTGCCCCGGCGTATCCAGCAATGCCTCCGCCACCGCAATGGTCATGACGCTGTCGTCCGTATACCGCGACCTCGGAATGAACAGGGGGAACTCCTTGCTCTTCATTTTCCTGTCAAACTCATACGGGGAACCGATGATGTCCCCCAGGATCGCTCCGTACATTTATCCCGCCTCCTATGCCTTCATTTCACTCAGGCTTCATCTTCCTCAGTGTCTTCCGGCCTGACCGAAACCCAATGCCGTATGTCAGTATGCTTCATCCCGCCCGGCGCCTTCATTTTGTTCCGGCAGCCGCATTCATCATAAAGCAATACGCGCGCCTGAAGGTCGCCTCCCGTGCGACATTTTCCACAGCCGGCTTTCATCCGTCCTTCACTCCGGCAGCCGGCCGGGTTTAATCCCGGTCCGGGAACGCGCCCCTGCCGGTCGGGGCTTCAGCTGCCCTCATTCTACAGAAAAGGATGCCGCATTCCTGCAGCATCCCGTATAACTTTTCCCGCCGTCTCTGAAACAAAAGATCCGTTAATACAGGTCCGCCTCGGAATAATACCCGGACTCAATCAGCAGCTCCCTGTAGTTGTTGGCGTCGCAGAATACGGAACCGCACAGGAACGCCGGAACGACCTTCACGAAATTGTCATAAGTCACGGTGTCGTTCACGTCGACCTCCTCGCCGTTCATGATCTGGTCGGCCATCCTTACCGCCTGGGCCGCCAGCGTCCGGGTATCCTTGAACGCGGACATGGCCTGCTGTCCGGCGATGATGCGCCTCACGTTCTCCCTGTCGCAATCCTGCCCGGTGATTACCGGCCAGCCGTCCCCGCGGTAGGCGTTTTCCAGCGCGTAAATGACGCCCATGGCGGTGGAGTCGTTGGAGCAAAGCCACGCGTCGATCCTGCTGCCGTCGGCATAGTAACTGTTCAGCAGATCCTCGGCCCGCTGCCGGGCATACTCGGTACTCCATCCGGATGTCGCGACTTGCCCGAATTCGATCTGGCCGGATTTCACGCAAAGAACGCCGGAATCGATATAAGGCCGCAGGACGTCCAGCGCGCCGTAATAGAAGAGTGCTGCGTTGTTGTCGCCGAAGTCGCCGGCGGTAAACTCGATCCGGAACGGGCCGGGATGGTCGTTCAGCCCCAGGGCATCGATCACATACTGTCCCTGCAGCACGCCGACCAGATAGTTGTCGAAGGTCACATAGTAGTCCACATGCGAATTGTCAAACAGCAGGCGGTCGTAGGCGATGATTTTAACGCCTTTCTGTCCTGCCCTGTCCAGCGCCTTTCCCAGGTCGGAACCGTTAACCGCGGCCACGATGATGACCTCGCATCCGTTGTCGATCATACCGATGATCTGATTTTCCTGGACGGCGGTGTCATTATCGGCATACTGCAGGTCTACCTTGTATCCGAGTCCCTCCAGGCCGGCTTTCATACTGCTGCCGTCCGCGACCCAGCGCTGCAGGTAGTTGGTGGGCAGGGAAATGCCGATCTTGCCCGTCCCGCCCTTCGGGGCCGGCTTGGGCGTGGGCGTCGGCGCAATCGTCGGAGTCGGAGTGGGTGTCGGTGCGGGAGTCGGCGCAATCGTCGGTGTCGGCGTCGGACTCGGCGTGGGTGTCGGTGTGGGCGTGGGCGTCGGAGTAGGCGTCGGCGTCGGAGTCGGAGTCGGCGTCGGACTCGGCGTGGGCGTCGGCGTCGGCGTTGGACTCGGCGTGGGCGTCGGCCTGTTGTTTTCGATTCCGTCCAGGTATTCCTGCGAGCCGATAAACGTCTCCAGCTCGGTGATGTTCATCTGCCGGAAATCGCCGCCGCTCACATAGCCGATATAATTGTCATAGCTGATATTGTACCATGTCGTGCCATCCACCTCTCTGGTGCCGTAAACCGGGCCGAGGGCGTACCGCCGCAGCAGCCGGATCTCTTCCGAGCCGGCGTCGGGCGCCTTCCGGAAGCTGGCGGAATCGGACACCACATACCCGAAGCTGCTCATCGGCACTTCCGTCGACGCAGGAGTCGGCGTAGGCGTCGGGGTGGGCGTCGGCGTCGGTGTCGGCGTCGGTGTGGGCGTCGGAGTCGGGGTGGGCGTCGGCGCAGGAGTAGGCGTGGGTGTCGGTGTGGGAGTCGGTGTCGGGGAAGGCGTGGGCGTGGGGATCACCGTCGGCTCAGCCGTCGGCGCTTCCGTGGGTTCAGCCGCCGCCTCTTCCGTGATCTCCGGCGTCGGCGCTTCCGTCGTTTCTTCCGTCGGCGCGGACGTCAGGATGATCACCTCCGGCGTCTTTTCCGGTTCTTTTTTCCCTCCGGAGAGAACCGCCGCGAGGACCGCGCCGATCAGCACAAGCACCGCCGCGATGATCGCCGGCAGGAGCCACTTCGGCCGTTTCTTCGGCGCCGGCTGTCCCAGCAGCTGCGGCGGGATCTGCTTCGCCGTTTCGGGTTTCAGGTCCGTCGTGGCCTCGTCCTCGGGCATGGAGGCCGCGTGCGCCGGAGCCTCCCCGCGGGCCAGGGCCTCCAGGTCCGCCTTCATCTCGGAGGCGGAGCCGTACCGCATCTCCGGGGAATAGGCGCAGGCTTTGAGGATGATCTGCGACAGGCCTTCGCTGGCCTTGCAGGGCGGCGGCAGGGTCTCCCCGCCCAGGCGCCGGGACAGCGCTTCCTCCCGGGCCTTGGCCGAAAGGTCCCCCTGGGGAATCAGCGGCAGCCGGTTGTTGTTTGTCAGCCGGTACAGCGTAATGCCCAGGGAATACAGGTCCGCCCGGTTGTCGTACGGCTTGCCCAGGAAGATCTCCGGCGCCATGTAGCCCGGCGTTCCCTTGGCCGACAGGCCGCTGGTCAGGTTCTGCAGGCTCCGGGCGATGCCGAAGTCCCCCAGCTTGTAGAAAGTATGCTCCGGCATCCTGTCGTTGATGAAGATGTTGGCGGGTTTGATGTCCCGGTGCAGGATATGATAGGATTCGCACAGCTCCAGCGCGTCGCAGATGTCGATGCCGATCCGGATCGCTTCCTGCTCGCTCAGGGTCCGCTGGCGGATGACGCTGTCCAGGGGCGTCAGCAGCTCCATCCGGATGAAGATGTTGTTTCCGATGCCGTCCGTTTTCCGGACGATCTTATAGTCCTCGATGGTGACGATATGGGACGTGCCCTTGAAACGGTTCAGCACGTCGATCTCGGAGGTGAACTGCCTTGCGACGTCGTCGTAGTAGCTCTGGGTCTGGCTGTCGTCGAGGCCTTCTTCCCGCAGGGTGGCCGTTTCCGATTCGTCGGAGGGAATCGAGATAATCTTGATGGCCGCGTCAATGGAAGGCCGGTCCTTCCGGACCGCCCGCCAGACGGAAGAATAGGCTCCGGACCCCAGCTTGCGATCCAGCTCCCAGTCCCCCCGCCAGCTTTCAGGCAGTTCGATTGATTTCATCTTTTCAGAATCAGCCATGGTATCCTCCGGGGATATGAATAAAGTTGTGGACGGCTTCGACGGAAACATCATAAACACCGGCGTTCCGTTCGTCAAGGAGGACTTTGCCCGGGACGTACCGGGAAGCGCCGGATTTGAAAAAAAGCCGGATCTGTGGTAAAGTACCCGGTGATTGTATACCGAAATGAAGACCGCGGCGGTCGGCTTGTCCCGGACGCCGGAAGAAAGGTATATCGCGATGAGGCTGTTTCACAGGCAAAAGGAGCCCGCGGGGCCGCGCCGGGAGCGGCGGCGGGCGCTTCGTCCCCGGTTCAGCATCCTGCAGGCGCTGCTGATCGCCGCGCTGATCGCCGCGGTGCTGATGCTGGCCGGCATTATCCCGAACCCGTTCAGCACGGGGGGACGGAAGGCCGGGACAACGGTCACGGAGTTCGGGCTGAAGGATATCGGGGAACTGGCGACCCAGGACGGCATCTTTACCGTCGTGCAGAACGTGACCCTGTCCCGGAAACTGCTGGTCACCATTCCCGGCAGCGAGGAGACCTACGTCTTCAGCTATGACGGGCACGTCAAAGCCGGGCTGGATTTCGCGGACATCACCGTGGACGTGGACGACACGGCGAAAAAAATCCGGGTGACGCTGCCGGAAATCCGCATCCTCAGCGTGGAGCTGAATGAGGATACGTTCAGACAGTACAGCGGCGGCCAGAATCTCCTGTCCCAGATGACGCCGGAGGAGGTCGCCCAGTCCCGGGCAAAGGCGAAGGAAAAGGCGCAGGAAACCGCGATCGCCAACGGCATCCTGGATAACGCCCGGGAGAATGCGAAGGTGCTGGTCAGCGGCCACCTGGCCGGGTATTTCGACCTGGACGTCTATGAGATTGAGTATGCGGAGCCGGAAACGGCCGGGGAGGAAGAGCAATGAGCACGGAACCTCGGGGGAAGCACGCGAAGCAGGAGGAATGCACGGAGCGACAGAGGCGCCGGGACTTCCGGGAACGCCGTCCGTTCTGGCACCGGCCGCTGACGATCATCATCATCGCGGTCGTACTGGTCGCGCTGCTCTATGTCCTGCTGATCCTGAACCCGTCCTGGGGACGGGTTGTGGATTTCGGCGACTGATTTCGGAAGAAGGGGGAATGACCTATGTACAGCTGTCCCGGATGCGGGTCGCAGATGGTCTTTGACATCCCGTCCCAGGGGTTGAAATGCGGCCGCTGCGAACGGACCATGACCGTCGCGGAGGCGGATGAAAAGGAAGCCCGCACCGCCGGCGGTTCCTTTGCCGTGGACCAGATGAACTGCCCGACCTGCGGCGCGGCGATCCGCGCGGTGAATACCGCCGCGGCGTCCTTCTGCAGCTATTGCGGATCTTCCGTGATGATCGAGCGGAAGGAAATGAAGATCAGCCCGGATTCCTATATTATCCCGTTCCGGATTACCCGGGAGGACTGCTTCGCGAAGTACCGGGAGATGCTGGGCAAGAGCTTCTGCGCGGACCACCGTCTGCGGAAGAACATCACCGCGGACAGCTTCCGCGGCATCTATGTGCCCTACCACGTCTACAGCGCCTGGGCGAAGGGAAATATCAAGATCGAGGGAAACAGGACCCGGGGCAACGATACCTATTATTACCAGACCGAAGTGAGCCTGAACCACAGCTATACGGGCATCATGCACGACGCCTCCCGGGAGATGCCCGACAGCATCTCCGAACATATCAGCCTGTCGAAGGACTGCACGGACGATTTCCGTCCCTTCTCCCCGGCGTACCTGAGCGGCTTCTACGCCGACATGCCGGATACGGATCCGGACATGTACCTGGACTATGCCCGCTCCGAGGCGATCCGCCTGGCGCTGGACGATACGATGCCCACCCTGAAGTCGGACGACCTGCACTATTCCGTCTCGTCGACGGAGAAGGAAATGATGAAAGTAACCGGCGCCGAGTACGCCGGGGACACGATGCTGCCTGTCTGGTTCATGTCCATGAAGAGCAGGGGCCGGATGCTCTACGCCGTGCAGAACGCGGTGACCGGCGAGATGTGGGCGGATATCCCGATGGATATCCGGCGGTTCGGCCTGGTGGCGGCGGCCCTGGCGGCGGTGCTGTTCGTGCTGTTCGCTTTTGTCCGGCTGCTTCCCGTGCTCACGCCGGTGATGGTGATGACCGCGGCCATGGCGCTGGCCCTCTTTGCCCAGGCCGCGGTGAACGGCCAGCGGACAAAGATCCGGGAACAGGAAACGGCGAAGGCGTCCGCGGACGGCGGAGAGGTCAGCATGAAGGAACGGGTCACCCGGATGCACCGGCTGCAGAAGCGGGTCAAGCGCCAGCAGAGCGGGAACGTCGGCCGCTACCTGGCGGCGGCGGGCATCGGCGTCGGGCTGGTCCTCGTGCTGCATATCCTGTCCATGATCGGGGATCCATCGGTCTATAAGCTGATCGTGCCGATGATGGCCGTCGGGATGTTCCTGCTGCTGATGCCCATCGGGGCGAAACGCTCCAGCCTGCCCCCGGGCAGTATCGCGGCCATGATCGCGATGGCGGCCGGCGCGGTGATCGTGCTGTTCGATCCGTTCCACAGCGACGACGTGCCCTTCTATCTCGTCAGTTTCGTCATCCTGGCGGCGGTGGTCTGGGAATGCCTGGACCTGCTCCGGCTGCATAACCGGGCCTGCTCGAATCCGATTCCCCAGTTCGAGAGCCATACGGGAGGTGAGGACCGTGCGTAAGGCGATTGCCGCGCTGCTCCTGGCGCTCCTCATGCTGGCGGCGGTCCTGCCGGCCGGTGCGGAGACCAGGACACAGACCAATCCGGAAACCGGATATACCGCCGTCATCGATGACGCGGCGGGCCTGCTGGACACCGCGGAGTACGACGGCGTCATGTCGGAAATGATGAAGATCACGGAGCATTGCAACGTGGTCCTTTACACCTGCAATGACGGGTCTTCCTCCTATACGCTGACCAAAGCGCAGAACTGGGCGGAAAAGGACCATGGATTCTATGACGTTCCCTGCACCGTGTTCATCATTGACATGACGAACCGGCACCTGGATATCTGGTCCAGCAACGCGGGCGGAATCTACCGTGTGCTGACCACCGGCGTGACCAATACCATTGCCGACAATACATACCGGTACGCGACCCGCGGGGATTACGCGGGATGCGCCCGGGAAACCTTCTCGCAGATCTTCGCCGTACTGGACGGACAGAAGATCGCCGAACCCATGCGCTATATCAGCTGCGCGCTGATCGCGGCCGCGGCCGCGCTCCTGCTGTCCTACCTGGTGATTTCCGCCCGTATGGAGACGGAAGTCCGGGTCAGCCTGCCGGAGGCCGCGACGCTGACGGCGGCCGGCGCCGGCGCGGCCATCGTGGCCAAGAGACTGATCAAGGTCGTCCATCATGAGAGCTCCTCGGGCGGCGGAGGCGGCTTCGGCGGCGGCGGAGGCGGCGGTGGCGGAGGCGGCGGCGGAGGCGGCGGCCACGGCTTCTGATTATCCCCCGCGCGGATCATCCACGACAGGGAGGCACCCCGATGGAATACATCGCTTTTATCAGCTACCGGCATATGCCGCTGCCTTCCGCGGCGGCGGAGAAACTGGCTGCGCAGATCGAGCAGTTTGTGATCCCGAAGCGCCTGCGCCGGGACGGGAAACGCCGGCTCGGACGGGTGTTCCGGGACCGGGACGAACTGCCGCTGTCCAGCAGCCTGGGCGACGACCTGTACCGGGCGCTGGACCAAAGCGAATACCTGATCGTGGTCTGTACGCCTGAAATCCTGGAATCCCGCTATTGTATGGAAGAGGTCCGGTACTTCCTGGAGAAGCATGACCGGGAGCATGTGCTGACGGTCCTGGCCTCCGGCACGCCGGAGACGTCCTTTCCGCCCGCGCTGCTGACGGAGACCGATCCGGAGACCGGAGAAGAACGGAGCATTGAGCCGCTGGCGGCCGATATCCGGGCCGGCTCGCCGCGGGAAAGCCTGAAAAAACTGAAAAAGGAAAAGCTGCGCCTGATCGCGCCGATCCTCGGCTGCAAATATGACGACCTGGCGCAGCGGATGAAGCGCCGCCGGTGCCGCAGGGCGCTCGCGGCGCTTGCCGCTGTCTGCGCGGTGGCGGCGGCCTTTGCCGTCCTGGCGGTGAACATGGGCCGGAAGAACCTGGCGGAGCGGGAGAACCGGATCATCCGGGAAGCCATGCTCAGCGCGGAGCAGAGCCGGACATACCTGTCCGGGGGGCGGGCGAACGAAGCGCTGGAGGCGGCCCTCGCGGCGTTCCCGGCGATGCCGGACGGCACGGTCCTGACCACCCCGGAGGGGATCCTTGCCCTTTCGAATGCCGGCCGGTTCTGCGAAACCGGCACGGTGGTTCCCTGCGGCGTGCTTGAAAGCGAAGAGAAGATCATCAGCCTGGGCCTTTCGCCGGACGGCCGGACCGTGTCGGTGAACGGAAACCGGTACGACGCGGTGACCCTGGAGCTCCTGCCCGCGGAAACGCAGGACTGGGAAATCCCGGAAGGGGAAACCGCGCTCATGCGGGACCAGGCGCAGGGCCGGCTCCTGCTGGATACCGGGGACGCGTACGTCGTCCGGCGCCTGTCCGACGGGGAGAAGCTGGGTGAAGCGAGCCACGGGTCTTTCCGGACGGCGGAGGATTTCGTCACGACCCAGGACGGGGACTGGTCCTTTGTGCTCCACTGGTCGTCCAGGGGGCCCTACGACGGCATCTATGACGCGATCGGCCAGTCCGTGACCGACGCCGGGATCTTCGCCTTCGGCCCGGACGGCGCCGTCATCTCCTATGACGTGCCCTTTGACGCGAACTCGCGGCTGATGCCCAGCGGGCATTTCTGCGTCTACCCGTGCAGGGAAGGCCTGTACCTGGTGGATCCCGCGTGCCGGATACCCTCGCACGCGGCGGATGAGGCGGGCTGCTTCTTCACCTTCAACGAATATTATGACGCGTCGTACTTCCTGCCCGTCCCGGGGAAAAAGACGACGCTGCTGATCGGCGGGAATTTCCTGATCGCTTTTGATACGGACGCCGGGCCGGTCATCAATATGGAAGCCCTGGCGGGGCACGGCGCGGCCCGCGCCTGCGCATGGACGGATGAAACGGAAACCCGCGCGGTGATCCTGATGGAGGATGGAGCCGTATGCCATTACTTCGACGACCGGAACCGGCAGGATGAGGAAGAGATGTCGCCCGACGCCGATACGCGGTATAAGCTGGGCGTCACGGAGCAGGCGGATTCGTTCCATTCCGTGGACCTGGCGGTTTCCGCCGACGCCGGCCCGGTATGCTTCGCGGCCGTGTCCGGGGATGAAACCCAGGCCGTCCGCCTTTATACATACCTGAGGAATGAGCGGGCGGAACTGATATCGGATAATACGCCGGCGTCGAACCTGGTGGATATCGACATGCCGGCCGGAACCTTCCTGCGGTACGACGGCACAGAGGGCGACGA
>JAEEGL014290180.1_pt1 | contig 11991 bp, 8 predicted proteins | sample 9134231 | NCBI WGS metagenome assembly JAEEGL01 (sample SAMN16246548, study PRJNA631951) | gut metagenome | biome: gut microbiome; feature: rumen; material: fiber-attached | host: Bos | place: Iran: Karaj | collected 2018-10
AATCTAAAAAACAGCAATGCTGATATAACAGCTTTAGGATTTTATTTTTTATGAAAACAGCAAATCCTCTTGTTCCAGCTTTTATAACCTGCATGCGTGAAGGTTACAACTTCAAACTCTTCCGCTCTGATGTGATTGCAGGGTTAACCGTTGCCATTGTTGCACTCCCTCTTGCAATGGCTATGGCTGTAGCTTCCGGAGCATCCCCTGATAAAGGTTTGGTTACCGCAGTAGTAGCCGGATTCTTCATTTCATTCTTAGGCGGCTCTAGAGTCCAGATCGGCGGACCTACAGGAGCATTTGTAGTTGTTATCTTTGATATTATCCAGCGCTTCGGCTTCAACGGACTGATTCTGGCCTCGATCATGGCTGGTCTGATTCTGGTAATTGCAGGTTATGCCCGTTTAGGAAAACTCATTAAATATATTCCTTACCCTGTAATCACTGGTTTTACCACAGGTATTGCTGTAATTATTGCTTCAAGTCAGGTTAAAGACTTCTTAGGTTTACAGGTTGACTCAGTACCTGCAGATTTCCTGAATAAATGGTATGTATATCTTTCAAATCTGGATAAGATTACCTATTCAGCTCTGGCAATGGGTGCTCTTGGTCTTGCAACCATTATTGTATGTAAAAAGATTTCCCCAAAGATTCCATCATACCTAGTATCTATCCTTTTAATCTCAGCTTTAGCCTATGGCTTCTCAATGGATATTGAGACTATCGGCACCAGATTCCCAAGCCTGCCTACAGGTCTTCCAACTCCTGTATGGCCTGAGTTTTCATTAGAGCAGATCAGAGCCCTGGTTCCATCAGCATTTACCATTGCCTTCCTGGCTGGTATTGAAGCTCTGCTTTCAGCTGTGGTTGCAGATGGACTGATCGGTCACAAGCATTCATTAAACCAGGAACTTGTTGGTCAGGGTGTTGCAAACATTGCTTCCGGTATCTTCGGCGGTATTCCTGCAACCGGTGCGATTGCAAGAACTGCAACCAACATCAAGGCCGGCGGCAGAACTCCTGTAGCAGGTATCTTCCACGCTATATTCCTGCTTGTATTCCTATACACTGCAATGGATATTCTGGCTTTTATTCCTATGGCTGCATTAGCTGCCGTACTATTCATGGTTTCATGGGGTATGTCCGATCTTAAGCACTTCACTCAGATCGCAAAGATCAGCCCATCAGACAGAACCATTCTGTTCCTGACCTTTGCACTTACCGTAATGGTTGATCTGACTGTTGCTATCGGTGTTGGTGTTACCTTCGCTTCTCTGCTGTTCATGAGACATATGTCCCGTTCAGTTGAAATCAGAAAGCAGCACTGCAAATCCGAGTACGAAACCCACGATGGAGAAGATCCTTCAGATGATGAGATCGAAATTCCAGACGACGTTACTGTTCTTCAGATCAATGGTCCATTATTCTACGGTTTCGCTTCTGAGTTCTGCGACAGATTAAAGGCTGTAGAGCAGCTGCCACGAATTCTGATCCTGCGTATGAGATTCATGCCTTATCTGGATGCATCTGGTGAAAACTCAATTGAAGAGATCCTTAAGATCTGCAGACAGCACAAGACATTTGTGATTTTCTCTGCTGTAAGACCTCAGCCTCGCAAGATCTTAGAGCGTGCAGGCCTGCACAAGAAGCTTGACGGTGCAATTGCTGCTGATTTTGATGAAGCTTTAAAGATGGCAAAAACTCTTCTTAAAGATGAAGACTTCATCATGAAGCACATCGATCCAACCAAAGCTTAATTAAAGAATTTCCCAAAAAGCCTGAACTTCAGGCTTTTTTTTTGAGAAAAGATTGAGAGAGAAAAAAAGAGAGAAAAACTATTTGAAGTTCTTCTTCATGATGCGCTCTTTATCACGAGCCCACTGTCTGTCTTTAATAGAGTCTCGTTTATCATGTTCCTGCTTACCGCGGGCAAGACCGATTTCTAGCTTGGCCCACTGATTCTTCCAGTACAGCTTCAGAGGAATGATGGTATAGCCCTGTCTCTGAACTGAACCTGCCAGCTTATCAATTTCTCTTCTGGATAAAAGCAGCTTACGGGTGCGGGTAGGATCACTTACCACAAATGCACAGCTGGTCTTTAGGGGATTTATGACTGAACCAAAGAGTACAACCTCCCCACCTTTAACATTTACGTATGCTTCAGAAATGTTGCATTTTCCAGCTCTTAGGGATTTTACTTCCCATCCCTGAAGAGATAATCCAGCTTCATATCTGTCTTCAATAAAATATTCAAAGGAAGCTCTGCGATTCACGGCAACTACATTATTCTGCTGTTTTACTTTCTTTGCCACTTATATTGCTCCACTATTTTCTTAATCTGAAAAATTATATCCCACATCTTAGACAAAACAAAAACATTCTCTGAAAAAAAGAATCACAACAGAAAAAAAACACAGTTCAAAGGAACAGAGAGCCTCAAATTTTTTTTATATGACCTTACTCTCAGTTTTAATTAATATTAGATATATATTTTTCACTACACATTTTAATATTCTATAATATCTTATATATGAGAAAAATTACTTCTCTTAAATCTTTTTTCTGATGCGGTGTGAAAGGTGGTAGCTATGACAGAACCAACAAGAATCGGATCAACCTCCCAGCAGCCAATTGAGCAAATCAATGTCCCAGATCAGGGAAGAATAACCGAAAAATTTGAAGATGCAGGTTCACTTCCTGCAGAGCTTGGTAAGGCAAAGTCCTCACCATTTCAGGCTATAAAACGTTTCTTCAGCAGCATTATCCAGGGAATAATCTACCTCGGAGAAAAAATAGGCAATGTCTTCAGTTCTGCCAAAAAAGGAGAGGATCATGCCTCTCGTCTTGGAGAAATCAAAAATAACAAGGGATCTATTTCAGCAGAATCTATCAATAACGGAACCGTAAAAGTACAGAACTCAGAAGAAAAGGAATTCAACCTTAAGCTAAAAGAAGCACAGACTTTAGGCAAATATAAAGAGCTACCTCAGGGGTTTTTCGATGTAATCAAATCCACAGATGAGAAATATCAAAAATTAAACACTTTTTATCAGCCGATTCAAGAAAGTGGTTCTAGAACTGAACGTCAGGTTACTTATGGAGTAAATGATGCTATAGACGCTTCCGAGGGAAAATTTTCTCTGAAAGAGTACAAAGAAATAGTGAATAGAAGAGCAGTGTCAGGCATGTTAATCTTAGATCCAAAGTTGAAACAAGATATTATCACATTTAGTGGAAACATGTTAAAAAGCGGTGAAGTAACAGGTTTTATGTCAAAAATATTTCTTCAGCTTGAAAAAAATGCAAAGCAGGGAGATGCTGAAGCTATTAAATTCATGAGTGCCTGTGACAATGTAAACACCAAGGAAGACTACGACAAGCTAGTAACTGCACTTAAGGAGTTTATTAAGCCACAGGTTGAATTACGAGGAAAGACAATTAAGGTTCGTAAGGATTTACTTGAAGAGCTTAATACTAAGATTAAAGCGAATTTTCCCCTTAATGTTAATGTTTCTGCAATTGAGGCTAAAATTAATTTTAAGATGGATGCGATTACCTCTGAGGAGCAGATGAATGAGCAGAAACAGGCCTTATCAGAGTTAATAGATAAATTTATTAAAGATAGAAAGGATCTACTTGAAGAAATAGATACCATAACCACAGATGAGAAACTAAAACAGGATAGATATGAATCTGTTCTAAGAGATAGAGAGCCTCTTAAAAAGGGTGAAATGACACAACTTCAGCAGATTGCAGAAGAAATCAATAATGATAAGACCGTACTGGATACTCTAAAGCTTGCAACCAGTAAAAATATACCTGATAGCAAAAAAGTTTACGACACGATCATGGCATTAACCACTAAGATAATTAAAAATATAGAAAAATTAAAACTCAGTCTTGATGGTACAGACGGATTTGTTAGTAATACAGCCTTTGTACTGCAGAGCCTAACACAGAATAGACCAGAATTAAAAGGTTTATCAAAATTCGTGGGGACAATAACAACTGAGTCAGGAAAATACGATAGTAATAAAGTTAATGCAAGCATGTCTGATGCGCCTACAAAGAGACAGGGATGCTTAGCATTCACAATTGCATTTGGAAATGTAGAATAATACTGATTGAATGTCCATCATATCAATTTAACATAAGGATAATATATGAATGCAGATGAATTGATTAACAAGCTAGGAGACGCTATAGGCATTGATCTTTCCTTTAATGCTGAAGGCACCTGCAGTGTTATTTTCGATAAAGATGAAGTTGATTTCGAAAAGAATGAGAATAAGATTTTTATTATCGGTACGGTCCAGACAAACCTGAAAAAAGATATAGAACTGTATAGAACTCTTCTAACCTCAAATTATCTGGGTATTCATACAGGATTCTGCACTTTAAGTATTGATGATAAAAGAAATGAACTGATTCTTCATCGTCTGATTGAAGAGAATACAGATTTTGATGCATTTGAGAAAAGTCTGGTTCTTTTCATCAAGGCGCTGCGCTACTGGAAGAACTGGATCAGTGAGGAAAACGAAAACAGTGCATCGACCTTTGATAACAGTGATAACACAAATCTTGATCTGCTAAGGACTGGCGTTATCAGTATTTAACCAAAAAACTGAGTCTTTCTAATTAATAAAAGAAAGGATTAGAGCCTGAATTTTCTGATTACATGTAATGTAAAACAATTCAGGCTCTATTCTTTTTGGAATAATGATTAAATTCTTTCACAAATACTTCTAACAATTAATCATTTCACCAAAAAGGTTAATTAAATACACTCATAGTCAATTCTGTGCACCGAAATTTAACATTAAAACTCAAGCAATAGAATACATTTAAAGAAAGCGAAATAATGGAATATATAAGAATCCCCTAGCCGAATATAAAGTTAAGCCGATCACAAAAATTTCAATTCATCGAAATCTAAACTGTCAGTTTTAGAGCAAAAAAACAAAACTTTGACTTGGTTTTGATTTTTTTTAATCATTTATCTATAGGATTACGAAAGTTTTCAAATTGGAATATACAGAAAAAACGTTGAAGATTTGAAAATTGAATAATAGAAAGTACAGGCCAAGCTAGTCTGTAAGCCGGTTTTGGGCTAAACTACGTCATTCAAAAATTATAATAAAAGGGAATATTTATGCTAATTGCAGAATTTATCTTCATGCTGATGATGCTATACATCGGTAGCCGTTACGGCGGTATCGGTCTTGGTGTAGTATCAGGAATTGGTATCTTAGTAGAGGTATTTATTTTAAGAATGCCACCTGCAGGTGCTCCTGTAGATGTTATGCTGATCATTATTGCAGTTGTCAGCTGTGCGGCTATTCTTGAGGCTGCAGGCGGTCTGAAATACATGCTTCAGGTTGCAGAAAAGATCCTGCGTAAGAATCCAAAGAGAATTACTTTCCTAGGACCTCTGGTAACCTTCTCCCTGAGTATCATGCTGGGTACCGGCCATGCTGTTTACTCAATCATGCCAATCATCGGCGATATTGCGCTTAAGAATAAAATCAGACCAGAGCGTCCTATGGCTGCAGCTTCAGTTGCATCACAGCTAGCTCTGACCGGTTCACCTATTGCAGCCGTTGTTGCCTGCTATCTTGGTAAGGACGTACTACAGCTTCCAGGTCTTGAGGATCTGAACCTTCTGCACATTCTGGCTGTCACCTTCCCTGCTACCCTGTTAGGTACCATCGCCATGTCAATCTACTCAAACTTCAGAGGTCGTGAGCTTGAGGATGACAAGGAATACCAGAGAAGATTACAGGATCCTGCATACAGAGATCAGATTTTAAACACCACCAAGACTACTCTGAACGAGGAGCTTCCTTTTGGAGCAAAACTCTCTGTAGGTATCTTCCTGCTGTCACTGGCACTGATTGTTCTAATCGCAGTTTTCCCTGAGGTAAGAACCATCGGTGAAGGTGCCCGTCCAATTTCCATGGGCGTTATCATTCAGATGATGATGTTAGGCTTCGGCGCCATTATTCTGATTGCAACCAGAACTCCTGTAAACAAGATTCCAAACGGTGTAGTATTCAAGTCCGGCATGGTGGCATGTATTGCAATCTTCGGTATCGCCTGGATGTCAAACACCTACTTTGCCTATGCAATGCCTGAGTTCAAGGCTGCTATTACCGGCATGGTAAATGATGCACCATGGACCTTCGCCTTAGCACTGTTCGCAGTATCAGTTGTAGTTAACTCACAGGCAGCTACCGCAAAGATCATGCTTCCTGTTGCTATCGCCATCGGTCTTCCAGGTCCAGTACTGATCGGTCTGATGCCAGCTACCTATGCATACTTCTTTATTCCAAACTATCCGTCAGATATTGCAACTGTTAACTTCGACGTTACCGGAACCACCAAGATCGGCAAGTGGTACTTCAACCACTCCTTCATGGTTCCAGGTTTAATCGGCGTTATTGTTGCCTGTACCGTAGGTCTGTCTCTTGCTGAAATTGTAATCTAGAAAACAGCCTTACAAATCGGAGAAAACCACCTTAATAGGTGGTTTTCTCATTTTTATGCCCTCAAAAACATGCGATAACTCCAATTTATCCAAAAAAATCACCATGTAGCCGTGATTTATTACATACAATTATTATGTGGGGTTGTATCTTAATTTTTTATAAATAGAACTGAACATTATTATTTTTTGTATCTGCCTTTAACAAGAATCTGATACTGATAATGTTTAGAGTAAGCTATTACCTTTATGCTTTTAAGAGAGATTGGGTATGGAACAGTCTGAAACAGAAAACAGTCAGAACGAAAATCCACAAGACAGTGCTCAGCTGCAGGAATATGAAAACACCTCTCAGGATATTCCTCCTGTATTAACCTCTGATAACTACTATACAGAAGAGCGCAGTTTTGATGAGACAGAAAGTGCTCCAGAGGCTTATGAGCAGCCATCCTATTACGAACCACAGTCACCTCAGGATCAGACCTCCGCTGAATCTTATGAGGCTTCAGAGTCTCAGACTCAGTACAGTACTCAGGAAGATACATCCGAGGATGAGGACGAGGATGATGAGGACTCGGTTGATCTCAATGTCGAGAACTTCACTTACAAGTCTGCACCTTTCTTTAAGTCTCTTTTTACCTTAAAGTTCGGAGATATTTCCATTGCCCAGCGTATTATCTTCTCTTTCGCAGTGGCAATTATCATCTTCGCGGTGGGCTCTATCAATATTATCTCCAGCATGAACGAATACGTGCTGCAGAAAAACTGTACTGAACGTTTAAGTATGAGCTTAAACAAGGTTAATTCCGCGCTGATAAGTCTTACCCATCCGGATGATGATCCTCAGGCACTGACTAAAGCTCAGGCATCTGTTAAAAAACTTGAAGCAATTCTGAACGCCCCAGAGTACAAAGGCTTTATTCAGAATAATGAGGCAGCAGGAAAGATTCATAAGGAAATCACCGCCTTCTGCCATGACACCACCCAGATTCTTGATCTTGACTTAACTCCAAAAGAACTGCTGCAGCAGGCAGAACAGGCCTCCGCCATTATTGACAGTTTTGAGGAGGCAAACCGTGAAGGTTTACTGGATAAAGGCGCCTACCAGAAGGTTTTATATACTCTGTATGCAGTGCTGATTATTACCATACTGGTATCAGTAGTACAGTCTATCTTCCTGGCAAAATCCTTAAACAGTGAAGTCCGTCATGTATGGAAATCCCTGCAGAAACTGGCCTCAGGTGACTTCAGACGAGATCATGATGAAAAGAGAATCAGAAAAAATGAGATTGGCAACATCGACCAGCTGGTCAATGCTGTAACAAAATCCATGCAGAAAACCATCGGCAAACTGAACTCGGATTTCAACAAAATGCTGGATATGGTTAACACCAACTCTAATATGCTTGAAAATACAGCCGATGCCATTGCCACACAGAAATCCAGAGCCAGCTCTGTTGCCAGTGCAACCTCAAATATGGAAGATTCCATTGAAAAGGTAACCGAGTTTGCCCGTTCCACCCTTTCAGAGGTGCAGACTGCAGAAACAGCCTCCGATACCTGCCGCGTCACCATGCAGGATAACATTACCACCACCCATAGTCTTTCAGATAAACTCAAGGCAACCTCAATCGCCATTGAGAATATCAACAAGATGGGATCCCAGATCGACTCCATTGTTAAAACCATTGCCGCCATTGCCGATCAGACCAATCTGCTGGCACTTAATGCCACCATCGAGGCTGCACGAAGCGGTGAACACGGCAAGGGCTTTGCCGTGGTAGCGAACGAGGTTCGAGATCTGGCATTCAAGACCGCAAAATCCACCAAAGAGGTTACCGACACCATCACCAGACTGAATGAAGCCGTAGAGATGTGCGTTACCGTGGTGGCTTCCTGTGAAGAGGAGATGAACAACTCTGTTCATCAGAGCTCCAGAGCCAACAGTGCTATTGAAGAAATTATGGGAATTATCGCCACCATCACTGATATGTCCGAGCAGATTGTAGACTCCTGTACCGAGCAGACCAGTATCGCAGGTGAAGTAAACTCCCAGATTGAAAACATCAACACTGTCACCGAAGAGTGCTTTGATCATATCCAGGAGACCAAGCAGGCGGTGCAGAAGATTCGCAAGATGGCCAAGAATCAGGTTAAGAATCTGTCAGTATTCACCATCAACGAAGATTAAACAGAAGCAGTTTATCAAGATAGGCAGAGGCTTCTTCTCTATAGGAGTTAATGCTGATGCCTATCATGGTAATACTGCTTTTGAGCTTTACACCATTCCAGACATTCAAGAGTATCTAGTTGTAGTTATGTGTTAATAAGGAGTTTATTTCCTATGCAATCTAACTGTAAAAAGAAACTTATCACAGCTGTTCTAGCTGGAGCATTGTCTATCGGAGCATCTCAGAGCTATGCTGCACAGGCTGACAGAGAGAGCCTTGTACAGGTAGCACTGCTGCAGTCTTTAGCGCAGGGATATTTTGGCGGCACCATCAGCTCAGGTGAGCTTAGAACCTTGGGTGATACCGGTATCGGCACCTTTGAAGGTCTTAACGGTGAGATGATTGTTTTGGACGGAAAGGTCTATCAGGCACTAGGTGACGGAACTGTATTCGTAGCTCCTGATAAAACCATTATTCCATATGCCACCGTGACCTTCTTTGATCCGGATATTCCTGTCAAGCTTACAGATATCAAGGATAAAAAGGCCTTTGAGAACGCTCTTAATGCTGAAGTAAAAAAGGAAGGCGCCAACAGCTTTTATATGGTAAAGCTTGCAGCAGAATTTGAGTCTGTGCTGTTCCGCAGCGAGTACGGAAGTGAGGAACCGTACCCTACTCTGGTGGAAGCTCTAAAAGGGAAACAGACCGAATTTACAGAGAAAAACATCAAGGGTACTCTGGTTGGACTTTACTGCCCTAGCTACATGGGAGAACTTAACTCTGTAGGCTGGCATTTCCATTTTATCTCTGATGATAAGAAGAAAGGCGGTCATATTCTGGAGCTGTCAGTAAAGGATGGCACCGCATATCTGGATAAGACTGACAAGTTCACCATGATTCTGCACAATGACAAGAAGTTCCACGATATCAATCTGGCAAAGGATATGGCAGAGGATATCCGCAGCGCTGAGCAGGATACCAAAGGAAAAATGAAATAGTAAGGAAAGCTTCAGTCCATTATTGCAGCCTGAGTTTCAGGTGGCTCTTTTCTCAGGATTATGCCAGCTAAAAAGTTGGCATAATTCTTTCATACTCCAGTAAAAAGGCAATTTTTTGCCACACAAAACAAAACTGGAGAGAAAAAAATGTCAGCCTTTTACATAAATACCAATCTTACCGCACTGGCTGCGCAGCGTGCAGTAAGCAGAGCTACCAATAAAATTGACACCGCCTATAATCATTTATCCAGTGGTCTTAAGATCAATTCTGCCAAGGATGATCCTGCCGGTGTTCAAACTTCTGACAGACTGACTCTGCAGATCAATTCCCTAAGCATGACCAATAGAAATGCACAGGATGCGATCTCCTATGCCCAGACTGCAGAAGGTGCAATTGAAGAAATCACTACCATGCTCCAGAGAATCAGAACCCTTGCAGTTCAGTCTGCCAACGGTGTTTATTCTCAGGATAACCGCCGAGCTCTTCAGGATGAGGTTGATCAGCTCAATGCAGAAATTGGACGTATTGCACGAGATACCACTTTCGGTGGTCAGGATCTGCTTTCAGGAAACGCTTCAATTGTAAGATTCCAGATCTCCCCTGCTCCAGGCTCAATTATCGAGATTGATCTTGCTACCGGTTTTGATGTGCCAAATCTTGCAAAAATGGCAGCCAAGCTGACCGGCAGTGACGAATTTGAACTGCCTCCAGATGCAGGTGTTACTCCTTCAAAATATAATTTTGTGGATATCTTTAACTACTCCGTCAACGGCGGCGGCATTGATATCCGAACTCAGTCCCAGGCACAGATTGTGCTGGCTGGTATTGACTATCTTATTACAGCAGTTGACTCAAAGCGTTCAGAACTTGGTGCAGTTCAGAACCGTCTTGAGGCAACCATTAGAAACCAGGATAACGTAAAGGAGAACGTATCCGACTCCCGAGCCCGTATTCGTGACTCCGACTATGCCGAAGAAGTCTCCAACATGGTTTCAGAACAGATGAAGCAGCAGGGGTCTATTTCCATTCTGACCCAGGCTAATCAGAAGCCTCAGATTGCACTGCAGATGCTTCAGGAAAGCTACTGATTACTCCTTATGTTTGTTTTGTGTGATTCCTTCGTTACGACGAAGGAATTTTTTTGTCTGAGTGCTCTGAATTCCGCTTCTATACAAAACATCTCCTTCTCAACTGTTACCTCAATTTTTTGAACTCTGCAAAGATAATCTCATCATGTACATGTGAAATATGCTTTTCATGTTACAATGAGCCGTTGTACATACATTGAGGAATATTAATGGCTCAGTTCATTTACACTATGAATAGGGTGGGAAAGATTGTTCCACCAAAGAGACAGATTTTAAAGGATATCTCCTTATCCTTCTTCCCTGGCGCCAAGATCGGTGTGCTGGGTTTAAACGGTGCCGGTAAATCCACACTTATCAAAATCATGGCAGGTGTAGATACCGACATTGAAGGTGAGGCAAGACCACAACCTGGTATCAAGATCGGCTATCTGCCACAGGAGCCTGTACTTGATCCGGAGAAGACTGTAAAAGAAGTTATTGAAGAGTCATTTGCAGAGGTTTATTCAGCATTAAAGCGTTTGGATGAAGTTTATGCTGAGTATGCAGATGAGAATGCCGACTTTGATGCTCTTGCAAAGGAGCAGGCAAAGCTTGAGGCTATTATTGATGCCCATGATGGACACAATCTTGAGGTACAGATTGATAAAGCGGCTGATGCTTTAAGATTACCTCCATCAGACAGAAAGATTAAGGTTTTATCAGGTGGTGAGAGACGCCGTGTAGCTTTATGCCGTCTGCTTTTAGAAAAGCCTGATATGCTGCTTTTAGACGAGCCTACCAACCATCTTGATGCTGAATCAATCGACTGGCTCGAGCAGTTCCTGCACCAGTACCCAGGTACAGTGGTTGCAGTTACCCACGACAGATACTTCCTTGACAATGTAGCAGGATGGATTCTTGAGCTTGACCGTGGTGAGGGTATTCCTTGGGAAGGAAACTATTCAAGCTGGCTTGACCAGAAGGATAAGAGACTTCAGATTGAAGAGAGCACCGAGTCTGCAAGACGTCGTTCCATCGAGCGAGAGCTGGAGTGGGTTCGTCAGGGTGCCAAGGGCCGTCATGCAAAATCCAAGGCTCGTCTGCAGCGCTTTGAAGAGCTGTCTTCAGTTGAGTACCAGAGCAGAAATGAAACCAACGAGCTTTACATTCCACCAGGGCCACGTTTAGGCGAGACCGTGCTTGAGGTAAACAACCTGTCAAAGGCCTATGACGATCAGGTGCTGATTGATGATCTGTCCTTCAGCATTCC
>JAEEGL014497271.1_pt1 | contig 11991 bp, 14 predicted proteins | sample 9134231 | NCBI WGS metagenome assembly JAEEGL01 (sample SAMN16246548, study PRJNA631951) | gut metagenome | biome: gut microbiome; feature: rumen; material: fiber-attached | host: Bos | place: Iran: Karaj | collected 2018-10
AGCAAGGATGTTCCCGCCGGGCCCCATATCGATACCAGAACCACCCGGCAGGAGGGGAAAAAAGCCGAAACGGCGCCCGCCGGAGCCCGGAAGGCGGCGACGCGGGTCATGCCGCCGGTGCGCCCCGCCGGGACCGGGGCTCCCGCCCCCGCCGCGCCTCCCCGTTCCATGGACGACAGCATCGATATTTCTTCCCTGTTCGGGGCCGGGGCTTTGCGGACCCCGGGCCGGAAGGAGCCGGAACGGCCGAAGCCCGCCACGCCTCCCGCCGAAGAAAAGCCGGTGGAATTCGCCCCCCTTCCCGGGCCCGCCCGGGGGGCCGAAGCGGAGGAGATGGGCGATACCAGAGAGTTCGAGCCCGGCCGCAAGGCGGCCCCTCCCGCGGCGGCGGAAGCGAAGGACCCGTTTATCGTGACCATCGACGACGACGATGACGAAGACTTCCTGCCGGCGGGAGAGCCGGAACAGGAGAGCCGGAAAGAACGCCGGGACCGGATCGCCGCCGAAAAGAAAGCGGCCCGGGAAGAAAAGAAAGCGGAAAAAGAACTGAAAAAAGCGGAAAAGGAGCAGAAAAAGGCCGAGCGGGCGCAGAAAAATGCCCCGGACCGGCCGGAAGCCGCCGCGGAGCCCTCCGCGGAAGAGCCCTCTGTTTCCCCGAAACAGGAATACTGCTCGCCGGATGAGGCGGAGGCGATCCGCAAGGAGCTCTCCGGGCTCAAGGGATCCCTGTCCGCCAGGCTCGTGGTCACGGGCGTCTGTTTTTTGTTTTCCCTCTATCTGACCATGTGCAACGTGTATGAGCTGCCCCTGTTCCCCCCGATCTGGCCGGAGAAAAACATGACCCTGTACCTTCTGGCCTGCATGGTCCCCTTCTTCTTCTCCGCCCTGATCTCTGTGCCGGTGCTGGTAAACGGCGTCGGCAGCCTGTTTTCCCGCCGGGCGAGCCACGACACCCCCGCCGCCCTCTGCGTGATCGCGGTGTTCGCGCACACCGTGGCCCTTCTGGCTTCCGGTACCTTTAAAGTGACGGACACGGGGCTGTACCCGGCCGTCGCGGCGCTGACCCTCTTTTTCAACGCCCTGGGAAAAACGCTGATGCTGGGACGCATCCGCAGCAATTTCGCCGTGGTCTCCTCCGGGAGCGATCTGGTGGGCGAGTACCTTCTCCAGGGCGGCGAGCTGGCCCGGCATCTGACCGGCCTGCAGGAAGGGGAAGACCTGGAGGTCGTTTATCCCGCCCACGTGGGATTCGCGGAGAATTTTCTTTCCCACTCCTACTCCCCGGATTATTCCGAGCGGGTATGCCGCTTCACCGCGCCGCTGATGCTGGTCTTCAGCCTGATCTGCAGCCTTCTGTGCGCGTTCCTGTTCCGCCAGGGCGCCGTGGGAGGGATCACGGTCTTCTGCGTGATGACCTGCCTTTCCAGCGCCCTTTCCGAAACGCTGGTGGGGAATCTCCCCCTGTGGCGCGCTTCCGGCGTGCTGACGAAGGAAGGCGCCTTCGTGGCCGGCTACGCGGCCTGTGATTCCCTGGGGGATATGGACGCCATCGTGGTGGACGCCAACGAGCTGTACCCCGCCGGCTCCGCCGTCCTGCACGGGATCAAGGCTTTCCGCCAGGACCGCATCGACAGCGCCATCCTTTACGCCGCCAGCCTGCTCAGGGAATCCGACGGCGTGCTGCGGGACGCCCTTTTCGAGACCATCGGCGGGAAGGAGAACGTGCTGCTCCCGGTGAAGTCCCTTACCGCTGAGGAGGGCGGGATCTCCGCCGTGATGGAGGGGCGCAGGATCCTGTTCGGCAGCCGGGCGCTGCTGGCGGAGAACGGCGTGGTCCTCCCCTCTGCGGAAACGGAGCAGAAATACGTCAAGAGCGGACGGGACGCCCTCTATCTCGCCGAGGACGGCGATCTCCTCGCCCTGTTCGTGGTGAGCTACCACGCCGTCAAGAGCGTGGAGCAGAAGCTGCGGCTGCTGGCCAAAAAGCAGATCCATCTGGCGCTGCTCACCACCGATCCCAACCTGACCCCCGAGCGCGTCGAGGCGGACTACGGGTTCCCGGTGTCCCTGATCACGCCGGTGGATCCAGGCCGCCGGGAGGAGTGCCTGCACCTCTGCCGGCCGCGGCTCCGGGCCGACGCCTTCGCCATGTCCATAGCGGGCAGCCACGTCCGCCTGCGCCTGCTGGCGGCGCTGCACACCCTGCGCTCCTCCATCCGCCTGGGGACTCTGATCCAGACCGCGGGCCTTCTGCTGGGGTACGCTTTGGGCGTCATGCTGGCCTTCCTGGGCTCGGTGGGTTCCCTGGGATTCACCCAGATCCTGATCTATCAGATCTTCTGGCTGGCGGCGGCGACGCTCTTCCCCACGCTGATGCGGTTCTGATATCAAAAGGTATAAAAGATCGCCCGCCCCTTTCCGGAGTGCTTCCGGAAAGGGGCGGGCGTTTTTTGTTTTGCAGGGAGCCGGGCCTCAAAGGGGGTCTTTTGCCCTGAAACCGACGCCTACCGTTTCGGGGCCGGCGTTCATCCCCACGCAGGGGCCGAAGCGGTTGACGAAAAGCGGGGAGCCTCCCCCCAGCTTTTTGATGGCGGCGATCAGCAGCTTGACGCGGCTCTTGTCCGGCCCGCCGTAGGCGATGACGTAGTCGCCCTTGGGGTCCTCCGCCATACTGACGTACATCTGGGCCAGCCGGTCGATCATCGCGCGTTCGCCCCGGGCCTTTGCCACAACGGAATTTTTGGTGTGCAGCAGCATGATGGGCTTGAGCCCCAGGACCTCCCCCACGAAGGCGGCCACGGTGCTCAGGCGGCCGGATTTTCTGGCGTAGGTCAGAGAGCAGATGCCCAGAAGGATCGCCTGATGGCTGAACCATTCGTTGAGATAGGCCTCCGCCTCCCGGGCGGAAGCGCCGTGATCGATCAGATTCATCACGCGGTAGATCGCCATCTGGATGGGCACGCTGAAGCCGGTGGAATCCACCACCCGCACGGTGAGCTTTTCCGCCAGATCGGGGCGCTCCTCCCGCAGCAGCTCCGCGCCCTGTCCCGCGGCGGCGTAGGTCCCGGAGGCGGCGGAGTTCATGGTGATGACGATCACGTCCTCAACGCCGTCCAGGCAGGCCTCCTCGTAGGCTTCCATCCATTCGATGGCGGTGATCTGGGAGGTCTTGGGGACGGGGTTGCCCGCGTCCACGTAGGCGTAGAGATCGTCGGCGGTGAAATCCACGTTTTCCAGATAGGAACCGTCCTGGGTCTCGATATGGCAGGGCATGACCTGGATGCCATATTTCTCAATGAACTTTTCTTCAAGATCACTGGCGGAATCGACCATGATCCGGATATTCGGCATCGTTGCTCAGTCCTTCCATTCGTAACCGCGCAGGCGTCCCTCGCCGGACAGCCCGGGATAACCCCATTGGCGCAAGACTTCGTAAACACCGATCGCCACGGTGTTGGAGAGATTCAGAGACCGGGCTTCCGAGAGCATCGGCAGGCGGACGCAGTCCCCGGGGTGGGCGTAGAGCAGGTCCTCCGGCAGGCCCCGGTCCTCCCGGCCGAAAACGAGCCAGCAGTTGTCCGGGTAGGTCCGGTCGCTGTGGGCGCTGCGGGCCTTGGTGGTGAAGAAAACGAAGGGCCCGTCGGCCCGCGCGAAAAAGTCCTCCGTCGACGGATAGACCGTGATATCCAAAAGGTGCCAGTAGTCCAGGCCCGCCCGGCGCAGCTTGCTGTCGTCGATCGAAAAGCCCAGAGGCCCCACCAGGTGAAGGCGGGCGCCGGTGGCCGCGCAGGTACGGGCGACGTTGCCGGTATTCTGCGGGATCTGGGGTTCGATCAGGACGATATTGAGAGTCGCCATCGCCCGCGTTCCCCCTTCCACTGTTCCCGCATATGATAGCACGAATAAGTACAGGATTCAAGTATCAGTTGTTACATCATTTTCGGAGTTTTTTTCGCCATATAAGAGAAGCCGGCCGCCCGAAGGCCCGAAAGGGGGAAGCTGCGTCTTGCAATCGGGCGGGCGGGCATGGTAAAGTGAAGGGAGGGGGTCCCCGGGAGGGCGCGCCGCGCGCCCCGGAGCGGCCTTTGGGAAAACCGTCGAAGGAGGGCCTGCCATGAAAAAGCCGCCCCGCTCGCGGCGCTTTGACGCCGCGGAGCACTACCGCGCCCACCTTCGCCTCACCGAGGAGGTCCTGCGCCGGGGCGGCGCTGCCGATGAAAACGGCTGCCTGTCCGACCAGAGCCGGCTGGCGAAGGTCCGCTTCGGCGTGGGCACGTCGGACAGAAACGGATGCGGCTGGATCGCCCTGTACAACCTGCTGCGGCTCTTGGGAGAAAAGCCGACGGTGGCGGAGACCGTCCGGGAGATGGAGGGCGGTCTGTGGCTGCGGGGCCGGGCCGGCGCTTCCCCCCGCAGGCTGATCCGGGTCCTGCGGGATCATGGATACCGGGTAGAGACCCGTTTCGTAGGCAAGGATCCGGACGCCCTGGCGGCGGAGCGGGCGGGAGTCGTATTTTACCTGCGGTCCCGGCTTCTCAGCGGCGCCCATTACGTCGCCTTCTCCCCGGCCGACGGGGCGGGGGAACGCCGGTTTTACAACGCCCCGCTGTCCAAAGGGACCTTCAGGGAGCTGTTTTCTCTGGAACGGCCCCTTTTCGCCTTGCTGATCACCGCCCAAAGGCGGGAAGAACAATAAAACCGGGCCGCGGGGACGAGGGCTTTCCCGCGGCCCCGCTTTTTTACAAACGGATCAGACCTCTGCCCGGGCGGCGACGCGCAGCGCCACCTCGATCATCTCGTGAAAGCCCTCCTGCCGCTGGGCGGCGGGAAGGGACTCGCCGGTGAAGATATGGTTGCTGATCTGGAGAAGCGCCAGGGCCTTCTTGCCCGCGGCCATGGCTGTGAGGTAGAGCCCGGCGGCCTCCATGTCCACCGCCAGATGGCCCAGGGAACGGGCTTTTTCGTTCACCGCCGGGTCCGGATGGTAGAAGAAGTCGGAGGTGTAGACCGTGCCCACCCTGGAGCGGACCCCCAGCTCGTCGGCGGCCCGGACCGCCTCGGCCAGCAGGCTGTAGGTGGCGGTGGGAGCCAGGACCCCCGGGAGATCGTAGGAGGTCGCCATGGCGGAATCGGTGGAAGCGGACATGGCGACGACCAGGTCCCGCAGGCGCACGTCGTCCAAAAGGCCCCCGGCGGAGCCGATGCGGATGATGGCCTCCACGCCGAAAAAGCGGAACAGCTCGTAGGCGTAGAGGGTAAAGGAGGGCATTCCCATGCCGGAACCCATGACGGAAACTTCCTTTCCCTCAAAGGTGCCGGTGTATCCCAGCATGTTGCGCACGTCGTTGATGAGAACGGGATCCTCCAGATAGTTCTCGGCCACGAATCTCGCCCGAAGGGGGTCGCCGGGCATCAGGACCACTTTGGCGATATGGGTCCCTTCTTTGAGCTCGATACTGGCGGATGGAGACGATTGCGGCATGGCGCGGACCTCCTCGTTATGCAAACAGTTTTCTCAGGTTGACGTCGAAGGGGGGATAAACGACGCCCCGGTCGGTGACGATGGCGGTGAGCAGCTGGTGATCTGTCACGTCGAAGGACGGATTGTAGCACTTCACCTGAGGCGGCGCCATGGGTTCCCGGTACCACATGGTCCGGATCTCGTCGGGGTCCCGCTCCTCGATGCGGATCTCCGCACCGGTGGGGCAGTCCATGTCGATGGTCGATGCGGGGCCCAGGGTGTAGAAGGGGATACCGTAGTGCTTTGCCAGGATCGCCACGCCGGAGGTGCCGATCTTGTTGGCAAAGTCGCCGTTGGCGGCTACCCGGTCGCAGCCCACGAAGCAGGCCTGGATCCACCCGTTTTTCATGACGATGCTCGCCATATTGTCGCAGATCAGCGTCGCGTCCACCCCGGCCTTCTGCAGCTCGTAAGCGGTCAGCCGGGCGCCCTGGAGCAGCGGGCGGGTCTCGTCGGCGAAAACGCGAAAGTCGATCCCCCGCTCCTTTCCCAAAAGGATGGGGCCGATGGCGGTCCCGTATTTGCTGGTGGCCAGGGGGCCGGCGTTGCAGTGGGTCAGGATCCCGTCCCCGGGCTTCACCAGAGTGAGGCCGTATTGGGCGATCCGGGTGCACATGCGGATGTCCTCGTCGTGGATGGCAAGGCATTCCCGGCGGAGCAGTTCCCGGATCCGGGAGACGGGCTCCTTCCCGTTGGCTTCGACCACGCCCAGCATCCGGCGGACCGCCCAGCTCAGATTGACGGCCGTGGGCCGGGAGGAGATCAGGTACTCCCCGGCGGCGCGCAGGGCGGAGAGGAAAGCGGCGTAGTCCTCCGTTTCCTCCCCCAGGGCGAGGACGTACATGGCGTACCCCGCGCAGATCCCTATGGCGGGGGCGCCGCGGACAGCCAGGCGCCGGATGGCGCCGTACACCTCCTGGGCGGTGCGCAGCCTGAGGACCACCTGCCGGTTGGGCAGCTGGGTCTGGTCCAGGATCTCCACGCTCTTTCCGTCTTCGGAGAGACGGACGCTGCAGGACAGCCGGTCCTGTTCGGTAACGATGATCTCTTCCATGTCGTATTTCCTTTCTCGCCTTCGCGAAAGATCCCCGGGGGACGGGCTCTCAGCGGTTCCCGGCCCGCCGGGCCAGGAGCTTTTCGGCGGCGCCGGGGGGCAGCGGGGACTCTCCGCCCAGCAGACGGGCCAGCAGCGCGGTCTTGGCCAGTTTTTCCAGAGCCTCGGCGCGGGAAAAAGCCTCTTCCAGGTCCCGGCCGACGGCGACCGGTCCGTGGTTCGCCAGCAGGACCGCGTCCTTCCCCTGATCGCCGAAGTACTTCTCAAATTCGGCGTAGACGGCGGCGGTCCCGGGTTCTCCGTAGGCGCAGCAGGGGATCTCCCCGCCGAAAAACAGGAAGAGCTCCGCCAGCTGGCAGCGAAGGGGCAGCCCCGCCAGGGCGAAGGCGGTGGCGTAAGCGCTGTGGGTATGGGCCACCGCCCCCACGTCGGGACGCAGGCGGTAGATCTCCAGATGCATCCCCGCCTCCGAGGAGGGGCGGTATCCGTTGTCGCTGAGAAGCCGCCCCTCGGGAGAGAGCTCCGTGATCATCTCCGGGGTGAGATCCTCCTTGTTCTGTTGGGAGGGCGTCATCAGGATGACGCCGCCGTCCCGGACGGAAAGGTTGCCCTCAAAGAGGTTCACCGTTCCCTGGCGGTACAGTTTCTGAAAACAGCGGACCAGCTGGGCCTTCTTTTGTTCCGTGCGCGTACCCATCCTCTGCGCCTCCTACAGGCTCCGGCGGGAAGACCGGGGTCTGGGGGAAAGCCCCCGGACCCCGCCCCGCCGCCGGGGCGGGGGCCTTCTGCCGGATGATTTCGAGTACAGTATAGCAAATGCGAAGGGAACTGTCTATCCGGGTCCCGGGGGCGCCCTATACTATTATAATAGTATATTTGCGCTTGACACGCCGGCAAAAACCGCGTATTCTTTCCCTGTAACCATTCGTCCCGAAGGAGGTCCTCTTTTTTGGAACTGTATTGCAGGAACTGCGGCGCGATGCTCAACGACCGCTACCCCGTCTGTATCATGTGCCGCAAGGGCAAGGGCGTGGGGGATAAATACTGCGCCTACTGCGGCGCCGAGCTTTCTCATCCGGGGGCGGAGACCTGTTCCGCCTGCGGCATGCGCACGACTCCCGCCGATCCCAAAAAGCCCATCACCCCGGAGAAGGCCCGCTTCGGGCCGGTCTCTTCCGCCCTGGTCTCCCTGGTGATGCCCGGCATGGGGCAGGCGATGAACTTCCAGCTCGTCAAGGGCATCGTGATCTTCTTTGCCTACGTTCTCTTCACCGCCTTTACCTCCGGCCCCAAGGTCGGGCTGGTGCTGCAGGGGATCTGGCACGTGGTCACCGCCGTGGACGCCTACAGGATCGCAGACCGGCTCAAACAGGGGGAAAGCGTCGGAAAGTGGCAGTGGTTCTGACCTGCCCAAAGCCTTTGATCTGAGTCTTTCGCCGCGGAGGAGCTCCGGTTCCGTCGCGGCGTTCTCTGTTTTTCGGGGAAAAAACTGAAAAAAAGCCGTCTTTTCCCGAAAAAAATCGCAAAAACACTTGCAAAAGCCAAAACCCTGTGTTAGTATATACCTTGCGTGACTGCTGCGATATGCGATGATGCGGGAGGTGGCCACCCGAAGCGGTGGGGAATTTCCGCGGAGTATGTCCGATTTAAAACCGGGCGACCTGTTTTTACGACCGCACCGTGCCGGGATCCCGGCCGGAGGTCCTGTGATTGCATTGCTTTCCCGGCTAAACCGCTCTGATGCGGTTTAACCGTTTTTTTGCGGGAAAGAGAAGAAACACACGGCACAGTGGATGAGAACAGGACGTCGCTGAAAACAAAACTTAGGAGGCGATGAAATGGCAGTCAAGGAGAAAATCAGGATTCGTGTGAAGGGATACGACAGCCAGCTGGTAGACGCGGCCGCGGCAAAGATCGTGGAGACCGCGAAGCGTACGGGATCCAAGGTCTCGGGCCCCATCCCGCTGCCCACCGAGAAGGAGATCGTTACGATCCTGCGCGCAGTCCACAAGTACAAGGATTCGCGCGAGCAATTCGAGATGCGCACCCATAAGCGCCTGATCGACATCCTGCGTCCCAGCAACAAGACGGTCGAGGCCCTCACCGGCCTGGAACTGCCTGCCGGCGTTGAGATCGATCTCAAGCTCTGATCCCTCGGAGCTTTGATACACGCGTCGCAGCAATGCGAGCAAAGGTAATGTTGGCCCCCCGGGTCAACCAATCACCGACAAGGAGGAAACCACCACATGCAAAAGGCAATCATCGGCAAAAAACTCGGCATGACCCAGCTCTTTGACGAAAACGGCAGCTTCGTACCGGTCACGGTCGTTGAAGCGGGTCCCTGCGTCGTCGTGCAGAAGAAGACGGTCGAAAACGACGGATATGAATCCGTGCAGCTCGGCTTCGGCGACGTCAAGGACAAGCACGTCAACAAACCGGCCAAGGGCCATTTCGCAAAGGCGGACGTCGCCTGCAAGAAGTTCCTTCGCGAGTTCGCGATCGAAGGCAACGTGGGCGACATCATCAAGGCGGACGTCTTCGCCCCGGGCGAGAAGGTCGACGTCTGCGGCACCAGCAAAGGCAAGGGCTATGCCGGTACCATTAAGCGCTACGGCACCCATTCCCTGAAGGCCAGCCACGGCACCGGCCCTGTGGCCCGGGAAGCCGGCTCCATGGGCGCCTGCTCCGATCCCTCCCGCATCTACAAAGGCAAGAAGATGGCAGGCCATCTCGGCGTGGAGAGAGTTACGGTCCAGAACCTTGACGTGGTCAAGGTCGATGCGGAAAACAACCTGATCGCCCTGCGCGGCGCGATCCCCGGCCCCAAGGGCGGCATCGTCTGCATTACCGACGCCGTCAAGGGCCAGAAGGCTTAAGAGGGAGGAGGAACAACCATGGCGAAGCTGAATGTTTACAACATGGCGGGCGAGCAGGTCGGCGAGATCGAGCTCTCCGACGCCGTGTTCGGGATCGAACCCAACAACGTCGCGGTACACACCGTCGTGAAGAACTACCTCGCGAATCAGCGCCAGGGCACCCAGTCCACGCTGACCAGAACCGAGGTCTCCGGCGGCGGCCGCAAACCCTGGCGCCAGAAGGGCACCGGCCACGCGAGACAAGGCTCCATCCGCGCGCCCCAGTGGCATCACGGCGGCGTCGCGCTGGGCCCCAAGCCCCGCGATTACGGCTACGTCGTCAACAAGAAGGTCAGAAGGCTCGCGATGAAATCCGCTTTCTCCTCCAAGGTCGCGGAGAACGCGATGGTCGTTGTTGACGAGATCAAGCTCGACGCTTACAAGACGAAGGACGTCGTCAAAATGCTGGCGGCTCTCAAGGCCGAGGGCAAGGCGCTCATCGTCGAGGCTGTCAAGAACGATATGCTCATCAAGTCCGCCGCCAACATCCCCGGCGTCAAGACCGCTCTGACGAACACCGTCAACGTCTACGACGTCGTCGGCGCCGACAAGCTCGTCGTCTCCAAGGACGCCGCGCTCAAGCTCGAGGAGGTGTACGCAAGATGAAATTTGCACAGGACGTGATCGTTCGCCCGATCATTACGGAAAAGAGCATGTCCGGGATCGCCGCCGGCAAGTACACCTTTGAGGTCGCGAAGAACTCCACCAAGGTGGAGATCGCCCAGGCGGTGGAGCAGATGTTCCCCGGCGTCAAGGTCGCCAAGGTCAACACCCTGCACGTCGGCGGCAAGCTCAAGAGAATGGGCCGCTACGCCGGCATGACCAACAGCTGGAAAAAAGCGGTCGTCACCGTCACTCCCGACTCCAAGAAGATCGAGTTCTTTGAGTCCATGCTGTAACGGACCCGGCAGTTTTGAGAAATATATACGCTTGGATTATGGGAATCTCAGTTCTTCCCGCTAACAAGTATGAGGAGTGAAACACCAGATGGCTATTAAATTCTACAAGCCCACGACCCCCGGCCGCCGCGGCATGTCGGTCACGGACTACTCCGGTCTTTCCAAGGTCGCTCCGGAGAAGAGCCTGCTGACCATCGTCAAGAAGCACGCGGGCCGCAACAATACGGGCCGCATCACCGTCCGCCACCACGGCGGCGGCAACCGTCAGAAGTACCGCATCATCGACTTCAAGCGCGACCTGACCGGCGTTCCCGCCACCGTGCTCACGCTGGAGTACGATCCCAACCGTTCCGCCCACATCGCCCTCGTGCAGTATGAGGGCGGCGAGAAGCGCTACATCGTGGCGCCTCTGGGCCTCAAGGTCGGCGATGTCGTCGTCAGCGGCGCGGCCGCGGACATCAAGCCCGGCAACGCCCTCCCGCTGGCCAACGTGCCCGTGGGTACCTTCATCCACAACGTGGAACTTTACCCCGGCAAGGGCGCCCAGCTGGCCCGCGCGGCAGGCGTGATGGCCCAGCTGATGGCGAAGGAAGGCAATTTCGCCCTTCTCCGCCTGCCCTCCGGCGAGCTGCGCCGCGTCCCCGTCGCCTGCATGGCGACCATCGGGCAGGTCGGCAACATCGATCACGAGAACGTCGCGCTGGGCAAAGCCGGCCGCACCCGTCACCTGGGCGTCCGGCCCACCGTCCGCGGTTCCGTCATGAACCCCAACGACCATCCCCACGGCGGCGGCGAAGGCAAGAGCCCCATCGGCCGTCCCGGCCCTGTTACCCCCTGGGGCAAGCCCGCGCTGGGTTACAAGACCAGAGACAAGCATCACCGCACTGACAAGTACATTGTCAAGCGCCGCAACGCGAAGTAAGAAGGAGGCTTTGAGCAAATGGGTAGAAGTGTTAAGAAGGGCCCCTACGTACAGGAAAAGCTGCTGGCCAGGGTCCAGGCTATGAACGCCTCCGATGAGAAGAAGGTCCTCAAGACCTGGAGCAGATCCTCTACGATCTTCCCGGATTTTGTCGGCCACACCTTCGCGGTCCACGACGGCCGCAAGCACGTTCCGGTGTACGTGACCGAGGACATGGTGGGCCACAAGCTCGGCGAGTTCGCCCCCACCAGAACGTTCCGCGGCCACGCCGGCGCGAAAAAGACCAACTAACGGCCGAAAGGAGGAAATATCATGGAAGCAAGGGCATACCTGAGAGGCGTGCGCATCGCTCCCCGCAAGGTGCAGATCGTGCTCGACCTCATTCGTAATAAGCCTACCGACATCGCACTCGCAACCTTGAGACATACCCCCAAGGCCGCCAGCGAGCCGGTCGCGAAGCTGCTGCGCAGCGCGATCGCCAACGCGGAGAACAATCACAATATGGATCCCAGACATCTTGTGGTCTCCGAGTGTTTCGTCACCCCCGGCATGACCATGAAGCGCATCATGCCCCGTGCGCAGGGCAGAGCGTTCCGCATCAACAAGAGAGCGTCCCACATCACCATCGTGGTGAAGGAACAGGAATAACCGAAAGAGGAGGGTAAACATCAATGGGACAG
>JAEEGL015013728.1_pt1 | contig 11991 bp, 10 predicted proteins | sample 9134231 | NCBI WGS metagenome assembly JAEEGL01 (sample SAMN16246548, study PRJNA631951) | gut metagenome | biome: gut microbiome; feature: rumen; material: fiber-attached | host: Bos | place: Iran: Karaj | collected 2018-10
GAGAAAAGCCAGAGTTCCATCCACATGGGTGCGGATGATGCGCTCACGGCCTTCGGGGGATAGCAGGAAGGCCACAGCGTCGCGGTTGTCCTGAAACAGATTCTCAGTGAGGACGGCAGGACAACGGGTGTGGCGGAGGATATAGAAGCCGGACTCCCAGTCGGGGTCGCCATCGCTGTAGTCGGTTCGGAGCTGTTGGCCCTTGAGATGGACGGCGGCCGCCGCATACAGGCAGTCGGCCAAACGGTCAGCCTCCGTCCGTCCACGTGACGTGAAGGCCGACCCTCCCCGGGCATGGAGCCACTGGCCATTGCCCGCCGCATTGACATGGATGGATACCAACAGGACTTGGTTGGAACCATATTCCCTGCATACTTTGTTGACACGCTGGCAGCGCACCGGCAAGGAGATGTCCATCTCCTCGGTGACGATGCGCCGCGCATCCATGCCCAGTGCCTTCAAGCGGCGCACCACCTCGGCGGCGATCTCACGTGTGTATGCCCATTCTCTCAAGCGACCGTCGGGACTGCGCTTTCCGGCGGTATCCGAACCATGGCCATTGTCAATCAACAGGATCATGGTCTTTCAGCCTTTCGTCAATATAGTTCTTGATTTCACCGCTCTTGGTGCGGATCAACATCGCTACGCCGAAGACACTGCCGGCGTAGACCATGGTCTGACCGGCATACCACAACACCCCGTCGAGGATGTCACCCTTCATGAAGAAGGAGCAGAAGGAGAGCACGAGGCCGGACAACAACATCATCACGGCAGTGCCATACTGTATTTTATCTTTGCTGTTCATGGTGGAAATTGGAGTTTATGGGTGCAAAGATAAGGGAGGAAGAGGGAAAGGGCGTGGCATTTTAAGATGGGCGGGGGTGGTGGGCGGAAGGTGCTTAGCTGCTTGATGAGGGAGACGCCACAATGTGACGTCTCTACTTTTGCACTCATCCTGACCAATGGCCCCTCTCCCTTCGGGAGAGGATGGGTGAGGGGGCATATTATATGTGTAGAGACGCTACAATGGGGAGGATATTGATTTGCCCTCACCTAACCTCTCCCAAAGGGAGAGGGACTGGTTTGTTGTATTTCTCCCAGAGGGAGGGGGATAAGTTTGCTATTGTTCTCTTTGGGAGACGCCACAATGTGACGTCTCTACAACGTGCTTGGTGGAGGCATTGTTATTAAAGAATGATGCCAGCAGGAACTAATGGGTGATGACATGAGTTGTGTCAGAACTCTACGTAGGGGGCGAGGCGGGTGATGACCTCGGGAGGAAAGTCCGGGAGGAGGGACAGTTGGTTGAGGGAGGTGAGGGGACCTTTCAGGCGGCGGTAGTCAGTGATGGCCTTGGCCTGATAGAAATTGATGTAGGGGTGCTTGCGCAACTGGGCAAGCGACAACTGATTGATTTTCAAACGATGGGTGATGCCCGTCGTCATGGTGAAGAAATCGACAGCATCCTCGGGGAAACCCTCGATCTCAAACAACTGGTCGGTGGAATAGAAACCACCAAGTTGTTGCCGGTAGGCCACCACCTTGCGGGCATAATAGCTGCCTATGCCCGGCACACGTTTCAGGAGCGTCGTGTCAGCGCTGTTGAGGTCGATGTGCTCACCTGCCCTCAGTTTGACAGGATAGCGCAACGTGTCACGGGACGGAGTATGAGACGGTGATTCAGACAGTCCCCTTCCCTGCGGCACCTCATGAGACGGATACCCGCCTGCCGCAGAACCGGAATGGCTGATGTAGGCACGGGAGCCACGGTTGCGCTGGCCATAGACCTCCGCCGCCGGACGATAGTCGTCGGAGATGCGGATATAAGGTTGCAGTTCCCGATATTGTTTCACCGTGAGTCCATAGACACGGGAGAAGTCGGAGGGTTGACGGAATACCCCTCCCTTGGCCCTGTAGCGGTAGATGCTGCGCACCTGCCACGGTTGGAGTCCCAGTCCCAAAAGACAGGTGCTGTCGGCGGTGTTCGGATCAAAAGGCACCAGGTGGCGCGGCTGTTCCTCCACCGCATAATAGGAACCAGAAGCTGTTGCAGGCTCCTCCCCTGCCCCGCCCAAGGCGGTCGAGTCGGCTGTCTCCATCGGTGTGGTGCTGTTGCCGTTGCCCACCAGGTACACCACCCCGAGAGCTACGGCCATCACGCAGAAAGCCACCACAAGCACTTTGCGGTCGGATTTCTGGAAATAGAAAAACTCCCTGAGAGACATACGCCTATCGTGTTTAGATCAAATGGAACTGATGCAGGAAGATGGCTGCGATGCAGATGGGACAGACAAACCTGACGAAGAAAAGGAACACCCCAAGCAGGCCACCGCCCAGCGTGCCCCAGTTGGTGACCTGATCATGCACCACCTTGCGCGGGATATACCAACCCACAAACAAACAAGTGAGCAGCGAACCCAAGGGCAGGAGGACCTGCGCCGTCAGGGAATCGCAGAAATCGAGCATGCCCATGCCCAGCACCTTGAAATCAGACAAGACACCATTGGACAAGGAGCACAGGATGGCTATCAGACTGCAAACAACGGTGACAACCCACGCCCCCTTGCCACGGGAGACACGCAGTTCCTCATGGAAGAAAGCCGTGCCGATCTCATGCATCGAGATGGTGGATGTCAGAGCGGCGAGAGCCAGGAGCGCATAGAACAGCACGGAGATCACGTAGCCCACCACCGGTACGGAGGCGAAAGCCTCATGGAAGACACTGGGCAACGTGATGAATATCAAGGACGGTCCTGAGTCGGGGTTCACGCCCACTGAGAAAGCCGCCGGGAAAATCATCAGTCCGGCGAGCACCGCCACGAGCGTGTCGAGCAAGGCAATCTGCACCGCCGACCGCATCAGATTGGTCTGCCGCGTGAAATACGACGCATAGGTGCAGAGGCATGCCGTGCCGAGACTCAGGGAGAAGAACGCCTGTCCCAAGGCCTCCAGCAGGACGCTGTGATTGAGTTTCGAGAAATCGGGCTTGAACAAGAACTCCACGCCCTTGCCCGCACCCGGCAACATGCACGACGCCACGATCAAGACCACGAGGAGCACCAACAAGGTGGGCATCAGCAGTTTGGAAGCCCTCTCAATGCCGTTGCGCACGCCGCGCGCCACGACCAGATGCGTCAGCACGATGAAACCGACAGCCCACAAGACAGGTTTCCACGGATTGGATGAGAACTCCTGGAAATAGGCGGAGACATAGTCGGCATCGCCTGTGACATGGCCCACGAACGATGCCAGGAGATACTGCAGGCACCATCCCGCCACCACGGAATAAAATCCGAGGATGATCATCGAGGTGATCACGCCGAGGTAGCCGATCACCCGCCATGGCGTCTTCCCGGCCAACTTGTTGTAGGCCCGCGCGGCATTCGACTCCGCGGAACGGCCCACCACAAACTCAGCCATCATGCCCGGAACACCCAGCATCAGAACAAACAAGATGTAGAAAAGGATGAAAGCCGCTCCCCCGTTCATGCCCGTCATGTAGGGAAAGCGCCAGATGTTCCCCAGTCCCACCGCCGAACCAGCCGTGGCGAGAACGATTCCCATCTTGGAACTGAAACCAGTCCTTTTCATCTCAGACATAGCCACACCTTGAATTTATAAGACCTTGAACTGATGAAGGAAGATCAGCAGGATGCACACCGGACACACATAGCGGACGCAGAAGCGATAGACCCCATAGAACGTGGAGCGCAGCGTGCCCCAGTTGGTGAACTCATCACGCACCACATTGCGGGGAGCAAACCAACCCATGAAGATGCAGGTGAGCAAACCGCCCACAGGCAGGAAGATCTGTCCGGTGACATAATCGAAGAGTTCGAACAAAGACAAGCCAAACAAGCTCAGGCCGTCCCAGGCTCCAAAAGACAAGGAACAGAACACACCGATGACAGTACAAGTACAGGTGACCACAAGCGCCGCCTTTCCACGAGAGATGCGCATCTCCTCCTGCAGGAAAGCCGTACTCACCTCATGCAGCGAAATCAGCGAGGTGAGCGCCGCCACCGCCAGGAGCAGGTAGAACAGGACGGAGATGACATAGCCGATGGCTGGTATGGAAGAGAATGCCTGATAGAACACGTTGGGCAGCGTGATGAACACCAGCGAGGCTCCGGAATCGGGATTGATGCCCACGGAGAAAGCCGCCGGGAAGATCATCAGTCCGGCGAGCACGGCCACCAGACAATCGACGATACTGATCTGGACCGCCGACTGAAGCAGGTTGGTGCTCCTCGAGTAATAAGAAGCGTAGGTGCAGATGCATCCCATGGCGATACTCAGCGAATAGAACGACTGTCCCAAGGCGTCGAGGAAGACATCCTTGTCGAGTTTGGCGAAATCGGGTTTGAACAGGAAAGAGACGCCCTTGCCGGCATCAGGCAACATGCACGACGCCACCACAATGACCAAGAGGAGGATGAAGAGAGTGGGCATCACCATCTTGGAAACCTTCTCTATGCCGTTGCGCACGCCCCTCACAATGACGAAGTGAGTGATAAACAGGAAGACGAACGTCCAGATCACCGGTTTCAGCGGGTGGGAGGAGAATTCCTTGAAGTAAGACTGCACATACTCCGCATCACCGTTGATGCCACCCACTGCGGCGCCATAGACATACTGCAGGCACCATCCCGACACCACGGCATAATAGCCCGTGATGAGGAAGCCCGTCAGCACACCCAGATAGCCCACGTATTTCCAGGCGCTGCCACCAGCCATGCGGTCATAGGCGCGCGCCGTGTTGGACGCCCCATGCCTTCCGATGATGAACTCATTCACCATGCAGGGGATGCCCAGCAGGAGCACCGAGACAAAATAGATGATGATGAAGGCCGCACCGCCGTTCTCGCCCGCCATGTAAGGAAAACGCCACACATTGCCCAGTCCCACCGCAGAACCCGCAGTGGCCAAGACCACACCCAACTTGCTGCCAAAGTTGGCTCTCTCCATATTATTCGACATGATCTGATATTATAACTCCGGAAAGTCCTGAGGGCTTTCCATACTGAATAATTTGCAAAATTATAAATTATTCCCTAATTTTGCACGGAAATATAGCAAAATATGAGATATTTATTACATCTGATAACCAGATATCCCTTTTCCTCTTTACTGATTGCTCTGATCTGGTATCTATGTTTCTTCACCCCTCCTGAGACAAAACTGGAGGATGTAAAAAACATAGACAAGTGGACCCATACAGCTATGTATCTGTTCACTTGTCTTGTCATTTGGGCAGAATACCTGCACAAGCATACCCATGTGGGATGGAACCGCGTCATCCTGCTGGCCTGGGCTGCGCCCGTCATCATGAGCGGTGTCATCGAAATCCTGCAGGCCCACTGCACAGGAGGCCGGAGAAGCGGAGAGTGGCTGGATTTCGCCGCCAACACCATCGGGGCGACGATAGCCCTGGCTATCGGTATTCTATGGGCAAGGTGCCACGCCAAAGAATAAAGGGGAACTGACGGAGCCGCTTGTTGTAGAAACGGCCATCGCCCGTCACCTCCATCCCGATGAAGTCGGGCGTCTCAAAAGCCTCATCCTCGCTGCCCAGTTCCACCTCAGCCATCACAAGGCCCTCGTTGTCGCCATAGAACTCGTCCACCTCAAAAGTGTGGTCGCCGCATTTCACGAGGTAACGGGTCTTGTCGATGAGGGGCGGCTGGCACAAGGCCAACAGGTGTTCGGCCTCCTCCAGAGTGATCTCCTTCTCAAACTCATAGCGCCGGAGACCGCCATCGGTCGAAGGCGACTTGATGGTGAGGTAAGCCTGGGTATCGCGCACACGGACCCTCACCGTCGCGCCTTTCGCGGCGATGTATCCCTGTTTGATACGACTGCTGGCATAAGCACGACTCTTGAAGTCCTTGTCCTTATGAACAAGGAATTTGCGTTCTATCTCAAAACCACTCATCAGGGAATCCTTAAGTCCAGGCACTCATGGTGAAAGCCACATAAAGCACAGCCAGGGCGATGAGTCCGATGAAGATCCAACGCACCACGTTCTGTCCTTCCTTGGCCTGTTTCTCTGCGTAAGCCTTACGCTTGGCATTCATTTTCTTTGACATAATATCGATTTTTTATGGTTTAACGATTTCTTTACTGTTCGTCGTTGACAGGGAATTCCATCAGGTAAGCCTTGATGAAACCGTCGATCTTGCCGTCCATCACGCCATCCACGTCTGTCGTCTGGTAATTGGTGCGGTGGTCCTTCACGCGGCGGTCATCGAAGACATAGCTGCGGATCTGGCTGCCCCACTCTATCTTCTTCTTGCCGGCCTCAATCTTGGCCTTCGCCTCCAACCGTTTTTTCATGGCGCGGTCGTAAAGCTGTGACTTGAGCAGGCGCATGGCATTGTTGCGGTTCTCCAGCTGCTTGCGGCTCTCCGTGTTCTCGATGAGGATTTCCTCCTCCTCACCCGTATCCGGATCGACATACTGATAGCGCAGGCGGACACCCGTCTCCACTTTATTGACGTTCTGTCCACCAGCTCCACCGCTGCGGAAGAGGTCCCACGACACTTTCGACGGATCGACATACACCTCGATCGTGTCATCCACCAGAGGAGAGACAAACACGCTGGCGAAACTCGTCATCCGCTTGCCCTGGGCATTGAAGGGAGATACCCTGACCAGACGGTGGACACCGCTCTCGCTCTTCAGGTAACCGTATGCACAGTCGCCGCCCTCGATTTCCATCGTGACGCTCTTGATGCCGGCCTCGTCGCCGTCCTGCAGGTTGCTCACCGTCACCTTATGGCCATGAGCCTCCGCCCAGCGCATATACATGCGCATGAGCATCTGCGCCCAGTCCTGGCTCTCCGTGCCCCCCGCGCCGCTGTTGATCTTGAGCACGCAGTCCATGGGGTCTTCCTTCTGACGGAGCATGTTCTTGAGTTCAAGGTCCTCAATGGCCTTGATGGCCTGGCGATAGTCCTCATCGACCTCCTCTTCCGTCACCATCTCGTCGTGGTAGAAGTCGAAGGCGAGTTGCAGTTCATCTGCCTTGTCACGCACCTCCTTGTATCCGTCGAGCCATTTCTGGATGCCCTTCACCTTGATCATCTGTTCCTGGGCCCGCTTGGGATCATCCCAGAAATCCGGAGCCTGCGTACGCAGCTGCTCCTCCTCAAATTCTATTTTCTTCTTATCTATCTCGAGGTATCTGTGCAGGGCGTCAGCACGCTCCAGCACATCCTTCAACTGATCACTTGTAATCATATTACTCCTTGTACATTTCGTCAATCTCCGCAGCGTAGTTCTTCACCAGCACGTTTCTCCTGATCTTCAAGGTATTGGTCAACTCACCCTTCTCCATGCTGAACATATTGGGAAGGAGGACGAACTTCTTGATCCGCTCGTAACTGGCCAAGCCCTGCTGCAAGGTATCCATCCGCTCCTGCATCATCTTGATGATGCGCGGATGCTTGCACAGTTCCTCATTCGACCCGGCCTTGATGCCGTTGTCGGCGGCATATTCCTCGAGCATGGCGAAATTGGGCACGATAAGAGCGGAGACAAACTTCCGCTGGTCGGCGATGACTGCAATCTGTTCGACAAACTTATCGACAAGCAGTTTCGACTCAATGAGTTGCGGGGCGATATACTTGCCGTTGGACGTCTTGAACAGGTCCTTGATGCGCTCCTTCAAGAACAATTCCCCATTGCTCATATATCCGGCGTCGCCGGTGCGGAAGAACCCCTCCTCGTCGAAGGAGGCCTTGGTGAGGGCCTCACGCTTGTAATAGCCGCGGGTGATGGTCGGTCCCTTGAGCAGGATCTCTTCATTCTCTCCGATCTTCACCTGGACGCTGAAGATGGGACGGCCCACCGAACCGATCGTGTAAGGTTCGCCGAGATGGTCGTTAGACACCGTGGCCAGACTCTCCGTCAGTCCGTAGCCCACCATCATGTTGATGCCGATGGAATGGATGAACTCCTCGACCTCAGGCGACACCGTGGCGCCCGCCGTGGGGAAGAAATGCGCATTCTCCAAGCCCAGTTGCTTACGGATCAGACTGAAGACTGCCTTGTTGTAGAAAGCATATTCCAACTGGAGGTGGATGGGCGGTCTTTTCCCGTGGCTGAGGTATTCGATATTGTGGCGGCGGCCCACGCTGAGCGCCTTCTTGAAGAGCGCGCGCTTCACACCGCTGGCATCATCGATCTTGGCTTTCACGCCGACATACACCTTTTCCCAGAAGCGGGGCACCGAACTCATGCAGGTGGGGTGGATTTGCCTCATGGTCTCCTGGATTTCCTTGGGATAGGTATTGATGACGAGATGCGCACCCTCCGTGAGACAGAGGATGGCCCATCCGCGCTCGAAGACATGCGTGTAGGGGAGGAAATTCATCACCACGTCATCCTCACCGACGGGCACGCTGCGGTGGTTGGCCTCAAAAGCGGCATAATACTGACTGTAGCTGAGGATCACGCCCTTGCTGTCGCCTGTGGTGCCACTGGTATAGAGGATGTTGCAGATATCATCAAACGAGGCGTCGGCATACCGTTTCTCGACCTCCGTCTGCCGGGGAAAATTCTCACCCAGTTTGAGGAAGTCGTCGAAATAGATGGCGTTGGCATCATTGGGATGGATGGTCACCCCCCTGTCATAGATGATGATGCGCTCGAGAGTGGGGCATTGCGGAAACACCCTGTGTGCCTTGTCGTATTGCTCCTGTTCACCCACGAAAAGCAGGCGGACCTCCGCATCGGAGATCATGAACCGGATCTGTTCCTCGCTGCTGGTGGCATAGAAAGGCACGGTGACCGCTCTCACGCCGAAGGCGCCGAAATCAGTGAACATGTATTGCACTGCATTCTGGGAAAACACGCCAATGTTTTCCTGAACCCCCACTCCGACATTGAGCAAGGCATTGGAGACCTGCTTGACGATATGGGAGAACGTGTTCCATGAAATCGATTTCCATTCCTTGCTTCCAAAATCGCGGTAAGTCAGCACGACTTTCTCGCCATATTTCTTGGCTTGTTCGTGCACCAGGACCGAAAGGTGACAATTTGTCTGCATAGTGGTATTTCTTAAGATATCTGCAAAAATAATGCAAATTCAATGAAAAACAAAAAAAAACGATGTTTTTTATTGATTATACTATATCTTTGCAGGCATCATGACAAGAGAATACACCGACAATGCCGTGGAGTTGCTGCGGAAACTCATTGCCACTCCCCGTGTCAGCAGAGAGGAGCAGGCAGCCGCCGACATCCTCGAAGATACCATGCGGAAAGACGGACTTCATCCGCAACGCGAGGCCAACAACCTTTGGGTGACCGCCCCCGGTTTTGAGGTCTCCCGCCCCACCCTGCTGCTCAACGCCCATATCGACACCGTGCGGCCTGTGGCCTCATGGACCCGTGACCCCCATCACCCCGAGATGTCCGGCGACCGGCTCTACGGTATCGGCAGCAATGACTGCGGAGGAGGTCTGGTGGCTCTCTATCAGGTGTTCCGGCATCTCTCGACTACCCGTCAGTCCTACAACCTTATCTATCTGGCCTCTGCGGAGGAAGAAGTGTCGGGAAGCAACGGCATCAGCCGGGTGCTGCCCCTGTTGCCCCCCATCACCCTGGGACTGGTGGGCGAGCCCACCGGCATGCAGCCCGCCGTGGCGGAGAAGGGACTCATGGTGATCGACATGACCTCGCACGGGCGGTCGGGCCATGCAGCAAGGGGGGAGGGAGAGAACGCCCTCTACAAGATGCTCGATGACCTGGTCTGGCTCCGCGACTACCGTTTTGAGAAAGTCAGTCCGCTTCTGGGACCGACGCTCATGAACGTGACCGTGCTGCAGACCGGTACCCAGCACAATGTCGTGCCCGACGTCTGCAAGGCCATCATCGACGTGCGCACCAATGAGTTTTACGACAATGAGGAAGTGTTTGAGTTCATCCGTTCTCATGTGAGCAGCGAGGTGAAAGCACGCTCTTTCAGGTTGCGCTCCTCCCACATCGACATCGACCATCCCCTTGTGCAGCGCTGTCTGGCGGCAGGCATGCGCCCGTTTGGCTCACCGACCCTCAGCGACCAGGCGCTGATGCCGTTTCCGTCGCTCAAACTCGGTCCGGGCGAATCCGCCCGTTCCCACTCCGCCGACGAGTACATCTGTCTCACGGAAATCAAAAAAGCCATCGAGCAGTATGTCTGTCTGCTCGATGGCGTAACGATTTAATCTTTTTCCTATTCTCAGCGTCCCAGCCAGGACTCCGGATTGAGCTTGGAGGTTTCACGGCGCAACTGGAACTGCAGGATATTGTCCTGTCCGATGGTGCCGAGCACCTGGCGCGTCGTCACCTTCTGGCCCTTGCGCACATGCACCGACTTCAGGTTGCAATAGACAGAGATGAAGTCGCCATGGCGCACCATGACCACCAGCTGTCCTGCCACACTAACCACGGCGCTGACCTCACCCTCGAAGATGGAGCGTGCGCTGGCACCGGGCTGGCAGAGGATATTGATACCCTTGTTGTCGAGTTTCACATTTCTCAGTCCCTCCACGTCGTATTGACCGAAATGGCTCACAATCTTGTAGCTTCCAGTGACCGGCATGGGAAGACGTCCGCGGTTGCTCTCGAAACTGCCGCTGATCTGCCGGTCGACAGCCGACATGGTTTCCATCTTCGTGGACTCCTTGGCCGCTTCCTCAGCCTCTTTCTCACGCCGTGCGGCATCTGCCACGGCCTTGCGCTCAGCAGCGAGTCTGGCTGACTCCGCCTCGCGGGCAGCCTGTTCGGCCCGTTCCTTCTCGGCGGCACTGCGGCGTGCAGCCTCCTCAGCGGCACGGGCCTCCTCGGCGGCGGCACGGGCGCGGGCAGCAGCCTCACGTCTTGATTTCGCCTCCGCCTCACGCTTCGACTTCGCCTCTGCCTCAGCGGCGGCGCGGGCGCGGGCCTCTGCAGCCGCCTTCTCTGCGGCCACCCTGCGCTCATGTTCGCGGGCGGCAGCCTCGGCAGCCGCTTTCAGCCGGGCCTCCTCAGCCTTGGCGGCGGCTATGCGCTTCTCCTCCTCCCGTTTGGCAGCCTCGGCGGCAGCCTTCTTCCGTGCCAGTTCCTCTGCCCGTTTCTTGGCGGCGGCAGCCTCAGCCTTGCGCTGAGCCTCAGCGGCGGCGCGGGCACGCGCTTTCTCCACCTCCACGGCCACGAGCCGGTCGATCTCGGCATTGATCTGGGCGTTTTTGCGCTCTTGGTCGGCGATGATCACCTGGATGGTTTTCTGTTCATTCTGCAGGTCGTTGACCACCTTCTGCTGTTCGCTATGCTTGTTTTGCAGGTCAGCCTGTGCGGCCTTTCCCTTGCTGAGCAGTTGGTTTTTCTGCGACCGTGCCACCTCGAGTTGTCGGTTCTTGAGGTTGATCTCCTCCTGCTTGGCCTTGATCTGTTCGCCCTGCGCCCTCTGGTAGGAAGCATATTCCTGCACGAAGCGCATCCTTCGGTAGGCCTGTGTCAGGCTCTTGGCACTGAAGATAAACATCAGTTTGTCCTGGATGGAGCGGTTTTTGGCCATATAGCGCATCGACTTGATGTATTTCTCCTGCCGGTCTTTCAGTTGTCCCTGCAGGGTCGTCATCTGTGACTTGAGGATACCGATGTTGCCGTCGAGGTTTTTGATTTCCATCTCGAAGCCCTCGATATCTTTTTGTTTGGCATCGATCTCTCCGTTGAGGATCATCAGTTCATTGAGCCGGTTGGCCACATTCTCCTTGTTGGCCCTCAGTTTGTTTTGCTGGTCACGGATGTCCTTCTCGATCTGCTGGCGCTGGTTTTGCAGTCCGCGGATCTCCGAGGTGGTATAATTGGCCTTGCCTTTTTTGTTCTTCGTCGTGGTGGCCGGTTGCTGCCGGGTGGACCTCGACTTACTTTGCCGGGTGGTGGCTGTCGTCTGTGTGGTACGTCTGCCGCGACTGTTCTTATGGCGTGTCTGCGCCATCTGCGGCAGGGTCATCATGACCATCA
>JAEEGL015526607.1_pt1 | contig 11991 bp, 12 predicted proteins | sample 9134231 | NCBI WGS metagenome assembly JAEEGL01 (sample SAMN16246548, study PRJNA631951) | gut metagenome | biome: gut microbiome; feature: rumen; material: fiber-attached | host: Bos | place: Iran: Karaj | collected 2018-10
CAGATACCTGGAGTACCGCGGCCAGAAGGTCAAGTACGTCCAGAACTTTACGGACGTGGACGACAAGATAATCAACCGCGCCAGGGAAGAGGGCATATCCGCGCTGGAGGTGGGCGAAAAGTACATTGCCGCCTACTACGAGGACGTTAAGCAGCTGAACGTTCTGCCGGCCACCGTACATCCCAGAGTCACCCAGACCATGCCGGACATCATAAAGTTCGTGCAGGGCCTGATCGACAAGGGCATGGCTTACGAGGTCAACGGTGACGTATACTACCGTACCCGCAAGTTCCCCGGCTACGGCAAGCTCTCCGGAAAGAACATAGACGAACTGGAGTCCGGCTTCCGCGTGGAAGTCAACGACGTAAAGGAAGATCCGCTGGACTTTGCGCTGTGGAAGGCCAGGAAGTCCGAGGACGAGATCGCCTGGGAGAGCCCCTGGGGCATGGGACGTCCCGGCTGGCACATAGAATGCTCGGCAATGTCGAAGAAATACCTGGGCGATACAATAGATCTCCACGCGGGCGGCGAGGACCTTCAGTTCCCGCACCACGAGAACGAGATAGCCCAGTCCGAGGGCCTTACCGGCAAGACTTTCAGCCGCTACTGGATGCACAACGGCTTCATAAACATAGACGGCGAGAAGATGTCCAAATCCGCGGGCAACTTCTTCCTGCTGAGGGACGTTCTTAAGGAGTACGACGGCGAAGTGCTGCGCTACTTCCTGCTGAGCGCCCAGTACAGAGGACCCATAAACTTCTCCAGGGATCTCATGGAGGCCGCCAAGGCAGGCCTTGAGCGCATGCAGAACTGCAAGGCTACGCTGCAGCACCTGATCGCCCACGGAGAGGACGGAGACATGACCGAGGCGGAGACTGAAAAGCTGGCCGCTTACGACGCTCACAAGCAGAAGTTCATCGACAGCATGGACGACGACCTTAATACCGCGGACGCAATAAGCGCCATATTCGAGCTCATCTCCGACATCAACAGGGACGTGGCCGGCGGAGCCACCAAGGCCTTCGCGAAGGCTGCGTTCGGACTTCTGGACGAGCTTACCGGAGTCCTGGGCCTGCTGAGACAGGAAAAGAAAGAGGAAATAGATGCAGAACTGCAGAAACTCATCGACGAGCGGGCAGCCGCAAGAAAAGCCAAGGACTGGGCAACAGCCGACAGGATCCGCGACGAGCTCGCAGCCAGAGGCATCACCCTCAAAGACACTCCCCAGGGAGTCCAGATCGTCAGGTCCTGACAAGGACGGCAAAGAGGCCGGACAGCGTAAAAAAACGTCCTCCGGCTTCCTGAGAGACATATTCAACAACGCGGACAGAGCGTAGCGCGTTTTCGCGCGGGAACGGCACATGCAGAACGACCCCGGACAGATGAACATACTGGAGCTGGCCTACCTGGGCGACGCTCTTTACGAGCTGTACGTAAGGGAGCACGTGCTCCGTACGGCTCCGACTTCGCGGGCGGACCTCCTTCATAAGGAAGGTGTGCGTTTCGTCTGCGCGTCCGGTCAGGCGGAGGCTCTTAAGACCATGGCGGACGAGGGATTCCTTACGGAGGAAGAGGCCGACTTCGCCAGAAGGGCGCACAACCATAAAACAGCCACGAAGCCTAAGAACGCGGACCCGGTGGACTACAAATGGGCCACCGCTTTCGAAGCGCTGCTGGGGCTTAAGCATCTTGGAAAAGACAATGACAGGCTTCAGGCGCTTATGCGCAGAGCCGTCGAAATTACTGAAGAGAGGCGTAACAGCAATGCCTAAGAGAGACAATCCCAGAACGGGACCTAAATACGAAAAGACCGCTGCTCCGGCAGGAAAAAAGACTACCGGAAGAGGCAGAACGGGCGGAACGTCCAAGGCTTCCGGAAATTACAGGACCTGCAGCCGCGTTTCTGCTGCCGCAGGCCGCGCCGCGTCCGGAACAGGCAGAACGGCCGCTTCCAGAAGGCCTCAGGTCCAGGAGGAGAATCCGAATCTGCTTATAGGCCGCAATCCGATAACGGAGGCCATCAAGGCAGGGCGTCCCATAGACAAGCTGCTCATGCAGAAAGACGCGGAAGGCTCCGCAAGGCAGATAGCGAGCCTGGCCCGCGAGGAGGGCATACCCGTCCAGTACGTGGACAAGATAGTCCTGGACAAGCTGGCTCCCGGCAAGGCGCATCAGGGCGTAGCCGCGTACGCCGCCGCTCACAGATACGTGGGAGTTGAGGACATTCTCGCGGCCGCCAAGGCCAAAGGGGAGGACGCTCTTGTAGTCGTCCTGGACGAACTGGAGGATCCGCACAATCTGGGCGCCATACTCAGGTCCGCGGACGCAGCGGGAGCTCACGGAGTAATAATACCGTCCAGACGCTCCGTCACACTTACGGAAACGGTGGCAAAGGCATCCGCCGGAGCCATAGAATACGTGCCGGTGGCCAAGACCGGCAACCTGTCGCGCTGCATAGATCTGCTTAAGTCCAAGGGACTGTGGATCGCCGCGGTGGACATGGACGGAACCGATTACGACGCTTCGGATCTTAAAGGTCCGCTGGCGCTCATAATAGGCGGGGAAGGAAAGGGCGTGTCGCCCAACCTTAAGGCAAAGAGCGACTACGTAATATCCATCCCCATGCGCGGACACGTCAATTCGCTCAACGCGTCGAACGCCGCGGCAATAGTGCTTTTCGAAGCCGCGCGCCAGAGGCGCTGATCATCAGATAAAGGAGAACGCAATGAACATCGAAGAACTGAAGAAACTGACCGACGAACAGCTTGCGGAGCTTGCCCAGAAGGGCGACGCGGAAGCAGAGGAACTGCTGATCAGCAGGTACAAGAACATCGTCTCGTCCAGAGCCGCCATCTACTACATAATCGGCGGAGACCGCGACGACGTCATCCAGGAAGGCATGATAGGTCTGTTCAAGGCCATCCGCAGCTACAAGGCGGACGGAGGATCTTCCTTCTCGAACTACGCATACATGTGCATATCCAGGCAGATAGTCTCCGCCATCAGAGCCGCTTCCCGCGAAAAGCACTCCCCGCTCAACGACGCGGTATCGCTGGATCAGCCCGTGGTCTGGGACGTCAACATGTACAACACGCTGGCGGATGTGATCCCGGCCGGTGCGGATTCCGATCCGGAGAACATAGTGGCCAAGACCGAACTCCTGGAATCGATCGTAGGGCAGAAAAACGTCTCTTTCAGCAAACTTGAGCACGCGACGATAAAATACCTCACCCAGGGCAAGACCTACCGCGAGATCGCCGCTCTGACCTTTAAAACGCCCAAGCAGATAGACAACGCCATCCAGCGCATACGCGCCAAACTGCAGAACGCGCGCTAGAACGGAAAACACTTAAAAACTGCCCGGTTTCGGGTGTAAAAGTGTTTGACAACAGCGCCTTGCGCAAGTATAATAATTGGCGTCGCGGACTGCGGCGCCATATGATGCTGCTGTAGCTCAGTAGGTAGAGCGCATCCTTGGTAAGGATGAGGTCACCAGTTCGACTCTGGTCAGTAGCTCCACAAAAGACCCCTTGATTTTCAAGGGGTCTTGCTTTTAGATATATGGTATAATACATGTGTGGACGCTTCGTTTTTACGGATGTTAACACGCGTTGCTTGCGGCAACGGGCCGGGTCGGTGTAGTTTGGCTGCGAAAGGAGGTTTTCGCTATGCTTAACGAAAACATTAAAGCAGTCAGAACTTCGAAGGGGATCTCGCAGGAGGAGCTCGCGATCAAGCTGAACGTGGTGCGTCAGACGGTCTCCAAATGGGAACGCGGTCTGTCGGTGCCGGATTCCGAGATGCTGATCTCGATATCTGAAGCGCTGGAAACGCCGGTGAGCGTGCTGCTCGGCGGTACGGTGGAGGAAGACGCACCGGAGGATCTCAAATCCATATCAGAAAAACTGGAGGTCATCAATCTGCAGCTTGCGCGGCAGAAGGCGTCCAGACGCAGGGCGATCCACTGGGTGTTCATAATTCTGTGCGTTGTGATCGCAGCGGTCTTCGCCGCCACGGCAGCGGCCGACAGCGCGTACATGGCGAGGAGCAGCAGCGATCCGGAGAGCGTCGTGGCCGGCACTTTGGTGCACGCGTTCGCGTGGGTATACTTAAGGATAGCGCCTTTAGCGTTCATCGGTTCCGTCGTGGGCGCGGTAATGACAAGGAAGCGCGGCTGACAAACACAGGGAGGTTCGGAGATGCCTGAAAGGGTACAGTTTTGGAAAAAACAATACATCAGGGAGCACATCAAGTACCTGATAATAGGGCTGGTGATCTGCGCAGCGATCATCTTCTATATCGCAAAACACGCAGTCGTAGAGCTTCCGCCCATAGGCTGGGTGGGAGTAGGCATCCTTGTGGTGATCGTGGACCTCTACAATTTCAACCGCCGCATGAGGGAATACGTTGCGAACAAGCTGATGGAAGAAGAACGCAACAACATCCCGGACGACGACCTGCGCTACGTGGACGTGGAGTAAGGGGCGCAGGACTTACGGTCCCTCTGTAATTCTGTGTAAACAAAGACCGGACTTTGCAGTCCGGTCTTTTTGTCGCGTTTGTTTTCAGGATCGGGGTCTACCAGTCTATTATGGGGGACTGATAGAACACTCTGGTGCTCATGTCCAGAACGAGCTTGTAACCGCCGTTCTTTGTTCCCGTAACATCATACTTGCCCCAGACGTCGGAGCGTCCGTAGCTCTCGTTGTGAGCGGTTATCGGCCTCATGTAGTAGCCGCCGTCCTCGCGGTTGAGTCCTGCCATGGCCCATACGGTGTTGACCAGGGTGTGAACGGAGAGGAACGGTACTACGTCGGAGACGTCGCCCAGACGCTTTACGGTGCCTTCTCTGGTTCCCGCGGACAGAAGCGGAGATCCGAACGTTACGGTGTTAAGGATGTTGTACCTGGACTTTACTGTGAAATTGCCGGCTACCTGCTGCGCTACCATGCCGCCGAGGCTGTGTCCGGCTATTATCAGGTTTGCGCCCTGCGGAACGTTCTGGCAGATCACCGATACTACGTTGCTGTAGTAGGCGTTGTCCAGATTGAATCCGGAGAACAGGTCCGTAAGAACTTCCGTGGACTGGTTGAGCACCAGTTCCGTACCGGAAAGGGTAACAAGATAAACCGGCTTGGAAGTGAAGAGACCTTTCTTGAGGGTTCCCTTAACGATGCTGATGGGGCCCTGCGAGCCCTGGTTGTATCCGTCGCGGACGAGTCTGTAGATCTCGGGCGCGGTGGTGTAGGTGTGGTTGTCCGCCGCGAAAGCCGCGGTCGTTCCGAAGACCATTACGAGCGCCATCACCAGAACTATGATCTTCTTTATTGATCCGTTCTTTCTCACTTTGTTTACCTCCGTAATGGAACAAGCGAAAAACTATTACTCTGTTTATATTTTAACATACAAAAACAAAGCATGCAAACGGACATGAGCATGTTTTTGTGACGTAAGCCGAAAAACGAACGGGTATCAGATGAACCCCAGAGTTCCCAGAACTGTCAGGAACACGAAAAGCGTAAAGACGCAGAGCAGGGAAGTGACCGCTACGGCTTCTCCTGCCAGCTCTTCGTTGCCGCCCATGGAGACCGCCGTGCTGTAGGAATTTACCGCGCTGTGAGAACCGCTGTAGACCAGGACCGCTATCAGATCCACACCCCTGATCCCCAGAAGTATGGCTCCGGGCACCAGGATCAGCGGCAGTATTATGAGCTTGCCGACGCAGATGACAGTCAGGCGCTTTGCCCACTTCTTCATCTTGGAGAAATCGAAGCCGGCTCCAAGGGCCAGCATGGCGGCCGGTGTGGCCATGGCCGCGAGCTTGCTTATTACGTCCTTGGCGATGACGTCCGGCAGCTTGATCCCGGACAGGTTGGCCAGAAGACCAAGAAGGCTGCTCAGGACCAGCGGGTTGAGTATTATCTTTTTAAGCATCTTGAGGATGCTTATCCTGCCGCCCTTGGCTCTTTCGAACTCTACCGTAGAGCAGATGTTTACTATGGGGGTTATTATTACCGCAAGGACTGCGGTCATGCCTATGCTGCTGCCGAAGAAGCTCTCGGCTATAGGGATGGCCAGCAGATTGTAGTTGGCCTTGTGTATCGCCTGAGTCATTACCGGGGCTATGGTCTTGTCCTTCTCCCGGGAGTTGACTATGAACGATATGATGATATACGTGATCGCGCAGGTTATAGCAACGTACAGCGACAGCTTTACGTCGAAGCCGCCCTTGATGTCTGCCTTGTATATGGCGTAAAAGATGCTGAGCGGCAGAAGTACGTTGAATACAAGCTTGTTGAGACCGGCCGCGGTCTTATCGTTAAGCAGTTTTATGCGTCCCAGAAAGTATCCGACCATCATGAAGGCCAGAAGAGGGAATACAGCGTTAAAAGCGAGGATCATCGTCTCCATTATTCGGGCAGGCTCCTTTTTCCTGTTATTTCGTCAAGGACGATCTTTCCCACGCGAAGGTGGAAGACTCCGTTGCAGACATCCAGCGGGTAATCGTCCGCTCCGTAATGCTCCAGAAGGAGCTTAAGGCCGTGCATTACCTCCTCGGGATCGCTTACGAGGCTGCATTCTCCGAAGCCTATGACGCTCTCGTAGCGGGCCGTAATGCCGTAGCGCGGACGGTCGATCTTTATCAGCCTGTCAGCCTCCACGCAGACCTTAGGGTCCTGCTCCATAAGGTCCAGTTTCAGACCGGTCGTGGCGCAGTGGAAATACAGGACTGGCTTTCCGCCGGCGATCTCCATGCCGTAGGACAGAGGCACTACGTACGGATAGTCACCGCCGTGGAAAGCGACGCGCATGGTGTCGCATCTGCGCAGTATGTCGAATATCTGTTCGGGATCTTTTACTTCTTTGTCGGTCCTTCTCATGTGGATCCGTTCTCCTTTGTATGAATGCGCTTTGCGTAGGCGGACGTTGCTGAACGTTGTTTTATCCTAAACTATGAACTCGGCCGCGAATACCACTACGCAGCATATTGCTGCTACCGGAAGCAGCCCGGCGCCCAGCCAGGCGGCAGCTATGCCTGCCAGCAGAGCCAGCGCTCCGGCAATGGGAGATTGAGTGGCGTTTATTATGGCGGGGAATGTCATGAGCGCAAGCGTTACGTACGGCACATAGTACAGGAAAGACTGCATGAACCGGCTGTTTATGGGCTTGCGGAATATGGTCAGCGGCAGCACGCGCACAAGGTACGTGACCGCGAACATCACCAGGATGTAGGTCCATTTGCTATGCATCGCGGACCTCCTTCTGCTCCGTGCCCTCATCCGCGGAAGTATCTGCGTCCGCTGTCCCGTAAGCCTTTTTCGTGTCTACGGGGAAGAGCAGGGCGGCCGCCGAAGCGATCACTATCGTAAGGATTATGGTCTTGGTGCCGGAACTGATGTTCTGCAGGAAGGCAAGCTTTTCCGCGCACCACGAAGCCGCGAAGCATATGAGTATGAGGCCGGCTATGACCTTGCTCTTTCTGGCCTGCGGCACGATTATGGCTATGAACATGCCGTACAGAGCTACGCTCAGCGCGCTCACCACCCTCGCTGGAAGTATGTCGCCGGCGACTATGCCCAGGGCTGTCCCGACGGACCACAGCGGTACGGATATGAGTATGGCTCCGTAGAAATACACCGGATCCAGATATCCCGGACGCGCTATGTTTATGGCGAACAGCTCGTCCGTGACTGCGCCTCCGAAAAGGAGCCTGTGGAAGAACGGCATCTTCGGGTCCGTCCTCTGCGTAAGCGCAAGGCTCATCAGCATGTACCGCAGGTTGATTATAAGCGTCATCAGAGCGACTTCGGCAAGAGCCGCGGAAGCCCCTATCAGGGTAAAGCCGGCGTATTCTCCGGCCGATGCTATGCAAAGAAGGCTTGCTATCGCGCCCTGGAACGCGGAAAGTCCGGCGTTCCTTGCTATGATGCCCAGGGAGAAAGACACTGCAAAATAGCCGAGTCCGATAGGCACTCCGTCTCTTATTCCCTGGCGGAAGGCCTTGCGGCGCTCGACGGAGCGAAGGTCTTCTCTGCTGCTGAGATAGGCGTCTTTGGTTTTTCCCGACCTGTTTTCCATATTACTTTATTATACTATATTTTAGCGGCAATGTTAAGACCAGGCCCCGGCGGCGGACGGCTTTATGCGATCTTCAAAAAAGGATAAGAGTTTATTGTAGTAAGTGAGTATTGAATACCATGGCCCTGAGTGATAAAATAATAACAATTGGCGGACGCTTCAGTCCGCTCACGTGAAAGGTATCATCTGTCACCACAGCAGTATAGAACAGAAAGGATCAGAAAATGAGACTTGAAAACAAAGTAGCTATCGTTACAGGCGCAACCTCCGGTATGGGAAGAGCAACAGCTTATCTTTTCGCTAAGGAAGGCGCGAAAGTCGTTATTACAGGAAGAAACGAAGAGCGCGCCAAAGAAGTAGTAGACAACATCAAGGCAGACGGCGGCGAAGCCATTTATGTACTCGGCGACGCTTCCAATCTCGAGTTCTGCGACGAGATAGTCAAGAAGACGATCGAAGCTTACGGTACCGTAGACATTCTTGTAAACAACGCCGGAATGCTCAGCCTGTCTTCCGTTCAGGCAGTTACCATAGAAGAGTGGGACAAGATCTTCAGAGTTAACGTGGATTCCGCTCTTAAGCTCTGCCAGCTCGTAGCTCCGATAATGAAGGAGAAGGGCAAGGGCGTCATCGTTAACGTGGCGTCCGTAGCATCCTACGCTGCTCACCACGGATTCGCTCCGTACATTTCTTCCAAGCACGCCATGGCCGGACTCTCCAAGTCCATGGCATGGGAACTCGGTCCGGAGATCAGGGTCAACGCCATCGCTCCGGGACTCATCCACACCGCGATGGTAGACGGTCTGGGCGGACCGGCTGCTCTGCAGGGAATGATCGACAACTGCCCGGTAAAGAGATGCGGAGTCCCCGAGGACATCGCTACCGTAGCTCTGTTCCTTGCCACCGACGACTCCAGCTTCATCGACGGCCAGATCATAAAGGTAGACGGCGGATTCGAGTGCTAAAGCAGACCGCTTCTTAACGAAGACTCAAAAGGCTCCCTTTCCGGGAGCCTTTTTCATGTTCTGTCACATGCCGGAGCATTATTACTCTGCAATGATTGGGTTCTATATAATTTCTGTCAGCTGCTGCTCTTCATCAGTTCCGCGAGCGTGGTCTCGGCCCAGCTGTAGTTCGTAAGATAACTGCCTTTGAACAGCTGCGAATACTCTTCCTTGCCGGAAAGGTAGTCGTAAAGGTCGCATTTTACACGGTCGGTAACTATCCTGCGCTTGCCGCTTACGGATTCCATCATGTCAGCTATTCCGTATTCTTCCAGAGTGTTCTTAAGGCGAAGCGCCACCTTGCGGTATCTGGCGAGCGTTACGGAATCGTAGACAGCGTCCTCCCAGAGGAACGCTATGGCTTCCTCCGAAGAAACGAAACCGCCGCGCCTGTCGACCAGAAGAGCCAGAAGCTCCTTGGATTTGCTGTTGCGGAAAAGAACGGTCCTGTCGCCCACGAATACGTCGAAATAGCCGAAGGTCCTGATCCTGGGGATGTCGCTGGACAGCTGCAGAGTCTGCGGCGCTTTAACATCCTGCCTGCAGCAGAAAAGGCTTATCTCCGGGCGCATCTTTATGAACACGCCTGTGTATTCTCTGCTTCTGCCTGTTGTGGATATGACCGTATAATGTATCTCGCGGGCTTTCTCGTCCTCCGCGGCTGCTCTTTGCGGTTCTTCCGAGAATGTCCTGCGCAGCTCGCGCTGCTGGTCCGGCGGAAGTCTGCGGAGTATCCAGGATTCCGTAGCTTCCTTCATCTGCATGGGTATCCCTTTTACCCAGCGCAGCATCGCGGAACCTCTGGTGTGCAGCACCGTTACGGTCCTGTCTTTATAATTGAATTCGAAAATGTCGTCGTATACTCCGGACAGAGCCTTTACGTAGCGCTCGGTCTCCCTATCCTTGCGCGATCTGGCTTCTTCCGTAAGGTCTATGCATACTGCGTTCAGCACCGGCGCTCCGCTGCTGTCGGTATCCCTGGATACCCATCCGAAAAGCCTTACGCTGCTTCCGTCGAAACGCAGAACGGTCTGTTCTCCGGAGACCGGTCCCTGCTGTTCCTCCACTGAACTGAGGAGCGCGGGAAATCTGCTTCTGTCTTCCGGAGGTATGAATGAAAGGACGCTGCGCTTGAAAGCATCCAGTTCCGGACTGTCCGCGTTCCATTCCGCGGGGAATCCCAGTATCCTGAGCATTTTTTCGCTTATGTACGTAACTCGCGGTTCGTCCTCGCAGGTGATCCTTATGATCCCGCAGGGGACGGTATTCATTATGATCTCCGCTTCCGTCTTTTTGTTAAGCTTCCTGTCCAACAGCCGTTCTCCTTTCCGGTGGGTCTTCAGCTCCGATATTATATCCCGAGGGACAGTTTTAGTCAAACCTCAGGTAAGTAATAAAAGACCGCCGGTCCCGTTAAGGACAGGCGGCCTCATTATCGTCATCTGCTGTTTTCCCTGAGTTCGGTCTTTCTGATCTTGCCGCTTATCGTCTTGGGCAGTTCGTCCACGAACTCTATGTGCCTTATCCACTTGTACTCGGCAAGCTTGTTGTTGCAGCTGTTCTTTATGTCCAGCTCCAGCGCTTTGGACGCCTTGCAGTCGTTTCCGACCACTATGAACGCCTTTATCGCCTGGCCTCTCAGCGGATCCGGAACTCCCACCACGCTGCATTCCACGACGGCAGGGTGCTCCATCAGAACGTTCTCTATCTCGTAGGGGCCTACGCGGAATCCGCCGGTCTTTATTATGTCGTCGAACCTTCCGTAGAACCAGAAGTAACCGTCCTCGTCTATGTACGCGGCGTCTCCGGTGTGGAACACTCCCTGGCGCCACACGTATTCGTACTGGGCGTCGTCGTACAGATAACCGCTGAAAACGCCTTCCTGGCGTTCGCCTTCCCTCGGAACAACTACGATCTCTCCCACTTCTCCCGGAGCTACCGGTCCGCCTTCGCGGCTTCTGAGCTGCACGTTGTAGAAGGGGGAGGGCTTGCCGAGCGCTCCTTCTTTTGCCTTCATTCCCTTGAAATTCGCAAGGAGCAGCACGGTCTCGGTCTGGCCGTAGCCCTCGTTTATCATCAGCCCCGTGATCTCGTAGAACTTCCTGAAGATCTCCGGCGCCAGCATCTCGCCGGCTGTAGCCACGTGCTTAAGACCGGGCATTGCCGGAAGGCCTTTGCGCACTATGTAGCGGTATATGGTGGGCGGCGCGCAGAACGAATCCACGCCGTACTTGTTTATCACGTAGCACATCTGCCTGGGGTCGAAATTGTCGAAATCGTAGACCATTACGGCCGCTCCGCAGAGCCACTGTCCGTAGATCTTGCCCCAGGAAGCCTTTCCCCAGCCTGTCTCGGAGACCGTAAGGTGAAGACCGCCTTCGGATACCTGCTGCCAGTACTTCGCGGTTATGATGTGCGCCAGAGGGTAGGTGAAGTCGTGGAACACGCCCTTGGGGTATCCCGTGGTCCCGGACGTAAAGTACATGAGCATGTTGTCCGTGGCCTTCGTGGGTACTCTCTCCAGCACATCGCTCGCGGCTTCGGCCTCTTTGCTTAAGTTGCGGAAGTCCATAATGTCTTCCTTTATGCTCCACAGTATGCAGCTGGATCCTGCCTGCTGTACGGCGCTTCTTATCCTTGCCGGAACGTCGTTGTAAGGAGTGCATATGACGGCGTCTATACGGGCCATCTGGATGCGGTAGACGTAGTCGCTCACAAGCAGCATGTGTGTGGCCGGGATGGCCGTTATTCCAAGCTTGTGGAGCGCAAGGATCGTGAACCAGTATTCGTAGTGGCGCTTAAGGACCAGCATCACCTTCATGCCTTTCTTAAGGCCGGCGCTGCTCAGTACGTTTGCTATCCTGTTGCTCTCCCTTTTAAGGTCTCCGAAGGTAAAGACGTGCTCTTC
>JAEEGL016870535.1_pt1 | contig 11991 bp, 9 predicted proteins | sample 9134231 | NCBI WGS metagenome assembly JAEEGL01 (sample SAMN16246548, study PRJNA631951) | gut metagenome | biome: gut microbiome; feature: rumen; material: fiber-attached | host: Bos | place: Iran: Karaj | collected 2018-10
CGAAGAATTCATATCTTTGATTAACATGAATTTCGCTGGAATTAAGGATGATATCATCCACCTTATAGAAGGCAGCACTATTCAATTCAACTGCAGAACTTTCCAAAACGATATGGTGTCAATTGAGAATAAAGATGATATCTTCTCGTTGCTGGTATGTCTTGGTTATCTCGGTTGCGTGGATGACGGAGCAGATGATCGTACTGCCTATGTTCCAAATAAAGAGATTAAAACAGCGCTGTCTTCTCTGGTGAAGGCGCAGCCATGGTTTAATTCAATGCCTATAATTGAGCGTTCAGAATCGCTTTTTAAAGCCATAACAGAGCTTAATGGTAATAAGACTGCAGAAATCATCACTGAGATTCATAACTCACCTAATGTATCCCTTCTTACCTATAACCGTGAAGAATCCATGGTGTTCTGCCTTATATCCGGTCTTATGTGGCGCACCGAGCGGGAATACGAGTGTTTCCGTGAACTGCAGTCCGGTAAAGGAAGCGCTGATTTGATTTATGCACCGAAGAGAAACATGAACCTTCCTATTCTGCTCATAGAATTCAAGTATGGTCTGAGTGCCGAGGAAGCTATGGAACAGATTAAGGAAAAGGAATATTTCAGCAGATACCGTGATGGTGATTATCCTAACGATGTGTTGCTTATAGGCATTAACTATAATCCTAAAACAAAGGATCACCAGTGTCTGATTGAAAAACTGGATAACTAATTTCACAACCAAAACCATTTCCCATGAAGGATCTCCTAACCGAGATCCTTTTTTATTTTCAGGAATTTCAAAATGAACGACAGCACCATCAGGCTTTCAGCCGATACATCTGCTCTGACGGATTCACTCTCAAAAATTGCCGAGGAAATGACTGCTATGAAGGAAGCAGTTTCCTCCACGGCGGCTGTCATGGGAGCAAACCTTGATGCATCCACAAAACAGGCAGAGGCTACCAATGCCGCCATCCACGGACTCGATGAGAGCGTTAAGACAGTAACGGATTCGATTGAGGCTCAGACGAAAACCGTAACCGACCTCGGCACCAAGCAAAGCAAGGTCACCAAGGAAATCAGCAAGGCTCTTGAGACCCAGAACTCTCAGCAGAAGGATGCCAACACCACTCTTGCCGAGCAGAAGAAAATCATGCAGGAGCAGGAAACCGAAATCAAAAAGGTCACCAAGGCCGTGGCCACACAGACCGGAGTTCTGCAGAAAAATGCCGGTGGCTGGAAAATGCTGATGACAGGCTTTGCCATCAAGTTTGCCTTTGAAACTGTAGACATGTTTAAGAGCATCATTTCCACCGGACTTGAAACCTCACGTGTATATGAGGATATGTCAGCAAGACTCACTCCGCTGGTTGGTGATCTGGAAACTGCTCAGAAAACCTTCTGGAATCTGAACGGTCTTGGGGATGAGACGGCTACCGCCACGGATAAAGTTGAATTATTTACTGATACTAGTTAAATTACTGACATATGAACAGTACGGCTAATTGTTCACAGGAAGTTCCGTCCTGTACCACGGATAAAAATTCGGTGCTGTGATAAAATGACAGCCGATGATGTTGAGTTCGGGGAGGCTAAAGTCATGGGTGATATTATAAATCCTGTTGAAGGTAATTCCTTTGTTGATTTGGTTGAAGCCAAAGATACTAGAATATTTGTTGATAAAACGGATTTTATCAACCGAACCAATGCACTTCTTAACACTGATGGGAAATTACTGTCTCTTACTCGTCCCCGCAGATTCGGAAAAACTGTAACCGCTGATATGTTACTGGCTTACTATTCCAAAGAATATGACGGACAAAAGATTTTTGATAATTTAAAAATAACGAACAATGAATATAAAGCCAGTTACGAAAAGAACCTTAACAAATACGATGTTATTTACATCGACATGAACTCCATCAGAGATGACTACATCGCTTATACCGAAGATGAAGAACTGCAAGTCAAAGGAGTTACTACGATTGTTGATTATCTGCAGTATTCGGTTATCGAAGAGCTGAAAGAAAATGGAGATTACGCAAATATACTCAGCGAAAGCAGAAAAGTAGGCAAAAAAAATCTGTCGTCAGCATTAAAGGAAATATGTAACCACACCAAAGAACAATTTATTCTTATTATGGATGAGTGGGATTTGATTTACCGTGATTATCGTAATGATACCCAGTTGCAGGAATCCTTTATTGATTTTTTGAGGGGGTTGTTTAAAGGTAAAAAAGGTCAGGGCAGTTTTGCATTTGCCTATCTCACCGGTATTCTGCCAATCAAAAAGTACAACTCTCAATCTGCGCTCAATGGCTTTGATGAATATAACATGCTCTCTCCAGGGGATTATGCTCCTTACTTCGGTTTTACGGAAGATGAGGTGGCCAACATCGTCAAATCACCTGACTGTAAGGTATCACATCAGGATTTAAAGGAATGGTACGAGGGGTACAAAATTAAGGGGGTTGATATTTACAATCCTAACTCGGTGTGCAAAGCTGTCAGCAGAAACGAATGTATCAGTTACTGGAGCGGAACTTCGTCAAATGAAGAATTTGTACGCATCATCAATACTGATTTTCAAGGCATAAAGGAAGACATCATCAATTTGATCGAAGGTGATGAAGTTACTTTCAGCTGTGCCAATTTCCAGAATGATATGGTAAACATAAAGGATAAGAATGATGTGTTCAGTCTTCTGGTCTGTCTCGGTTACCTCGGCTGCTCAGAAACCAAAAACAAATATCGTAAAGTTGCCTATGTTCCGAATGCTGAAATCAAGGCAGTGCTGATGGATATTGTCAGAGAGCAGAACTGGTATGAACGAATGGAAACCATCAAACGTTCAGAAAACCTGCTCAAAGCCATCAAAGAACTTGACGGAGCAACCGTAGCTGCGATTATTCAGGAAATCCACAATTCCTCAGCAGTATCTCTCCTCGATTACAACGATGAAGAATCTCTTACGTACTGCGTGATGACAGGTCTTTTATGGTCAACTCTTGATGATTACAGCTATCACCGGGAAGATCAGGCAGGAAATGGGCGTGTTGATTTAGTGTATGAGCCGATAACAAGGAGACAGCCTCTTATTCTGATTGAGTTTAAGTATGACGACTCTGCCGAAGAAGCCATTAAGCAGATAAAGGAAAAAGAGTATTTCAAACGCTATGCCGGACAGTACAGAAATATCATACTTGTCGGAATAAATTACAGCACCAAGACCAAGGATCACCAGTGCCTGATTGAAAAACTGGATAACTAATTTCACAACCAAAACCTTTTCCCATGAAGGATCTCCTAACCGAGATCCTTTTTTTATTTTCAGGAATTTCAAATGAACGACAGCACCATCAGGCTTTCAGCCGACACGTCAGCTCTCTCGGATTCACTCTCCAAAATTGCCGAGGAAATGACTGCTATGAAGGACGCTGTTTCCTCCTCGGCTGCTGCCATGGGTGCAACCTTGTCTATTTTCTACGTCCGCGATTTTCATCTTCTGTTCCCCATTCCTGTTCGTGATTCTTTCCTACTCGTCGTTCCGGCAGCATTTGTAAGGAGTCGCAATTTAACAGTTCCCGGCATTGGCCACTCTGTTATACGTGGATTGGTTACCGACAGGCTAATGGTTTTCGCCGAGAGCCGTGCTATCTGAAATCGTGGATCACCTCAATGAGGTGCCAACACAGTTTTAACGCACATTGCTCAAACCTTACAGTGATCACAACTCCTTGCAGATGCCGTCAGATATCGATGTGTATTATTCCTTTTCTGTTTCAGACTGCATTAACGATTGATGTATCTATGGCCGTATCCATGGTTCATTAGATGCCTGCCTTGGCTGATGCCTGCGCCTGACGGGTCAGTCCGGTATTCCCTGTTGCCATTCCCCAGATGAAGCATGCCAGTTCCCTTGCCACAGCGGCAACAGCGACATTCCGCTTTTTGCCGTGGCGCATCATCCTGTAATACTTGCTGCGAAGCCTGGTATTTGCCTTGTCAGCATATGCTATGACCTCTGACTCCTGCCCGGCCTGCCTTGCCTTCAAGGCCTTTGATTTATGGCCTACAGCACCTTTGCAGATCCCGCTTGCAGCTTCTATCAGCAATGTTCGCAGATGTGTATTGCCCGCTTTGGTAATCCCAAGCCTGTGTACGCCAGATCCACTGGAATGCTCTCCTGGAGCCAGTCCAAGGAAGGCAGCGAAGATGTTTCCCTTGGCGAAGCGCATGAAATCACCGGTCTCTACAATCAGTGACAGCGCAGTATGCGTTTTAACCCCAAGGAAACACACAAGCTTTGACACCAGTTTACTGTAACGGTCCATCCTGGCGATTTCCTCAATCTTTTCGTCAAATCGCTCAATCTTGTCTTTCTGCTCTGCATAGGAGAGCATGTATTCCTTCAGCGTTTCAGCCTGCATCTCGTCTAGTTTGTTCTGAAGATCCATCAGCCAGCCGATATGACGCGCTGTCCATTTCGTCCCGATATACGAGCAGCCATGGCGGAGGACAAACGCATTAATCTGCTGCTTAAGCTTTTTCAGAGCCCCCTGATGATCGTCTCTCATCCTGAGATAATCTCTTACATCCTCGTCCTCTGCAGTCGGGATGTAGACTGGGTGATACCCGTTGCAGCACAGACATTTGGCAATCAGCCTGGCATCGCGCCTGTCGGTCTTGATGCGTTTCCCCTGCTCTGAGAGCATTGTGGTAGGAGCCATGATGACACACCTGACTCCGGCTGCAGTGAGCTGGTGATAAAGGACATACCCCAGGCAGCCTGCCTCGTAACCGCATACAAAAGAATAAGTCTGGCCAGGCAGAGCCTTCTGCTTAATGCTTTCGATAAAGGCAAGGATTTCTTTATAGTCAGAACCAACCTCAATCTCTCCCAAAATCTGGTCCTGAGCTCCAAGAACTAAAAGAATTGCGACAAGAGCAAACTTTTCCTTGTGGACATCTATTCCGATTGCGACTAAACTTTCCATTAGTGATCTCCTTCTGTATGCGGTAAACCCTTGTTACAACTGCTTTAGTACACTCAGTAGTATACAGGTGAATCCGCGATGCTACAGCTGTGGGGTCACTTCATATTATCTGAAAACATATGAGCACCGGATGCTGGGAAAGCCTTTGATTTGGCGCATTATACTCCGGGCATACCACCTTGGATCCGACGTTGCAGGCGCACTCTCCGCTCTCCCTGAAGGCGCAACCTGCCAGGAAAGATGCACGCATGACGGGAGCATGCGGAATGCCGCTCCCCGCCGCTGATGCCTTGAGTCCCCGGAGCCTACTTGTTCTCCTCGAAATAACGGAGGTTCCCCGTCTCCGGGTTTATGCTCTCAAGCAGGCCGCAGGCGTTCCTGGAGCCCGCACTGCAGGCGTTCCTGAGCCACCTGAGCTCCTCCTGCACGTCCCGCTCGACTCCGTTCCCGCTTCCGTACGCCTCCGCGACTGATGACATGGCGCGGGTGTCGCCCTGCTCAGCGGCCTTCAGGTACCAAAGAAGGGCCTTTTTGAAATCGAGCTCAACTCCGTTCCCGAAGCTGTAGGCCATCCCGAGGAAATACTCCCCGTCGGGGTTCCCCTGCTCCGCCGCCTTCCGGAGCCACTTCACCGCCTCGGGATAATCCACCCTGACGCACTCAGCACCTTTGTAATAGGCAGTGCCGAGCGCCGCCTGCGCCGGGGCGTATCCTTCAGCCGCAGCCTCGAGAAGGAGGCTCAGTCCCCCGTCGCAGGTCCTGGTCTCACTTTGTCCGCCGAGCCCCTCAAGGCCCGCCTTGTAAAGCTCCTCCGGGCTGAGGCGGTCATCATCCTCATCACCGCAGCCATCGTCTGGCTCAGGAACCGCGGCGGGAGCGAGGCCCTCTGCAGAGAATGCCGGGAACGGTACTGACACTGCTGCGGCAAGCAGGAGCACGGGGAGCTTCCCCGGGATGCTCCCCGGAACGCGCCTGCGGCATGGCACGGCATCAGAGTATTCCTGCCGGTATCCCGGAAGTCCACGTGATACCCTTCCAATGATGCTTTTCAAAAGCGAACCGATAAGTCTCATAACAATCACTCCCCGGCCTCAGGAACTGCCAAATCCCCCGGAGCCCGAAAGTCCGCGGAAATTCCGGGACAATGCCCGAGGACAGATCATGGGCTCCCGTAGCCCGCAAGCGCCCGCGGCAGCAGGTCCCGGCATTCTGTTCCGCGGCAGCGAGGGAGGTCTGCCCTCCCGCTCACCCGCTCAGGGAAGGTCCTTCAGATGCTCCCTCGCAATTATCCCGTTTGAGTCATCATGCAGAGCGGCCCGGCCGTACCATTTGCGCGCCTCGGCGTAACTCTTTCCCACGCCGAGGCCCATCTCATACATATTGCCAAGAGAGAGCTCCGCGTCGCCGTTCCCCTGCCCCGCAGCCATGCGGTACCACTTCTCGGCCTCCTGGTAATCAGTGCTCACGCCATGACCGAAGTAGTACATCCTCCCGAGGAGGTACTGCGCCCTCGCGTCCCCCTGCCCGGCCGCCGCCCGGTATTTCCCGAGGGCCTTCCTGTAAAGCTCGCCGGCATATGCCTTATTCTCAGGTGCTCCCCAGCCGCTCGAGTACATGTCCCCGAGGCTCTCCTCCCCGTAAGGATTCCCGAGATCCGCGGCCTTTTTATACCATTTGAAGGCCTCCCTGTAGCATCTTTCCGCCTCTTCAGCCATGACCGACTGCCCGGTTGAGTAGGCGTATTGGTACATGTCGCCGAGTCCCGTCATGGCATCGGAATTCCCCTGCTCAGCGGCTTTCCTCCACCACTTCTCCGCCGCGTCCATGTCAGGGCTGACGCCTTTGCCGTAGTAGTACATCCTGCCGAGCCCGTTCTGCGCGCCGGCATCCCCCTGATCAGCGGCCTTCCGGAACCACTCAAGCGCCACACGGTAGTCCTGCGCCGTGCCAAGCCCTTCCTCATACGCCATGCCAAGCTGGTACTGGGATCCTGCATGCCCCTTTTCCGCGGCTCCCCGCCACCACTTCAGGGCCTCCGGCAAATTCTTTGGTGTCCCCATGCCGGCAGCGTACATAAGGCCGAGCACGTCCGCCGCGTCGGTGTTCCCCTGCTCAGCAGCCTTCCTGAACCACGTCAGCGCCTCGCCTTCATTCCGCTCCGTGCCGTTTCCCTGCGCGAGGGCCGCACCGAGCCTGAGCTGCGCGTCCGCGTTCCCCTGCTCCGCAGCCATCCGCCACCACTTCACCGCCTCCTCAGCATCCTTCTCCACGCCTTCACCGGATGCGTACATATTCCCGAGGCTCTCCAGGACAGTACCGTTGCTGTTCCCGTGCATCGCGGCCTGTCGGAACCACCTTGCTGCCTCCGATGGGTTCTCCGCGGTGCCGCTTCCCGCGTAGTACATTGCTCCGAGTATGCCCTCCGCATCGGCATTGCCCTGCTCAGCGGACTTCTTTATCCACCTGAAGCCCTCCTCCTCGTCCTTTGCGGTGCCCCGGCCGTCAGAGCAGGCAAGGCCAAGCCTGAACTGGGCACCGGCATCGCCCTGCTCAGCGGCCATCCGGTACCACTTTACTGCCTCTGCGGTATCCTTTCCGACGCCTCTCCCGTACTCATAGGCAAGACACATGGCATAGCGGGCGTCAGGCGCTCCCTGCTCCGCGGCCTTACGGTACCACTTTGCAGCCTCGGCGTAATCCTGCCGCACCCCGAAGCCATCCGAATACGCTGCCCCGAGGAGTGCCTGTGCGGTGCTGTCGCCCTGCTCAGCGGCCTTACGCCACCATCTCACCGCCTCCTGAGGATCCTTCCGCACCCCCTCTCCCCGCGAGTACAAAATGCCGAGCTCGCTCTGTGCTCTGGCATTCCCCTGCTCGGCGGCCTTCCGCCACCACTTGACGGCCGCGCCCATGTCCCTGACGGCGCCTTCGCCCTGCGCGTACGCTGAGCCAAGCTCCTCCTGCGCCGCAGGATCTCCGGAGTAGGCGGCAGCATAGCGGCGAAGCATGTCAGGACCGAAGCGGACTGCCGCAAAAGCACAGACGGCAAGTACGGCAAGGACTATAAGGACCCAGCCCTTCCCTGATTTCTTCCTGATCTGCTTAAGGGCCGCGCCTGAGCCGCTTCCGCCTGAGCCTGACGCTCCCGCAGGCGCCGGGCTCGCTCCGGCGGTTCCGGAAGATTGCGCAGAGCCTGCTGATCCCGCGGTCTCTTTCTTCCTCACTCCGGCTGAAAAGCCCGCGCTGCCCGTGCTGCCTGAGGGCATCTTCATGGCGTCCGGTTCCGCCTGCCCTCCGGCACTTCCGCTCCCCCTTGGATCAAATCCGTGATCCGATGGCTCGCTCACAGATGAGGCAAAGCCGAGTGCATAGGAGACGCACCCGAGCGCGTAATGGGCAAACTCCCCGCTGAAGCCGCTGCCGGCGAGGGTTTTCTCCAGGCCTGCCGCGAAGCTCCGGTATTCATCAGCGCTTCCGGAAAGCCCGATACGGCAGAGCTCCTTCCCAGAGCCGCCTGAGACAATGGCCTCCATGACCTTTCTCATCGCCGGAAACTCACCGAATGCCCGCAGGTCAGAGAGGATGAACACCAGCCTCCTCTCCTGCAGCACGTTCATGCCGAACTGCCTTACTGCCTGCCTTAACGCCTCATGCAGCTTCATCTTCTCTGTCCTCACTTAGGTGTCCGCCTGAAGAGGAGCGCCGTTCCTGCTCCTCTGAAACCCTCACGTCCGGTATCTTCTTCCGGCAGGATTATTTTATGTTCTTAAGTGCCTCGCATGACTCACTGAGCCCGCTCTCGCAGGCCTTGCGGAACCACTTTGCCGCCTCGTCCCGGTTGGCGTTTCCGCTCCCCGCGTACGCGACGCCGAGGTTGTGCTGCGCCTGCGCGTGCCCTTTCTCCGCGGCCTTCCGCCACCATTTCACCGCCTCGGCGGGATTTCTCTCAACCCCCCTGCCGGAGGCGTAATCGTTGCCGAGCTGGTACTCGGCCTCGGTATTCCCGAGATGCGCGGCCCCGATCGGGTACCTAATATAAGGATAGGCGAGCTGCAGTGACGCGAGGGCCACCGAGAGCCCGGCAAAAATCCACAGCGCCCTGCTGCTCGTATACCAGGGATGGCGCCTCTCCGGTGAATGAGGATTTCCCTTGTAGAGCGGGATCATTTTGTGAGGTAGCTCACAGTTTGCATTTTGTGATCTAGGTAGCAAATCATAAATTCGTTACTTTTCGACTCAGCTTTGGACAATTTTTGCACCTTTTTAAGGTTCTGACTAGAAATTTGGCCGTTACAACACGATTTTCAGCATTTTGAAGATACAGGCTCCCCCTCCGGTCTAAATACCGGATAAAAAACTGAAGTCATATAGTTTGGGCTGGAATCTAGGCTGCTGTTTTTCGCTCTTTTCGCTTCTTATGCTGCTCGATAAACTGCTGAAGCGGCCATGGCTCGTGATCGTAGGTTTCCGGATCCGGCCAGTATCCACGATCCTCCTCGTCGTTTTTCATGAATTTCAGGTCTATGGACAGCCAGTCCTGGGTAAGACGCTTCGCATCATCTGCGAAAAATGATTCCAGCAGCAGTGCGCTGAACCTGATGTCTTCACAGGCACGCTGCAGGATTGGTGTGGTGCAGGCACCTTTATAGCGCCGCTCCTCTGCGGAATAGGAACGCTTGGCGAAGTTGAACATCGACATCGTGAGCTTGCTTACTATGGTGCTGCAGAAAGCTGCATCGTCATTCTCATAGGCAGCCTGGTCCTGGCCGAAGAAGCGATCAATGTGCCAGTGATTGACTTCAACGCACCATCTTTTCAGCGATATATCGAGCAGGTCTCTGGCAAAGTCAGGATTTTTATCCAGGTCCATCTCCAGAGTGGTGATGTAATACCTTATGCTGTGTGTCACCTCGTTTGTAACCATATTTGTTCTGTCAGTTTCAATAATGGCTACAGTCCTGATATGAGGCCACTTTTGGAACACGTTCTTACTCATGCAGTCCTCGGCGCGGAGCGTGACTATTCTCCTGTTATAGAAATAGCCTCCTGACAATACTGTGCCGGTCGCTGTGGAGTTATGGCCATCCTTCGTGTAAAGGCGTGCGCCGTTTTGGTAGGCTGCGTATGCAGTTTTGATGTCCTCAAATGTGAGTCCCTGGTTGCTCTTGATGCTGGCAAATACATCAGCGTGCTTTGAGATGACGAACTCAACCAGCTTCGGATAGGTGTTGATGGCATCCCATGTCAGGATGGTGTTGGAGATGTCCATGTCCTTCGGAAGTTCGAGTATGTCCTGCTTTTCCTGGTTCTTCTTGTTATGGATAGCCTGACCGAGCGTCATGCCGGTCTCATAGCTGACAATGGATGTTATCTGCTTTCCGCCTGAGCGGCTGCCGTCAGGCTGAAGCCTGTCTGTAGCGCGCATGGCCTGTCCGTCGCAGGCGAGCACATCACGCATTGACAGTACCTCAGTGGCATATATTTTTCGGCATACACGAACTAAATTGTAGTGTCTGCTCATAATGTCCTTTATGACATCGCCCATCACTGAGTTCTCAATGATTCTCTGAGCTCTGGTGATGGTTGAGGTGCTTGGTATATCACCAAACAGGTCGGGAAACACTTTGGAGAAGAAGTCAGAGTTGGCTCTCCAGAACACACGCACTTCGTCTTTGGTCTTATAGCCTGCCATTCCTGCAAGAAGGATGACGGTAAACAGGTACTCGTATGGATAAACGATTTTCTCTGCATTCCTGGTGTCGTGCTGAGACAGTCTGCCTTTGATGACTTGAGTTACGGTGCGCAGCTTGTCTATAAAGCCTGTTTCTTCAATGACGTTACGGAAGAATATCTGGGCATTGTTTTCGGTTTGCTTGTCTGACTTCATAGGACTCCGCCGGAAAAATGTTGAGCAGAGTTCGATTATAAATGGCAGGGTATTTGCTTTGAAAAAAACGGACTATTTTCTGTGAACTAAATCACCTGATGATTCGGCTCTATTTCCCTTGCCGGAAGACATGTCCCTGTGCGGCTCACTCACTTCCCCGTGAGGAGCTCTGTCCGCAGAGTCTGTGTCCGCTGTACTCAGATGGCCTTTCTCCGGCACTGATTGCTCAGGAGCATCAGTGGCGCCGGAACCTGTCTGCGCCTCGTGCACAGCATCGTCCCCGTTGTCCTTTTCCACCCCGCTCCCTGGTACTGTTGGATCAAAGCCGTGATCCACCGGCTCCCTCACGGATGAGACAAGCCCGAGCGCGTAGAGTATGCAGTCAGACGCGAAGTCCGCGAGATCCTCCCTGAAGCGCATCCCGCTCACAAGCGATGTCCTGATGGTACCGAGAAGACGCCGCATATCGCTGCCGCTTTCAGCGCCCGCAGCACGGCAGAGATCCTTTCCGTACCTGGAAACAATGGCGGACATGACCTGCCTCATCGCAGGATACCCGTCGAATGCCCGGAAATCCGAGAGGAGGAACACCAGGCGCTTCTCCCCGAGCACGCCAACGCCGTACTTCATTATGATTTCCCGCAGCGCCTCTTGCAGCTTCATGGAATGTATCCCCCCTGGCTTCTGCAATAATCCCTGACCTTTTCGTGATTGTACTCAAAATGCCGTGCGGCGTCATAAAACGGGGAGCCTGCGGACGGCAGCATTGCTCCGGGCGGCAGAATAAAAGCATTGGCTCACCCGCTCTCCCCGGAGAAATTCACCTGATCTGCTATGAAACAGACGAAAATGTCCTTGGCCTCCTGCGGCAGAACCTTGCGGGCATTGCTGAGCCTCGCTTCTCCTGACCACATGATCCACCTCAACGGAAATAAGTTCCTCGGCCCAAGATAAAAAAAATGAATTGCACGGCCCGCTATGACGTTTGACGTGCATACATAATGTTGCAAACATTTGCCAGTCAGTTATGATTATCAATGCCGGCTGAACCGGCGAAGTTACAGGAGAGTGACCATGACTATCGATGAACTTAGGGCCAAAAGCGATGACGAA